>BNJT01000133.1_pt1 | contig 158013 bp, 158 predicted proteins | sample 8540491 | NCBI WGS metagenome assembly BNJT01 (sample SAMD00202455, study PRJDB9452) | human saliva metagenome | host: Homo sapiens
AGATTTTATTGTTCAACCGATGGTTGTATATCGTCCAGTATACCTTCGCCACGTTGCACAGCCGTCCAAACAGCCCTTTCAGCCGCCAATTCCCTGCACAAGATTTCCTTCACTTTTTCCAATTTCATACCGCCACAAATAAATGCATCAATAGCGGCGAAGCGGTGTTCCGGCCAAGTGTGGATGCTGATGTGGGACTCGGCGAGCAGTAAAACGCCGGTTACGCCGCCTGCGCCGCCGAAGGTGTGGAAATGTTCGGTTAATATGGTGGCTTCTGCAGCCTGTGCGGCGGCTACCAAGGCGGTTTTCAGACGGCCTTCATCTTTTAAGATGGTTTCGTTGCAGCCGTATAAGTCCAATAGGCCATGATTACCGGGAGCATGGGTCATTTATGGCCTCCGGAATAACCACTGCCGCCGTAATAGCCGCCGGAGTGCATACGCGAGCCATCGGAGTCGGAAGAGCCGTAGCTGATGATCATGGAGATGACGATGATGATGGTGCTGAAAATGATGTAAGTGATTCTCGACATGTTAATCCTCGTCTTCGTCTTTTTTGCCCATGGTCCACAACAACCAGCATCCTATAAAAATGACGGTAAGTGCGGCAGAGCTGTCACCGGTCAGAAGCGCAGGGAGGTTAACGACAACCAAGATGGCAGTCATTATGATTCTTAATGATTTATCAATACCGTCTGCCGCCATGTTTGCAGTGTAATGCGGAGCGCAGCTGGTCAAATTAAACGCATCCGCAATTTCCCGATAAGCAATGGGGGTACTTCTACTCCATGCCATTTCGTGACTGTTTAGTTCGGAACCAAGCTTACGGCTTTGTCCGTCTCGGTAATCTCTGTAATAGTTCAAATCACCGCTTCGGACACGCCAATAGAAGGCGCCGGCAGCGACTTCTACCCTGCCTCCATAGTCATAAAGTTTGCCATAGCCTTGCGGTTGGCGGTTGCGGTCGAGGCGCGGCCAATCGTTCAAGGTTTCGGAAATATTCCAACCTTCATCAGCTTCAACCAGCCATAAGAAGCCCTGAGTTGGGTTGTAAAGCAGATATTCCGACCATTGGCCTTCGGGTGTGAGCACGCGGTTGGCGCCGTTGAACAGGTTGTCGAATGTTTCCTGTGCGTCAGTTTCTAAATATCGGATTGCGCCGATAACATGAAACTCTTTATTTTTCAGACGGCCTGTCGAGCCGATAGGCAGAGTAAACAGCGTATTCTGCGACAAACGCAGATTATTGGCGGTAATAAGCTCCGCTTTATCTTTGCCGACTGCCAATTCGCTGCCGCAACTTTGACAGTTCAGATGGGAAGTCAGTCCGTTCACCCAATGAATGGAAGAGCCGCAGTTAGGACAGTTTTCTGAAGTAATACTGCCTTTCAGACGGCCTGCGCTTTCTTTAATTTCATCTTCGTGGCGCGTGTTTTCCAGCTTCAAATCATCTAGGTTTACCATGCGCCCGAAGAAGGCTTCGGGAGTTTTATTGTTGTAATCGAGCGTGATGAAAAGGTTTTCGCAACGCCAGTCGGAAACCCGATTTTCTGTATCCTCTTTCAAAACAAACGGCAATTCACCCTGCGCGGCGGCACGTTTCAAGCTGATTTTGCGGACATCGGAGGCAATATAGTGCTTATCTTGAAAAATCAGCTCGCTAAATCCGGCTCGCGTGTCTTCAAATTTCGGCGGATTATCGATTTCGACCGGCATGGTCATCACATACAAATCGCTGCCTCTGAAAGCCAACCTGCCCTGCCGTCGTCAAATAACGCATACCATTCATTCCACGCGCCATCGTCGTATTGCACCTGAAGCCGCCCGACCAAGGTAAAGCGTTGAGCAACAAATGTGCCGCTGGTTCCGATTTGCAGCGGACTAAAATCTTCCAGCAATGCGGAATCGCGACCGGAGTCGACAACGCCGTTATCTTGCCGCACCAGCATGCTGTTGCAATAGCTGCACACCAGCGTCACAGCAGAAGCAGAATGCGCTTCGACAGGTGCGCCGCAGCTTGGGCAGTCGGTTTTAAAGAAAGGAGTTTGAGACATGGATTTGCTTTTTCAGAATGGGTTGAAGTGTTTCAGACGGCCTTAACGTTTATATCAACTGGCTTTATCAATGATTTCAGATTAGAAACAAACCAAATCGCCGAACGGACTCAATCAAATGATTCGAAAGGCCGTCTGAAACCTTTTCACAGAAGCAGCTCAACGCTTCTTTGAATGATATTTTTCAGACGGCCTTCAATTGATTAGCCAATCAACTGTTTCAACACTTCAGCCTTGGCCTTATCAAAATCTTCTTGCGAAATCAAACCGCCATCCAGCAAAGACTTGAGTTTCACCAATTTCGCCTGCGGATCTTCTGCAGCCGGCTGAACATTTTGCTGAGCCTGTTGCGCATTCGGCTGCATCATGCCTGACATGGCGCCCGCCATCGCCTGACCAATACCGGCACCCACGCCCAAGCCTGCACCAATACCGGCAAGTCCGCCTTCATTTTGTGCCGCAAGCGGAATGGATTCGGCGGTTTGATATTGGGTGTAGCGTCCCAAATCGCCGATAACGCCCATCGAAATTTTCTTATCCAACGCAGCCTGAATAGACGCAGGCAAGGTAATGCTTTCAACAGTGAAGTTTTCCAGCGCCAAACCTAGCTTGGCAAATTCCGAGCCAAGCAATTCGCCGATTTTTTGCGACAGCAAAACTTGGTTCGCCGCCATATCCAAGAATGGGATACCGGAGCTGCCAAACGCGGCCGCCAATTGGGTGACTGCAATATTGCGCAACTGGTTTTCCAAGTCTACGCCGCTGTATTGCGCCGCCACACCGCTGACTTCTTTGAAGAATTTTGCCGGATCGCTGATGCGGTAAGAATACATACCGAACGAACGCAGTTGCACCGCGCCAAACTCGGCATCGCGCACGGTAACAGGTTGGGATGTACCCCATTTTCGTGCGAGCTGTTGTTTGGTATTGAAAAAGTAAACGTCGGATTTAAACGGGGATTCAAAGAGCTTGTCCCAGTTTTTCAAGTTGGTCAGCACTGGCAGCGTTTGCGTATTGAGCGTGTAACGCCCCGGACCGAACACGTCGGCAGTCACGCCTTCATCGACAAACATCGCCATCTGCGCCTCGCGCACAGTCAGGCTCGCACCGTTTTGGATCTCCTCATCGGCAATCGGAAAACGCCACATCAGCAGGCTGTCATCAGGATTCGGCCATTGAATGACGTCGATAAACTGTTTCTTGATAAAGTTGAACATCGCAGTTCCTTATTTGAAGAAGAAGGGATAACTTATGGGCAGTCAGGTCAATTTGCCTGGTTGGTTATATCGCTTATTTTATACAAATAGAATGTCATATGATATGAACATTCAAAATGTCTTTATGCATGGGAATAGAGTGGGTTGCTCTATCTATTTTTAGTGTTAAACCCACTAGCCGACCCAGAAACATTAACATATCATTAAAATTCATGCAGACTCTGTTTTACACTATTTTTCTGCTTTTACCTGCGCTATATCATAAAAAAGACAAATACAGGTAGAAAATCATTAAACACCATACCAAGCGTTCACTACACCTGTTAATATTTACCAAATCCTAGAAATTCATCATGCTGTATTGTCAAATTATCACATTGGCTTTCATAAAGTAAAAGGAATTTATATGAAAAATTCTGCTCATTTCTGTTTTGCAGTGTTAGCACTCTCTGCTGCCGTAAGTACACAGGCTGCCCGCCCTGTTGAATTTACCGTTGGTAGCGAATATTACAACGAGACCTATCGCGAATACGAAAAAGATGGTAGTCGCTTAATGCAGCAAAAAGGCAACTTATGGTCTATTAATGCCGGCGTAAAATACCGTTTCAACGATCGCCATGCGGCAAAATTAGAAGGCCGTTATTCGCGCGGTAAAACAGATTACACAGGAAGCGTACAATATATAACTGAGGATTATATCGACGATTCAGCAAGTTATGGCTCAGCCACACTCAAAAATGCACCACGCCGCGCATACGATATCCGTGCCTTATACGAATATACACTCCCGATTAACGATCGCTTTAGCATTACTGCCGGAGCCGGCTTGGGACACCGTGTTCTGAGAGACTTAAGCAGCCGTATTGATCCTAATGATTATGACCGCAAAAACCGAACCACATATGCGCAAATCAATACTGGAGTAAATATCGCCCTTCCTGCAAACTTTGAGATATCTCCCCGCATTGCCTACAATCGTGCCGTAAAAGGCCGCCAATATTCTTACGAACCCGACCAGGTAGAAACCCGAATGAAACAAGGCGGCGGACAAGGTATTGAGGTTGAAGTGCCTATATCTAAAAATTCGCGAACGGTTCCAAAATCAGCCTCACTCCATTCTATCGCGGCTGGAAAGTTAAAGAATCGAACCTTACCGTTACGGAAGAGTATGACTCATATGAATTGGGATCTATAGAACCTAAAAACCACACACACGAAGCGGGCGTAAGATTGCAATACTCTTTCTAATTTGATGAACTTAAGTAGTTAAAATGTTTCAGACGGCCTTGTATATAACAGGCCGTCTGAATTTTTTGATGCTTTCAGAATTTCACTATAACGCCAATACCATCAGACATAAGACCTTATCAGTCAAAAAATCTACAGATAATTTCTCCAGGCAGGAGTCAGGATCAGCACATCTTTTGCTATCCAACCGACCATCAAAATCAAGTCAAGCAAGCCGCATTCAAAATGCCGATCGAGATGGACACTGCACCAAACAACGCACCGACGGCGACATTATTACCAATGAGTTCTGCGGTAGCGCCTTTAATCATCATTGTTGCAGCAAAATAGACAAAAATCTGAATCACTGCTGCGGCAAATCCCCACAGGATAAAATCGATGAAGCTGACACTGTGGGCAATACTTGAGGCAAGCGTCAGACAGAAACCGACTAACGCGCCACCAAACGATAAGGCACAGGCAAGGTTGCCGTTTTTAATCAGGCGCAATTCTTCGACGGGGGTAATCCGCAAATATACGGCACCGAAAACTACAGTCATGGAGACACCTGCCAACATATATTGCAGGTAAAGCAGATATTGGGACAGAGAAAGACTCACGATAAGATTCCTTGGTTTGCAATAAAGTGATTATGCCATATTTTTGAAGATAAACCCTTCGGAAAATATGGCATTTTTAGAAGCGCTTCAGGCCGTCTGAAACGGTCTGATTTTTAATTTATGTTTTATTGTGTAATTGTTGACGATTTTTGTATATTTATGTAACTATTGCGCACCGCTATTTATTAGAGCAAAGAGGAGAATATGAGCATACTCGCCGCCATCCGCCCTAAAGAGCCTTTGCGCCATCTGCGCTGGTTTGACATGCTGATTGTAACCGCTATCCTGTTCGGTCAATTTGCCTACCGTTCTACCCAACTTTATATCGCCAGCCTGATGCCGCAAGTGGAAACGGCCGCAGTTACCGAAGAAGTACGTGATACTGCGGTAACCGGCGTGGCTTATTCGGAAAACATGAGCCTGCAGTTGACGCTGCTTGCTATTGCTCTGATTTACCTCATTATTCGCCGTTTCGACTTCAAACAATTGCCGATTCGTTTTAACTTAGGCGTGTTGTTTTGGACGCCTGTGATTTTTATCCTGATGGGTCTGACTGCCGATGCGGTGACTTCGTTAAGTGGCGGCTACAATTACTTCACCACTGAAATTTTCCAATACATCAAACCATTATCCATTTTTGACAAATTCGCCGCCCTTGCGCCGATGGCCATCCTCTACGGCCTTTTAAACGGCTTTTATGAGGAATTCTGTTTCCTCGGCCTTTTAACCTGCGTGGAAGACAAATACAAATGGCAGGCATTGGCCTATTCGACCTTGGTGCGCATCTCCTTCCATACTTATCAAGGTATGCTTTGGGCGACCGTTATCGGCGTTGTTTTCGGCTTGATGTACTACTTCTTCTACAAATACAAAGTCAAAAACCTGCTGCCGTTTTTCCTGATTCACGCCTTGGCAGATATCTTCGGCTCCGGCTTCATCTATTTGATTTGCGCTTAATCGCAACGGTTGGCTGAATAAACAAGGCCGTCTGAAACATCATTTTTCAGACGGCCTTTTATTATCTATCGGTTTACTTAATCAAAGTAATTGCCACATCTGCATCTTCGGTTGCAACTGCCTCAATCACTGCATCGCCGCCAAACCTCAACACCGAGCCTGCGCCGACCGTATGTTTTTCAGTCTGATTCAACGTTACGTCAAAGCTTCCTTTTCCAACGGCAAAAATCAGCGTTTTAAAACCCGGATGATCGTGCGGCTTAATCTGCTCCCCTTTCTTCATGTCTTTCTTAACAACCATGTAATTTTCGCCGCTGAAAAATTTTACCGTTTTTCGGAAGAAACCTCTCCCAAAGGCGCGGCAGAAACGGCAACGGAAAACAAAGCAGACAGCAATACAGCAGAAATATTAGATACTTTCATGGCAAGCCTTTCTTAAAATAGGGCTTCCATTCTATAAAAACCCACCTCATTACTCAATAATAATTCTTATTTTCTAATAAAAAGGCCGTCTGAAACCCAACGATATTTTTCAGACGGCCTGATTGACCTGTATAATATTTTCTTACTAATAAAATCGCTTTACATACCCATCAAATGGAAACCATCAGGAAAGATCCGCTCGGCTCGGCATGGGTGGTTATTGCCGCGCTCAGCTTTACCGTCATGAACCTCTCCGTCAAAGCCGCCTCTACACATTTCGGCTTTTCCAGCGGCGAGCTGGTCTTTTGGCGCATGCTGGTCTCCACCCTGTTCTTAGGCATCATGGCCAAAGCGCAAGGCAACACGTTTTCCACGCCGTATTGGAAAACCCATCTCAACCGCAGCGTCATCGGCACGCTTGCCATGATGTGCACGCTTTATTCCGTCATACATCTGCCGCTGGCAACAGGCGTCACGCTCAACTACACCTCCTCCATCTGGCTTGCCATCTTTTCATTTTTCATTTTAAAAGAACGAATTACGCTTTATACCCAAGCCATTTTGATTATGGGCTTTATCGGCGTTATCCTGTTGCTCAATCCATCTTTTCAAGGCGGACAGGAATTTGCCGCACTGGTCAGTTTGGCAGGCGGCGCCATGTCAGGCTGGGCGTATTTGCAAGTGCGCGAACTCTCGCTTTTGGGCGAACCGGGCTGGCGCGTGGTGTTTTATCTGTCGCTTACCGGCCTGATTATGTCCGCCATTTGGAGCTGCTTTACCGGCTGGCATCCGCTGACCGCGTCTTCCCTGCCCTATCTGGCCGGCATCGGCATCTCCGCCATGATTGCCCAACTGGCCATGACCCGCGCCTATAAGGTTGGCAAGAAATTTACCGTTGCCTCGCTTTCCTACCTGACCGTCGTTTTCTCCGCCCTATCCGGCGTACTGCTTTTCGGCGATAAAATCACTTGGCAGGAAGCCGCCGGCATGGTTATCATTGTTGCAGGCGGCGTGTTCAGCAGTTTTACTCCGGCCTCAATCAAAAAATTTCTGATGAAGCAATAATTTAACAAGGAGAACACCATGATTTCCATCCGCGAACAATCTTACGGCTTAAACGTAGCGCTGTACAACGAGTTCACTTTGGACGATTTCCGCCAATTGGAAGAAGCCTTGTTGGCCGCGAAGCAAAAAGTCCATCTGCCCGACATCCTGTTGGATTTGTCCATGCTGAAAGACTTCACCATCGATATGGCGGTCGAACAAATCAAATTCCTCAACCAACATGAAACCGACTTCGGCCGCGTTGCCGTCATTACCGACGACATCTGGATCAAACTCGGGCGCGCGCCTTTCCAGCCTCTTGACCAACCAACATCCCAAATATTTCAGCGATGCCACCGAAGCACAGGCTTGGTTGTTAGCAAGCAATTTGAAATAAAGATAAGGCCGTCCGAACGCATTACCTGAGCAAATTCAAAACCGCTTAGGCTCAAACAACGGCACAACGACATCTTTCAAAGCATCAAAAAGGCCGTCTGAAACCTTGCAACCTGCAAAGTTTCAGACGGCCTTTCATCTTTTTTATTCAAAAACTTACATCACATCCAATACATCAATGCCCAACAACTCCAAGCCTTGTTTCAGCGTATCGCCGGTCAGCTTCGCCAGTTGCAGGCGGCTGTTGCGGGTTGCGCCCTCTGATTTCAAAATCGGGCAGGCTTCGTAGAAACGACTGAACAAGGTGGCGATTTGATAGAGGTAGGCGGCGAGGTAGTGCGGATACGCCGTGTCCGCCACGCTTTGCAGTACGTCTTCAAATTTCAACAGCTCGGCGGCCAGTTGTTTTTCCAAAGGTTCGGTCAAAACGGTTGGCGCAGTTGCGTCCCATTCGTCGGCTTTGCGGAATACGCTTTGCACGCGTGTGTAAGCGTATTGCAGATAGGGAGCAGTGTTGCCTTCAAACGAAAGCATGGCGTCCCAGTCGAACACATAATCGCTGGTGCGGTTTTTGCTCAAATCGGCGTATTTGACCGCGCCGATGCCGACGGTTTTACCGATTTTTCCTGCTTCATCCGCGCCCAATTCAGGATTTTTCTCTTTTACCAAAGCGGTGGCGCGCTCAACAGCTTCGGTCAGCAGGTCAACTAGTTTCACGGTGTCGCCGCTGCGCGTTTTGAACGGTTTGCCATCTTTACCCATCATGGTGCCGAAGCCGATAAACTCGGCTTTTACATCTTCCGGCAGATAGCCTGCTTTGCGGGAAGTGGTAAAGAGTTGCTCAAAGTGCAGGGGCTTTGGCGGTGGTCGACGACGTACAGCAGGCGGTCTGCATGAAGCGTGCCGACACGGTAACGCAAACACGCCAAGTCGGTGGAAGCATAAAGGAAGCCGCCGCCTTGTTTTTTGCACGATAAATGCGGCAGGTTCGCCCTCTTTGTTTTTTGAACTCGTCCAAGAACACGACTTTTCGCGCCATCGTCTTCGACTGCCAGGCCTTTTTCGACCAAATCATCGACTACAGGTTGCAAATCGTCGTTGTAGTGTCGATTCGCCTGCCACGTCTTCAGGGTCGTAGTTTCAGCCCAGCGTGTCGTAAACGGCTTGGGCGTGCGAAAGCGAAATATCGACAAACTGTTTCCACAATGCCAATACGGTTTCCATCGCCACCTTGCAGCTTTCACAACGTATTCGCGCGCAGTGTCGGCGAAAGGCAGGATCTTCGTCAAACGTACTTTGGCAGCGCGGTAAAACTGCTCCAAATCCGCCAGCTCAAACGCGGCATTGTCTTTTTGCTGCTCAACCAAATAAGCGACCAACATGCCGAAACTGCGTACCCCAGTCGCCGACGTGGTTTTGACGTGATAACGGTGTTGCCCATAAATTCCAACACGCGCGAAATGCTGTCGCCGATGATGCTGGAACGCAGATGGCCGACGTGCATTTCTTTGGCAAGATTAGGCGAAGAATAGTCGATAACGACGGTTTGCGGTTTGTCGGTTTTGCTACGCCGAAACGCGCGTTGTTCAAGGCCGTCTGAATGTTTTGGGCGAGGAACTCAGGACGCAGGCGCAGGTTGATAAAGCCCGGCCGGCGACTTCCGCGCTTTCAATCATGGCATTGTCGGCCAATGCTTCGCCACTTTTTGCGCCAACTCGCGCGGATTTTGTTTGGCTTTTCGCCGCACCCATCACGCCGTTGATTTGGAAATCGCCGTGTTCGGCATTCTTGGTCGGCTGCAAAACAACGGGGCTGTCGGCAAATGCCTGCAGCGGCAAAGACCGCTTTGGGCTTCACGTTCGACGGTTTGGTATAAATTCATGTTGTCGGTCTCTATCAATTCAAATCAGGCGGTATTTTAAAAGAATTTCGGGCTTTAAAACAGGGCAAGCTGCAATACTTTTCCAGCGGCTTGTTATATGATTGCATTCTGATTCAACGATTTTGCTGTAAAGGCCGTCTGAAAGGAAAAAGCCATGAACCCCCAAAAATACGCTTTGTCTGATTGTCGATATTCAAGAACGCCTGTTGCCCGCCCCTTTCTGGCGCGGACGAAATGTTGAACGCTGCCGCCTGCTGATTCAAGGCTTGACGGCCTGGACGTACCCTTTGCCGTAACCGAACAATACCCGAAAGGTTTGGGCAACACCGTATCCGCCGTATCGCTGCTGTTGCCCGAAGGCACGCCTGTTGTCGAGAAAACCCGATTCTCGGCATTTTTACCTGAAATTCAGGAAATCTTACGCAAAAACGACATCAAAAACGTTATTTTGGTGGGTGCGGAAGCGCATATCTGTATGCTTCAGACGGCCTTGGATTTGAAGGCGCAAGGTTACGCCGTATCCTTGCCTTTTGAATGCACCGCCTCTCGCACAACGGCCAACCGCGACAATGGTTTGGCGCAACTGAGCCGTCAGGGCATTACCGTTTCCAATGTCGAAAGTATTTTTGTTCCAACTGCTCGGCGATGCCAAACATCCGGCCTTTAAGACCATCTCCAAACTGATTCAATAAAAGGCCGTCTGAAATGCAATACACCATCCGCCCTGCCCTGCGCCAAGACTTGCCCGCCATCGTCGATATTTACAACAGCACCGTGGCCACGCGCCAATCCACGGCCGATTTGTCGCCGACCACGGTTGCCGAACGCGAAATATGGTTTGCCGCGCACACGGACAAACGCCCGATCTACGCCCTTTACGACACCGACGGCACCGTATTGGCCTGGGGCAGTTTCAGCGACTACCATCCGCGCTACGCCTACCACATCAGCGCGGAAGTCAGCGTTTATGTCCGCCACGATATGCGCGGCGCAGGCGTGGGCAAAATCCTGTTGCGGCACATGCTCGAACGCGCGCCGTCCTTAGGCATCCGCAACGTCATCGCGCTTGTGTTCGGCCACAACTATCCGAGCCTGAACCTGTTTCACCGTTTCGGTTTTGAAGAGTGGGGGCGGCTGCCGCAAGTCTGCGATTTGGAAACCATGTTGGCAGACGTGGTGATTTTGGGCAAAAAGATTGTGGATTGATTACGACAAAGGCCGTCTGAAAACTGAATTCAGACAGCCTTTTTACGGTAAAACCTTTATTCCGGTTTCTTCGCCAGCATGGTGACGAATTTAAACTGAATCGGATTGCCGAATTCGTCTTTCGCGTGCATCGAGCCCAGCTCTTCCTTGTATTCCACCAATTCCCAATCCTTATAGTATTCGCGCAGCTCGTCCTCGCCAAACTTGAACGGGAACGGCATCGGGCAAAGGAAATCTTCCGTATCCATCGCAGACACGATCAGGTTGTAGCCGCCGGGGTTGGTGTGTTCCTTCATATTGGCAATCACGTCAGGAACGTAACGCGGCATCAGGAACATAAACACCACGGTCGCCACCATATAATCGAAGTTTTCCTGAATATTGGCGGCGTTGAGGTCGTATTCAAACGCGCGGACATTCAGTTCTTCAATACGAGCTAGCTCTTCCACGTTTTGAACCGCGTTCGGATTATTATCGACAGCGGTAACGTCAAAACCTTTCAAACCCAAATACAGCGCGCATTGCGGCCCTGACCGCAGCCCATATCCAAAACTTTGCCGACAGGCAGCAATGCCTTCGGTGGCGCAGACGGCCGAATGTGTAGCGCTCATGCCGTATTTCTATTGAACAATCCGCCGCCTCGCAGTAAAACGACAGTTGAATTTCCGTATCTCTGCGTTTGCGGCGCGATAAAGTGCCATGCGTTTGCGGATGGATAATCCAATCGCCGCTTTCAGGCGTCAACTCGTGCGTGGCCGTAATATTGCCCGCTTCGTCCACTTCGTTGAAGTTCAGACGGCCTTGGAGGACATTGAGGCAGCCCCCGAGTACCGGCGGCAGTATTGTGTTTTGGACAACAAGGCTTTCGGGAATCTCGTCCGCCGTCCACACCGGCATCTGTTTGTAACAAAAACAATTCTTGCTGTTCGCTCATCATGTTTCCTTTCTATTTTGACGGTTTCAACACAGCTTCTGCCAAGGCTTTCTGAATGGCAATCACACTCTTGTCGCTTTTAAACTGCAAGGTTTCGGTCGGTGCTTCGCTGGAAGAAACCCAAATCTTCAGCTCGGCATCCAAATCGAAATGACCCGAGGTTTCTACCGAAAAGCGCGATACTGAACGGTACGGAATCGAACGGTAAGACACTTTCTTGCCGGTCAACCCCTGCTTATCCACCAACACCAGCCGATATTCGGTCAACACAATCAAATCGCGCACCAGGCTGAATGCCATTTTTACCTGTTCGCCATCAATCAGGATATTCGCCAAATCGCGTTCCACCGCATCGGCGTCTTTTTGCGAAGCATTGCCCAAAAGGCCGCTGAACAATCCCATATCTGCCTGCTTTCTATACGAGTGATAAAGTGCAGGGTATTTTACACGCGCAAACCGTATTTGCCGATATTTCAGACGGCCTTATGTTATGATACCGCCTTATTCGACAAAGACATGCCCATGGATAAACCCGTTTACCTCTACACAGACGGCGCATGCAAAGGCAACCCCGGCGCAGGCGGCTGGGGGGTATTTATGCGCTACGGCACACATGAAAAAGAATTGTTCGGCGGCGAAGCCGAAACCACCAACAACCGCATGGAGCTGACCGCCGTCAGTCGAAGGACTGAAATCTTAAACGCCGCTGCCAAGTCGTCATCTGCACCGACTCGCAATACGTCAAAAACGGCATGGAAAGCTGGATACGGCTGGAAAAAAAACGGCTGGAAAACCGCCGCCAAAAAACCGGTCAAAAACGACGATTTATGGAAAGAGCTGGATAGTTTGGTTCAACAGCACGATGTCCGCTGGACGTGGGTCAAAGGCCATGCCGGACACCCTGAAAACGAAAAAGCCGACGAGCTTGCCAATCAAGGGGCGGCAAAATTTGTATAACACTTCACCCATGACTGTACTCAAACATCTCAAGCCGTTCTTTTGGATTGCCGTCATTGTACTGATTTGTGTGATCACGTTAAGAGTGCCGAAGAATGACGACTTAATCACGCCCGCCTATTTATTTTGGTGGTTTATACCTAAACCGTGGTTTTTCACATTCATCACACTGACTGCTATTTACCTCATTCTAAAAATCCTGATTGAAATCATCCGATTCCTATTCAGACTGAGAAAGAAAAACCCATGACCTGCCCTATCTGCACTGCCGACAACGAAGACATTTTGCTGCAAACGCCAAACCTGCGCGTTATCGCCGTCCACAATGAAGCCGGCGCACCGGCATTCTGCCGCGTGATTTGGAATAACCATGTTTCCGAGATGACCGACCTTTCCCCTGCCGAACGCAATGAAATCATGGAAATGGTGTATCAGGTTGAAGCCGCAATGCGCTAGTGTTTCCGCCCGGCCAAAATCAATCTGGCCAGCCTCGGCAATGTTGTGCCTCACTTGCATTGGCACGTCATCGCCCGCTTTGAAAACGACGCCAACTTTCCTGCGCCGATTTGGGCCGCACCCGTACGCGAACACGGCATGACCCTTGCCCGAAAAACTGGCTGCAACAAATTAAAAACTTAATCGCTTAAACTTTCAGACGGCCTGTAAGGGCCGACACGCCCAGTTCAGGCCGTCTGAACATATAACGAAAGGAAAACCTCAATGACTTCCACCACGCGCCGCCATTTTCTGCGCACCTGCTCTGCCGCGGCAGGCGCAGGGTTGTTGCAAGCCTGCGGCACAGGCACGACCACCACGCCGCAAACCAAAACCACTTCTACCACCGCGAAAGCTAAAAACCGTGCAAACCTAAGCAACCCCATCCGCCACGTTCCGGCGACAACCTCCTGCGCGTTGTTGCGCCGTCGGGCTTCGCCGAAGATCCCAACCGCGTGACCACCGGCCTGACCCGCCTCTACAACGCAGGCTTTACCGTAACCAACCAACAGAGCAGGCAGCCGCCGTTACCAACGCTTTTGCCGGCAGCGACGCCCAACGCGCCGCCGACTTCAAGACGTTGCCAGCGGCCGCGTCGAAACGCCCAAAGTCTTGATGGGCCTGCGCGGCGGTACGGCGCGGCACGCATTCTGCCGCAAATCGACTTTTTGCCTCACTCGGCGCCAGAATGCGCGAACGCGGTACATTGTTCTTCGGTTTCAGCGACGTGCGCCGTCCAACTCGCCCTGTTGGCTAAAGGCAATATGATGAGCTTTGCAGGCCCGATGGGTGTACAGCGAATTCGGCAAAGCAGACCCCAGCGTCTGACCATGGATTCCCTTTTATCCGCGGCACGACCAACAACGTCAACATCGTTGATGTTCCGACCATCCAACGCGCGGATGTCAACGTCGAAGGTACATTGTGGGGTGGTAACCTCAGCGTTCTCGCCTCCTCGCCGGTACGCCTGCATGCCCGATATTCAAGGCGGCATCCTTTTCATCGAAGACGTCAGCGAGCAACCCTACCGCATCGAGCGCATGCTCAATACGCTTTATCTGTCAGGTGTTTTGCAAAAACAACGCGCCATCATCTTCGGCGATTTCCGCATGGGCACCATCCGCGACGCGTACGATTCCAGCTACGACTTCTCCGCCGTCGTCAACCACATTTCGCGCACCGCCAAGATTCCCGTATTGACCGGTTTCCCATTCGGCCACATCACCAACAAAACCACTTTCCCGTTGGGCGCGCACGCCAAAGTCCGCAGTACCGGAAACGGCGGTTATTCCGTCACCTTCAGCGGCTACCCGACGCTGAACCCGTCCGCGCTGACGCTCAACAACCTGCTGCCGCCTCCCGTGCCGACTTACGACAGCACTATCTACCGCGACAGCATCACTGGAAGAAGTCACCGAATAAGGCTTGTTCAGAAAAAGCGCCGTCTGAAATCCAGTTTCAGACGGCCTTTTTATATCTTCATCTTAACCGTAACGTCGTTGGAAATCTTTCATAAATTCAGCCAACGCGTTCACACCTTCAAGCGGCATCGCATTGTAAATGCTGGCGCGCATACCGCCGACGGTTTTATAGCCCTTAAGCAGGCACAAGCCCTGCAACTCGGCTTCCAACACAAAACGGCGGTCCAAGTCTTCGCTTGCAGTTTTGAAGACCACGTTCATTTTGGAGCGCGCATTAGGATGGATATCGTTGATGTAAAAACCGCCGCTGCCGTCTATCGTCTCATACAAGGTTTGCGCCTTTATTCGATTGACCGCTTCAATTTTTTTCACACCGCCCTGCGTTTGCAGCCAGCGGAACACCAAACCCGACATATAAATCGCATAGGTGGACGGCGTGTTGTACATACCGTCGCGGTTGATGTGAGAGCGGTAGTTGAACACATCGGGAATATCGTTCGGACAACGCTCCAGCAAATCCTCGCGGATAATAACCACGGTCGCACCGGCAGGACCGATATTTTTTTGCGCGCCGGCATAAATCAAGCCATAGTCGGATACATCAAATTCACGCGACAAAATCTCGCTCGACATATCGCACACCAGCGGCGGCAGGCCGTCTGAAAGTTTGGGGACGTTTTGATACTGCAAGCCGTTTACGGTTTCATTAATCGCAAAATGAACAAAAGCGGAATTTGGGTTCACATCCCAATCCTCCACCGCAGGCAGGTTTTTATAGGCATATCGCTCGCCGCCATGCGCGGCCAAACGGATTTCGGCATTGCTCAAACGGCTCATCTGTTCATAGGCAATACGGCTCCAGTTGCCCGTTACCACCGCGTCGGCAGTCGTAAAACCGTGCGCCAAATTCATGGCCACCATATTGAATTGCGTGGTCGCACCGCCCTGTAAAAACAGGATTTTATAGTTGGACGGAATATTCAAAAGCTGGCGCAAGTCTTGTTCGGCATGATGCAGAATGCTCAAAAACATATCCGAACGGTGGCTCATCGCCATCACGGGGAAACCCGTACCGTTGTAGTCGAGCATTTCCTGTTGCGCGGTACGCAATACCGCTTCCGGCAATACGGCAGGACCTGCGGAAAAATTGTAAATCGGGTGTGCGGACATGGAGGCCTTCTTTCTTATTCGGTGGGTATGAAGAAATTGTAGAACCGCCTTGCACATTGTGCAAGCACGAAAAATCAGGAAATCCAAGGCCGTCTGAAAACAAAGCAATACCAATTCTTTGTTTTCCAAAATAATTTCAAAAACACTACATCAAAACTTGTCAACAATTCCCTTTTCAGACGGCCTCATCCCAATCTCTTCCATTTAAGCAATCACTTCAAAAAATCCACGCCAAATCAACACTTTTCTTTTATCTTGGAAAACAGTTATAATAGGCCAATTTTTCAAATCACACGAAAAATGGCCGCGCGGCCATTTTTTTGTTTATGTACTTCTGGAGAAGCATGGATATTCAAAGCATTCTTGATAAAACCCTGCCCGGCTTGGGCTACGAGCTGGTCGATTTCGAACTGACCGCACAAGGCGATTTGCGCGTTTTCATCGATAAAGAAGGCGGCATCACCGTCGAAGACTGCGCCACTGTCAGCAACCATCTGAGCCGCGTGTTTATGGTTGAAGACATCGACTACAAACGTTTGGAAATCTCCAGCCCGGGCCTTGACCGTCCGCTGAAAAAAGCCGCCGACTTCGTGCGCTTTGCCGGCCAGAACGCCAAAATCAAAACACGCCTGCCGATTGATGGTCAGAAAAACTTCATCGGCCGCATCGAATCTTGCGAAAACGACATCGTTACCGTCTCTTTCGACGGCAAAACTGCCCAAATCGAATTGAGCAACATCGACAAAGCCCGTTTGCGCCCCGAATTTAAATTTTAAAAACCGATTACTTGGAGATTCTAGAAAATGAGTCGCGAAATGTTACAGCTGGCCGAAGCGCTGGCAAGTGAAAAAAACGTTGAAACGGAAGTCGTATTCAAAGCCCTTGAATTCGCCCTCTCTACTGCCGCCAAGAAAAAAGCCGACCGCGAGCACATGGACGTGCGTGTCGAAATCGACCGCGATACCGGCGAATACCAAACCTTCCGCCGCTGGCTGATTGTTGCCGATGAAGACTACACCTACCCTGACGTAGAAAAAACCATCGAGGAAATCCAAGAAGAAATTCCCGGCACTACCATCCAAATCGGCGAATACTACGAAGAGCAGCTGCCAAACGAAGGCTTCGGCCGCCAAGCCGCGCAAACTGCCAAACAAATCATCCTGCAACGCATCCGTGATGCGGAGCGCGAGCAAAACCTGAATGAGTTCCTCGCTTCTAAAGAAGACATCGTTTCCGGTACGGTAAAACGCGTCGAGCGCCACGGCATCATCGTTGAAGTCGTAGCAGGCAAACTTGACGCCCTGATTCCGCGCGAAGAAATGATTCCGCGCGAAAACTTCCGCAGCGGCGACCGCATCCGCGCCCTCTTCTTGCGTGTGGACGAAATCGGCAATACCGGCCGCAAACAAGTCATTTTGAGCCGTACCAGCGGCGACTTCTTGGCCAAACTCTACGCCAACGAAGTGCCTGAAATTGCAGACGGCCTGTTGGAAATCCGCGAAGTAGCACGCGATCCCGGCCAACGCGCCAAAGTTGCCGTTAAAGCCAACGACCAACGCATTGACCCGCAAGCAGTACTTGTATCGGCGTGCGCGGTTCCCGTGTTAACGCCGTGAGCAACGAATTGTCCGGCGAACGCATCGACATCGTTTTGTGGTCTCCCGAGCCTGCCCAATTCGTGATGAATGCGCTGTCCCCTGCCGAAGTGAGCCGCATCGTGATTGACGAAGACAAACACGCCGTTGACGTGATCGTTGATGAAAACCAACTGGCGCTGGCCATCGGCCGCGGCGGTCAAAACGTCCGTCTGGCTTCCATCCTGACCGGCTGGCAGCTGAACATTATGACCGTTGAAGAAGCCGACGAGCGCAATGCCGCCGAAGACGCCGTTATCCGCAACCTCTTCACCACCCACTTGAACATCGACGACGAAACCGCCGATATTTTGGTTGAAGAAGGTTTTGCCACATTGGAAGAAGTGGCTTACGTTCCGGCGGCAGAATTGCTCGCCATCGAAGGCTTTGACGAAGAAATCGTTGAAACCCTGCGCAACCGCGCACGCGACGCCATCCTGACCATGACCATCGCGGCAGAAGAAAAACTAGGCGAAGTATCTCGAAGACATGCGCAATTTGACGGCGTAGATTCCGATATGTTACGCAAACTGGCTCGAAGCCGGCGTTACCCAACGCGACGATCTGGCCGAATTGTCTGTTGACGAATTGGTCGAAATTACCGGTATTGACGAAGAAGAAGCCAAAAAAGTAATTTTGGCTGCACGCGAACACTGGTTTACTGAAGAAAACAACTAAGGGGGTACTGAATGAGTAATACAACCGTAGCACAATTTGCCGCCGAACTAAACCGCCCCGTCGATGATTTGCTTAAACAATTGAAAGAAGCCGGCGTCAACAAAAACAGCGGTAATGACAGCATAACTACTGACGACAAACAATTGCTGACCGCTTACCCTGCAAAAGAAAAACGGCAGCAAATAGCGGCACCATCAGCATCCGCCGCAAAAACCGAAGTCAGCACCGTTGACGGCGTAAAAAGTGGAAACACGCCGCTGCAGCCATGCTGTTACCATTCCTTCTTCCGAAGAATTGGCAGCGGAAGCCAAAGCCAAAGTAGCGGCTGAAAACCAAAAAGCCGAAGCAGAAAAAGCAGCCGCAAAAGCTGCCGAAGAAAAAGCCAAAGCTGAAGCAGAAGCAGCCGCAAAAGCCGAAGCCCGCGCCAAAGCAGAGGCCGAAGCAGCCAGACTGAAAGCAGCCAAAAGCCGCACCAAAAGCGGAAGGCAAACCTGCCGAAGCTCAAAAAGAAGAAGCCAAACCGGTTGAAACTGTAGAAGCTAAGGCCGAAGCAAAAAGTTGAAGCTAAAGCAGACAACAAGCCGTCTGAAAAAAATCCGTTGAAGCTGAAAAACCAGCCGAAGCCAAGAAACCCTGCCAAAGCCAAACAAGACAAAGGCGGTAAAGGCAAAGAAGCGAAAAAGGCAGCCAAACCTGCCGCGCCTGCCGTACCGCAACCTGTCGTCAGCGTGGAAGAACAGGCTCAACGCGATGAAGAAGCCCGTCGTGCTGCTGCCCTGCGTGCGCATCAAGAAGCCTTGTTGAAAGAAAAACAAGAGCGTCAAGCACGCCGCGAAGCCATAAAAACAACAGGCCAAGCAAGACTCAAAACCTACTAAAGAAGCCAAATCAGGCGAACGCAGCAAACCCTGCCGAGAAAGCCAAAAGCGGCATCCGGCGAAGGCAAATCCGAACACAACGCGCGCGGTAAAAAAGAAGACCGTCGTGATCGTGATGAAGAAAACCAAGGCCGTAACGCCAAAGGCAAAGGCGGCAAAGGCGGCCGTGACCGCAACAATGCACGCAATGGCGACGACGAGCGCGTACGCGGCGGCAAAAAAAGGCAAAAACTCAAACTTGAGCCAAACCAACACGCCTTCCAAGCGCCGACCGAACCTGTCGTACACGAAGTTTTGGTACCTGAAACCATTACCGTTGCTGATTTGGCACACAAAATGGCAGTCAAAGGCGTGGAAGTGGTTAAAGCCCTGATGAAAATGGGCATGATGGTAACCATCAACCAATCTATCGACCAAGACACCGCCCTGATTGTGGTGGAAGAACTCGGCCACATCGGCAAAACCTGCCGCCGCCGACGACCCTGAAGCATTCTTGGATGAAGGCGTTGAGGCAGTAGAAGCCGAAGCATTGCCGCGTCCTCCGGTGGTTACCGTCATGGGTCACGTCGACCACGGTAAAACTTCCCTGCTGGACTACATCCGCCGTGCCAAAGTGGTACAAGGCGAAGCGGGCGGCATTACCCAACACATCGGTGCATACCACGTTGAAACCCCGCGCGGCGTGATTACCTTCTTGGATACTCCGGGTCACGAAGCGTTTACCGCCATGCGTGCGCGCGGTGCGAAAGCAACCGACATCGTGATTCTTGTGGTCGCAGCCGATGATGGCGTGATGCCGCAAACCATCGAAGCCATTGCCCACGCCAAAGCTGCGGGCGTACCGATGGTGGTTGCCGTCAACAAAATCGATAAAGAAGCCGCCAACCCAGAGCGTATCCGCCAAGAGCTGACTGCGCACGAAGTCGTGCCGGACGAATGGGGTGGTGATGTACAGTTCATCGACGTTTCTGCTAAAAAAGGCCTGAACATCGATGCATTGCTCGAAGCAGTCTTGCTCGAAGCCGAAGTTTTGGAACTGACAGCCCCTGTCGATGCACCCTGCCAAAGGCATCATCGTTGAGGCATCGTTTGGACAAAGGCCGCGGCGCGGCTGCCACATTGCTGGTTCAAAGCGGTACGCTGAAAAAAGGCGATATGCTGCTGGCCGGTACTGCATTCGGTAAAATCCGTGCAATGGTTGACGAAAACGGCAAAGCCATCAATGAAGCCGGCCCGTCTATCCCTGTCGAAATCCTCGGCTTATCCGACGTACCGAACGCAGGCGAAGATGCAATGGTATTAGCTGACGAGAAAAAAGCGCGCGAAATCGCCCTCTTCCGTCAAGGCAAATACCGCGACGTGCGCTTGGCCAAACAACAGGCCGCAAAACTGGAAAACATGTTCAACAACATGGGCGAAAAACCAAGCTCAATCCTTGTCCGTCATCATCAAAGCAGACGTGCAAGGTTCTTACGAAGCTTTGGCGGGCAGCCTGAAAAAACTATCCACCGACGAAGTGAAAGTGAACGTGTTGCACAGCGGCGTTGGCGGCATTACCGAATCTGATGTCAACTTGGCCATCGCTTCCGGCGCATTCATCATCGGCTTTAACGTCCGTGCAGATGCTTCCGCACGCAAACTGGCTGAGAATGAAAACGTGGAAATCCGTTACTACAACATCATTTACGATGCCATCGACGATGTGAAAGCTGCCATGAGCGGTATGCTCTCTCCGGAAGAGAAAGAGCAAGTAACCGGTACGGTCGAAATCCGTCAGGTTATCTCCGTTTCCAAAGTCGGCAACATTGCAGGCTGTATGGTTACCGACGGTGTGGTCAAACGCGATTCCCATGTCCGCCTCATCCGCAACAACGTGGTTATCCATACCGGCGAGCTGTCTTCTTTGAAACGCTACAAAGACGACGTCAAAGAAGTCCGCATGGGCTTTCGAATGTGGTCTGATGCTCAAAGGCTACAACGAGATTATGGAAGGCGACCAACTCGAATGTTTCGACATCGTCGAAGTTGCCCGTACTCTGTATCAGACAGGCCGTCTGAAAAATCAGAAGCAGGTTTTGCAATGCGAAACCTGCTTCTTTTTTCAGACGGCCTTTTTACAACCATTCATAGTTTGAAACTATGGAAAATTGATGTGTGGTATATAAGAAACAAAAACAGATATACAAGTCAAAGCCATTTAGCAAAAGGAGTAGACGGCAAACAAAGCCTGATAAAGCTCTCCATATATTGTCATATCTTAACGTTTCTGTTGTTTTTTTATCAAATTTCGGCACTAGTATATACAGCCCTAAACACAATATAAATTAAGCAATACCGGCCATATGCCGGATACGTTTACTTCCTTGTTACTCTCACCAATATCTAAAGAAAATATCATGACAATAGAAAAAGCAATGCGCATCCCCAATGCGCAATTTGAATTACGACATTTAGAGCAATTACAACCTTCCCTCCCTTGAACAAGTAACAACAGGCACGTCGGAAGATGACGTTTTTTATGTAACCCTCAGTGATGATAAAATCATTGAAAACCCAAATAGCGACGATGATACAGTTTGCAGCAGCGTCAGCTATACCCTTCCCAACTACGTTGAAAACCTTGTTTTGACCGGCACGGCCAACATCTTCGGCGCAGGCAACAACAGCAACAACATCCTCATCGGCAATGAAGGCCGCAACCGCCTCAACAGTGGGCGCGGTGACGACATCGTTTACGGCGGCGGAGGCGACGATGTCATCAATGGCGGCGAAGGCAACGACCTTCTTTTCGGAGAAACAGGCAATGACACCCTCAACGGCGAAGCAGGCAACGATGTGCTTGAAGGTGGCGAAGGCGACGATACCTACCTTTTCTCTGCCAAAAGCGAACAAGACACCATCATCGACGACCAAGGCCACAACAGCATCCGCTTTCATACTGATCTGAGCCTTAACGATTTAACCGTTGAAGTCCAAAAACAACGAAACCGGTGGTAAAGACTGGCTGATTGCCGTAAAAAAACAGCAACGCCGTTTTAACCATCAAAAACCAATACACTCAAAAACGGTACAACACCGGCAGTCTCCCACTTCATCATTGGCACTCAAAAACTGGATGTAAACAACTTTGCCAAATATTTTGATATTTCCCTGACTGAGCATACCGAAAGCGGTCAGACCATCGATGGCAACGACGACAATGACTACTTGATCGGCACATCCGGCGATGATATTATCGACGGCAAAGCCAGTGCCGACATTATGGAAGGTGGTGATGGCAATGACACTTACTACGTTGATGATGTAAAAGACGTGGTGATTGAACAGGCTGGCGGTGGCGAAGATACCGTATTCAGCAGCATTTCTCATACCGCCGCCACTCACGTCGAAAATGTTACCTTGACCGGCTCGGCCAATATCTTTTGCCGCCGGCAACAACAGCAATAACATCCTGACCGGTAACGAAGGCCGCAACCGCCTCAATAGCGGACGTGGTGATGATACCGTTTACGGCATGGGTGGCAACGACAACCTCAACGGCGGCGACGGCAACGATTATCTGGATGGCGGCGACGGCAACGATGTCATCAACGGTGATGCAGGCGACGACATTTTTAGTGGGCGGCAACGGTAAAGACATTCTGAAAGGCGGAGCCGGAAACGATACCTATATCTACGGCGACAACGATACCATTATCGACAACCAAGGCATCAATACCCTCAAGTTTTCAGACGGCCTGAACAATACCAAGCTCAACCTGAAGACCATTCATAACGACGATGGCAGCCAAAGCTGGGAAATTACTTCGGAGCAAGGTTCAGCCCTGATTCAAAACCAAATCGGTGCGGATGGCAGCATTTCCATCGACCGTTTTCCAGTTCAACGACCAAACCTACACTGCCGTACAGTTCCAACAAACCTTCCAAGCGCTGAAGACCGAAACCATTAAACTCGTCGGCACAAACGACGATGATACCTTGCATGGCAATGCAGGCAACAATGAAATCGACGGCGGCAATGACGGCCATGATACCCCTTTATGGCCACGACGGCGATGACATCTTGCGCGAACACAGCGAAACCTATTACGGCAACGAACCCACTTCCGACGATAAACTCTACGGCGGCAATGGCAACGACAAACTCTATGCCCATGTAGGTGCAGACTTACTCGACGGCGGCACAGGCAATGATTATCTTGAAGGCGGCGAACACAACGATACCTATGTTTTTCGGCAAAGGTTACGGTCACGACACCATTTTTTTGACTTCAACTTCGGTTTTTGACAGCGAGGCAAGCCTCACAGACTCAACGCTAATGTCGTTAAATTTACCGGCGGCATTACCCTTGACGACCTTGAAATTACCGTTGAAAAAGGTTACGACAAAAACCAGTGATTGCCAACATGCCCGACAGCTCTCAATTTGTGATCAATCCCCTGTTAGATGGCGACACATGGCATATCCGTATTAAAGGTACAGATGATGTTTTAACCATCAAAAACCAAAGCGGTATTTATGGGGCGATTTCCGAGTTTCAGTTTGACGGCAATGCCTCATACAGCACGGGTGAGCTGATCAACCACTTCAAACTGTCTATCCCGCACATGATCGGCAACAAAAACATCGTCCAATACACCGGCCAACCCGTTGAAGAACTCAACCGGGATGTATACAACAACTTCAACCACACCATCCATGCCGATAGCGACAACAGCGATTTAGATTTGTCGCGTTACACTTCTGTTGTCGAATACAGGGGCAACCGCAGCGATGAAACCATTACTTTGGGCCGAGGCATCAACATCGTCGATACGGCCGGCGGCAACGACACCATTACCGATCCTGGTGCCGACAACACCGTCATCATGTTTGGCAGAAACAGCGGCAACGACACCTTTAATCCGTATGGAGGCAGCGATACCCAAGTCCGTTTCAAAGAAGGGCTGACGCTGAAAGATTTACAGTTGAAAACCGGCGATGATTGGGTCTTAACCATCAAAGATACAGGCGAAACCCTGACCATCCATGATATTGCCAACAATAATGTCGACAGCTTTGTATTTGAAAGCGGTAAGAGCTACACCGCCGACGAAATCAGCAAAGCACTGATTACTGAAAATACGCAAAACAACGGTATCCTGTAAAACCCAAAGGCCGTCTGAAACCTGAATTCAGACGGCCTCAGTCTTTTGCTGATTTATTTATCTTTCCGCTATATAATTATTCTCATTCAAGTTCACAAGAAAGAATAAAACATGGATGCCTTAAATCTCCTGACCACACGTCGCTCTTCCAAAAAACTGACTGCTCCGGCGCCCAATGCCGAGCAACTAGAACAAATGCTGCAAGCGGCAACACAAGTACCTGATCACGGCAATATGCGCCCTTACCGCTTTACCGTTATTCAAAGCGAGGCCGGCTTGGAACGTTTCCGCGAGCTGTTGAGCAAGACCGTTACCGAACTCAACTTCGGCGATGATGCCATGAAAAAGGCCGAACGCGTCGGCAGCATGGCGCCTATGATTATCGGCGTTACATTTACGCCAAACCGTGAAGTGGCAAAACCCAAACCTGAATGGGAGCAAATGCTGACTGCCGGCTGCGCCGCCTATGCTTTACAACTGGCTGCTTCAGCCCAAGGCTTTGACAATGTTTGGATTACGGGCATGTGGGTCAACAGCCCATTGTTGCGCGAAGCATTTGAGTGTGCCGACAAAGACAAAATCATCGGCCTGATGATGATTGGTTCTCCGACCGAAGAAGGTGGCGGCCCGAAAAATACCAACTTGGAATGTTTTACAACTTATTGGTAAAGCCTGAAAACACTAAGGCCGTCTGAAAACCTGATTTAATGGTTTTTCAGACGGCCTTTTTATGTCTCTTGTCGAAGCATCAAGCCGGATACATGAACGCTTCAATTTCTTCCAAAGAAATATCCGCCGTCGCGCCATGGCGCGAGGCCACCAACGCACCCAACGCACAAGCAAAAGCAATGGCTTCTTGAGGAGGCGCATTGTTCAGCAGTTTGTAAGTCAAGCCGCCAAGGAAGCTGTCGCCGGAGCCGACAGTATCCACCACTTTGACGCGGAAACCGCAATGACGGTATAACTCTCCGTCCTTATACAAAACCGCGCCATGGCTGCCCAAAGTCACACACAAGATTTTGACACCGGTCAGCTTAACAAGATAGCTGATATTTTGTTCGATACTGTGATAAGGAGAACCGTAAGCCGCAGCCAACTCATACAGCTCATCATCATTGAGTTTGACCATATCGGACTGTTTCATGGTCTCCAGCAAGCGGTCAATATCGTAATGCGGCTTGCGCAGATTAACGTCAAAAATTTTGAATTTGGCTTCTTTCAGCAAAACTGCCAAGCTTTTACGCGAAACTTCATCACGGGTTGCCAAGCTGCCAAAAACGAAAGCATCGGATTCTGCCACACGTTTGATTGCCGCATCATCAACCGCAATCCTGTCCCACGCGCAAGGATAGACAATCTCATAAGACGCACTGCCAGACTTGTCCAAGTGTACTTTTACCAAACTGGTCGCGCATTCGTGGCAAACCTGCAAATAATCAGTATTGACGTTTTTGCTTTGAATCTGGCGCAGCAATTCTTCGCCATTGGCATCATCACCGCGACGGCTAATGATGGCAGCATCGATACCCAAAGACTGCAAACGGACAGCAACATTCAAGGGGGCACCACCCAATACCTTTCCGTTTGGAAAATCGTCCCACAGCACTTCGCCGAAACTGGTTACTTTCATTCTTGGCCTTCCTTTTTTGAGGTTGATTGGCAGGGATCTGCACTACCCGACAGATTTTTTGTAAATCATGTACTTGTAGTAAAACTCCAGCATCGGGGGCAAAAGTATTATGTTTTAAAATATTGGGACTGACAAGCAATTAAGGGGATATCAGACAATAAACTTGATTCATCACAAAATTATATTGTTCCTATTTTTTCTTTTTCTTTCACATTTATCCCCTCTTATTTCATTAAAACAAAACATTCTGAAATTTAAATACAAAAGGCCGTCTGAAAACTGATTCAATCAATTTTCAGACGGCCTTCTATTAATATTACAGCGATTAAACTACCACTTCTTCTTTTTTCTTCACTTCTTTGGCAATGTTCTCACGACTCAAACCAAACATCAGCAAGAGCGGGCTGGCAACCAATACGGAAGAGTAAATACCGAACACGATACCGATGGTCAGCGCCATAGAGAAGCCGTGCAAGGCTGCACCGCCGAACACCAGCATAGAAACAACCATTGCCTCGGTCGAACCGTGGGTAATGATGGTACGGCTCATGGTTGCGGTAATCGCGTTGTCGATGACTTCCGGCACAGTGTGGCCGCGCATATGCGGCTTACGGAAGTTTTCACGAATACGGTCAAACACAACCACAGATTCGTTCACGGAATAACCCAAAACTGCCAAAATACCTGCCAAGACAGTCAGAATGAGAATTCCCATTGAAAGAAGGCGAAACAGCCGAGAATAATCACGATATCGTGCATATTCGCAATAATCGCGGACACTGCAAAACGCCACTCAAAACGCATGGACAAGTAAATAATGATACCTGCCACCACGAAGCCTAATGCCATCAAACCATTGGTAACCAATTCTTCGCCGACTTGAGGGCCGATAAATTCGACTTGGCGCAAGGTAACGTCAGGATTGTCTTTTTTCAGCAAATCCATCACTTGGTTGGACAGCTGGGCAGACGTTACGCCTTCTTTGTTCGGCAGGCGAATCATGATGTGCTTGTTCGTACCCAATGCCTGAACCTGTACATCGCCCATTTTCAGCGTATCGAGGCGATCGCGTGTTTTATTCACATCAACGCCCTGCTGATATTGGACTTCCATTACCGTACCGCCGGTAAATTCGACGGAGAAATTCAGGCCTTTGGTTACCAAAAAGAACACGGCGGCGATAAACGTAACCAACGAAATAAAAGTCGTCAGTTTGCCGTAGCTCATAAACGGAATATCGCGTTTGATTTTAAATAATTCCATGTTTTACTCCTTGCCTTCTGCCATTTCAGCTTTCGGCTTCCATACCGAACCGATGGAAATATTTTGCAATTTGCGACGGCGGCCGTACCACAGGTTGACCAAAGCACGGAACACGACCACGGATGAATACATCGAAGTCAGAATACCGATACAGTGTACAACCGCAAAACCGCGTACCGGGCCGGAACCGAATACCAACAAAGCGATACCGGCAATCAGGGAGGTCAAGTTGGAGTCGACAATGGTTGCCCAAGCGTGTTGGAAACCGAGGTTGATGGCCTGCTGAGGTGGCATACCTCCGCGCAATTCTTCACGGATACGCTCGTTAATCAATACGTTAGAGTCAATCGCCATACCCAATGTCAAGCCAACGCGGCAATGCCCGGCAAGGTCAGCGTTGCCTGCATGGCAGACAAAATACCCACCAAAAACAAGATATTGGTACTCAAGGCAATGGTAGAGAAGAAACCCATCAAGCGGTAGTAAATCACCATGAATGCAGCAACAGCGGCAAAGCCCCACAAGGTAGAGTGGAAACCTTTTTCAATGTTTTCTTTACCCAAAGACGGGCCGATGGTACGTTCTTCGACAATCTGCATCGGTGCAGCCAGCGAGCCGGCACGCAGCAATAATGAAGTATCGTTGGCTTCGGCAGTTGTCATGCTGCCGGAAATTTCCACACGGCCACCGGTAATGGCGGCGCGGATGACAGGCGCGGTCACGACTTCGGATTTACCTTGGTCGATCAACACCATAGCCATACGTTTACCCACATTGGCCGAAGTCAATTCGCCAAAAATGCTGCCACCTGCGCTGTCCAAGCTCAGGCTCACGGCAGGTGCACCCATTTGGTCAAAGCTAGGTTGCGCGTCGTTGATGTTGTCGCCGGTCAGTTCAACTTGTTTGTTGACCAAAATAGTTTCCGGATGATCACCACCGCTTGACAGCAACTCATAACCAGTCGGTACATTACCGTTCAAGGCTTCTTGCAGTTTAATCGGATCGTCTTCCACCATGCGCACTTCCAAAGTTGCGGTACGACCGATAATGTCTTTTGCTTTGGCAGTATCTTGCACACCCGGCAGCTGTACGACAATGCGGTCAAGACCGGATTGCTGGATAACCGGTTCTGCCACACCCAATTCGTTCACACGGTTATGCAAAGTATTGATGTTTTGTTTTACCGCATCAGTGCGTACTTTATTAATCGCCTCCTCAGACAGAGTCAGCACGATATTGTTGCCGTCTGCAAGCAAAGTGGCTTCAGGGAACATTTTTTGCAACTGAGGCAAGGCCTTTTGTACATCGGCAGCATCTTGCAGAGGCACGGTCAGACCGTTTTCAGTATGATGCACCGTACCGGTACGAATTTTTTCACGACGCAATTCGCGGCGGATGTCGCCGGCGTAACGTTCAAACGTTTTCTGCATCGCGGCTTTCATGTCCACCTGCATGGTGAAATGCACACCGCCGCGCAAGTCCAGGCCCAAGAACATCGGATTGGCTTTAATTTTTGCCATCCACTCAGGACTGTCCGCCAAAAGGTTGAGCGCGGTAATATAACCTTCGCCCAAAGTATTTTCGATGACATCACGCGCTTTCAGTTGCGTTTCAGTATCTTTAAAACGCACTTTCAGCGAATTATCGACAATGAACATACCGTCCGTCTGAATACCTGCGCTTTGCAACGCAGAAGACACTTTTAGACTGGGTTTGCTCATTGATAACGATGGCTTGTCGGTTGGTCGATACCTGTACGGCAGGCGTTTTCACCGAAAAGGTTGGGCAGCGAATACACAGCCGCAACCACAATCGTGAACGCAATCAGCAGGTATTTCCATAAAGGATAACGGTTCATGGTAAACCTTTGCTTTATTTATAAAGGCAAACAGCCGCACTCGGAAAATGAGGCGGCTTTTCGCAAAAAAACGGATTATTCGGCTTTCGCGGCAATCGCGTTGCGTTCCACTTCTACTTCAATTCTCGCACCTTGGCCGATGTCGACAGTGTAGAATTGCTCGCCGACTTTGGTCACGCGGCCTTTGAAACCTGCAGCCAAAACGACTTTATCGCCTACTTTCAAAGCAGCCAGCATAGCTTGGTGTGCTTTGAATTTCTTTTGTTGAGGACGCATAATCAGGAAGTAAAACACCACCATAATCAGCAGTAAAGGGGCAAATTGAGCCACAGCTTGATTCATAATATATCCGTTCTTTTGAGTTTTAAGATAAAGTAAAAAACTGCATACAGCCCAAAACGCAGTTGGTCGGACTGTAAAATTGAGCTATTCTAAAGGCCGTCTGAAAAATTTCCAAGCATTTCCGTATTTATTAACCATATTTAGCAGTCCGTGCGACTCGTTCGATACACACTTTCCATGCTTAAAAAAATCATTTGGCGCGTGCGTACCCCTGCTGCGTCGACTACTCGGCAAAAATGCCCGCACCGTATGGATTTCCCATCCGATATTTCTGCAGCACCAGCCGGGCACCAACCATCCCGACAGGCCGGAACGCATCAGCGCCATTCAAACCGCCTTAAAACAGGAAGGCATTTGGCGTCACCTGCAAACCGCCGAAGCACCGGAAATCAAAGATGCGCAGCTGGCATTGGTCCACTCGCGCAATTATCTGCACGAGTTGGAAGCCGCCCAGCCGCTCCCCGGTAAAATCCACCGTATCGACGACGATACCGTCATCTGCCACGACTCCCTTCAAGCCGCCCGTTTTGCGGCCGGCGCCGTCGTCAAGGCAGTCGATATGGTGATGAACAAAAAGGCCTGGCATGCTTTTTGCGCCATCCGCCCGCCAGGCCACCATGCCCACAGCAACAGCGCCAGCGGATTCTGCCTCATCAACAACACTGCCGCCGGCGTGATGCACGCCATTGCCCAATACCGCCTGCAACGCATCGCCGTCATCGATTTCGACGTCCACTTCGGCGACGGTACGGCGGAGATTCTCCAAGACGATCCGCGCGTGATGTTTTTCAACCTGTTTGAAACCGACATCTTCCCCTTCCCGGAGGCGGAACAATACGCCGGCAGCAAAAATATGCTGCATACCCCTCTCAAACCGGGTACAGGCAGCCGTATCTTCCGTACGACCATCCGTGAACAATGGCTGCCCAAGCTCACGGCTTTCCGTCCCGAGTTGGTGTTGCTTTCAGCAGGTTTTGACGGGCACAAACAAGACGAAACAGGCCGTCTGAACCTGCATGAAGCCGATTTTGCCTGGCTGACGCACAAAATCGTCCAAGCAACGGCAAGCTGTCAGGGGCGTGTCGTTTCCGTACTGGAAGGCGGCTACACCTTGGAATCCTTGTCCAAATCCGCCGCCGCCCACATCCGCGTATTGGCAGGCTTGAGCAAGGCCGATTACGTCATCGCCTACCAAAAGCATTTGAAGCGCGGTAAAAGTAACAATCCTACTCAATAACGCATTTAAACTATCGACCCAGGCCGTCTGAAAACATATCATCCGTTTCAGACGGCCTTTTTCTTCATTTACAATTTACACACTTAATTTGAGCGAAGACAAACCATTTTCATATTATCAGTAGTAAATAACAAAAATAAAACGTACAAATAAAAATAGTTCATACACCTCACTGCTACCCTTTTTCCCAATTGACCGTCTTTTTCAGACGGCCTCCACAAAAAAAGGAGCGTTACAATGAAAGCAGCACGTTTTTACAACAAAGGCGACATCCGCATCGAAGACATTCCCGAGCCAACCGTCGCTCCGGGTACTGTCGGCATTAATGTTGCGTGGTGCGGTATCTGCGGTACCGACCTGCACGAATTCATGGAAGGCCCGATTTTCATTCCACCTTGCGGCCATCCACACCCAATCTCCGGCGAGTCAGCGCCAGTCACCATGGGTCACGAGTTCTCCGGCGTGGTTTATGCCGTAGGCGAAGGCGTGGACGACATCAAAGTCGGCCAACACGTTGTCGTTGAACCCTACATCATCCGCGACGACGTACCGACCGGTGAAGGCAGCAACTACCACCTCTCCAAAGACATGAACTTCATCGGCTTGGGCGGCTGCGGTGGCGGCTTGTCTGAAAAAATCGCCGTCAAACGCCGTTGGGTACACCCTATTTCCGACAAAATCCCATTGGACCAAGCTGCTTTGATTGAGCCTCTGTCTGTCGGCCACCATGCTTATGTACGCAGTGGCGCGAAAGAAGGCGACGTCGCATTGGTCGGCGGCGCAGGCCCAATCGGTTTGCTGTTGGCTGCCGTACTGAAAGCCAAAGGCATCAAAGTCATCATCACCGAATTGAGCAAAGCGCGTAAAGACAAAGCACGCGAAGCCGGTGTGGCCGACTACATCCTCGACCCGTCCGAAGTCGATGTCGTTGAAGAAGTGAAAAACTGACCAACGGCGAAGGCGTAGATGTCGCATCTGAATGCACCAGCGTCAACAAAGTACTGGACACCATGGTCGAAGCGTGCCGTCCGACTGCGAAAGTCGTCATCGTATCCATTTGAGCCACCCCTGCTACCATCAACGTCCACAGCGTTGTGATGAAAGAGCTGACGTGCGCGGCACCATTGCCTACTGCAACGACCACGCAGAAACCATCAAATTGGTTGAAGAAGGCAAAATCAACCTTGAGCCTTTCATCACCCAACGCATCAAACTGGACGAATTGATTTCCGAAGGCTTCGAGCGCTTGATCCACAACAACGAATCCGCAGTAAAAATCATTGTCAATCCTAATCTTCAATCCTAAAGCTTAAAGATAAACAGGCCGTCTGAAACTTTTCAGACGGCCTGTGTACTTGATAAATTCCCGAATGGCCCAATCCTCTGCCAACCATTCACTTATCAAGAGCAAAATCTCATGAATCCAAAATACGCCCCACTCTTTCAAACATACACCCTCAATAACGGCGTAACCATCAAAAACCGCCTTGTCGTCGCACCCATGACCCATTTCGGCTCGACAAGCCGACGGTTTGACTCAGCGACCAAGAGCGTACCTTCCTCAGCAACCGCGCAGGCGATATGGGCTTGTTTATCACTGCCGCCACTTTGGTTCAAAAAGACGGCAAAAGCCTTTCACGGCCAACCTGAAGCCACAGGCGAACACCGCCTCGACAGCCTGAAAGAAACTGCACAAATCCTGCAACAACAAGGCGCAAAAGCGATTTTGCAAATCCATCACGGCGGTGCCAAAGCCATTGATGACCTTTTTGGACGGTCTCCCGACAAAATCAGCGCTTCCGCCAGCGAAGCTGAACACGCACGCGAAAGCGACCGCAGAAAGAAGTTGAAGCACTCATCGCCTCTTGTGCGCAAGCCGCCGATTTGGCACTTCGTGCCGGTTTTGACGGCGTGGAAATCCACGGTGCGAACGGCTATCTGATCCAACAGTTTTACTCTGCCCAAAGCAACCGCCGCAACGACCAATGGGGCGGCAGCTTGGAAAACAGAATGCGCTTCCCTCTGGCCGTTATCGATGCCGTGGTTGCCGTCCGTGAAAAACACCAGCGCAACGACTTCATTATCGGCTACCGCTTCTCCCCCGAAGAGCCGGGCGACGACGGCTTAACCATGACCGAAACCGGCGCAGATTGACGCATTGGTACAAAAACCGCTGCAATATCTGCGTTTCCTTGTGGGAATTTGATAAAAATCCGTCGCGGCGGCGATGCCGCGCAAACCCGTATGCAGTTCATCCACGAACGCATCAACGGCAAACTGCCGCTTATCGGCGTGGGCAACCTGTTTACCGCCGACCAAATTTTGGCCGCCTATGAAACCGGCTGGGCAGAATTTATCGCATTGGGCAAAACCGTGATGATTAATCCGCACATCGCCACGCAAATCCGTGAAGGCCGCGAAGATGAAATCGAAACGCAACTCGACCCGACGCGCGCCGACCATTACGGCCTCCCAGACACCTTGTGAGGGATTTGCCTCCAGCGGTACGCAATCATGGCTGCCGCCGGTAAAAGGCGCAGAATGAAACCGATGGATATTTAATCATCGATTCATAAACAAAGGCCGTCTGAAACTTTTCAGACGGCCTTGTTTGAGTACAAACATTGAATTATCAAGCATTTTGTACAATTCCGCATCTTTCATCTATTGCAGGGCGTGTTGCACACGCCCTTATTTTAGCCTGTTTTCCAACACCCATATCCTTCAGGCCGTCTGAAAAAGCGGCCTGAACCTTTTTGCAAAGAAAACCATGTCCCAAGAAATCCTCGACCAAGTGCGCCGCCGCCGCACGTTTGCCATCATCTCCCACCCCGACGCGGGTAAAACCACGCTGACTGAAAAACTCTTGCTGTTTTCAGGTGCGATTCAGAGCGCAGGTACGGTAAAAGGCAAGAAAACCGGCAAATTCGCCACCTCCGACTGGATGGACATCGAGAAGCAGCGCGGCATTTCCGTGGCCTCGTCCGTAATGCAGTTCGACTACAAAGACCATACTGTCAACCTCTTGGACACGCCGGGACACCAAGACTTCTCCGAAGATACCTACCGCGTATTGACCGCCGTCGACAGCGCCTTGATGGTCATCGACGCGGCAAAAGGCGTGGAAGCGCAAACCATCAAACTCTTGAACGTCTGCCGCCTACGTAATACGCCGATTGTAACGTTCATGAACAAATACGACCGCGAAGTGCGCGATTCGCTGGAACTCTTGGACGAAGTAGAAAAACATCCTGCAAATCCGCTGCGCGCCCGTTGCTGGCCGATCGGCATGGGCAAAAACTTCAAAGGCGTGTACCATATCCTGAACGACGAAATCTATCTCTTTGAAGCCGGTGGCGAGCGTCTGCCGCACGAGTTCGACATCATCAAAGGCATCGACAATCCCGAATTGGAACAACGCTTTCCATTGGAAATCCAGCAGTTGCGCGACGAAATCGAAATTGGTACAGGCGGCTTCAACGAGTTTAATCTCGACGAATTCCTCGCCGGCGAACTCACGCCCGTGTTCTTCGGCTCGACGATTAACAACTTCGGTATTCAGGAAATCCTCAATTCATTGATTGAATGGGCGCCTGCGCCGAAACCGCGCGACGCGACCGTACGCATGGTCGAACCGGACGAGCCGAAAGTTCTCCGGTTTATCTTCAAAAATCCAAGCCAATATGGACCCGAAACACCGCGACCGCATCGCCTTCTTGCGCGTCTGCTCCGGCAAATTCGAGCGCGGCATGAAAGATGAAACACCTGCGCATCAACCGCGAAATCGCCGCCTCCAGCGTGGTAACCTTCATGTCGCACGACCGTGAGCTGGTGGAAGAAGCCTACGCCGGCGACATCATCAGTATCCCGAAACCACGGCAACATCCAAATCGGTGACAGCTTCTCCGAAGGCGAACAACTGGCGTTCACCGGCATCCCATTCTTCGCGCCGGAACTGTTCCGCAGTGTGCGTATCAAAAAACCCACTGAAAATCAAGCAACTGCAAAAAGGTTTTGCAACAGCTTGGCGAAGAAGGCGCGGTACAGGTTCTTCAAACCCATGAGCGGCGCAGATTTGATTTTGGGCGCGGTCGGCGTGTTGCAGTTTGAAGTCGTTACCTCGCGCCTCGCCAACGAATACGGCGTAGAAGCCGTGTTCGACAGCGCATCCATCTGGTCGGCGCGCTGGGTATCGTGCGAAGACAAGAAAAAGCTGGCGGAATTTGAAAAAGCCAATGCAGGCAATTTGTCGATAGACGCAGGCGGCAACCTCGCCTACCTCGCGCCTAACCGTGTCAACCTGAATCTGACACAAGAACGCTGGCCGGACATCGTGTTCCACGAAACACGCGAGCATTCGGTTAAACTATAAAACGCAAAAGGCCGTCTGAAAACATTCAGACGGCCTTTTTCATTCGATATCAACCCAATAAATCCCAAGCAAACTTTCCAATGGTCAGGCACAGCAGCAACATAAATCCGTAACGCAGCTCAAATATTGTCTTATTTTAGCTTTTAGCACCTCACCAAACATTTTCGGAATAAATGTTGACTTTAACCTTAGGTCAAAGTTTATGATTTGTGCTCCTTCAGTTATCACATAGGCGAAAAACATGAAAAAACTTATGACTTTTATCACACTTAGCGCTGTTGCAATTTCAAATTATGCCCAAGCTAATGAACAACCGCATCAAGCACACATGAATATGTCAATGTCGACAGATTCTGCAATGCAACAAGAATTAATGCAAGGTATGAATCAAATGAATCAAGACATGATGGCAGCTGCGCAATATAAAGATCCTGATGTTGCTTTTGCAGCAGGTATGTTGCCACACCATATTGGCGCAGTAAAAATGGCGGAAGTTGAATTAAAATACGGAAAGGATCCTGAGATGCGTAAGCTTGCTGAGGATATTATTAACGCACAACAAGCGGAAATTGAACAAATGCAAAAATGGCTTAAAGCACACAACAAAAAAAGCTCCGTAAAATGATCTGACCCCAAAAGTTAGACTGATTTAGTTCAAGGACTGAGTTCTGTAATTCACAGAGCTCAGTCCTTTTAGTTTCCCCTGAATGCGCTCATGGTTGTAATAATGAATGTACTCATGAATCGTTTTTTCCAGTTGTTAGAACGTCTCAAATCATTTACCGTAATAACATTCCATTTTTAATCGTCCAATTGATGACTTTTGCCGAGGCGTTGGCCGCCAGAAAATCGTAGCCGTAAAAGCGGACGAACACAAAAGCCAGCAGGCTGTCCGTTCCCGGCCCGAACACGCCGTCGTAAAACCCGATTAACGCGCCGAAAAACAAGCCCCATAAAGTTTCGCGGCGCGTCAGCTTTTCAGTGCGCGCCGTCTGTCCCAAGTCTTTTTTCAAAAAAGTGTACAGACACATGGCAATCATGATGACCAACATTGCCGGTTTCATATATTGCACGGGGAAATACACCACCGTTTTCGCGCCCAAATATGAAGCAGCAAATGCCAACGCCGCCGCAGGCAGCAGCATTTTCCATGGCACGGAGATTCGGCGCAGATATTGCCCCGTTGCAGTCAGCGTGCCGCAGCAGGAAGCAAATTTATTGACACCCATCACCGAGGCCACAGGCGTAGCGTTTGGCAATAGGTTGAACAATCCGGGAATCTGCAGCAGCCCGCCGCCGCCAACGGCCGCATCCATCAGCCCGGCGGCGAAGCCAACCAATACCAGATAATAAAAAAACGAATCTGCAAGCATAATGTCCATCTCTAAAAAGCAAAACGATTTTGCGCGTGTTTGCCTGTCCTGACAACCTACAAGGCCGTCTGAAAACAAGAAACCATATTCTGTTTTCAGACGGCCTTTTTTTTAATTCAGCCGCTCAAATTGCAGCTTGAAAATTTTCCCATTAAAATACCGCCCCTTATCTTCCCTACACACAACACATTATATAGAGCATCCCACCCCGACCAAACGCACAGCCCACGAACGAATGGGTATCTTCGCGCATTTCATTTTTGCCGGCCGCTGGCTGCAACTGCCGATTTATATAGGCTTGATTATTGCCCAAGTCATTTATGCCTGTAAGTTCCTCAAATCCCTGTGGTACTTGATCTCCAACTTCGGCATTATGGATGACAATACCGTCATGATCGCCGTATTGAACCTGATTGATGTCGTGATGATTGCCAACCTGTTAACGATGGTCATCGTCGGCGGCTACGAGACCTTCGTTTCCCGCCTCCATGTTGACGAACATCCCGACCAACCCGAATGGCTCAGCCATGTCAATGCTTCGGTTTTGAAGGTTAAGCTGTCGATGTCCATCATCAGCATCTCTTCCATCTATTTGCTGCAAACCTTCCTCAACGCCGATAATCTATCGGAAAAACAAATCATGTGGCAATGTATTACCCTCATCTGTTTCCTGATTTCCGCCCTCGCCATGGCTTTAACAGACAAAATCGTGTACAGCACGACACATAAAGCGCATTGATAAAATGCAATCAAAAGGCCGTCTGAAATGTTTCAGACGGCCTTCTGTTATTTGGCAATATTTACAGCTTATTGCTTACGCTTGTCCCACCAGGCAAACAAGTTGCCCAAAACCGTTCCCGATACAGAGTGCCAAACGCAGGCAACGGCGGCGGCAACGGCAGACTCAGCATTACCGGGGAAGAATTTAGCACTCAAACCGGTCGCAAGTCCGGCGTTTTGTACGCCGACTTCGATGGCAAGGGTGCGTTTTTTGGCGGTATTCATGCCGGTCAGTGCGCCGCTGTAATAGCCGAGGATGTAGCCGCCGATGTTGTGGGCAGCGATGGCCAGTACCATAACGAAGGCGGATTCGGCAAAACGGTGGCCGTGAACGGCAGCAACGCCGCCGACAATGCAGGCAAAGGCAATAACAGCAACGGCAGGCATAATCGCGCGCACGTCTTCAAACCAATGTTTTTTATGCAGCAAGATATTGGCGGCAGAGCCGATAACGACAGGCAACAGGGTAACGAGCAGCATAAATTTGAACATACCCCAGCCGTCCATTTCGACAGTTTGTCCGACCAAATAAGTCATCCAAAGCGGCGTCATCACAGGTGCGAGGACGGTGGAAACCGTGGTCATGCCGACTGAAAAAGCAACATCGCCTTTAGCCAAAAAACTCATGATATTGGACGAAACGCCGCCCGGGCAGGTACCGACCAAAACCAAACCCAGCGTTAATCCAGGCGAAAGGTCAAAGGCTTTGGCAATACCGATGGCGAGCAAGGGCATAATCGTATATTGGGCGATTGCACCGATAAAAATATCGAGCGGACGTTGCGCCAGAATTTGATAATCTTCTTTGCCTAAAGTCATGCCCATACCGAGCATGATGATGCCGAGTACGACGACTTGCGTATCGCCTTTTACCCACGAAAAAGTGGCAGGTTCGATAAAGGCGATAATGGAGGCAAGGACGATAATCAAGGCGGTGAAGCGGGTCATTTGCCGACTGATAGCGGTCAGAAAGTTCATGTTTTTACTCCTTTGTATGTTTTTATCATGACAATAATTGCCATAATTTAACACATGTTAACTCTTGTACGCAATGATAGTCACGAAACAGGAAATCCATCATCCAATAATGTTTAAAAACAAACCACACTGACTCCACCCAATATCAACACAAAGGCCGTCTGAAACTTTTCAGACGGCCTTGTGATATCCGTTCGTTATCGATTTATTCGATATTTTGAACCTGTTCGCGCATTTGTTCGATTAAGACTTTCAGTTCAACCGAAGCTTGCGTGCATTCGGCGGCGATGGCTTTGCTGCCCAAGGTATTGGCTTCACGGTTCAACTCTTGCATCAAGAAATCCAAACGTTTGCCTGCGCTGCCCTTGCCTTCGGTAACGATGCGACGCACTTCGGCGATATGGGTGCGCAAACGGCTGAATTCCTCATCCACATCGGATTTTTGGATGAACAAAGCAAATTCTTGTTGCAAGCGGTCGTTGTCGATATTGCCGACGGCTTCTGCCAAACGGGCTTTGACTTTGTCCATATGCGCCTGCAGCAGGCTTGGGAACAGTTCGTTCAAAGCATCCACAATCTCTTCCATGCCGTCCAGACGTTGCAGCAGGTGTTCGCCCAGTTTTTTGCCTTCGCGTTTGCGGGCGGCTGTAAACTCTTTCAACGCGCCGGTCAATAAATCTTTGACACCTTTGGCCAAAGCTTCGGCATCTTCGCCCTGACCCGCCAAAACGCCGGGAAAACGCAAAACATCGGCCACGCTCAATTTGGCAAAATCATGTTCCTTACGCCAAGTTTGTTCAAATGCGCCAGTTGGGCAACCAAATCCTGATTGACCTCCAAAGTCTGTCCGCCCGAAGAGGCATCCTGCAGCTGGATGCGGCATTCCAATTTACCGCGCGCCACGGCCGCGGCAATCTGCTCGCGCAACGCGCCTTCCAAATAGCGCAACTCTTCCGGCATACGGAATTGGACATCCAAATAACGATGGTTGACCGCGCGGATTTCCAAATTAATCCGCTTGCCGCCGCATTCGCCTGCGGCATTGGCAAAGCCGGTCATGCTGTGGATTTGAATATTTCGTCTTGTAGCCATGGTTTTACTCCGTTTCCAAATACGAGTGAAAGTACGGATACTATAACACACCCGACCGACAATTTTCAGACGGCCTTTGCCGCCAAATTCCTCTATAATTCAAGGCAACCTATTTTTTATTCCCCAAAAGGACCATCATGAGCGACTACACACGCACCGGCCGCGCCGCCGACAGCCTGCGCAACATCAAAATTACCCCAAACTTCCTCCCCCACGCCGACGGCTCCTGCCTTATCGAGTGCGGCAACACCAAAGTGATTTGCACCGCCTCCATCGACGAAAATGTCCCACCGTTCCTGCGCGGTAAAGAGCAAGGCTGGGTAACGGCCGAATACGGTATGCTGCCGGCTTCCACCGCCTCCCGTATGCGCCGCGAGGCCGCCGCAGGCAAACAGTCCGGCCGCACACAAGAAATCCAACGCCTGATCGGCCGCTCGCTGCGCGCCGTCGTCGATATGGAAAAACTCGGCGAACGCCAAATCCTGATTGACTGCGACGTCATCCAAGCCGACGGCGGCACGCGTACCGCCTCCATTACCGGCGCCTACGTTGCCCTGCAAATCGCCGTGGACAAACTCCTTTCAGACGGCCTCATCAGCGAAAACCCCATCCGCGAAGCCGTTGCCGCCGTTTCCGCCGGCGTGGTGGGCGGCATACCGCTTCTGGACTTGGACTATCCCGAAGATTCAGGCTGCGACAGCGACGTCAACATCATCATGACCGCATCCGGCAAAATCATCGAAATCCAAGGTACGGCCGAAGGCGCACCGTTCAGCATCGAAGAATTGGGCAAACTCATTGCCCTCGCCCATAAAGGCATTGCCGAATTGGTCCAACACCAAAAGGCCGCCCTTTTGTCCCGATAAGCAGCAAGGCCGTCTGAAAGATTTCAGACGGCCTTTTTTAACCCCGTCCATTTATGCGCATTTACTCAAAAAAGCGCGTCCCATCCTTGAATTTCATGTAAAAAATAGTAATAATAACCCTTTTTCCAGCAAACCAAGCTGCCCGACAAACCCCACAAGAAAGCACGAAACATGGCGTTAATCGTACATAAATACGGCGGCACATCAGTAGGCTCGCCCGAACGCATCAAAAACGTAGCCAAACGTGTCGCCAAAGCCCGCGCCGAAGGACACGACATCGTAGTCGTCGTATCCGCCATGAGCGGCGAAACCAACCGACTGGTCGCACTGGCGCACGAAATGCAAGAGCATCCCGATCCGCGCGAACTCGACGTCGTTCTCGCTACCGGCGAACAAGTGACCATCGGCCTGCTGGCCATGGCCCTGAAAGACATCGGCGTTGACGCCAAGAGCTACACCGGCTGGCAAGTCGCCCTCCAAACCGACACTTCCCACACCAAAGCCCGCATCGAAAACATCGACGACGAGAAAATGCGTGCCGATTTGGCCGACGGTAAAGTCGTTATCGTAGCCGGTTTCCAAGGCATCAGCAGCGAAGGCAATATCTCAACCCTCGGCCGCGGCGGCTCCGATACCTCCGCCGTTGCACTTGCCGCAGCCCTCAAAGCCGACGAATGCCAAATTTATACCGACGTAGACGGTGTTTACACCACCGACCCGCGCGTCGTACCCGAAAGCACGCCGCATGGACACGATCACATTCGAAGAAATGATCGAACTGGCCAGCCTCGGCTCAAAAGTTTTACAAATCCGCTCCGTAGAATTCGCCGGAAAATACAAAGTGCGCCTGCGCGTACTCAGCAGCCTGCAAGATGGCGGCAACGGCACCCTGATTACCTTTGAAGAGGACGACAACATGGAAAGAGCAGCCGTAACCGGTATCGCATTCGACAAAAACCAAGCCCGCATCAACGTACGCGGCGTACCCGACAAACCCGGCGTTGCCTACCAAATCCTCGGCGCAGTTGCCGATGCCAACATCGAAGTCGACATGATCATCCAAAATGTCGGCAGCGAAGGCACAACCGACTTCTCCTTCACCGTACCGCGCAGCGACTACAAACAAACCATCGAACTCCTGCAACAACGCCAAGACAGCATCGGCGCCGCCTACATCGACGGCGACGACACCGTATGCAAAGTCTCCGCAGTCGGCTTGGGCATGCGTTCACACGTCGGCGTAGCCGCCAAAATCTTCCGCACCCTCGCAGAAGAAGGCATCAACATCCAAATGATTTCAACTTCCGAAATCAAAGTATCCGTCCTGATTGACGAAAAAAATACATGGAACTGGCCACCCGCGTTCTGCATAAAGCATTCGACTTAGGCAACTAATTCCAACCAGTCAAAGGCCGTCTGAAACTTTATTGTTTCAGACGGCCTTTTTATTAAGACGGACTTGGATATTTCAACACTCAATCCTTTCCTTCTCTCGAAAAATGCTCAATCTCAAATCCGCTCTGACGATAAGCTCGGAAACGGTCTCGGGCTTCGGCCAAATCTTCTAAGCTGTTGCCCACAATTTCAAGGATACGGTTTGGAATGGCCGGGGCTTGGCTCCAGAAATCGGCAGACAGGTTTAAAACCGTGCAATCCTGCGGAATATCCGGCAGTGCATTTCCAAACGCAAGCAATACCGGCGTTTCAGACGGCATGGGGTCGGTAGGCAGCCAGACTTCATGCGGAATAAAGCTTTCGGGAATTTGCTGCCACAAATCGATGTCAAGTTGCTGCACTGCCGCAGCGGAATCCGACCACACCAAAATCTGCCCGCCATCGCGTATGGCGCGCGCAATCAGGCGGCAGGCAAAGGCAGCCGGTCGGGCGACGTGTGTATAAAAAGTGGCTTTAGGCATGGCGTATTCTTTCGTTTAGGCAATGGATCTGCCGTTTTCAGACGGCCTTTTTGGTTTTCAACAATCTCAAGGCATTGCCCAACACCAGCAGCGAGCTGAAACTCATGCCGAGCGCGGCGATCCAAGGGGTCACGTAACCAAATACGGCCAGCGGAACGGCAACCAGATTGTATGCGCTCGCCCAAGTCAGGTTTTGGCGGATGATTTGATGGGTGCGGCGTGCCTGTTCCATCATCACGGGCAAAACGTTCAAATCATCATTGAGCAAAAACCACATCGGCACCGTCGCGCGCCACATCGGCACTCGTGGCCACAGCGGCCGACACGTCGGCTTGGGCAAGGACGGGGGCGTCGTTGATCCCGTCGCCGATCATCATGACTTTACGTCCTTGTTTTTGCAGACTTTCTACATAAGCCAGCTTGTCTTCCGGCGTGGCTTCGGCACGATAGGCATCTAAGCCCAGCTCTTTCGCGACTTGGGCGACGGCAGCCTGACGGTCGCCGCTTAAAAGGTGCAGACAGATGCCGTGCTGTTTTAGGTTTTGCAACATTTCAGCGGCGCTGTCTTTGATTTGGTCTTCCAGCAAAAAGGCCGTCTGAAAACCGCTTTGATTGCCCAAGAAAATAATGCCGCCTGTGTGGTCGATATGGGCAAATGTTTCAGGCAGATTACCGGCAATTTCCGCAACAAACGCCGCTTTGCCTAAAGCCCAAACTTGGGTTTCGCCATCCAATTCGATTTGCGCGCTGACACCGTGTCCGATACGGTTGACCCGTTGCTGCACTTTCACATCAAACGCGGATACAGGGCCGTCTGAAAGCGTATGGTTTAAAATGGCACGGGCGATGGGGTGTTCCGATTGCTGCTCCAATGCTTGGGCAATGGCAAGGGCTTGGGCTTCGTTCAGACGGCCTGCGCTCAACATCCGGCTGACGGAAAGCTGCCCTTTGGTCAGCGTACCGGTTTGTCGAACACGACGTCGTCAATTTGGGCAAGCGTTTCCAGGCTTTGTTTGCCACTGATGAGAATGCCGTCTTTAGCAAGCGCACCGGTCGAAGCAGCCAGCGCAGTCGGAGTCGCGAGCGATAAGGCGCACGGGCAGGTAATGACCAGCAGGGCGACGGTAATCCACAAGGCGGTGTGCGCGTCGGCATACCAAGCCCAGCCGATAAAAACGGGGATCGCAAGCAAGAGTTCGCCAAACACAAAACTGGACGCGTATTTTTCGGCCAACTCGGCGGCACGCGGTTTTTGCGCCAGCGCACGGTCGAGCAGTTTGACGATATGGGACAGGCGCGTGTTGCCGCCGGTATGGTCGGTGCGGATGATTAAAGGGCTGCTGGTGTTGAGCGTGCCGGCGGTTACTTTTTCAGACGGCCTTTTCACAATGGGCAGGCTTTCGCCGGTCAACATGGCTTCGTTGACTTCGCTCTCGCCGGACAAAACCGTACCATCCACCGGAATAACTTCGCCGGGCTTCACAACAATCGTATCGCCGATATTGAGGCGGACAACTGCGGCTTCCTCGATGGCTTCGCTTTCCGGATAAGCCGGCAAACGGTGGCAAAATGCCGGAACCAGTTTGACCAACCGCTCCGCCGCATCGCCTGCTTTGCGTCGGGCAATCTGTTCCATAAAACGCCCGCCCAACAGGAAAAACAGCAGCATGGCGATGGATTCAAAATACATGCCCTGCCCTGCGTTGGTGGCCAGGCTGTAAATACCCGCGATAAAGGTCATCACAATGGCAATGGCAATAGGCGTATCCATGCCGACACGGCGGTTTTTCCAGTCGCGCCATGCGCCGCGGTAAAACGGCAACGCGCTGTAAAACACAACGGGCAACACCATCAAAAAGCCGCCCCAATGCAGGATTTCCAAATAAAGCGGCTCGATGTCGCCGCCGTAAAAATAAGTCGGCAGGGCAAACATCATCGTCTGCATCATGCCCAGACCGGCCACGGCCAATCTGACGATAAACTGCTTGCGCTCTTTCTGCGCCTGCGCTTCGATTTTTTGCGCATCATAAGGCGCGGCGGTATAACCGGTTTGGCGGATTTTCAGCAAAATATCCGACAATTCGATGTGGGCGCTGTCCCACACCACGCGGCAGCGGTGGGTGCTGTAATTCAAATCCACACGCACCACGCCCTTCATACGCAGCAACTGCTGCTCAATCAGCCACACACACGCGGCGCAGGTAATGCCGCCCAGCATCAATACCGCCTCGCGTTCATCCCCTACGCCGACCTCGACAAAGTCCGCCTGCACTTCGGGCAAATCGTACAGCTTTAATTGCGAAAACACTTCCGGCGGCGGCAATTCGGATTTTTCCGCGTCGGCGGTACGCTGTTTGTAATAATTGCCTAAACCGGCATCAATAATGCTCTGCGCCACTGCTTGGCAGCCGGCGCAGCAGGTTTCATGTTCTTCGTCTTCAAAACGAACCGTCAGATGCAGATGCTCGGGAACTTCCAGTCCGCAATGGAAACAGTTTTTTTGGGGATGTGTGTGGGAGATGTCATCATGTGTTCGATTTATTTTTCAGACGGCCTGAAACAATCGTTTCAGGGTGTTACATTTTAGCAAAAAGCGTTTTTCCGCTTCATTTCATTTACTTTTGAATCAATAGACTGTCGAATTTTATAAAAAATATGGAAAACAAAGCATTGACCGTTTATCAAATGATGAACGGTAACATATAAATACCGTTTATCTTTAAAAACTTCCGATTATTTTAATGTAAAAATGGAACTTTTTTAAAAATCCCGATACATTCTTTGTTGACCTCAATCCATTTAAGCAGCATACTTTAGGCATTCCGCGAAGACGGAAATCAAAAAACACACATTTACTTATAAAACTAACTTATTGGGAAACCTCACCATGATTGATCGCCTTATGCCTATCTTCGCCGTTATCGGCATTTTGTCCAGCACCGTATACCTGAGCCTCGCCGCTTGGATGCTTTACGAAAACGTGTTCAAAAAGAAAAGCCCTCTGTCGGCATAATCCTCAGATTTAGAATTTTACGGTAAGGCCGTCTGAAGATTCAGACGGCCTTGTTTCATTTAAACATCAAGCATTCGGCTGTACAGCCAATTCAATCATCGCTTCGCGCAAACCGTCCAGGCCCAAACTTTCGGCAACGGAAATATTCACGCCGACGGCCTGCCCGGAATTATCGCGCAAAATGCCTGCTTCACGCATACCCGACGGCAGCAAATCGATTTTGTTGTACACCACCAATTGCGGAATTTCATGCGCGCCGATTTCTTCCAAGACGCCGTTGACATCGTCCATTTGCCGTTCAAAATCGGGATTGGAGGCATCAACGACGTGCAGTAGCACATCTGCCATCGCCGTCTCTTCCAAAGTAGCGGAAAACGCCGACACCAGCTTGTGCGGCAAATCGCGGACGAAGCCGACGGTATCGGTCAAAATCACGCTCGCCTCGTGCGACAGGAAAGCCTGCGCGCAGTGGTATCCAAAGTGGCGAACAACTGGTCTTTCGCCAATACGTCCGCTTTAGTCAAACGGTTGAACAGGCTGGATTTTCCGGCATTGGTATAGCCGACGATGGCAAAGGTTTTCAGACGGCCGCTCATGCGCGATTTGCGGCGCGTGGCACGTTGTTTGCGGACATCGGCAAGCTGTTTTTTCAATGCCGTGATTTTTTGTCCGATTAAACGGCGGTCGGTTTCCAGCTGGGTTTCGCCCGGCCCTTTCAAGCCGATGCCGCCCTTCTGACTTTGCAAATGTCCATAACCGCGCACCAGCCGTCCGCTCAAATGGTTCAACTGAGCCAACTCCACCTGCAACTTACCTTCCTGCGACTGGGCGCGTTTGGCAAAAATCGCCAAAATCAAACCCACTCTGTCGAGGACGCGGCATTGAAGCTCTTTTTCCAGATTACGCTCTTGTGTCGGCGTGAGTTCGTGGTTGAACACAACCAGCCCGACATCATGCTGCTTGACCACTGCCGCCAACTCTTCCGCCTTGCCCGTACCGACAAATAAAGCCGGATGCGGTTTGTCGCGACGCGAAGTTTCGATAGAAACCAAATCGCCACCGGCCGCGCCCACCAATTCTGCCGCTTCGGCCAAGGCCGTCTGAAAGCCGCGCTCGCGCGTTTCGTTTGCGCCGGAATAGTCCGCCGTCAACATCACGCCGACCAAGAGGACGCGTTCGGGCTTTTCCAAAGATTTATCGACGGAAAACAGATTGCGCTTGCTCAAAAAATTTCCTTTCAGACGGCATTATGGCCGGGGCAAAGTCCTGATTAACGGTTTTTCAAAATATCGGCAAAATATTCGGTCACTTCTGCCAAACGTCCGCCCTGCGAGGCATAAGGCTGCATGACGGCCACCAGCTGCTCCAACACTTCACGCGTTTCGGTTTGCGCGTGTTCGCGGTAGAGCCACATATTTTGCATGGTCACCGTGGTCAATGCCTCGCGTACATTCAGCAAGAGCAAGTGTCGGCAAGACTCATAGCCTTGACGCAAATCGCCGGCCGCATAAGCGGTAACCGACAATTCATAGTCGATGTCCAACTGATAAACATTGTTTTGGACAAAAAGAATATCGTCTTTCGGGAACGGAATGCGTTTCGCCATCAGGCCGATTGCATGGGAAATACGGTATTTCCCTTCCTGACGCAGCATGGTTTGCGCAAGGTAGAGGCACTCGGCACGGCGCGGGTTGTAATCGTAGCCTGCCAGCCAAGTCGCCAAAGCTTCATCGCGTTTGCCCATTAATTTGTAGCACTCGCCCAGCTGTTGGTAAGAAACCGTTACTTCTTCGACCCAACCGCCCAACTCGATGCGTTTTTTAAACCATTCGCTCGCACGCTCGGGCATATCGGAGTCCCAATAAGAACGTGCCGCATAAAAGGCGTAACGCGGTTTCAGGTCTTCATCTTCGGGGCTGTAAAACGCTTTTTCCAAAGAAACGGCGTCAAGCAGGTATTTGTTCGCCATGTTGCTGCGCGCGCCGAAACGGCCGCTGAGAACCATATAGTCGCCATGAAGCGTGGCTTCGCTGGTATCTTGTTTGTCGGTTTCGATAAACTCGTGCAACACGCCGCGCCAGTAGAATGTGCCGTCATTGCGCAACAACAGCGGACGGTAATAAATCACGCTGCCCGTAGCATTTCTCATGCGGAGGCGGTAGCGGTCGGCGGTCAGCTTGGGCAATTCCAATTTGCCTTCAAAGCGGTCGTCCGCATCAAAAATCAACACGTAATCGGTTTTACCTTTTGCGTGTTTCAACGCCTGATTGCGGTTGTATGCAAAATTTTGCCAACCATCATGATGAATCTCGCCCGCGATGCCCTTTGCATCGAAAAAGCGGCGGATCACGCCGACGGTATCATCGGTCGAGCCGGTATCGCTGATGACGTAGTAGTCAAGTTTGATGTGGTCGGTGATGTTGGCCAGTGTTTCTTCGATGATTGCCGCTTCGTTTTTGACAATCATATTCAAGCAGATGGTTTGGGACATTTTCAATAGCCGCATTGGTTTGGAAAGGTATTATTTTACTTTAGCATTTTGTTTTTTGCACACAAAATACTCAGGCCGTCTGAAGATTGCCTTTCAGACGGCCTGAAGTTGATTTTGCCTTATCTTTTTTCCTGACGGCGTATCAGATACACCGCCAACAGTGCAAACAAAACCGTTGGCAATGCGCCGGCCAAAAACGGCGGCACACCGTACAACTGGCTGGTAAAGCCGAAGAGCCGTCCGGCAAAGTGAAACAGCAAACCGAGGCAGATACCGCCGAAGAGTTTCAAGCCCATATTGCCGTGGCGCGTGGTTTGCGGCGTAAAGGCGAAAGCAACAAGCGCCATCACCCATGCGGCAATGGGATACACCAGCTTGCGCCACCATGCGATGGCATAAACTTGGGTATTTTGGTTGTTTTTTTCCAGATGGTCGATGTAGGTGGTCAATTCGCCGACAGACATTTGGTCGGGCTTGACGAGCAATACGTCCATCAGGTTGCGTTTGACGGAAATCGGCCAGTTTTCTTCGGCGGCGGTAGAAACCTCGACTTTATCTTCACCCAATATGCTGCGGCGGATATTTTTCAGCTGCCAGCTGCCGTCGGGATTCAAAACGGCGGATTCGGCTTCTGCCGCTTGGGTCAGTTCGTTTTTATCGTTGCGCTGCCAAATTTTGATGCCCAAAAGCGTATGGTCGGGCAGCATTTCGCGCACGTTGATGATGCTGTTTTTTTCTTTCAGCCAAAGGCCGGTATTGCCGGTACTGATTTTGCCGTTGATGGCGGCGGCTTTGATGTTTTCGGCTTTTTGACTCAGCGTGGGTGCAACCCATTCGCCAAGCGCGACGGTGGCAATGGCGAAAATCAAACCGAACTGCGACAGAATCAACAGCAGCTTTTTGGTGCTCATGCCGCTGGCTTTGATGACGGTCAGCTCGCTGCCGGAAGCCAGTTGGCTGAGGGAAATCAGGCCGCCGATCAAAACGGCGAGCGGCATCAGTTCATAGGCGCGCGCAGGCATCTGCATTAAAACATACTGCCCCAATTTTGCGCCGTTATAGCTGCCTTTTCCAAGATCGCCGACTTCGTTGATGATTTCAAAAAAGCTGTACAAAGCGAGGAAGGCAAGGAGGGCGTAAACCGCCATAACCGCCATTTGACGGATGATGTAACGTGAAATCAGGTTCATTTTCCGCCTTTCAATGTCAGACTTTTGGCAACCGCCTGCCAGAAGGGTTGGCTAGGCATACTGCGCACACGCAGCAGGACGACGGCAATCACAAACATGATGATGTGCATGGGCAGCAGTCCGAGCCAGAAATGGATTTTGCCGTCTTCCACGGCATTGCGCAGGAAGGTCAGCCCGTTTTGGTAAACCAAAAACAAACCGATGGCAATCAGGATATTGTAAGTATGGCCGCTGCGCGGATTGAAATAGGAAAGCGGCACGGCAAGCAGGCACAGCAACAAAACGCTGACGGTCAGCGAGATGCGCCACATCAATTCCGCCTGATGTTGCGGGTTGCTGCTGCCAATCAGTTGGGCGGTCGGGATGGTGCGGCGGTGGGAAACGGGGTCGATAAGTTTGGGCGTAGTGCTGATAATCAGGCTGAGGTGTTGGAAAGAAACGCGGTTGTAATCGGCTTTGCCGGGCGTACCGCTGTAACGGTAGCCGTCGCGCAATTCAAGCGTGCGTTTGTTGTCGGTCAGCGAAAAATTGCCCTCTTTGGCAAAAACGATGTTGTCGTTGCCGTTTTTATCCTGTTCGCGCAGGAACAGGTTTTTCATGATGCCGGATTCGGTATCGAAGGTTTCGACAAAATAAACCCTGCCGTTGCGCTTGCCCAAGTTATTGAACTCGCCGGCTTCCACCAAAGACAATTCCTGCTTCTGCTTCAAAATTTCGGCATATTCACGACTGCGCAACTCTGCCCACGGCATCACCCAAAGCTGCATGACGGCAATCAAAATGGCAAACGGCACGGCAAACTGCATGACCGGGCGTATCCATTGTTTCAATGCCAATCCGCAGGAGAGCCAGACCGACATCTCGCTGTCGCGCCAGTAGCGGGTCAATACGGTCAACGTACTGATAAATGCGGTCAACACCAGCAAGAGCGGCGTCATGCCTATAACCCAGAAGCCAACCAAGGCCAGCACGGCATCGATGGCGACACGCCCGTCGGCTGCGCGGCCAAGCAGGTTGATGGCCTGCGTGGACACCAATACCGCCAAGAGGACGACAAAGATGCCGACGGCGGTAAAGGAAAGTTCTTTAATAAAGTTTCTTTGGTAAATCATAAGATTGAGCGTGGTCTACGGTTTATGGGAAACCCATATTTATTCATAAGGCTTCAGACGGCATGACACAAATGGAGTACAATGATTTTCATCTGTTCGGACGGTTGGTCAACAGGCCGTCTGAATAACCGACAACCGTTCCAATCAGGAGAATAAACGTGAAATTTAGCACAAAAGCCGAAACTTTGCAGGCTCAACAGGCAGGTGCGCAATTATTTGTCTGCGCCGAAGCATCGCAACTGAGCAACCCTGACTGCCCTCGCCCCTCTTCGCTTCCCTTGAAGAAGGTCAAAATTTCGCCGACACCAAAATCCCGACGGACAACGGTTTGCAGGCAGTCGCCGTCGCCCGCCTCGAAAAACCGACCGCGCCGCATTGAACAAAGCCGCCGCCGAGGCCGCCAAATGGGCGCAAAACCAAGAAACGGTCAATGTGGACGTTCACGCCTTTGAAGAAGCGCAAGCTGCTGCCGTTGCCGAAGCCTTCGCCATCGCGTTCGGCAACGCCGCCTACCGTTTCGACCGCTACAAAAAAGAAGCCAAGCCCGCCAAATTTACAGAAGCCGTGTTCCACACCGCACACGAAGCCGCCGTCAAAGAAGCCCTGCGCGTTGCCGAAGCGCAAGTTTACGGACAAAGCCTCTGCCGCGACTTGGGCAATGCCGCGCCGAACGAGTGCACGCCCGAATTTTTAGCGCGCACCGCCAAAGCCGAAGCCGAAAAACTGGGCGCACACGCCAAAATCATTGAAAAAGACTACATCAAAGAAAACATGGGTTCGTTCTGGTCTGTCGCCAAAGGCAGCATCGAAGACCCATATTTGGTCGAACTGAGCTATTTCGGTGCGGCCGATAAAGAAGCCGCGCCCGTCGTCTTGGTCGGCAAAGGCATTACCTTCGACACCGGCGGCATTTCCCTCAAACCCGGCCTGAACATGGACGAAATGAAGTTCGACATGTGTGGCGCGGCAACCGTCATCAGTACCTTCTGCGCCGCCGTCAAACTGCAACTGCCGATCAACCTGATTGCCGTCGTCGCCACCTGCGAAAACATGCCTTCCGGCGCGGCCAACAAACCGGGCGACGTCGTGAAAAGCATGAAAGGCTTGACGATTGAAGTGTTGAACACCGATGCCGAAGGCCGTCTGATTTTGTGCGACGCGCTCACTTACGCCGAGCAGTTCAAACCCAAAGCCGTCATCGATGTCGCCACCCTGACCGGCGCGTGCATCATCGCCTTGGGTCATGACGTCAGCGGCGTGATGGGCAACAATCAGAATTTGGTCGACAGCCTGCTCGCCGCCTCCCGCAACGTGGACGACAAAGCATGGCAACTGCCGCTCTTTGAGACCTACAAAGACCAACTCAAATCCAACTTTGCCGACATCCCCAACATCGGCACGCCGGGTGCAGGCACGATTACCGCTGCCACCTTCCTGTCTTACTTCACCGAAGATTACCCGTGGGCACACCTCGACATCGCAGGTACCGCATGGAAATCCGGCGGTGAAAGGCGCGACCGGCCGCCCTGTTCCATTATTGTTGAACTATCTGCGCAACGTGAAATAAATCTTGAGGGAAGCCTGCGGGGTTACACATTTCAACCCCGCAGGCCGTCTGAAAACGGAATCCGCATTATCTGACTCAACCTGACAAACGGAGAACCGCCATGAAACCACTATTTGCCGCATTATCTGTCGCCCTTCTGCTCGGCACATCTCTAAACGCTCAAGCCGCCGAACAAACCACCCCCACCGACCGCAGCATCCAAGTGTACAAAAAAGCCGACTTGGCAGAATGGAACCGCGAAAACGCAGCCGGAGGCCAAGGTCCCTTGCTCGGCAGCTTTGCCTTCAACCGCCACCAGACCGCTGACCAAGACGCATTCAAAGAAATCGGCTGGCTCACATTACCGCCGGGCGCTTCCATCGGTCAGCACAAACATACCGGCAATGAAGACGTTTACATCATCGTGTCCGGCAAAGGCCTGTTTACCGACAGCGAAGGTAAACAGACCGAAGTCGGCGCCGGCGACATTACCATCGCCCGCCCCGGCCAGTCCCACGCACTCAAAAATATCGGCAAAAAGCCGTTGGTATTCTTGGATTTGATTGCAGAGACTGCTGGCGCTAAAGCCGCCGAAACCAAGTAAATTTTCAATGAAAACAAATAATCTGCCGTGATTTAGAACCAGGCAGCAGAAAGATTGTTCCGTTTTCATTTAGACCCGTATACAAACCAAAGGCCGTCTGAAAACCACGCTTCGTTTTCAGACGGCCTTTTTTCTCAAAAATCTTATCATATTAATAATGAAATGTTATATAATAACAGCCTTTCAAAATATGATGAGAAACTAAAATGACACAAACCACACTCAAACCCATTGTTTTATCTATTCTTTTAATCAGCACCCCCATCCTCTCCCAAGCGCATGAAACCGAGCAGTCGGTTGACTTGGAAGAGGTTACCGTCGTCGGTAAAAGCCGTCCGCGTGCAACGTCGGGGCTGCTGCACGCTTCGACCGCCTCCGACAAAATCATCTCCGGCGATACCTTGCGGCAAAAAGCCGTCAACTTGGGCGATGCTTTGGACGGCGTACCGGGCATTCATGCCTCGCAATACGGCGGTGGCGCGTCCGCTCCCGTTATTCGCGGTCAAACAGGCAGACGGATTAAAGTGTTGAACCATCACGGCGAAACGGGCGACATGGCGGACTTCTCGCCAGACCATGCCCTGATGGTGGACAGCGCCTTGTCGCAACAGGTCGAAATCCTGCGCGGCCCGGTTACGCTCTTGTACAGCTCGGGCAATGTGGCCGGTTTGGTCGATGTTGCCGATGGCAAAATCCCCGAAAAAATGCCTGAAAACGGCGTATCGGGCGAAGCCGGATTGCGTTTGAGCAGCGGCAATTTGGAAAAACTGACATCCGCAGGCATCAATATCGGTTTGGGCAACAACTTCGTGCTGCATACCGAAGGCTTGTACCGTAAATCAGGCGATTACGCCGTACCGCGCTATCAAAAAGAAGAAGGCCGTCTGAAACGACTGCCCGACAGCCATGCCGATTCAAAAACAGGCAGCATCGGCCTGTCTTGGGTGGGCGAGAAAGGTTTTTCTCGGCGTGGCGTACAGCGACCGTCGCGACCGCTACGGCCTGCCTGCCCACAGCCATCTCTACGACGACTGCCACGCCGACATCATCTGGCAGAAGAGTTTGATTAACAAACGCTATTTGCAGCTTTATCCGCACCTGCTGACCGAAGAAGACATCGATTACGACAACCCGGGCTTAAGCTGCGGCTTCCACGACGACGATAATGCACACGCCCATACCCACAACGGCAAACCGTGGATAGACCTGCGTAACAAACGCTACGAACTCCGCGCCGAATGGAAGCAACCGTTCCCCGGTTTTGAAGCCCTGCGCGTACACCTGAACCGCAACGACTACCACCACGACGAAAAAGCAGGCGATGCAGTAGAAAACTTCTTCAACAACAAAACACACAACGCCCGCATCGAATTGCGCCACCAACCCATAGGCCGTCTGAAAGGCAGCTGGGGCGTGCAATATTTGGGACAAAAATCCAGCGCGCTTTCCGCCATTCCCGAAACCGTCCAACAACCGATGTTGATTGACAACAATGTGCGCCATTACAGCTTTTTCGGTGTAGAACAGGCAAACTGGGACAATTTCTCGCTTGAAGGCGGCGTACGCGTGGAAAAACAAAAAGCCTCCATCCAGTACGACAAAGCATTGATTGATCGGGAAAACTACTACAACCAGCCCCTGCCCGACCTCGGCGCGCACCGCCAAACCGCCCGCTCGTTCGCACTTTCGGGCAACTGGTATTTCACGCCACACCACAAACTCAGCCTGACCGCCTCCCATCAAGAACGCCTGCCGTCAACGCAAGAACTGTACGCGCACGGCAAACACGTCGCCACCAACACCTTTGAAGTCGGCAACAAACACCTCAACAAAGAGCGTTCCAACAACATCGAACTCGCGCTGGGCTACGAAGGCGACCGCTGGCAATACAATCTGGCACTCTACCGTAACCGTTTCGGCAACTACATCTACGCCCAAACCTTAAACGACGGACGCGGCCCCAAATCCATCGAAGACGACAGCGAAATGAAGCTCGTGCGCTACAACCAATCCGGCGCCGACTTCTACGGCGCGGAGGGCGAAATTTACTTCAAGCCGACACCGCGCTACCGCATCGGCGTTTCCGGCGACTATGTACGAGGCCGTCTGAAAAACCTACCGTCCCTACCCGGCAGGGAAGACGCCTACGGCAACCGTCCTTTCATCGCGCAGGACGACCAAAACGCACCCCGCGTTCCGGCCGCTCGCCTCGGCGTCCACCTGAAAGCCTCGCTGACCGACCACATCGATGCCAATTTGGACTACTACCGCGTGTTCGCCCAAACAAACTCGCCCGCTACGAAACGCGCACACCCGGACACCATATGCTCAACCTCGGCGCAAACTACCGCCGCAATACGCGCTATGGCGAGTGGAATTGGTACGTCAAAGCAGACAACCTGCTCAACCAATCCGTTTACGCCCACAGCAGCTTCCTCTCTGATACGCCGCAAATGGGCCGCAGCTTTACCGGCGGTGTGAACGTGAAGTTTTAAAATCGGACAGGCAAACAAAAAAGGTTTTCAGACGGCCGTCTGAAAACCTTTTTCTTACTTTAAACCAATTTTAAAACTGACTATTAATCTTTCAACACATCTTGCGCAGCCGCTTGAATTTTAGCCGCCGCTGCTTCGATTTGCTGCTGTTCGGTAGATGGGTTTGCCACTGTTTCAGCCAGGGCAGCTTGAGAAGCTGCGGCTTTAGGCTCAGATTCAGTTTGCGGCGCAGTCAGCGGCAAACGTGCCAATACAGTGCTGACGCCGGTGACTTTATCGCCAATCGCCACTTGCGCCTGCGCATCGACAGGCAGATACATATCCACGCGCGAACCAAAGCGGATAAAGCCATAGCGTTCACCGCGGGACAGTTTCGCACCGGCTTGGGTGTAGCACAAAATACGGCGCGCCACCAAACCGGCCACTTGAACAAAAGTAATTTCACGACCTGAATCCGTAGTCGCCAACACCGCGTTACGTTCGTTTTCCGTGCTGGCCTTATCCAAATCCGCATTCACGAATTTGCCTTTGTTATAAACTACTTTCGTTACCGTACAATCGGCAGGCGATTTTTGCGAATGCACGTTGAACACGTTCATAAAAATACTGATTTTCAAAGCATCGACATCACGATACGGATCGCGTGCGCGCTCGACCACCACGATACGGCCGTCAACCGGGCTCAACACCGCTTCAGGATTTTGCGGAATCTCACGCGCAGGATCGCGGAAAAACTGCAGGGCAAATACAGTAAACACCCAAAACGGCAAAGACCACCAGCCGCAGCACATCGACACCAGCAGGCTCAAAGCCAAACCGCCGCCGATAATCGACCAGCCCTCGCGGGCGATAATCGGGTGGGGATACAAACGGTTCATCACTTATCCTTCGTTTAATAATTTCAAAATTGCCGCCATTATATCTGAAACTCCAAACATTGAGGCCGTCTGAAATGTTCAGACGGCCGGTGTCTTTTGTAAAAAATACTCAAATTAGATAAAGCTTCAGTTTCGGCAACACAATGACGCAACGTCCTCAACAAGCGGCTCACACGAGCCAACAATACGCTGCAAATATCATTTCGACCAAACCACTGCCCTCGATTATCTCGACAAGCCCAACATGACCGCCAATACCAGCCAAATCCAATGCCGACGGCGTGATGTAGACAACAAAGCGCGTTTAGACAGCAAACGCGTTTGGCTCAACTGAAACGCCACATCGGCCAACATCATCAAACGATCGGACTGCCGCGCCTCCCGTTCTTCCACTTTACGCAGTTTCAAATTTTCCGCTTCAATCCGCAACCGCACCAGCTTGGCTTCCAAAAGCAGCAGCTCGCGCGCTTCTTCATACTCCTGTTGCTTCATCGTCCGCCCCCTTGTCTATCTCACCGCGCAAATACGCAATGTCCGATCGAATATCCTGCAAGGTTTCAGCCACACGACTGCCCTGCTCCCGATAATCTGCCGATACTTTGCGGAACAATACGGCAATAATCAGCAGGCTCACGAAGAAAATGCCGAAAAACACCCATAACGCCGCCACATCCGACAACAAGCGGTTCAAGCCGAACAGCAAACCGACCAAGCCCACCATCAACAGCGCGCCGGACAACACCAGCCAAACCGCCAAACGGAACACATTCTCCGCCTGACGCGTCAAATCCAAGCTCAATACCTGCAAACGCAGCAGCAGCAAATCCGCACCCTGATTCAACAAAGCCTTGCCATGTTCAAAACGCTGGCGAATTCCCATCTTAAGTATCCTTTTTCTCAGGAAAAATAAGGCTAAGGCCGTCTGCACGGCGCAATGAAATCCATGATTTCATGTGCACGCCTGTTCAGACGGCCTTAACATATTCACATTAACGGCGGTTCAACAACACACCGATAACCAAACCGGCCAATGCGGCAAAACCCATCGCATAATATGGTTTTTCATGCACCACTTCATCAGCGTGTTTGGCACCGCGTTTCAAACGCTCGCCCGCATCGGCTTCAAATTCGGCAAAGCGCTCTTTGCCTTCTTTAAAACGCTCCTGGGCCGCTTCTTCAAACTGCTCGTATTTTTCACGCGCACGCTCGGCATGATGGCGCAAACGTTCGCCGGCCTCTTCTTCAAAACGGCTCAAACGTTCTTTGGCTGCGGCCAATTTCTCTTCCAATTTGGCCCGGGCTTTGCCGCTCTCTTCCGAACCGGCTTCCACACCGTCGCGGTACAACTCTTCCACATCATCCATCACTTCTCGGATGTCTTTCAGCAAAGCCTCGCGACGTGCTTCAAATCGTGTTTTTTCATGTTTTTCTCCTTGAGATAGGTTGATATGGTTACAGACTGTTTATCTGTTAGTCAATTATAAACATTTCTCTCCGACTATCGCATTAATTCCAATCAAATTAAGTATCAAATATGTAAAAACAACCAAATGAAATTAAAAAAGGCCGTCTGAAAACTTCAGACGGCCTCTTCAATTCAGCTTAAAGACTTAAGTCTTATGCCAAACCTTTTGCTTTCAACACTTCCAGCATGGTGCTGCCCAATTCGGCAGGGCTGCGGGTGTAAGCGATGCCGGCTTTTTCGAAAGCGGCAAATTTTTCTTCGGCAGTACCTTTACCACCGGAGATAATCGCACCGGCGTGGCCCATGCGTTTGCCTTTAGGAGCGGTCACACCGGCGATGTAGCCGACAACAGGTTTGGTGACGTTGGATTGGATGTATTCGGCTGCTTCTTCTTCCGCAGTACCGCCGATTTCACCGATCATGATGATGGCGTCAGTATCTGGGTCTTCTTGGAAGAGTTTCAGTGCGTCGATTTGGTTCATACCAGGAATCGGGTCGCCGCCGATACCGATACAGGTTGATTGACCCAAGCCCAGTTTGGTGGTTTGTGCCACGGCTTCGTAAGTCAATGTACCGGAACGGGAAATAATACCGATACGGCCAGGTTGGTGGATGTGGCCCGGCATAATACCGATTTTGCACTCACCCGGAGTAATCACGCCCGGGCAGTTAGGGCCGACCAGGCGGGTACCGTTGCCGTTGGTTTCCAAGTAGCGTTTGGCTTTGAGCATGTCCAGAGTCGGAACGCCCTCGGTAATCACAACGACCAAGCCTACGCCGGAATCAACGGCTTCAACGATAGAATCCAAAACAAACGGAGCTGGAACGTAAATTACAGATGCGTCTGCGCCGGTTTCTTTAACGGCTTCTTTCATGGTGTTGAACACGGGCAGGTTCAGGTGGGTTTGACCGCCTTTACCCGGGGTAACGCCGCCGACAACTTTAGTGCCATAAGCCAGAGCTTGTTCGGAGTGGAAAGTACCGTTTACCGGTGAAACCTTGAACCAATACTTTGGTGTCTTTATTAATCAATACGCTCATTCTTTTCTCCTTAGGCGTTTACGGCTGCAACAATTTTTTCGGCTGCGTCATTCAGGCCGTCTGCAGAAGTCAGTTTCAGACCTGATTCGTTCAGGATTTTCGCGCCGAGTTCGGCGTTGTTACCTTCCAAACGAACAACGACAGGAACGTTGACGTTGATTTCTTTAACGGCTGCCACGATGGCTTCCGCAATCATGTCGCAACGTACGATACCGCCGAAGATGTTGATCAATACGCCTTTAACGGATTTGTCTTCCAGAATCAGTTTGAACGCTTCAACCACGCGGTCTTTGGTTGCGCCGCCGCCAACGTCCAAGAAGTTGGCAGGTTGGCCGCCTTTCAGTTTGATGATGTCCATAGTGGCCATCGCCAAACCGGCACCGTTCACCATACAGCCGATGTTGCCTTCCAAAGCAACATAGTTCAGGTCGAATTCGGAAGCTTTCAGCTCACGTTCGTTTTCTTGAGATTTGTCGCGCAAAGCGGCAATTTTCGGCAGGCGGTAGAGCGCGTTGCTGTCGATGCCGATTTTGCCGTCCACGCAAGCCAGTGCGCCGTTTTCGCGAACTGCCAATGGGTTTACTTCAAACAGTGCGAAGTCGTTTTCGACAAACGCTTTGTACGCGCCGGTCATCAGTTTAACAAACTCGTTGATTTGTTTGTCTTTCAAGCCCAGTTGGAACGCAACTTCGCGAGCTTGGCAAGGTTGCAGGCCGACCAGCGGATCAACGGTTACTTTGAAGATTTTTTCTGGAGTTTCGGCAGCAACTTTTTCGATTTCCACGCCGCCTTCGGTAGAAGCCATGAATGTAACGCGGCGGGTAGAACGGTCAACCACTGCGCCCAAGTACAGCTCGGTTTGAACCGGATACATGTCTTCGCAAACCAAAACGCTGTTGACAGGTTGGCCGTTGGCATCGGTTTGGTAAGTTACCAAGTTGGTGCCAATCAGGCTTTCAGCCACTTCTTTAGCTTCTTCGCGGCTTTTAACGACTTTTACGCCGCCCGCTTTACCGCGGCCGCCGGCGTGTACTTGTGCTTTGACAACAGCGAATTTGCCGCCCAATTTGTCGTAAGCTGCAGCGGCTTCTTCGCCGTTGTGTGCCAAAATACCGCCTTGTACGGGCAAACCGTAGCTAGCCAGCAGTTCTTTAGCCTGATACTCGTGTAAATTCATGGATTTCTCCTTAAGGTGAGTGGGTTTTAGGAATCGCCCTGCGGCCAATCCCATATTTTCAGACGGCCCTACTATTTACTGAAGGGCAACCACATCCGCGCCAGCAGATACATGGCTGCGCCGCCTCCCCCGAGAATAAAAAAGACAATGCCTTTTTTACGCGAATTCGGACAGAGCAGATAAACGGCAAGGCTGAAACTGATAAACAACAATGCCACGCGCCAAACCAATTCTTTATCTTTGAAACGGTTGAGCGTATAAGTTTCGGTCATCATCACATACATCTGCCACAATGCGGCCATACACATGCTGATGATGCCCGCCGGTATAAAGAAAATACCGACTATTTCTTTGTTCATAATGAATGTAAATGCTGTGTGTTTGTCTGACGGAATTATAAATCAGAAAACGAAGCTATCGAAACATTCAATTTGTCGAAGGCCTTAAGGCCGTCTGAAAAATTTCAGACGGCCTTAATGTCTATCAACCGTGCAAAGCGCGTTTGTCGGCCGCCAAGGCAGCTTCGTGAACCACTTCGGACAAGGTTGGGTGGGCATGGATAATGCGGGCGATGTCTTCGCTGCTGGCGAAGAATTCAAGCGCAGTCACGCCTTCGGTAACCAATTCGCTGACAACCGGGCCAATCATGTGTATGCCCAAGATACGGTCGGTTTTGGCATCTGCCAACACTTTAACCGTGCCTTTGGCTTTGCCCATGGCCAATGCGCGACCGTTCGCACCAAAACCCGAAGTACCTTTTTTGTACTCCACGCCTTCGGCTTTGAGTTGTTCTTCGGTTTTACCCACCCAAGCGATTTCAGGGTCGGTGTAAATCACGAACGGTACGTTGTTGAAGTCGATATGCGGTTTTTGACCGGCAATGCGCTCTGCAACGGCAACGCCTTCGTCGCTGGCTTTGTGTGCCAACATCGGGCCGCGAACCACGTCGCCGATTGCCCATACATTAGGCAGGTTGGTACGGCATTCGCCGTCCACTTTGATAAAGCCGCGCTCGTCTTTTTCCAAGCCTACGGCTTCGGCATTCAGGCCTTTGGTGTTTGGAATACGGCCGATGGCAACGATCAGTTTGTCGAATACTTCGGTTTTGGCTTCGCCGGCAGCAGTTTCGTAAGCAACGGAAACGCCCTTGCCTTCAGATTTGATGTCGCCGATTTTCACGCCCAATTCGATGTTCAAACCTTGCTCTTTGGTAAAGTATTTGAAGGCTTCTTTGGCGATTTGTTGGTCGGCGGCAGCCAGGAAGGTCGGCGCGGCTTCAAGAATGGTAACTTCTGCACCCACGCGGTTCCATACGGAACCCATTTCCAAACCAATCACGCCGGAACCGATCACGCCGAGTTTGGCAGGCACTTCGGTCAGGTTCAATGCGCCTTCGTTGTCCAATACGTTCACGTTGTCGATGGCGACTTGTGGCAGCGGACGCGGTACGGAACCGGTGGCTACGATGACGTGTTTGGCTTCGATAACGGTTTTCTCGCCTTTGTTATCGACTTCGATTTGGTAAGCATCGCCATTTTTACCGGCAAAGGAAGCTGTACCGAACAGGCTGGTTACTTTGTTTTTTTGGAACAGGAATTTCACGCCGCCGGTCAGTTTGGTCACGATGGCATCTTTGCGCTCAATCATTTTGGCCGCGTCGAATTTCACGTCGCCGACAGTGATGCCGTGTTCGGCAAACTCGTGTTGCGCTGCGTGGAAATGTTCGCTGGATTGCAACAGGGCTTTGGAAGGGATACAGCCTACGTTCAAGCAAGTACCGCCCAAGGCAGGGGCATCGCCTGCTTTGTTGACGCCTGCATCGACGCAAGCGGTTTTGAAACCCAGTTGCGCGGCACGGATGGCGGCAACGTATCCGCCCGGGCCTGCACCAATCACTACTACATCATATTGAGACATCATGTCATCCTTTGCTTTTCGCAGTATCTCAAAATAAAAACGATACTTTTTGTTTCTTTTTTATTTTGAATGACTGCGTTTTGATGGTTTTAAGAAAAGGCCGTCTGAAAGTCCATATCTGCCGATTCATTCGAATCAAATGTTTCAGACGGCCTCAATCGTTCGTTGAGCCTATTGTAGCACGATACTACATTACGCTACATCTAAATAAAAATTCAGACGGCCTTTTCATTAACAAATAAAAGGCCGTCTGAAACGATTACAGATCCAACAACAGGCGTGCTGGGTCTTCCAACGCGTCTTTAATGGCTACCAAAGTCAATACAGCTTCGCGGCCGTCGATGATACGGTGGTCGTAAGACAGAGCCAGATACATCATTGGACGGACAACAACTTGGCCGTTTTCAACCACAGCGCGCTCTTTAGTGGCGTGCATACCCAAAATCGCAGATTGAGGCGGGTTGATGATCGGGGTGGACATCATAGAACCGAAAGTACCGCCGTTGGTAATACTGAATGTACCGCCGGTCAAATCTTCGATAGCGATTTTGCCGTCTTTGGCTTTTTCGCGTAATCAACAATTGCTTGTTCGATGTCGGCAATGCTCATTTGGTCGGCATCGCGCAAGATAGGCACAACCAAACCGCGTGGGCTGCCAATCGCGATACCGATGTCGAAGTAGCCGTGGTACACGATGTCTTTGCCGTCAACAGAAGCATTCACAACCGGGTATTTTTTCAGGGCGGCAACCGCGGCTTTAACGAAGAAGGACATGAAGCCCAGTTTCACGCCGTGTTCTTTCTCGAATTTTTCTTTGTACTTCGCACGCAAGTCCATGATTGGTTTCATATTGACTTCGTTGAATGTAGTCAGAATGGCGTTTTCTTGTTGAGAAGCCAAGAGGCGTTCTGCAACACGGGCACGCAGGCGGCTCATCGGTACGCGTTCTTCAGGACGTGCGCCGGCAGGAAGCGCAACGGCAGGAGCAGCGGCTGCGGCAGGTTTGGCAGCGGCATTTTGTACGTCTTCTTTCAATACGCGACCGTCACGACCGGAACCTTGCAATGCGTTCACGTCAACACCGGTCTCGGCAGCCAGTTTAGCGGCAGCAGGCATAGCGGCGTTGTTTTGTGCAGCAGCAGGAGCGGCAGCTGGGGCAGCTTCTGCAGGCGCGGCGGCAGGTGCTTCAGCAGCGGCAGTGGCAGCTGTATCGATACGGGCCAAAACTTGGTCAGCAACAACGGTTTCACCGTCTTGCGCTACGATTTCAACCAATACGCCGGCTTGTGGAGAAGGTACTTCCAAAACCACTTTGTCAGTTTCGATATCGATCAGGATTTCGTCACGGGCAACTGCTTCGCCAACTTTTTCTTCCATTCCAAGAGCGTGCCTTCAGATACGCTTTCAGACAGCATAGGTACTTTTACATCAATAATCATTTTGTGTCTCCAATGGCCCTTTCAGACGGCCTGTTGTGTGTTTTTAATTCTGCATATGGGCATTCCGCCTGAACAATTTCAAACGGAATGCCGCTAGGCTTACAACGCCAAAGCGTCTTCAACCAATTGTTTCAATTGAGCAATGTGTTTGCTTGAGTAGCCCACTGCAGGCGATGCGCTGCTTGGACGACCGGCATAAGACAGTTTTTGCTCTTCGCTGATAACGCCTTCGATGCGGTGGCGGATTTGGTAGAACGCACCTTGGTTTTTCGGCTCTTCTTGTGCCCAAACCACAGATTTTGCGTTCGGATATTTCGCCAGTTCAGCTTTAACCTCTTCGTATGGGAACGGATACAGCTGCTCAACGCGGACAATCGCAACATCATCTTCCAGTTTACGCTCGGTACGGCCTGCTTCCAAGTCATAGTAAACCTGACCGGCGCACAATACCACGCGTTTCACGCTGTCGTTGCTTGCGCGTTCGGCGGTATCGCCGATAACCGGACGGAAAGTCGAACCTTCGGTGAAGTTTTCCAGCGGGCTCATTGCACCTTTGAAGCGCAACAGGCGTTTGGACATGAAAATCACCAGCGGTTTGCGGTATGAACCCAAGACTTGGCGTTGCAAGAGGTGGAACATTTGCGACGCTTCAGACGGCATGATGACTTGCATATTGTTCTCAGAACACAGTTGCAACCAACGTTCTACGCGTGCGGAAGAGTGCTCGGGGCCTTGACCGTCGTAGCCGTGCGGCAGGATGGTGGTCAGGCCGCACAAACGACCCCATTTGGTTTCGCCTGAAGACAGGAATTGGTCGATAGTTACTTGTGCGCCGTTGGCGAAGTCACCGAATTGAGCTTCCCAAATGGTCAGCTTGTCAGGAGCGGAGCAGGCAAAGCCGTACTCGAACGCCATCACGGCTTCTTCGTTCAAGATAGAGTCGATAACCAGGAACTCGCCCAAGCCTTCGCCCATGTTGCGCAGAGGAACATAAGTACCGTCGTCCCATTTTTCACGGTTTTGGTCGTGCAATACTGCATGACGGTGTGAGAATGTACCGCGGCCGGAGTCCTCACCGGAGATACGCACGCCATGACCTTTAGTCAGCAGGCTTGCGTATGCCAAGGTTTCGGCCATACCCCAGTCGATGGCTTGTTTGCCGGATGCCATTGCTTTACGCGCTTCAATCACACGTTTGCAGTCGGATGCAGGGCAAAGCCTTCCGGTACAGCAGTAAATTTCTCGGTAAGACGCTCAATATCTGCGGCAGGCAAACCGGTTTCGATTTTTTCGCGCCAATCTTTGCCTTGGTATTTGCTCCAGTCGATTTGTGTACGTTGGAAGTTGCTCAGCGTTGTTTGTTCAACATGTTCGCCTTTGTCCAAAGCATCACGGTAGGCTTGGATGTAACCGTCAGCCTCAGCTTGGGTGACCACGCCTTCGGCAATCAGTTGTTCGGTGTACAAAGCACGCGCACCAGGGTGTTGCGATACTTTTTTGTACATCATCGGTTGGGTCAGGGTCGGATCATCGCCCTCGTTGTGGCCCCATTTACGGTAGCAGACAACGTCGATTACGATGTCTTTATGGAATTTTTTGCGGTAATCCAAAGCGGCTTGAATGGCAAAGCAAACACGTTCAGGATCATCGCCGTTCACGTGGATAACCGGAGCGGAAACCATTTTCGCGATATCGGTACAGTGTACGGTAGAACGGGTATCGCGGGTATCGGAAGTGGTAAAGCCGATTTGGTTGTTGATCACGATGTGAACAGTACCGCCGGTGGTATAACCGCGTGTTTTAGACAGGTTGAATGTCGCTTGGTTAACACCCAAACCGATAAATGCGGAGTCACCGTGAATCAATACCGGCAAAACTTTATCGCGGCCGTTTTCGCCCAAACGTTTTTGTTTGGCGCGCGCAGAACCTTCCACTACCGGGTTAACAATTTCCAAGTGTGACGGGTTGAACGCCAAAGAAACATGCATCGGGCCATGCGGAGTGGCGATATCGGAGCTGAAGCCCATGTGGTATTTCACGTCGCCGCTAGGCAATTTGATTTCGGCACGGCCTTCAAATTCAGCAAACAGATCAGCCGGTTTTTTGCCCAAGATGTTAACCAAAACATTCAGACGGCCACGGTGTGCCATACCGATGATGACTTCTTCCACGCCGTCTTTACCGGCGTTTTGAATCAAATAGTTCAAACCGGCAATGGCACTTTCACCACCTTCGACACCGAAACGTTTTTGACCGACATATTTGGTATGCAGATAACGTTCCAAAGTTTCGGCGGCAGTCATTTCTTTCAAGATACGGCGTTTTTGATCGGCATTGTAATGCGGTGTGGACAATACGCTTTCAAAATAATTGCGCACCCAACGACGCTCTTCAGTATTGGGAATATAGATATATTCCAATGCAATGTGGCCGCAGTAGGTTTGTTTCAGATTGCTGATGATTTGGGAAAGGGGCAATTTGCCTTGACCGGAAAAGTCGCCCTCGCCCATATTGAATTGAAGCGCCATGTCGGCATCAGACAGACCATGGAATTTAGGGTCGAGTGCTTCGATGTTTTGAGGGGGAATACGTTTGAGCGGATCAAGTTGGGCCGCACCCACGCCTTGAATACGATAGGCAGAAATCAGTCGCAAAACGCTGACTTGCTTTTTCATCATTGCCTCATCCACACCACCTGCAACAGCAGATGCAATTTTCTTTTTAGCCAAAGTGGCAAATGATTCACGAATCGGTGTGTGGGCAACATCGACAGCGACTGCGCCCGGCTGTTTACTCAAATCTGTAAAATACTGTTTCCATTTTTCATCGACAGATTCTGGGTTTTCCAGAAACTTTTCATACAACTCCTCGATGTATGGCGCATTAGAACCAAACAGATAAGAGAAATTGAGTTTTTCGTCCATCATGGCGTGAGCTCTTTTCTTTAAAATATAAACAAAGGGTAGAATCCCGTGTTCTCCGAACGGAATTCAGGCCGTCTGAAATGACACTTTATTCTACCCTATTTTAAATCAAATTACCTGTTATCAACTTAATTAATTACGGGTCAACCTCATTGAAAACAACAATTCGATTTTTTCAAACGACTTTTCAACAATATATTAATATATTGTCTGTTAGCGCTTATCCACCGGAACATAGTCACGACGTTCCGCACCGGTATACAGTTGACGTGGGCGGCCGATTTTCAGTGTCGGATCGCTAATCATTTCATGCCAATGTGAAATCCAGCCTACACTGCGGGACAACGCAAAGATAACGGTAAACATTTCGGTCGGAATACCTAACGCGGACAAGACGATGCCGGAGTAGAAATCGACGTTTGGATACAGTTTGCGTTCGACAAAGAATGGGTCTTTCAGTGCAATTTGTTCCAATTCCATCGCCAGCTTGAATTTCGGACTGTCTTCCAAGCCCAACTCTTTCAAGACTTCATAGCAGGTTTCGCGCATGATGCTGGCGCGCGGGTCCATATTGCGGTATACGCGGTGACCGAAGCCCATCAGGCGGTATTTGCGTTGTTTCACACCTTCCATGTATGCAGCAACATTAGACACATCACCGATTTCGTCCAGCATCTTCAACACAGCTTCGTTTGCACCGCCGTGTGAAGCACCCCACAGACAGGCGATACCGGCAGCGATACAGGCAAATGGGTTCGCACCAGAAGAGCCGGCCAAACGTACGGTCGAAGTAGAGGCGTTTTGCTCGTGATCGGCATGCAAAATAAAGATGCGGTCGAGTGCGCGGGCCAATACTGGATTAGGTTTGTATTCTTCACATGGTGTGGCAAACATCATGTGCAAGAAGTTTTCAGCATAGGAAAGGTTATTTTTTGGATAATTGAACGGCAAACCGTTGGAATAACGGTAACACATTGCCGCAATGGTCGGAATTTTGGAGATTAAGCGGTAAATCGCGATTTTGCGGTGTTCAGGATTGGTAATATCCAAGCTATCTTGATAGAACGCAGACAGCGCGCCAACCACACCCACCATCATCGCCATCGGATGCGCATCACGGCGGAAACCGCGGAAGAACCAAGTCAACTGTTCATGTACCATAGTATGGTGGCTGACTGTGGCATCAAATTCTTTTTTCTGCTCGGGCGTAGGCAGCTCGCCGTAGATCAACAGGTAGCAAACTTCCAAGTAATCGGATTTTTCGGCCAGCTGCTCGATAGGATAACCACGGTAATACAACAGGCCTTTATCGCCGTCAATATAAGTGATTTTGGATTCGCAGCTTGCAGTGGATACGAATCCTGGGTCGAATGAAAACAGACCTGTATTTTTTGTCAACGCACGGATGTCAACCACATCATGGCCGATACTTGCTTCCAATACTGGCAGCTCCAAAGCCTCTTGATTTGGGGTGGTGAGCTTGACTGATTTAGACATTCTTAAACTCCTTTGTAGGTTGGGGCTTTCGTTGCCGTCTAAGCGGCACGGTCTTTTTTCAGACGGCCTCCGTATGGAAAGAGCTTGTTCGGATCGGTATCGCAAACAAGCTCTATAACACATCATGCCTGTCTGATTTTTTCAAGCATGGGAATCAGGTGCTTCTTGTCCGTCGCCGAATGTCCGTTAATCAAGGCAAGCAATTCTTGGTCTTGAAATTCAAGGATTTCGGAAAATTCGGACAATTCCTGATCACTCAGGTGCTCGAATTCTTTTTCCATGAACCTGCCGAAGATTAAATCTAATTCCAATAATCCCCGGCGGGTTTGAAAACGGATTTTCCGTTTGGCAATATCGTCAAAAACCATCATTTCTTAAACGGCTCGTTTCAACATAATCTCTTTAATCTTACCGATAGCTCGGGTCGGATTCAAGTGTTTAGGACATACGTCTACGCAGTTCATAATGGTGTGGCAGCGGAACAAACGGTATGGGTCGTTCAAATTATCCAAACGCTCATTAGTAATGGTATCGCGGCTGTCCGCAATGAAGCGGTAAGCATTCAGCAAACCGGACGGACCGACGAATTTATCAGATTCCACCAGAATGACGGGCATGCAGTCGAGCAGCAGGCACACAAAATACATTCGTACAAACCGTCCAGCTCTTTACGCTCTTCCTGAGTTTGCAAACGCTCTTTGTCCGCATCAATCGGATTGTCGTTGACAACATAAGGTTTGATGGAATGATATTGTTTGAAGAATTGGGTCATGTCCACAATCAGGTCGCGGATAACAGGCAGACCCGGCAGAGGACGGATTTTGACCGGCTGTTTTAGGCTGCGCAAATCAGTCAAACATGCCAAGCCGTTTTTGCCGTTGATGTTCATACCGTCAGAACCGCAAATACCTTCGCGGCAAGAACGGCGGAAAGACAATGTATCGTCTTGTGCTTTCAGACGCACCAAAGCGTCCAAAAGTTTAACGTCGGTTGGTTCCAATTCCAACTCGTAACGTTGCATATAAGGTTTAGCATCAACGTCCGGGTTGTAACGGTAAATTTCAAAACTCATTTTTTCCATGAGAAGTGTTCCTTTTCTCATAAACTGCCCAATGATTTTGTATTATGGATTCAGGCAGTTCAATGTGGGTATGGTTAGGTTTCAGACGGCCTCCAAGATAAAGGCCGTCTGAAAACTCATCAATAAACGCGTTTGGCCGGTTTGATGTATTCCACGCTCAAAGGCTTGGTATGTACCGGTTTGTAAGACAAAGTATTGGTATCTGAATGATACAGGGTATGTTTCATCCAGTTTTCGTCATCGCGCTCAGGATGGTCGTCTGAAGCGTGCGCGCCGCGCGATTCTTTACGTGCTTCGGCAGACACCAAAGTCGCTTTCGCTACTTCAATCAGATTATCCAATTCCAAGGCTTCGATACGCGCGGTATTCCACACTTTGCTCTTATCTTTGATTTCAGTACGTTTCACACGCTCGGCAATCGCCATGATTTCTCGAACGCCTTTGCTCAGAATCTCATCGGTACGGAACACGCCGGCGTGCAGCTGAACAGAACGTTGCAACTCGCGACGCAAGGCATCAACGTTTTCACCGCCGGTTTGATTGTCCAAACGCTCGATACGTTGACGGGTCAATTCGCCGGCATTAGCAGGCAGAGGTTTCCAACCGCTTTGCTCTTTGATGAATTTAATCATGCTGTCGCCGGCAGCTTTACCAAATACCACCAAGTCCAACAAGGAGTTGGTACCCAAGCGGTTCGCACCGTGTACGGAAGCACAGGCGCACTCACCTGCGGCATACAGGCCTTTTACAGGTACTTCGTATTCGTCGCCTTGAGGAACGACAACTTCGCCATGATAATTGGTCGGAATACCGCCCATCATGTAGTGGGTAGTCGGCACGACAGGAATCGGGTCTTTAATCGGGTCGATACCGGCAAACTGAATGGAAATCTCGCGGATGCCCGGCAGTTTTTCCATAATTTTTTCTGCACCGATATGGTCGATTTTCAGCAATACATGGTCTTTGTTTTTACCGCAACCGCGACCTTCGTAGATTTCCATTGCCATTGCGCGAGAAACCACGTCACGGGAAGCCAAGTCTTTTACGGTTGGGGCATAACGTTCCATAAAGCGTTCGCCGTTGGCGTTCAACAAAATACCGCCCTCACCGCGCACACCTTCGGTAATCAACACGCCTGCACCGGCCACACCGGTCGGGTGGAATTGCCAGAATTCCATGTCTTCCAACGGAATACTGCACGGGCACAAATACCCAAACCATCACCGGTATTCATATAGGCATTGGTAGAAGAAGCATAAATACGGCCGCCACCACCGGTAGCAAACATCACGGCTTTAGCGTGGAAAATATAAACTTCGCCGGTTTCCATTTCCATGGCGGTTACACCGACAACGTCGCCGTTTTCATCACGAATCAAATCTTGCGCCGTCCATTCCACAAAGAATTGTGTATTGGCACGGACGTTTTGTTGGTACAACGTATGCAACATCGCATGACCGGTACGGTCGGCAACCGCGCAAGCACGTTCTACCGCGCGTTTACCGTGTTCGGCAGTATGGCCGCCGAAAGGGCGTTGGTAAATTTTGCCGCTTTCTACGCGGTCAAAAGGCATACCCATATGTTCCAATTCAATCACTGCCTCAGGCGCGGCGCGACACATAAACTCAATCGCATCTTGGTCGCCCAGCCAGTCGGAACCTTTCACGGTATCGTACATATGCCAATCCCAACGGTCTTCCTGTACATTACCCAATGAAGCAGAAATACCGCCCTGAGCCGCCACGGTATGAGAACGGGTCGGGAACACTTTAGACAAACAGCACAATTCAAACCAGATTTAGACAATTGGAGGGCTGCGCGTAAACCTGCACCACCACCGCCAACAATCACGGCATCAAACTTACGAACAGGAAAACTCATATTTACCCCCAAATTACTTTAACTGAATACACCAAGCAACCTACCAACCAAACGATGGTGGCAACTTGTAAAAACAAACGCACGCCGAAAGGCTTAATGTAGTCCATCCACAAATCACGGATACCTACCCATGCATGCAAAAATACGGCCAAAAAGCTCACTTGGGTAAACACTTTCACCCAAGTTTGATCAAAAAATGCCTGCCATGCCGAATATTCTTTAGGCAACGTGAACAAAACAACCAAAAGAACTACGGTGTACACCAACATGATGACCGCAGTTGCACGCTGCATTGCCCAATCGCGCAAACCGTAATGCGCACCTGTCAATTTACGATCTACCATAATAAAGCTCCCAAAACGACAGTCAAAACCAATGCAGAAGCAAATACGGCTTTAGCGGTATTGCGCGCGGTATTCAGCTCCAAGCCTTTATGCGCATCCAAAAACAGAAAGCGGATGCCGGCAAAGAAATGGTGCAGATACGCCCACAGCAGACCGATGAGGATCAACTTCACAAACGGATTAGAAATAACGGAACGATATGCTTCAAACGACGATTCGCGATCCAATGTTCCTGAGAAGAGGTATAAAAGAACAGGCAGCATCAAAAACAAGCCGACGCCGCTGATACGGTGAAGAATAGATACAATCCCCGGTATGGGCAATCGGATATTGGGAATTTCCAAAAATACCGGGCGTGATTTGGCGGACATGGTCAGTTCCTCTATGATTTATTATCAGCTCAAAACCTATAGCTCAAGACTACAATAAGCTACATAAACCATAATTTACCTGTTTTATCTCATTTTGAACAGTGTAATTTATGAGTACTCCAATGGTTTTTACCAAAATACCAATAAAATCAAATAATCATTTCTAAATTTTTTTTTGTATGATTGGTCTTTTTGTGACTTTCCTGCAATTAAGCCACCCTGCCCGCCGCAATACTGACGATAACATCATCATGACTTGAGAATCATATCAACTGCAAGATAAATTCTCATTCTTAAATGCCATTTTTACAAAGGCATATGCCTTTCTTAACTTATTACTATTGCAGCATTGGTATCACTATTACATAGTTATACATTCATAAGCATTTCATCCGCCCCCAAATAGACTAAAATACAACGCAAAACCAACCATGTTTCCATACCTTAAAAGGAAGCTCAATCATGGCACACTCCCCTCATCAAAACACCCCCGATCCGGAAGACTACATCCCCTCCTTTCGCCGTCGAAATTTAGACACATCCGGCTTCATGAAAAAACTCGGACGCTTTGCCGGTCGCTTGGGCAAACCTGTCGTCCGCCAGCTTTATGCGCTTTATTATCTTTGGGAATCCGAACATACACCCAAACGCGCCAAAATGATTATTGTCGGCGCACTGGTTTATTTCCTCAGTCCTATCGACAGCATTCCCGACCTTCTGATTCCCTTCGGCTTCAGTGATGACATTGCCGTCATTGCGTTGGTTTATTCCCAAATGAAAAACTACCTGACCGAAGACATCAAAGAAAAAGCCCGTCAAGCGGCTGACAAGCTGTTTGGCTCTTGATTAGATAGAGTTCAACAATACCGATATAAAATGCAAAAAGAAGGCCGTCTGAATATTCAGACGGCCTTCTCGATTGAGAATTTTTTATTTCAAAGGTTGCATACCCATAACTTCCATCAAGAAGTTGGTAAACGCAGGATTGCTTGGCTTGGTATCCATGTTTTTCCAACGTTGTTGCCAACCGCGCAAAGCACCTTGGATATACTGTTTGGATTGCTCGGTAGTAATCTCACCACGTTGGCTGTCAACGGCGGAACGCAGATAAACTTCATACATACTGTCATCGACAGAGTTGCGTCCCACTTGTTGGATACGGAAGCGGTTCAAATATTGGGCAGCCTGAACTTTGGTCAGACTACCTTGGCTCACTTGGGTACTCAAGCGACGTGCTTCATCATGAATCTTGGAAACATCTGCCCAATGCGAAGGAGCCAAATGATAACCGGCAGCTGAAACTTGTGAATCAGCCTTAGGTTTCTTGACGTTGGTTGGTCGAACTGGCACTTCTTTCAATGTTGGAACATAAATCGATTCACAACCGGCAAGTGCCGCCACAGCAAGGATAGGAAGAATGTATTTTTCATAATGCGCATTATAAGCATGATTCGTTGAAGAAACCAACTTTTGAATAACGGTATTCAAAGCTCATTAACTGAATTACAACAGATTTCATACGATATCTCAAGCCCATACGCAAAAAAGGCCGTCTGAAAACGGCCTTTTAACCACAATCCTATATTTATGCCAAATCGGCAAACAGAGGTGTAGAAAGATAGCGTTCGCCATATGATGGCAACAAGACAACGATCAGCTTGCCTTCGTTTTCAGGTTTTTTGGCCAGTTGCAATGCACTCCATACTGCCGCACCTGAGGAAATACCCACCAAAATGCCTTCTTTTTCGGCCATAGCGCGCGCAGTTTCAAACGCTGCCTCGTTAGGTACTTTGGAAATGCTGTCATAAACAGTCGTATTCAAAACGCTGGGGATAAAGCCTGCACCCAAACCTTGAATCGGATGTGGGCCTTTTTCGCCGCCACTCAATACCGGGGAGGCTTCAGGCTCGACAGCCACGATTTGAACTTCGGGTTTGTATTTTTTCAACACTTCGCCCACGCCGGTAATCGTACCGCCCGTACCCACACCGGCCACGAAAATATCCACTTTACCGTCTGTATCGCGCCAAATTTCTTCGGCAGTGGTTTTACGGTGAACTTCAGGATTGGCCTCATTATCAAATTGGCGCGGCATGAAATAAGTGCCCGGATGCTCGTCCACCAAAGATTGGGCTTTGGCGATAGCGCCTGCCATGCCTTCGGCAGCAGGGGTCAAAATCAATTCTGCACCAAACGCACGCAGCAACATTTTGCGTTCTTTACTCATGCTTTCAGGCATAGTGATGGCCAATTTATAACCGCGGGCCGCGCACACCATGGCCAAACCGATACCGGTATTGCCGCTGGTTGCTCGACGATAACGGTATCTTTATTGATTTTACCGGCTTGCTCGGCCGCTTCAATCATAGATTCGGCAATACGGTCTTTCACGCTGCTGCCCGGATTAAAGAATTCAAGTTTAACGGCGATTTGCGCTTTTAAACCTTCGGTCAGGCGGTTCAGTTTCACCAGAGGTGTGTTGCCGATCAGCTCGGTAATATTATTTGCAATTTTCATTTCCTGCTCCTGATTTAGATGTAATACAGCCTGCATATTAAACTCAGGCCGTCTGAAAAACCAATATCGAAAATTTCTTTCTTTATAACTTTTGGTTCAAGCGCGGTCAATATCCACTGCGCTCAAAAATCAATGCAACGGCAACCACAGCCTGCATCACGACGGCAACCGTCCAGCCTGCCCACATCTGCCGCATACTGAAAAGAGAGGCAGACTGCTTGCAAACAACCACTCTGTGCAGATAAAACACCAGCATCAGGACGCCCTGCAATGCAAACCAATAAATGGGTTTCAAAGCATAAATTTTCAGCAAGGCCGCCCATGCAAAAACCGAGCCTGCCAGCGGCAAGATGAAATAAACCGCGACAGCCAAGAAAACAAAAGCCAAAGTCATGACGACATTGGAAACGGCAAATAAGGTTAAACCGGTATATTCACCTGCCGACCAAAACTTTCCGTCTTCCGTTTTACCGCAATCGTCAATAAAGAAAAAAACACTGGCGGCGGTCAGGTAAAAATGAGGGATGAACAAAGGGCCTGTATGCGTAAAGCCCCACATTCCGGGCAACAGGCGCGCGCCCAGTGCCGAAATCCCCAGCCACAACAAAACCGCAGCCCAAAGCCATTGAAACCGCTGCGCACGAAAAATAAACGCCAACGATACCGCAGCATACGCAATGGCAAACCAAAAATCCAAAGAAACCATCATGAATACTGCAACTCGCCTTCGAAAACGGTTTCAGCAGGGCCGGTCATTTGCACATCGCCGCCTTCTTCCCAACTGATAAACAGTTCGCCCCCAGGCAGAGTAACACGCACAGGCGCACCCGCTTTCAGCAGGCCATTGCGCACGCCGGCCACCACGGCCGCACACGCTCCAGTGCCGCAAGCCTGAGTTTCCCCCACCCCGCGCTCAAACACGCGCAGACGGACGGACAACTCATCTTCAACCTGCATAAAACCGACATTGACCCGTTCAGGAAACTGCTCGTGCGATTCAATGGCACTGCCCCAATGCTCCACCGGTGCAGCCTCAACATCATCAACCAAAATTACCGCATGAGGATTACCCATATTCACGCAGCTTACCGGTACAGATTCCAAACCGACCAAGACAATATGTGTCAACGCATCTTCCGTTTCACCATACGCAGGCACAAACGGAATTTCAGACGACATGAAACGCGGTTTACCCATATTGACGGTAACCAAACCGTTATCCAGCAGCTTCGGCACAATAATCCCTTTGGCCGTTTCGACCAAAATTTCCGTTTTATCCGTCAAACCCTTATCCGCGACAAAACGCGCAAAACAACGCGCACCATTGCCGCACTGCTCTACTTCCCGACCATCCGCATTGAAAATACGATACCGAAAATCGACCGCATCAGAAGAAGGCTTCTCCACCACCAAAAACTGATCAAACCCCACGCCGCGATAGCGGTCTGCCCATTGGGCAAGCGGCGCAGCCAACGGATCAAAGTCCTGCTCGATGGCATTGACCACCATAAAATCATTACCCAAGCCGTGCATCTTCGTAAATTTTAAAGTTTTCATTATTCATTCACATTCTTATTAAATCATTATTCCGGCACATTCTACACCAGAATGATATATCCGTTTCTATCTTGTTTTTCAGACGGCATTGCGTCCTTTTACCAATACTAACACCAGCCACCCCGCAAAAATACTATACTTCCAACATTACAAACATTTCTTATTACAAGGATACACATTATGAAAAAAGTTCTCTTACCTGCCCTTTTGGCCGCTTCACTCAGCGCATGTACAGTCGGCACGCCCGGCGTTTCCGTCGGTTTAGGTGTCGGCACCGGCATCGGCCGCCATGTCGGTCTGGGTACATCCATCAACATCCCTGTCGGCTTGGACAAAACCAAAACCACCAAAGGCACAGATTCAGACGGCATCCGTATCTCAGAAGAACAAATCGTGACCTATTTTGATGCACACGGCACACCCAGCAACAGCGCAGTCAAAGGCGGCTTCCATCGCCAACTGATCAGCAAACGCAACAACGAATATGTCGTCCAAGACTTTTACAGCGACAACAGCCAAAAACGCACGGACCCCTACGTCCTCAGCCGCAACCAGCTGATGCAGTTCCGCGCCACACCAAGCAACGGCTCGCTGACCACTTACGCCTACAACGGCACCGTGATGCAGCAGCAAGTGTTCCAAAACGGCAAATTGGTTAACGCCAAATACTAAAGGCCGTCTGAAACGGCTGGAAGCCTGTGAAACTTGATTACAAAATATTTTTAACATTCAAACATTTGAAATATTTTGTACCATTTTCTTGAAAATATGGATTGACACATTTTTTCCAGCCATTATAATACGCCCCATTCCCCGATAGCTCAGTCGGTAGAGCGACGGACTGTTAATCCGCAGGTCCCTGGTTCGAGCCCAGGTCGGGGAGCCAAATTTTAAAAGCCTGAACTTCTGTTCAGGCTTTTTTATATCAATAAAGAACGATTGTTCTTCCCCAAAGAAAGCCCTGAATCCTCATAATAAAAAAGGCCGTCTGAAACCCAAATCTGGCTTCAGACGGCCTTTTATTGATTTTAAATCAACGGAAGAAATCTCCCATGCCTGCAGGCAGGCCTTGGGTGAATGCGCCCATGGTTTTATTGGTGGTTTCTTCGGCTTTTTCAGAAGCGGCATTGATGGCAGCCAATACCAAATCTTCCAGCATTTCTTTATCGTCAGCAGCCTCTTGAATCAAATCAGGGCTGATTTCAAGTTTGCGGACAACGTGGGAACACGTCATCACGACTTTCACCAAACCATTGCCTGCTTCACCTTCAACTTCGGTTTCAGCCAGCTTGGCTTGTGCCTTTTTCATGTTTTCCTGCATTTGTTGAGCCTGTTTCATCAGGCCGCCTAATCCGGCTTTTCCAAACATGTTTTACTCCTATGGGTTTGAATAAATGGGTTTCACTCATGCCGTCTGAAAACGCTATTGCCTTTCAGACGGCCTTGTATATCAGTATGTTAAGAATGTCCTGCCAACTCTAAAGAATCCGGCAGCCATTGCGCCTCAAAGGTTTGCAAGATTTTCTGCGCCGTCGTATCCGCTTCCAGCAAATCTTGCGCCTGCTGCCGCCCTTCCTCTTGAATACGTTTGCGGCGCATCACCGGCGTTTCCCAGCCTTTATCATCTTGCCAAGGCTCGGTTTGCAGCCTTAAATTGCCAAGATGATAGGCCTCGCTCAACGTCTGGCAGATTTTATCCAAGCGCTCTTTATTGGCAGTGGCTTTGGCCTCATCCGTCAACGACAGCATGATTAAACCTGCTTCCGCATCATAACTCGTCCATGCCGCATTTTGCGCCAACATCTGCGCCGCGCCTAATTTACGGGCGAAGCGTTCGATAATGCTGTGCCAATTCTCAGTTTTAAACTCAGGCAAAGGAGCGAACTGAAGCTCTTCTTCATCCCCCTCCTCTTCTTCAGACTCAATAGATGAAACCGGCTGCGGCACTTCCATCACATCAGCACGATGCGAATCTTCATATACATATGCTTCATCAAAATACGGAGGCGGAATTTCCTCATCCATGTGCGGATATGTTTCCGGCTCAGGGGGCGTCTGAACTTTTGCAACAGGCAATGGCTCCGCTGCTTCTTGTATCTGCGCCGTTTGAGTTTGAGGCGGCTCAGCCGATAATTGGCTCGGCATGTCTTCCCAAGGCGGTACATCCGCCTGTTGTTGCTGAACCGTTTCTTCAGACGGCCTTTCAACGGTATCCTGATTGGCAGAAACAACCTCTTTCTCAACCGCCGGTGCTGCTATCGGCTCAGATTTCGGCAGCTGAAAAGGCTTTTTTTTCAGCCTCAGCTTTCTGATGGTCGGAATGCAAATCCGTGTGTTCAATCTGACTTTGCGTATCGCAACCCGAAGCGGCCAACGGCGCAAATGCAAGCATGCGCAAAAGTGTCATGACAAAACCGGCATACTCATCCGGAGCCAGCGGCAAATCCTGTTTGCCATGAATAGCACATTGATAATAAAGCTGAATCTGCTCGCCACTCAAGGCCTGACTTAAACGAAGCAAGGTTTCACGTTCAGGGTCGTCATTTGCCAAGGCGGAAGGAACGGTTTGAATCAAAGCCAAACGTTGCAACAGCATGGCTAATTCTGCCAATGCGCTGTCAAAACCAATCGCTCTGGCGGACATTTCCTGAGCCTTTTCCAGCAAGGCCTCACCGTTTTGATTGATGATTCCTTCAAGCAATTCAAACAAATATTGTTTATCGACCGCTCCGATCATCTGGCGGACATCTTGTTCGGCCACTTTACCCGAACCCATGGCAATCGCCTGATCCAAAAGGCTCAACGCATCGCGCATCGAGCCTGCGGCGGCACGGCCTAAAAGCTGCAAGGCCTGCGGCTGATAAGGAACGTTTTCACGGTCCAAAACATGTGCCAAATGCTCGGCAACCTGTTGAGTCGTCATGTTGCGCAAAACAAACTGCAAACAGCGGCTCAATACGGTAATGGGGACTTTGTGCGGATCGGTGGTCGCCAAAATGAATTTAACGTGTTCGGGCGGCTCTTCCAAAGTCTTCAGCATGGCATTGAACGCGCTTTTGGGAAAGCATATGCACTTCGTCGATGATATAGACTTTGTATTTACCCGCAGTCGGCGCGTATTGCGCGTTTTCCAACACTTCGCGGATATTGTCGATACCGGTATTCGATGCCGCGTCGATTTCCAATAAATCCACATAACGGCCGCTGTCGATTTGTGTACAGCTTTCACACTGACCGCACGGCTCGCCATGCACGGCATTTTCGCAGTTCAAGCTCTTGGCCAAAATCCTGGCAATCGTGGTCTTACCCACACCGCGCGTTCCTGTCAGCAGATAGGCATGGTGTAGACGGCCTTCGTCCAGCGCGTTGCGCAGGGCTTTGACGACGTGTTCCTGACCGACCAAATCGGCAAAGGTTTTCGGACGCCATTTTCGTGCAAGAACTTGATAAGCCATGTTGTTTCTCTACGGGAAATAAATCGGAAGGCCGTCTGAAAAGAATGATCCGCTCTTCAGACGACCTCAGAAAATGGCATATATTCTAGCATTTTTTTGATTTATTAAGGATTTTCTATCAAGGCTACGGCGACAGCATGTTATTGCAATGTTAGAATGCTACACAAATGATAAGTAATTTGAAGTTTAAAACATCATGTCCGAAATCATACTACGCAACCAATCAGCCACTATGCAAGTCAATACAATGGGCGGATATATTGATTCCCTGATTTTAAAAGGACGGGAAGTCTTATTTCCGAAAACCAGCGTTCAAGTAGGCGATGACACAAAATTACGCGGCGGCATGCACGTCTGCCTACCTCAATTCGGACCTGACAGCAAAAATCATCTGGCCCAACATGGTTTCGGCAGAACCTCAGACTGGGAAATCCGCCATCAAAATGAATCAGATATCGGCTTGAAATTAATCAGCACAGAAAAAGGCTATGAACACGTCGAATGGTTGCTCGATTACAGCCTACCTAATGAAAATGAAGCCATCGCCATCCTGACCGTCTGCAATTACGGCGAATCACCCGTCCGCACTTCTCCAGGATTCCACCCCTACTTTACCGCCGCCGGCACACAATTTGATTTCAACGGCGCACCATACGATGCCGACTATATCTCCCATACCGAATTTGTTTCCTCCGACCAAGATGCACACGTTGCATTTGACGGCTTAAAACTGGATATCCGTACCCACAATCTGCCTGTGTACGCACTCTGGAGCGATCGAAACGGCCAATATACTTGTGCAGAGCCAACCGCAGAAGGCAATGCGTTTTTATCCCCTGCCCGAGGCGGACAATTTGTTTCAGGGCACAGTAAAAAACGTTACGCTATGAAAATCAGACTGATGGCTTAACCCCCTTTACAAATTCTCGATATCTAAAAACCACCCCGAAGGGTGGTTTTCTTATGGCTTATAGGTCATTGTTGTTGATTGCATTCGCAATATCGCGTACCGCTGTTACATACATGCGGCTGTGGTTATATTGCCATACGGTGTAGAAGTTATTCAGGCCCAAATAGTATTCAAATACACCCGGACTGGTTTCCAAAGCATACAACACAGCTTTCATTATCGGCAACAGCAGCTTGAGGCACGACACCCAAGGCTTTGAAATCTGCGACAGTGCGTGTCAAAGCAGTTTTCTCATCGATAATCGCCTGCAAGTGAGGCGTAATCGTCAGACTGACCGGCACAACCATCTTACCGCCGGTCTGCCAGCCATGCTGTTTCATATAATTGGCGACAGAAGCCGCCACATCGCCGACATTATTCCAAATATCGCGATGCCCGTCACCATCATAGTCCACCGCCCATTTACGGTAGCTGGAAGGCATAAATTGCGGCATGCCCATCGCGCCGGCATAGCTGCCTTTGAAATCAAAAATATTTTCTTTTTCTTCTTTTGCCATCAGCAAAAGTTCGCTCAATTCGTTTTGGAAAAATTCGGCACGGCGGGGATAATCAAAGGCCAATGTACTCAAAGCATCAGCAACGCGGAAGCTGCCCGTATTTTTGCCATAATTGGTTTCGATACCGAGAATCGCCACAATCAATTCGGCAGGTACGCCGTATTTGCGTGCCACATCATCGATTACGGCACGGTTTGCCGCATAGAATTGTCTGCCGCCGTTAAATTTGGCTGCACCGGAGTTACCGGTACGAAATTCATACCAAGGACGCGAAGTGCTTGGGCGGTACATAATGGTAATAATATTTCCTTTATACACCACGCCATTGAAGAAATTACGCAATTCTTCTGCACTGAAACGGCGGTTTTTCACTTCATATTGGATAAACTGCTGAACATTGACGTTTTCATTAAAACCGCTGCTGGCAACAGATTCAGCCGCTGCATCAAATACAGGGCGTTTTGCAGAGGAAACAGGCTCGACAGGTTTTGCCGTATCAACAGCAGGCTTTTGCGGAGTGCCGCATGAAGCTAAAGCCAAAGCAGTCAGACCTATCCCAAAGATTTTGATTTTATTCATAAATAATCTCTTTACTAAATAATACGACAAACCCGAACACGAATGAATATTCGGCCAATACATCATCTCTTCCGCTATATTTCCAAACAGACTTAAAAATATAGACAAATCGATATTTACTTACTTCGGCTCAAGCAGATAAACAAGGCCGTCTGAAATTCAAGGAAACCCTTGATTTTCAGACGGCCTTGAATGAATTAATTACTCAGCGGCTGCAACAACAGCAACGGTAATTTTAGCAACAGCGTCAGTGTGCAGAGCCACTTCAACTTCGTATTCGCCAACAGCTTTCAGAGGGCCGTTAGGCAGACGTACGTTTGCTTTAGCAGCTTGGATACCGGTAGCAACAATCGCTTCAGCGATGTCAGCATTAGTAACAGAACCGAACAGACGACCATCAACACCGGCTTTTTGAGCAACAGTAATGGTTTGGCCTTCCAGTTTTTCTTGACGTGCTTTAGCATCAGCCAAGATCTCAGCTTGTTTGGCTTCCAATTCAGCGCGGCGTGCTTCGAATTCTTTCATGTTGGCTTCGGTTGCACGTTTTGCTTTACCGGCAGGGATCAGGAAGTTGCGTGCGTAACCGTTTTTAACGGTAACGATATCACCCAAGTTACCCAGACCGCCGATTTTTTCTAACAGAATAATTTGCATGATTTAAACTCCAAAATTATTTGTGTTGATCGGTGTAAGGCAACAGAGCCAGGAAACGGGCACGTTTCACAGCAGTAGCCAACTGACGTTGGTAGTGTGCTTTAGTACCAGTAATGCGGGCAGGGATGATTTTGCCGTTTTCAGAGATGAAGTCTTTCAACAAATCAACTTGTTTGTAATCAACTTCTTGGATTTTTTCAGCCGTAAAGCGGCAGAATTTTCTACGTTTGAATGATTGACGAGCCATTGTCGTTTAACCTTTATATTCTTTAATGTTCTGTATGCGTAGTACCGGCTTGGGGAAGCGTTGGCTGCGTTGCGCCAAAAAACCTTCCGACTCGATGACGGCATCTTGCCGATACTGCCATTCCTCAGCCTGCTTACCTAAAATCCGCGCGGGAATTTCAAATTTGACCAGACATTTCTGTCCGTTTTCTTCCTGCCAAGATTCATGTTGCAACACAATATCTAAAACAGGAATTCCTGCCGGCGTATATCTCAAAGGCTGAACCTGTAAGATACGGGCGGTAAGCTTAATCAGATTATTCAATCTTATTCGGCTGCTGCAACTTCTTCAGCCGCACCGTTCAGCAAGTTTTTTGCTTTTTCGCCACCCAGCATTGGGGAAGCTTCAGTTACAGCGTGTTTTGTTTTGATGGTCAGGTGACGCAGTACGGCATCATTGAAGCGGAAAGCAGTTTCCAACTCTTCAACCACTTCAGGAGTAGTTTCGATATTCATCAAAACATAGTGTGCTTTGTGGATTTGTTGATTGGGTAAGCCAATTGACGACGGCCCCAGTCTTCCAAACGGTGGATTTTACCGTTGGCTTCAGTAATCATGGTTTTGTAACGCTCAACCATAGCAGGCACTTGCTCGCTTTGATCAGGATGAACGATAAACACGATCTCGTAATGACGCATGTTATCTCCTTATGGATGATTAAAAACAGCCTTTCACCATGCGAAGTAAAAGGCAAGGCAAAGAGGCTGAATTTTATCCGCATTTCTTAAAAAATACAAGTCCGGATTCAAAATCCACTTTCTTTTCAATTAAAAAACAACATTAGGCCTTAGGGTTATTTCCTAGCAAACCACTCAACTATCTGCCAAAAATCTGCTAAAATCTGCCCCATCCTAATAAATACAGCATCAGAAGGCACACAATCATGGCTCTTTTGCAGATTTCCGAACCCGGCATGTCCGCCGCCCCCCATCAACACCGCCTCGCCGTAGGCATTGATTTAGGCACAACCAACAGCTTGGTGGCCACCGTACGCAGCGGCAGCGCAGTCTGCCTGCCCGATTCAGACGGCCGCACCACCCTGCCTTCGGTTGTCCGTTATTTGGATGGCGGAGTCGAAGTCGGCAAAAACGCCCTTTCTGCACAAAAAACCGATCCGCTAAATACGGTCAGCTCCGCCAAACGCCTGATCGGCCGCACCCTTACCGACCTTACACAAGACACGCAATACCTGCCCTATCAATTTACACCCAATGAGCGCGTGGTCGAATTAAACACCCGTCAAGGTGCGAAAACGCCTATCGAAGTATCGGCAGAAATCCTCAAAGCCCTCAAATCGCGTGCCGAAGAAACTTTAGGCGGCGATTTGGTCGGCGCCGTCATTACCGTACCTGCCTATTTCGACGATGCCCAACGTCAAGCCACCAAAGATGCCGCACGCTTGGCAGGCTTGAATGTATTGCGCCTCCTCAACGAGCCGACCGCCGCCGCAATCGCCTACGGACTGGACAACGCTTCAGAAGGCACGTTTGTCGTTTACGACCTGGGCGGTGGTACATTCGACGTATCAGTATTGCAACTGACCAAAGGATTGTTTGAAGTTAAAGCCACCGGCGGCAACAGCGCATTGGGCGGCGATGACTTCGACCATCGTTTGTTCTGCTACCTGCTCGAACAAAACGACCTTTCCAAACTCAACGAACAAGACAGCCAACTTCTGCTTTCCCTTGTCCGTACCGCCAAAGAAAAACTGACCACTCAAACCGAAGCCGTCATCGAAACCACACTTTCAGACGGCCATAAAGTTCATACCGTCATTACCCGCCAAGAGTTTCACAATCTGACCCAAAATCTAGTACAAAAAACCATTGAGCCCGTCAAACAGGCTTTGAAAGACGCAGGAGTGACTAAGGCAGATGTCAAGGGTGTGATTATGGTCGGCGGCTCTACCCGCATGTTGCACGTTCAACAAGCAGTTGCCACATTCTTTGGTCAAACTCCGCTGAACAACCTCAACCCCGACGAAGTGGTTGCACTCGGTGCCGCCATACAGGCAAACGTCCTGGCCGGCAACAAAACCGACGGCGAATGGCTGCTGCTGGACGTTACACCTTTGTCGCTTGGTTTGGAAACCTACGGCGGTCTTGCCGAAAAAATTATCCCGCGCAACTCTACCATTCCTACCGCGCGTGCGCAGGACTTTACCACTTTCAAAGACGGTCAAACTGCCATGACGATACACGTCGTTCAAGGCGAGCGCGAACTTGTTTCCGACTGCCGCAGCCTTGCCAAATTTACCCTGCACGGCATTCCGCCCATGGCAGCAGGCGCAGCGCGTATCCGCGTGACCTTCCAAGTTGATGCCGACGGTTTGCTGTCCGTTTCCGCACAAGAGCAAAGCACCGGCGTACAAGCGCAAATCGAAGTCAAACCCTCCTACGGCTTAGACGACGGCACCATTACCCAAATGCTCAAAGACAGCATGAGCAACGCCGCCGAAGACATGGCCGCACGCGCACGCGCCGAAGCCGTAGTCGAAGCCGAAAGCCTGACCGACGCCGTCAACGCCGCCCTTGAGTTAGACAGCGATTTATTGGAAGCCGAAGAATTGCAACAGATTCAACAAGACATCGCCGCTTTGCAAGGCTATCTGAAAGACGGCAAAGCCGAAGACATCCGCGCCGCCGTCGCCAAACTCAGCCACAGCACCGACAACTTTGCCGCCAAACGCATGAACCGCAACATCCAACGTGCGCTGACAGGGCAGAGTGTGGATGATATTTGACGGCAAATGGTTTCAGACGGCCTTGGATAAAGAGGCCGTCTGAAAATCTAATATCCCAAACGACCTGATTACTTCTATGCGACTCTGGCACCAAACCCTTATCCCCCTGCTCCCCCGCACCCAGCTTTTGGGGCAACACCGCGAATGCGCTGCTTTACGCGGAGCGGGCTGGGGCAGGCCGCATGCGACGGTTAATTACGTTTTTACCCATTCGCCCTACAAACTCTACCTGTATCACGCGTTGATTATGGAAGAGATGGAAAAGCGCGGTTACAAACCCGATGCTTTATGGAAAGACCCGCTATATCGCGGTAAAGCCGTTGTCCCATACCATTCACACGCGACTGAAACAGCTACTTCGCCGATTTATACCGAACATGATGATGCCTACTTGAACGAATGCCTGGAAAATTTAAAAAGTAAAGGCATTATGTTATAAACCCATTTTTCAGACGGTCTGAATATTGAATACCCAAGGCCGTCTGAAACCACTTTGAACCACAACCACTCTTAAACAATCGAGACAATAAAAATGCCAAAAATTACCGTACTCCCACACGCGACATTATGCCCCGAAGGCGCGGTTATCGAAGACGCACCGGAAGGTCAAACCGTCCTTGACGTATTGCTCGACCACGATATCGAAGTCGATCACGCCTGTGAAATCCTGCGCCTGCACCACCTGCCACGTCATCATCCGCAAAGGTTTTGACAGCTTGGAAGAACCGAGCGAACTGGAAGAAGACCTGCTTGACCAGGCATGGGGCTTGGAAGCCGATTCACGCTTAAGCTGTCAGGCAGTTGTTTCCGATGAAGATTTGGTCGTAGAAATTCCCAAATATACGATCAACCATGCACGTGAAGACCATTAAAACAAGGCTTAATGAAAAAGGCCGTCTGAAACCACAAATTCATGGTTTTCAGACGGCCTGTTGCTTATGCGGCAAACTATTTGATATGAGGAAAAATAAAACGCATACGCGAAATCTGCATGGAGGCCACTTTCTGCGTAGCGGAGTAATTTTCAATTTTTTCTTGTATTCTGATTTGATGCAGATTGCCGTTATAACGGGGAGCCGCGTTCTGAGATTTGTTGACTGTCGGCAGTTCAGCCTCAGCCTTCAAAGCTTCCTCTGCCTCAATCACCGAAAGTGCTGCCTCATCCCTTGCCAAACCGAAACGCTCGATAATGGCATTGGCTTCATCTATATAACGCGATTTGTCCGCGCCATTTTCCAACACTGCATCTTCAAGCACGACCGACAAATGCTTGCCGCAATTTTCGATACGCTCGGCGATACGCGAATAAACCATCCAACGTTTCAACCTCAATGCGCCTGCATCGTCGTTGGGTGAAGCAGCATCCAGTTTAATCAAACCATAGTGTTTGCCGTAATACAGACGGAACACCAGCTGCTTCAAACCTTCTGTTTCGTCCAGCATCCGATAAAGTTCGCGAACCAACAACAGCAAACGGTCAAATGCACCTGCTTTGGACAGATACTCCGGATCATCGGAAGCGAGCGCGTAAATCAGTTTGGACAGCTTGGCGTTGAGTGCGTTATTCATCTTTTTCCTTTTATTTTTAAGCGATGGATTGTCTTAAGAGCCGTTCCAAAAAATTTGGTTGCATAGCGAAATGTAAATTTTGCATGGAAACCAAATCATTCAAAACGGAATAGAAAGTATAAAACGGCAGATTGCCGTGAGTTTTAAGTGTCTTGCCGTATTTTAACGCAACTATGCTATTTTGTTAAAAAATAGCGCCATCATTTATCTGCCCTTCTTCCGTAAAACAATCTGGCAGTCCGACTTCTTCTTGATTAAAATAATTGGCAATAGTCGAAACCCAATAAAGGAACACATCATGAAATGGACAGATACCCAACGCATCGCCGAAGAACTCTACGACTTACACGGCGACAGCATCGACCCGAAAACCGTGCGTTTCACCCAACTGCGTGATCTGATTATGGCTCTGCCTGAATTTGACGATGATCCGGCGCGTTGCGGCGAGCGCATTCTCGAAGCCGTGCAACAAGCCTGGATAGATGAAGCGGAATAACCTTTTCCCTTTTCATCAAACAAGACCTCAGGCTGTTTTTCAGACGGCCTGAGGTCTTTATTAAATCTATTCATACAATTTCGGAAAATTTCGAAATTGACTCATACCAACCTCAAATTTATTATGCAGTCTGACAACAAATAAAAGATATGCAGAAGGTGCATAACCATGAATCACGCTCGAGAAATCGCCGCTTTAAACAACAGCCTTTCTGATTTAAAAGGCGACATCAATGTTTCGTTCGAATTTTTCCCGCCGAAAAACGAACAAATGGAAACCATGCTGTGGGATTCCATCCATCGCCTGCAAACCTTGCATCCGAAATTCGTTTCTGTAACCTACGGCGCAAACTCCGGCGAACGCGACCGCACACACAGTATCGTTAAACGCATCAAACAAGAAACCGGCCTTGACGCAGCTCCCCACCTGACCGGTATCGACGCCAGCCCTGACGAGTTGCGCCAAATCGCCAAAGATTATTGGGACAGCGGTATCCGCCGCATTGTCGCCCTGCGTGGCGACGAGCCGCCCGGCTACGAGAAAAAACCTTTCTATGCCGAAGATTTGGTCAAACTGTTGCGCTCCGTTGCCGACTTTGATATTTCCGTAGCGGCCTACCCTGAGGTGCACCCGGAAGCCAAATCCGCACAAGCCGACTTGATCAATCTGAAACGCAAAATTGATGCGGGTGCAAACAACGTTATTACCCAATTCTTCTTCGACGTGGAAAGCTATCTGCGCTTCCGCGACCGTTGCGTGATGATGGGCATTGACGTTGAAATCGTTCCCGGCATCCTGCCCGTAACCAATTTCAAACAATTGACCAAAATGGCTCAAGTGACCAACGTCAAAATCCCAAGCTGGCTGTCTAAAATGTACGAAGGTTTGGATGACGACCAAGGCACGCGCAACCTTGTTGCCGCCAGCATCGCCATCGACATGGTCAAAGTCCTCTCGCGCGAAGGTGTCAAAGACTTCCACTTCTACACCCTCAACCGCAGCGAACTGACTTACGCCATCTGCCATATTTTGGGCGTGCGTCCGCGTTAATAAAACAGACGGCCTCCCCATTCTGATTTACAATATCGAACATTCAGGCCATATCGGCCTGATTCAAAATTCCAACTAGGAGAGTTAACATGACAACATTGCATTTTTCAGGCTTCCCGCGCGTCGGTGCCTTCCGCGAATTGAAATTCGCACAAGAAAAATACTGGCGCAAAGAAATCAGCGAGCAAGAATTGCTGGCTGTTGCTAAAGACTTGCGCGAGAAAAACTGGAAACACCAAGCTGCTGCCAACGCTGATTACGTTGCTGTAGGCGATTTCACTTTCTACGATCACATCCTCGACCTGCAAGTTGCCACCGGTGCCATCCCTGCCCGCTTCGGCTTCGACAGCCAAAACCTGTCTTTGGAACAATTCTTCCAACTGGCCCGTGGTAACAAAGACCAATTCGCTATCGAAATGACCAAATGGTTCGATACCAACTACCACTACTTGGTACCTGAATTCCACGCCGATACCGAATTCAAAGCCAACGCAAAACACTACGTTCAACAACTGCAAGAAGCCCAAGCTTTGGGCCTGAAAGCCAAACCGACCATTGTTGGTCCGTTGACTTTCCTGTGGGTAGGTAAAGAAAAAGGCGCTGTCGAATTCGACCGTCTGAGCCTGCTGCCTAAACTGTTGCCTGTTTACGTTGAAATCCTGAACGCTTTGGTTGAAGCCGGTGCCGAGTGGATTCAAATCGACGAGCCTGCTTTGGCTGTCGACTTGCCTAAAGAATGGGTGGAAGCCTACAAAGACGTTTACGCCACTTTGAGCAAAGTAAACGCCAAAATCTTGTTGAGCACTTACTTCGGTTCTGTTGCCGAACACGCTGCTTTGCTGAAATCCCTGCCTGTTGACGGCCTGCACATCGACTTGGTACGCGCTCCTGAGCAACTGGACGCATTTGCCGACTACGACAAAGTTCTGTCTGCCGGCGTTATCGACGGCCGCAATATTTGGCGCGCCAACCTGAACAAAGTTTTGGAAACTGTCGAGCCTCTGCAAGCCAAACTGGGCGACCGTTTGTGGATTTCCAGCTCTTGCTCTCTGCTGCACACTCCATTTGACTTATCAGTTGAAGAAAAACTGAAAGCCAACAAACCTGACCTGTACTCTTGGTTGGCATTCACCCTGCAAAAAACCCAAGAATTGCGCGTTCTGAAAGCCGCATTGAACGAAGGTCGTGATTCTGTTGCCGAAGAACTGGCCGCCAGCCAAGCTGCTGCCGACTCCCGTGCCAACAGCAGCGAAATCCACCGTGCAGACGTTGCCAAACGCCTGGCCGATTTGCCTGCCAACGCAGACCAACGCAAATCTCCATTTGCCGACCGTATCAAAGCGCAACAAGCATGGTTGAACCTGCCTCTGCTGCCGACGACCAACATCGGTTCTTCCCACAAACTTCCGAAATCCGCCAAGCACGCGCAGCCTTCAAAAAAGGCGAATTGTCTGCCGCCGATTACGAAGCCGCGATGAAAAAAGAAATCGCCTTGGTGGTTGAAGAGCAAGAAAAACTGGACTTGGACGTACTGGTACACGGCGAAGCCGAGCGTAACGACATGGTCGAATACTTCGGCGAATTGTTGAGCGGTTTTGCATTCACTCAATACGGCTGGGTACAAAGCTACGGCTCACGCTGCGTGAAACCACCTATCATCTTCGGTGACGTAAGCCGTCCTGAAGCCATGACTGTCGCTTGGTCTACTTACGCACAAAGCCTGACCAAACGCCCGATGAAAGGTATGTTGACCGGCCCTGTAACCATTCTGCAATGGTCTTTCGTACGCAACGACATTCCACGTTCTACCGTGTGCAAACAAATCGCACTGGCTCTGAACGACGAAGTATTGGATCTAGAAAAAGCCAGCATCAAAGTCATCCAAATTGATGAACCTGCCATCCGCGAAGGTCTGCCTTTGAAACGTGCCGATTGGGATGCTTACCTGAACTGGGCCGGCGAATCTTTCCGCCTGTCCTCTACCGGTTGCGAAGACAGCACCCAAATCCACACTCATATGTGCTACTCTGAGTTCAACGACATCCTGCCTGCCATCGCCGCTATGGATGCTGACGTGATCACCATCGAAACTTCACGTTCCGACATGGAACTCTTGACCGCGTTCGGCGAATTCAAATACCCGAACGACATCGGCCCGGGCGTTTACGACATCCACAGCCCACGCGTACCGACTGAAGCTGAAGTTGAGCACCTGTTGCGCAAAGCCATCGAGGTTGTACCGGTTGAACGTCTGTGGGTTAACCCGGACTGCGGCCTGAAAACCCGTGGCTGGAAAGAAACTCTGGAACAACTCCAAGTGATGATGAACGTAACCCACAAATTGCGTGCCGAACTGGCTAAATAATGTGAGTTAGATGAAAAGGCCGTCTGAAAATTTTCAGACGGCCTTTTTTTATTTATCAATATTTAAACCATAAAGATTACTGCTTCAACAACTTACAAAATCCCTGTCGTTGTATGATGTTCTTCCACTCCTGATGTATACACGTTCTGAGTATGGTGATACACAGTCTCTTTAGTCGTTTCAACAATATGGTTGGCTTCTGACAAAATATCACTCAATGCCACTTTACTGCCGGTCGTATTCACTTTTTTCAGTGCCGCGCCGTTATGACTATTGCCTTCAGAATACGTGTTGATGTCATTCTCAAAGCGCAGCCATGAATCATACAACTTGCCTTTAATGTCCGTCATGATTTGTTGTTGGCCACATTTAAAGATGCTTTACCCTTAGGGTTGGTACTGTGTACGTCTATCAAAGCATCATTCAAATCACCGCCAAGTTTCAATGTATTATTGGTGATGTTGTACTCTTTGGCATTGCTCTTTAAATAAGCAAATTCGACGTAGCCGGCAGATTCTTCACGCACGGAAATTTTGTTGTTGTGAATCGTTACCGCCCCATGCATAGCGACATTGCCATGGTGTTCTTCCACATAAACCGGTACTGCGCCTTTCATAATCTTGCCGATATCGACATCATTGCCACTGATGGTAATGGTACCACTGCCCATGCCGTTTTTAGATAAAACGCGGTCGTAGGTATCGTTGATGACGGCAATCAGATATTTGGTGGATTCACCGCTGATCTTGTTGTTTGCCATATTGAGCGTGTAATCCATTTTGCTTTCATGGTTACGGAACTCAATCGCGTAGGTCTGAATATTATTTTGATAAACCGTCAGATTTTTAATGACATTATCGCTGATATCGAAATAGCCTTTGTCAGCCGAGTGCAAATCTCTGTATTGGGTATTGGTTTGAACCTGAATACCTGAATACATGTGGTAGTACTTGCCCAAGTCATCATCAACATTCAAACGGAAGCTCGGATCTTGAATAATGGTATTGCCGGTAATTTTGACCTTATCCATGGAAAACTGGCGGTTGTAGGCGACAATACCATACAGTCGATCACCCGTTAACACATTGTTTTCAATGATAATACCTGTGCCATCATGCACATCCAAACCTTTGCGGTAGTTGTGGTCGGTCGTGTTTTTACGGTATGTGATGCCGTAATTGTAGCTGCCGGCAGCCACGGCCATACCGTAGCCGGTACCGCCATCCGCTTCGTGGCCGTTCCAATCCAAACGGTTGCCCTCGCCGATAAAGTTTTGTTGGAAACCGATCAGCGCACCGGCAACGCGGTTGTGGTGTAGATACGAATCAACAATACGGTTGTTTTCACCCAAAGGCAGCGCTTCATATGTTTCATCAATTTCGCCGCTTTGCACGCGCTCTTTAAAGGTCAGCTTATGGCCTTTTTCCGTTTCCAAAGAAGCGGTCGAGGTAAACATCACACCAGCACGGTTGGCACCGGAAACCTCTACTTTGCTGATTAAAGTATTGTCCGCATCGTTCACCAAAATGCCGTTTACCTTGCCAAAATAGCTTAAGCCTTTGCGGTAAAAATCAGGGTTGGTATATTGAACCGACAAATCGGCAATGGTTTTATTGTTTTGCCCATCAACCAAAATACCGGCAAATTCGCGGATATCGTCATGGTTGGTGTCCGGATTGAATTCGCCTGTTTGTGCTTTATCAAACGTTACTTTGGTTTTGCCCATCCCCGAACCAAACAAGCCGCGCGCGCCGGAGACGGTTTTATCCATCACAATCTGATTGGAAATATAGTAAGTACCATCCAAGAAGACCATGGCTTTTTCTTTGTGCGCCGCCTCTAAAGCTGCTTTAAATGCCTGAAGGCTGTCTTTTTTACCCTGCGCATCGGCACCAAAATCATTCACACGAACGTAATTGCCATACTCTTTAGATTCATACACGCGGTATTTTCCGGATAGACCTGCCCTACCTTCGGTATGGTCGTCAATTTTGTTTGCTTTGCCTGAACTGAGGTGGCCGTCGTGGCTATTGATCGCTTTTTTACCGGAAGAAACGCCCGCTATTTTGTCATGGCCGTCTGAATCCTTCAGATTCTTTTTATGGACAATCTCAACGGTTTCTTTTTCTTCGGCAACTCTGTCTTCCGCCTCTTTTTCTTTGCGTGCGGCTTCGAGTTTGGCTTTACGCTCTGCAATCGCTTTTTCGACTGCCGCTTTATGCGCTTCTTTTGCGCGCTCGACAGCCTTTGCTTTGGCTGCGGCAGCCTCGGCTATTTTTTTTGCTTTGGCTTCTTCGTAAACTTTTTGCCTTTCAGCCAGGACTTTTTCCATCGATTGATTAACCGGTTCTTTTGAAACAACGTGTTTGCTCGACACTTTAGGCGCAATGGTATGTTTACTGGAAACGCTGCTTACAGAAGCAACGCTGGCCCGTGCAACATGCATTTTGGTCACAAGGCCGTCTGAAGATGATGAAGAACTGTCAAATCTTGCTGCCTCCGCCACATGCACTACTTCTCTCGTTACCGTATTTTTACCGCTTAATTGCTTAAGCTCAGGAGAAACCGACGGCATATCCCCCCAATTGTGGGTGTGTATCCATTCTTTTAGAGGAGAAGATGATTTGGAATTTGCTTCAGGTGTGGATGAGCCGTGACGAATGTGGGTACGGCCAAGAGGAGCAAGTTTATGTGACATAATCAGCGTATTTCCTTGTATCTAATATCGACTTTCCCACCGCACAAGCGTGCAACAAAAAAGCCGATTGATTAAAGAGGTAAGACGGATTCTGTCGTAACAGCAATTGCCTGTATAAAGGCCAAACTGAAGTTGGCCGCTTTGAGAAACTCGGCAGCGTTTCCCCTTCTGCCGGTTTTCTGATTGGAAACGGTCATGGTGTCAGACAGAACCCTTGGATGACTTTATATAGGCAATCTGTCCGCGTACCATGTGTCCGGTTATTTTTGACGGAAATGTATCAGAGTCCCTTTTTAATTGATTAGTTCATCCAAAGTTAAGTTATTTTTGATTTTTATAGCAAAATAAAAATAGTTTTATCTTGCATCGTTTTCCTTTTTGACTTGACAGAGTGAATCCCACGAAGCCCAAAAGGAGGGAAATTCTAACACGATATGTTTTTAGCATTCCCCATTTAACTAAATTTACAAAATATACAGAATAAATATCTATAACTGTTTTTAACTTCTTCTAAAAATCAATAAAATTCGATATTTCCAATGTGTATTTTTACAACATGACTGTGCATTATATACCGATTATCTAAAAATACTACCGCTTGTTTAAAAAATTTAGCATTTTATTATCGCTTTCCCCATCAAAAAACCAATAAAAAAAGGCCGTCTGAAAAAATATTTCAGACGGCCTTTTATATTCACTGCGTTCTACTTAACAAACTTCGACCAACCAGCCGTGTTTGTCTTCTGTCAAACCGTATTGAATGTCCGTAATTGCCTTACGGATTGCATAACCGCGCTCTTGGCTCTTCACTTCGATTTCTTTGCCGTCAATCACAAAAGAAGTTACCGGAGAAATAACCGCAGCCGTACCGGTCAGAATCGCTTCCGCACCATTCTCAATCGCAGTTTTCAGCTCATCGACAGTAAAGTTGCGTTCGGTAACGGTGTAGCCCAAATCTTTGGCAACAGTCAGTACGGAATCGCGGGTAACGCCGTGCAAGAATTCATCGGTCAACGGTTTGGTAATGATTTCATCGCCGTTAATCAGGATAAAGTTAGACGCGCCGGTTTCCTGAACGTCGCCATTCGGGCAGAACAATACTTGGTTTGCACCGTGCTCTGCTTTGGCTTTCAATACCCAAGGCATGGCGGAAGCGTAGTTGCCGCCGCATTTCACGCGGCCCATGTGTGGGGCGCAACGGATATGTTCGGTTTCCACCAAGATTTTAACGGGCGAACCGGCTTTGAAATAGTCGCCGACAGGAGAAGCCAGAATGTACAGCAAGGCTGTTTCGGAAGGAGAACCGGCTTTACCGATCACAGGGTCGGTACCGATCAAAGTCGGACGCAGGTACAAAGCGGCAGGTGCGTCAGGGATTTCCTCGGCGGAGCGTTTGACCAATTCGATCAAAGCATTCAAATAAGCTTCCGTTTCAGGACGCGGCAGGTGCAGAATATCTGCGCTTTGCTGCATACGCGCGATGTTGGCGGTCGGGCGGAACATCACGATTTTGCCGTTTGCCTGACGGAATGCCTTCAAACCTTCAAAACATTCGCTGCCGTAATGCAGGGCGTGTGCGCCCGGGGCGAGTGTCAGGTCTTTGGAAGATTGCCATTCTACCGGTTGCCATTTACCTTCACGATAAGCGATAACGGGCATTTCAGCGTGGAAAACGCTGCCGAATACGGCTGGGACTGGTCTGCTCATGATGATTGCCTTTCTTATTCTGATTTGTAAGATAATAACTAAAGACTGAACAATACGCCTTTCAATATGGGTTTGACAAGTACCCGTCAGCATTAAAGATACCCTTCCCATGCCGTCTGAAACATGCCGTCCTATCCGAAATCCGGCAAATCGTTTAAACTGATACCATTTTTCAGACGGCCTGCCCCAACCGCAGCCCACCCGGAGCAACCCATGAAACTCATCTATACCATCATCAAAATCCTGATTCTTCTTGTTTTCCTCCTGCTGGCCATCACCAATACCCACACCGTATCCTTCTTCTACCTGCCCGGCCAAAACGTCAATCTGCCGCTGATTGTCGTGCTTTTCGGCGCCTTTATTATCGGCATCGTGTTCGGTATGTTTGCCCTCTTCGGCCGTCTGTTGTCCCTGCGCAGCGAAAACAACCGCCTGCGCGCCGAAGTGAAAAAACATGCCCACCTTTCCGAAAAAGACCTGACTCCGGTCAAAACCGAAACACCGGCAACGACTTCCGAAACCGCTCCCAAAGCGTAATGCCACCAATCAATAAAGGAATACCATGGACAACGAATTGTGGGTCATCTTACTGCCCATCGTCCTCCTCCCCGTTTTCTTCGCCATGGGCTGGTTTGCCGCGCGCGTCGATATGAAGACCGTCCTGAAACAGGCCAAAAGCATACCGGCCGGCTTTTACAAAAGCCTTGACGCCCTCGTTGACCGCAACAGCGGCCGCGCCGCGCGCGAATTGGCGGAAGTCATCGACCAGCAGCCGCAGTCATACGACTTGAACCTGACCTTAGGCAAGCTCTACCGCCAACGCGGCGAAAACGACAAAGCCATCAATATGCACCGCGCCCTGCTCGATTCGCCCGACACCGTCAACGAAAAACGCGCACGCGTGCTTTTTGAATTGGCGCAAAACTACCAAAGCGCAGGCTTGGTGGACCGTGCCGAACAAATCTTTTTAGGTTTGCAGGAAGGCGATATGGCACGCGAAGCCCGCCAACACCTTTTAAGCATTTACCAACAAGACCGCGACTGGGAAAAAGCCATCGAAATGGCACAACTCTTGAGTCATGACGAACAAACCTACCAGTTTGAAATCGCCCAGTTCTATTGCGAAATCGCCCAAGCCGCGCTGTTTAAATCCAACTTCGACGCCGCCCGTTACAACATCGGCAAAGCGCTCGAAGCCAACAAAAAATGTACGCGCGCCAACATCATTCTCGGCGACATCGAATACCGTCAGGGCAACTTCCCTGCCGCCGTAGAAGCGTATTCCGCCATCGAGCAGCAAAACCACGCCTATTTGAGCATGGTCGGCGAGAAACTCTATGAAGCCTATGCCGCGCAAGGCAAACAGGAAGAAGGCCTCAACCGCCTTATCGGCTATATGCAGACCTTTCCCGATCTTGACCTGATCAACGTCATTTACGAGAAAGCCCTGCTGCTCAAAGGCGAAACTGAAGCGGCGCAAATCGCTGTCGAACTCGTCCGCCAAAAACCCGACCTCAACGGCGTGTACCGCCTGCTTGGTTTGAAACTCAGCAGTATGAATCCGGAGTGGAAAGCCGATACCGATATGATTCGTTCCATCATCGGCCGCCAGCTGCAAAAAAGCGTCATGTACCGCTGCCGCAACTGCCACTTCAAATCCCAAGTCTTCTTCTGGCACTGCCCGGCCTGCAACAAATGGCAAACCTTTACGCCGAATAAAATCGAAATTTGATCAAGCGTTAAGCATGAAAAAAGGCCGTCTGAAATCTTTTCAGACGGCCTTTTTATTACAAAATATCAAAGCGGTTCAAAACATGGCTTCACACACCGGCAATATTTGCTCAACAACGCTGGTCTGCCCATGCCAAGGCCGATACAATCTGAGCCTCAACATCGGCATTAAACTCGCCGTCACGGTACGCGTCACGCAATTCCGTGCGACGGGTTTCATCTGCCGCAATTTGATTCAACACCACTTGCGGAAACTCGCTAAACACAGGCCCTGCCTCTTCATGTCCGATTAAAAACAGCGCAGGGATTTTTTGGTTGGTACGGACGATTTCCTGTTGGCGCGGATTATCGAAACGGCTGCTGTCGTCAAAATCACTACGGGCAATATAGTTGACACGGATATTGGGGTTCAACTCCGCCATTTTTTGAATAAACGGCACAAACACGCGGCAATCGGGACAATATGGCGCAGCGGCAAGCAGCCAGTTTTGCGGACGGCTGATCTTTTTGACCGCCGCTGCCGTTTGTGCCGACAGCTCGGTCGCCTGATAGAGCTGCTGCTGTTTCAATTTGTCTTCTTCGGTATCAAAATCCAAATATTCTGTATAAGTGGCCATGCTTTACTCCTGTTCTGTTGCATTGTTTTTCCCTGCCGCGCTGTTCAAAAGCGGAACAAGCAGATTGACGACAAGGTTTTCAAATAGCGACTCTTCAAGCGGCGCTTCGTCCGAATGACCAAACACCAGCTTCACTTCGGTATATTCTTTCTGCGCTTTGTTCATTTTATTACCGTTAAAAACCTCATAGGCTTTTCTCAAGGCAGCATCCCAATCTTCTTTCTTGCCGTACTCCTCCGCCGCGGCAAGGCTGGTTTTGGCGAAAAACGGCAAGGGGGTATTTGTCCGATTCGGAAATATACCAACCATTCTTTCAAAAGCTCTCTCGCGGCCTCTTGCCCGATGGCGGCATAGGTTTCGGTCTGCCCCAAGCTGACAATATAGGTTTGTCGGTTGGCAACGGATTGAGGGGCGACGGCACAAAAAATCAAATGCTCCAATAAACGGGCAATGCGGTTGGGCGCATTGTCTTTTTGATTTAGGAACACAATGCGGCCGCATTCGTAAAGATTGCCGATGGTGCCTTGTACAACCAAGTCGTCAAAGTGTAATTCATAAGGTTCAGACGGCCTTTTGTCACTGCGTATCAGCTCGGCATCTACGTTTTTCGCAGATATTTGATACTGCTTCTGCCATAAACCGCCCAACTCGCCCACCGGCATCAGGCTTTCTGCATTCAGCCGAATGGCCGTATCTTCAAAATCTTCACCTTTGCGCCGCGCATCCAAATAGGCATCGGCAATCCGGCCTTCATGTTGCGGCTCAAACGGTTCGGCAGATTCCCATGCTCCGTCCAAATACGGCTGATCCCAGCTTAAATTTTTCTTCAGCCAAACTTTGACAGGGTTGCGCCAAAAACTGATAAGCTCGCCCTGCTGAATGGTTTTGCCCGGCTCTTCCTGACTTAAAGCCTCAAGGAAAAACGGCTGCGCTTCTACTGGCGGTTGGTTTAACGCATCGGCGTAATCTTGGCGCGTACTGAAGAGGCCGTCTGAAAGCGCATCCTTTTGGAAATAACGGCGCGAAAACGCCTGCAAAGGATGATGTTTCACCCATTTCTCCGCCAACTCGCGCCCGCTTTTCCCCGTCATGGCGGCGATGGTATCCAGAAGCTCGCTGATTAACGAAGACGGTGCAAACTCGGCATCATTGCGTATATCGCGGCCAATATAAGACAAATACAGCATTTCGCGCGCGCTGATTAAGGCTTCGAGGAAGAGATAACGGTCGTCGTCGCGGCGGGCGCGGTCGCCTTTTTTCGGATGTTTGGCAATCAGGTCGAACACCGCTGCTTTGGTATTGCGCGGGAAATCGCCGTCATTCAAACCCAACAGGCAAACCATTTTAAACGGCAGGCTACGCATCGGCACCATACTGCAAAAAGTAATGCCGCCGCTCAAAAATCCGGCTTGGCTTTCACTGTCCAAAAAACGGCGGATATGGCGGATAACGGTTTTACACGGCAACAATCCGTCAAATTCGGCCAACTGCGCCTCTTCCTGCCATTTCGCCAAAGACTGCTCAAACTGCTGCTTGGCGTATTGGTCGTCCGTATCCGGAGCAAACAGCTTCTCCAGCAAATCGCGGCAACGCTGCACCCAGCCTTCCACATCGGCAGGCTCTTGCCATTGCGCCGCCATATCGGCCAAAGTACGGATAAATTCGGCAAAACCGCTGAAAACGTCCAACTGGTTGACGTTGCTATGCCACGCACTCACGCCCTGCCACATGCCGTGGCCGCCTTCGGGCAGCATCCAGCCCAAGGCCAAACGCTCTACCGCCTGCTGCCAAGTAAAGAGGTTGTCTTTACCCTCGCGCATGGTTTGGTCCAAACCCCAATGCACATTCAATCCGGCAACAGCCTCATGCAGCAGCGGCACATCTTCCTCGCTCAAACCGAAGCGTTGCAGCACCAACCGGCTTTCCAGCAAAGGTAAAACCTTGTCCACTTCAAACCGGCTTTCCAGCAAGTCCAATGTTTGCGCCAAAGCATACAACAACGGCTGGCGGCGGCTGAGTTTCACATCCGAAATCGAATACGGTAACACCTGGCTGCCCGCCTGCTCCTGTCCAAAAACGGCTTCGATAAACGGGCTGTAGGGCTCGATGTTCGGCGTCAAAACGGCAATATCATGCGGCTGCCAGTCGGGATTATTTTGCAACACCAGCGACAGCTCTTCTTTCAAAATCTGCAATTCGCGCAAAGGACTGTGGGCCGCGACGATTTTGACCGAGCCGTCATTTAGCAGCTTGTCCGGCTCGACACACACCGGATTGCCGTCCGCATCGTGGACTTGAACCCAAGCCTGCTGCGCGCCTGCCTCGCCTTCTTCCTGTTGATATAAGCGTTCAGACGGCATGATTAAGTTTTGGATATCGTTTTGCAGGCAATGCAACAAGGTATCGTCTTTTCTTCTTCATAAACCTGAATATCCTGCTCGGTTTCTACTTCCGACAGAAAATCAAAGAAATCACGCCCCTGCTTGCCCAAAGAAGCCAACAGCGGATGCCCTGCCTGCGACAAATCCGCCTCATCGCCCCTTTTCAAAATCTGCGCCTCGTCAATGACCTCGCCCCAATATTGGCTGCTCGGGTTGAGCGCAAACACAAACACATCGCAATGCTTGGAAATTTGGTGCAGCAGTTGCAGATACATCGGCGCCATTGTCGAAATACCGAATACAAACAACCTTTGCGGCAAGACCGATTTATCCAACTGCGCCAATAGCTTTTCCCACAAGGCCACGCGGTGCGGCGCCGATTGGCTGCCATCGTCCAAATAACGCCACAACCGCGCCTGCCAATCCTCATCATTGCCCAAGCCCAGCAGCTTCCCAGCCTGCCACGCATCAATCCAATCCGGCCGGTACACCAAATATTGGTCGAAAATATCCGCCATTTGTCCGGCAAGCTGATAATCCGCCGATGCCGAGCTGTGCAAATAACTTCCCAGCTTCAAGCGCACGTTTTCGTATTCCGGGGCCGTCTGAAACGCTTCGCTGCGGAACAAATCCAGCAAACGCCAGCGCATGACTTCAGGCGAAAACGGGCTGAGCGGCGGCACATCGGGAACCAATTTACGCATCAGCTGCCACGCCAAACCGGCCGGCAGGCTGAACTTCAAATTCGCCGCCACGCCGAGTTTGCGCGCAAAAAACACATTCAGATACCGCCGCATTCCCTGGCTCTGCACCACCACTTCTTCCTGCTCCAATACCGCATCCAAAGGCAAGGCCTGATGAATATGCGCGCACATTTCGGCAAGCGCTTCCAAACGGTCGGACTGATAAAGATAAAACATAGCAGACAATCTAAAAAACAATTGCCCACATTATAATGCCATTAGGACAAATGCTTCAGCAGAAGCAGCAAACAAAAACACAGGCCGTCTGAAACACATCGCTTCAGACGGCCTAAAACAAAACAAACCCATCGGCAGCCAATTATTAATTATTTATCGACCCCCTGTACAAACCGGCTTCTCCTATCCTATAATTCCCCACATTCGGAATGTAGCGCAGCCCGGTAGCGCACTTCGTTCGGGACGAAGGGGTCGGAGGTTCGAATCCTCTCATTCCGACCAAATACAAAACCTGCTTGAATCCAAGCAGGTTTTTTACATTCGGCAAGCCTATACTTCCGGCGGCGGGAAAGGCGCGCCTTCGGGATGTTTGTAGCGGTTGTACATAAACAAATATTGTTCCGGAAAACGGCGTATCCAATATTCGGTATTTTCATTGATCACGCGCGCATCGTTCTCCTTATCGCCGTTCAACTCGCCGCGCAATGGCTCGATGTGCAAGACAAAGCCTTTGCCGTCGGGCAGACGCTCGCCGCAGAAAAACAAAGCCTTCACGCCTTTGACTTGCGCCAGCTTGCCCGCCAACGTCATGGTATAGGCAGGTTTGCCGAAAAAGTCCACCCACACGCCGTCGCCCCCTTCTTCCGGAGACGGTACATGGTCCGGCAACACAATGGTCGCTTCGCCACCGCGCAGAGCCTTGATAATTTGTTTGACGCCCTGAATGCTGGTCGGCGCAGTCTTGCCCTTGCCGCGCACACGCCCTGCCTGCATCACCGCATCAAAAGCCTTGATTTTCGGCGGTTTGTACATCGCCGTCAGCGGAAACGGCAGTTGCTGGCTGATGTAGCGGCCCGGCCAAATCATAGCTGCCGATGTGCGGCGTGATAAACAGCAAACCCTCGCCCGCGCTCAAGGCCGTCTGAACATGTTCCCAACCGTTGACGCTGACAAACAGGTTTTCAATTTCCTCAGGCCGTCTGAAAAACGCCACCGGCAATTCCAAGCCGCCTTTTGCCGTTTCACGGAAAACTTTTTTCACCGCCTCGTCCGTCGGGTTCAATCCGGCAAGTTTCATGTTTTCGAATACCCTCCGGCGATCTTTCGACAGCACGCGGAAACCCAAATTGCCGAGCAGGTTGCCTAATTTGTGCAACCAAGCCAAAGGCAGCGCGGCCAAATTTAAAAACAAAGGTAACAAGCGTTTGCATAAGGGTTTACCAAAATGAAGTGAGCAGATTGTAAACGAAACAGGCCGTCTGAACAAAACAGACTTCGGGCAAATATATTGCGGCACACCTGCTTTTCTGCTACTATCCGCCCTGCATTAAGAGTTGGGAATTCCATGCCAACCTGCTTTTCAAACGGAAAGGTAAGGTGGACGGTTGAAAAACCGATGTGGCTCGCTAGAGCAATCCAAACCCGCTTAATGCGGGAATTTTTTTGCCTGTAAGAAACGCGCAACAGGATTCCGAAACAGCAGGCAAGTGCGAATGTTTCTCACTTGTATAGAGAAAAAGCGGAGTTTTTGTTATGATTTCCGCTGTCCGAAATAAAAGGCCGTCTGAAAACACAGCAGCCTGTTTTTAATGAAAGAATAGCAATGAGCGAATATCTGTTTACTTCCGAATCGGTATCCGAAGGCCATCCGGATAAAGTTGCCGACCAAGTATCCGATGCGATTTTGGATGCCATCTTGGCGCAAGACCCCAAAGCGCGTGTCGCCGCAGAAACCTTGGTCAACACAGGCTTGTGCGTATTGGCAGGCGAAATCACTACCACCGCCCAAGTGGACTACATCAAAGTCGCACGCGAAACCATCAAACGCATCGGCTACAACTCGTCCGATCTGGGCTTCGATGCCAACGGCTGCGCAGTCGGCGTGTACTACGACCAACAATCCCCCGACATCGCCCAAGGCGTGAACGAAGGCGAAGGCATCGACTTGAACCAAGGCGCGGGCGACCAAGGCTTGATGTTCGGCTATGCCTGCGACGAAACCCCTACCCTGATGCCGTTTGCCATCTATTACAGCCACCGCCTGATGCAACGCCAAAGCGAATTGCGCAAAGACGGCCGCCTGCCTTGGCTGCGCCCTGATGCAAAAGCCCAACTGACCGTGGTTTACGACAGCGAAACCGGCAAAGTAAAACGCATCGACACCGTCGTCCTGTCCACCCAGCACGATCCGTCTATCGGCTACGAAGAGCTGAAAAACGCCGTGATCGAACACATCATCAAACCGGTTCTGCCGTCTGAAATGCTGACCGACGAAACCAAATACCTGATCAACCCGACCGGCCGCTTCGTTATCGGCGGCCCGCAAGGCGACTGCGGTTTGACCGGCCGTAAAATCATCGTCGATACCTACGGCGGCGCAGCTCCGCACGGCGGCGGCGCATTCTCCGGCAAAGACCCGTCCAAAGTGGACCGTTCCGCCGCTTACGCCTGCCGTTATGTTGCAAAAAACATCGTGGCTGCCGGTTTGGCAACCCAATGCCAAATCCAAGTTTCCTATGCCATCGGCGTTGCCGAACCGACTTCGATTTCCATCGATACTTTCGGCACCGGCAAAATCAGCGAAGAAAAACTGATTGCCCTTGGTTCGCGAACATTTCGACCTGCGCCCTAAAGGCATCGTCCAAATGCTCGACCTCTTGCGCCCGATTTACAGCAAATCCGCCGCCTACGGCCACTTCGGCCGCGAGGAGCCTGAGTTTACTTGGGAGCGCACCGACAAAGCAGCCGCATTGAAAGCAGCTGCAGGCGTATAAAAAAGCATTGGAGGTCGTCTGAACAGGGATTTCAGACGGCCTTTTTTACATCTAAATATTCAAAACCCTTTTTACGAACGACACATCGTATTTTTCACAAAAACAGCGCAACGAAATTTTGGATTGCTATGCTGTCTTTGTGAATCTATATAAATAAATTTGAAAGAATGCCTCATGAAAAAATGGCTGCTGGCTGTTTTACCTGCCACCGCACTGGCTGCTCCGCCTCAAGGCTTTTATCAAAATTACCAAGACTGGGACATTGCCTGCGACAATACCGGCACCTGCCGTCTTGCCGGATATCAGGCGGATGAAACAGAACCGCCGGTTTCCATCTTGTTTACCCGAAAAGCGGGGGCGAACGCCGCCGTTGCCGGCGAAGTCTCCCTGCTGCCGTTTAACGACGATGATAGGCAACTTGCCCGTGTGGCAGCTCGCAGCGAATTGATGTTGAACGGCAAATCACTGGGCAAATTGGCGTTGAACAAAAAAGGCACAGGCAAATTGAGCAGCGCGCAAACCAGCACCTTACTTGAAGCATTGAAAAAAGAAAGCCAAATCAGCATCCGCTCTGGAAAATATGAATGGCATTTGTCCGACAAAGGCGCAGCGGCAACAATGTTGAAAGCGGACGAATTCCAAGGTCGTCTGAATACGCCTTCCGCGCTGATACGCAAAGGCAACAGCACTCAGGCAGTCCTCAGCCCGCAGCCCAAACCCGTCATCCGCGCCGTTGCCGTGCCGAAAACAGCAGGCGATATACTGGAACAAGACACACCGCGCCACAGCGCCGTCATGAAGCTGCTGCGCAACAGCAACCGCGTTTCTGAAGGCGACGATAATTACTGTTACGCCCTGCATAATAAAGAGCAAATGGATTGGAACCGCAGCCTGAATATTTATCCGCTCAACAAACAACAAGTTTTAGTGGAGGCTGTCTGTATCGGCGGTGCTTATCAAACCAGCGGCTACTATGCCATTGCCGATAAAGAGTTGACCAAAATCGAACAAGTGCTGCCACCAAGGACATACGGCGGGCACGGCGGATTCGATGAGAAAACAGCCACCCTCAGCGGCAGCTTCAAAGGCCGAGGGATCGGCGACTGCTGGTCGGGCAATGCGGCGGTGTGGGACGGTAAAATGTTTGTCCGCAGTGAGGAACACACCACCGGTTCATGCAAAGGCTTCACGGGCGGCGCATGGCTGATGCCTGTTTTTGAAGCCCGTGTTGAGCGTTAAAAGACACGGAATATTTACGATAGGAAGCAAAGGCCGTCTCAAAATTCCCGTTTTCAGACGGCCTTTTTCCTTATACAATAGCCACTTGAATTTCTATATACATTCTGAATAAAGGATACGGATTATGTTCGGCAAACAACTTTTTGAAGAAGTCAGCTCCAAAATCAGCGAAACCATCGCCAACAGCCCTGCCAAAGACATGGAAAAAAACGTTAAAGCCATGCTTGGCAGCGCGTTCAACCGCATGGATTTGGTAACCCGAGAAGAATTCGACATCCAACAACAGGTTTTGATTAAAACCCGTACCAAGCTGGCCGAATTGGAAGCCCGTTTGGCCAAACTCGAAGCCGCCCAAGAGCCTGAAGAAGCCGCTTTGAAAGCGGCCGAAGAAGCTGCTGAAGAAGCAGTTGACGAAATCGCACAACAAACCGAAGCCGCCGAATAAGGCCGTCTGAAACATGTCGCTTGCTTTGGTTTACAGCCGCGCCTTAAGCGGTATGAACGCGCCGTTGGTCGAAGTGGAAGCCCATCTTGCCAACGGCTTGCCACATTTCAATATCGTTGGTTTGCCCGATACTGAAGTCAAAGAAAGCCGCGACCGCGTGCGTGCCGCCATCATCCAAAGCGGCTTCGACTTCCCCGCCAAGAAAATTACCGTCAACCTCGCACCGGCTGACCTCCCCAAAGAATCCGGCCGTTTCGATTTACCGATTGCCTTGGGCATTCTTGCCGCATCGGGACAAATCAACCCTGAAAAGCTCGCGCAATATGAGTTTGCCGGAGAATTGGCGCTGTCCGGGCTGTTGCGTCCCGTACGCGGCGCGCTGGCCATGGCATGGCAGGGAATGCAGGCCGGCCGCTCATTCGTCTTGCCGCAAGAAAATGCCGAACAGGCTGCCGTCATGCGCGGTATCGCGGTTTATGGCGCACGTTCTTTGGGCGAAGTGGCCGCCCATTTAAACGGCATCGAACCGTTGACACAAACCGAATGCAAACTGCCACAAAGGCCGTCTGAACAAAGTAAAATACCCGACTTAGCTGATGTCAAAGGCCAACATACCGCCCGCCTCGCCTTGGAAATCGCCGCGGCAGGCGGACACAGCCTGCTGATGATGGGGCCGCCGGGTACAGGCAAATCCATGCTTTCGCAACGTTTGCCCGGTATCCTTCCGCCTTTGACCGAAGACGAATTGGTCGAAGTTTGGGCATTGCGTTCGCTCCTACCCAACCATCAACAGCAACTCGACAGCAACCGTCCTTTCCGCAGCCCCCACCACAGCGCCAGCTCGGCCGCCATGGTCGGCGGCGGTTCCGACCCGCGTCCGGGTGAAATTTCATTGGCGCACCATGGTGTGTTGTTTTTAGACGAATTGCCCGAGTTTGACCGTAAAGTATTGGAAGTATTGCGCGAACCTTTGGAAAACGGCGAAATCCATATTTCCCGCGCCGCACGCCAAGCCGTTTATCCGGCCAAGTTCCAGCTCGTCGCCGCCATGAACCCCTGCCCTTGCGGCTATCTCGGTCATCCGTCCAAACCTTGCCGCTGCACGCCTGAAAGCATCGCCCGTTACCGCAGCAAAATTTCAGGGCCATTACTCGACCGCATTGATTTAACCATCGAAGTACCCAGCCTTTCTGCCGCCGAGCTGATGCAACAAGAAGCCGGCGAATCCAGTGCCGCCGTATTAGAACGCGTTACCGCCGCGCGTAAAATCCAATACGGCCGACAAGGCAAAGTTAATGCCGAATTGAGTGTCAGCGAGCTCGATGGCAAAGCCCGCATCCAAAAAGAAGCGCAAGAAGCCTTGGGAACCATGCTCGAAAAACTGTCCCTTTCCGCTCGAAGCTTCCACCGCATCATGCGCGTCGCCCGTACGCTGGCCGATTTGGCAGGCGACGAAGAAGTCAGTAAAACCCATGTGATGAAAGCCATCGGCTTCCGTCGCGCCCTCTAACTTTTCAGACGGCCTGAATCTTTATATTTAAGTAAAACTAGAGTAAACAAAGCATCAGGATTTTGCCGTCTATAACGGTTATTGATAAAATATCGAATTCAAACTCAGACAGTCTCCCTTCAGGCCGTCTGAACCCATTATTACAAGGTAAGTCATGAAAAAATCTACACAATATGGCAAAGGCTTGGCCGGTTTCTTTTTCGGCCTGATACTGGCAACAGGTATTATTGCCGGTATTTTGTTCTTCCTGAACCAAGGCAACCAAAACGTTTTCAAAGAGCTGACCCAGCCTAAACAAAGTGAAGAACCTGAAATCCTGAAACCTCAAGACAAAGCAGAGAAACGCCCTGCTACCGACAATTCGTCCAGCCAAGCAGATGAAGAAAAAGCCAAAGCTGAAAAAGAAGCGGCTGAAAAGGCTGCCAAAGAAGCTGAAGAGAAAGCGGCACAAGCAGAAAAAGAGGCTCAGGAAAAAGCCGATCACGAGGCCAAAGAAAAAGCGGATAAAGCTGAAGCAGAAAAAGCCGAACGCGAAGCCAAAGAAAGAGCAGACAAAACTGCCGCCGACAAAGCCGAACGTGAAGCCAAAGAAAAAGCTGCAAAAGCGGAAGCAGAAAAAGAAGCCGCTAAGAAAAAACTGGCCGAGAAAAAAAGCCGAATTAGAAAAAAAACGCGCAGAAAAAGCCAAAGCTGAAAAAGAAGCTGCCGATAAAACTGCAAAAGACAAAAAAGCGGCCGACCAACTGACCGACAAACAAAAAGAGCGTGCCGAGCGCAAATTGGCTGAGAAAAAAGCAGCCGAAGCCAAGAAACAAAACAAGCCGACACCTGAGCAAATCCTCAACAGCGGCAGCATCGAAAAAGCACGCAAAGCTGCAAATGCCTCTGCAACAAAAGAAAGCAGCAACGCTGCAAGTAAACAGTCAGCAGAAAAAGCTGAAGCAGCTGCCAACAGTGGTAAAAAAGCATTCCTGCAACTTGGTTCATATGCAGACCGTTCCAGCGCAGATTCACAACGTGCAAAATTGGCTATTTTAGGTGTGTCTTCCAAAGTGGTTGAGTCGCAAAACGGCGACAAAACCATTTATCGAGTTCAAAGTAACACCATGCCGCAGGAAGCCGCTGTGAAACTGCAAAAAAACCTGCAAGACCATAATATCAACAGCTTGATTCGTTCTGCTAAATAATGGAATCACTGATGAAGCAGCGTATGAAACAAACTATTGCCGCACTCAGCCTGAGCCTGCTCAGTTTGAGTGCGCAGGCTGCTACCGAAGGCGTGGACTATACCGTTCTTAGTCGCCCTATCCCGCAGCAGCAAGCCGGAAAAATTGAAGTGCTAGAATTTTTCGGCTACTTCTGCGTCCATTGTTACCATCTCGATCCGGTTTTGTTGCAACACAGCAAAACCTTCGCCAAAGATGTTTCCTTACGGACAGAACATATCGTTTGGATGCCTGAAATGTTGGGCTTGACCAAGGTAGCCGCTGCCGTCAATCTTTCAGGTTTGAAATATCAAGCCAATCCGGTTATCTTCAAAGCCGTTTACGAACAGAAGATTAACTTGGCTGATGCAAATGTATTCCGCACATGGGTCGGCAAACAGACAAGTTTTGACAGTAAAAAACTGCTTCAAGCCTATAACAGCCCTGCTGCCGCATCGGCTGCTGCAAAAATGCAGCAATTGACGGAAACTTATCGAATTGAAAACACACCAACTGTCATTGTCGGTGGTAAATACAAAGTCAATTTCAACGGTAGCGACTGGAAAGCCGGTATGAAAACCATAGACGAGCTCATCATTAAAGTCCGCCGCGAACAATCCTCAAAACCACTTTAACTATTCAACAAAAGAAAGACGGCCTCAAGGCCGTCTGAAAACTTATGGACATCCTGATTTTATTTAAAGCACTTATTCTCGGTATTATCGAAGGTTTAACCGAGTTCCTCCCTATTTCAAGTACCGGTCACTTGATTGTATTCGGCGACTTAATGAATTTCCAAAGCAACGGTAAAGTATTCGAAATCGCCATCCAGCTTGGTGCCGTATTAGCCGTCGTATTCGAATATCGCCAACGATTTACCCATATCATAAAAGGACTAGGCAAAGAGCGAACAGCCAATCGCTTTGTACTGAATTTATTTATCGCGTTCATTCCCGCAGCGATTGTCGGCCTCTTATTCAGTAAACAAATTAAATTACACCTCTTCAACCCGATTACCGTTGCTACCATGCTGGTATTGGGCGGCTTCTTTATTTTATGGGTTGAAAAACGCCAAACAACAGCCAAACCTAAAGTCAACCATGTCGATGATATGCGCCCAATTGACGCATTTGTTGTAGGATGCGCCCAAATTTGTGCCCTTATCCCTGGGACATCACGTTCAGGCAGTACCATCATGGGCGGTATGCTGTGGGGATTAGAACGAAAAACGGCTACCGAATTTTCATTCTTCCTTGCTGTACCAATGATGATTGCGGCCACAGGTTACGACATCTTAAAAAACTACAAACTCTTTACCTTACAAGATATCGGACAAATTGCCATCGGTTTTATCGCAGCATTTATCGCCGGTTTATTAGCAGTAAAAGCTTTGCTGAAATTTGTTTCCAGTAAAAACTATGTTCCTTTTGCCTACTACCGCATCGTATTCGGTGGTCTGATTCTCCTTACTTGGATGCTAGGCTTAGTCAGCTGGAGCGAATAACCTCTCTCCCAGGACGTGCCCGCGCACGTCCTTTTTACTTTCTTATCTCCATTCCACCCGATTGTCACCCCATAAAAGGCTTACACTCCGCATCATTACCCCTAAATATCTCCTCGCCGTCCGTACAACTACCCTTCCCCTTCATCTTCCCGCACACCACCGCCGTCAGCGACTCGTTCAAGCGCAGCACCCTCGGCTCCGCCTCCCTGTCCAGCGCTACCGCCTTCAAGGTAAACTTACCCTCCAGGATACCTTTAGCCTGACCGCTCATCCTGATACAGAAACCGCCCGCCTCCTTCACCGGCAATTCCGGCCACTTCGTCGACGTCAGCTTAAAGCTGCCCTTTTTCGCATAGAACTGCTCCATAAAGCGCGCATTTTCCAGCAACGCGGCATGCGCCGCACGCAGGTTGGCCGAACGGACCGATTCCCGATAGGCTGTAAAGGCTGCCGTTGCCAAGATCGAAACCAGCAGCATCACCACCAACAGCTGTACCAAAGAATACCCCCTCTGCACAGTTGCCCCATTCCGTTTTTCCGTCAAATGCTTTTTAAGTACATATCCTTATTCCCTTTATCTTTTTATATCCCTATCCAACAAGAGGCTATCCGTTTATCCCTTTACCCAATGTAAAGCCCCCACTGGTTCAAGCTTTATTCCCCCCCCAAACAAAGCCGCCCCGGGCCCAACCGGCAACGGTTCGGCCGCAGGGCGGCATATAGGCAGAGTCCGGCTTATTTTTTTCACGGCAGGCTGCGCGGCCTTAGGCGCGGCAGAAGAAACCGTCGCCTCCGCCTTCAACTTGTTCAGCACCGCATCACCGATGCCCTTCACGTTTTTCAGCTCCTCCACCGATTTGAACGCACCGTTCTTTTGACGGTATTCCACAATCGCCTTCGCCTTAGCCGGGCCGATACCTGGTAATGCCTCCAGTTCCGCAGAAGAGGCGGTATTGACGTTCACGGCAGCTAAAGAGAACGCCGTACACACGGCGGCAAATACACCAAATAAAAAAATTTCTTCATCAGGGTTTTTCCCTATAACGTGTCAGATTGAATCAACCGGGCCGTCTGCAGGACTGGTTTTTCCCCACTCCCGCCGACACTGTCGCATCGACAGTAGAACACGGCCCATTCCATATAAATGCATACGACATATTAACGCAAATACCGTTTGATTTCAAACATTCCAAACGGTTAACCGTAACTTTCGGTATTTTTGTGCAAGAATAACAACAGGATAAATATTTCCGATTCCAATACCAAGATGTACAAATACTCCATAAACACCGGTACATCACTATCCCAATGTTTGACCCCAACACCTGTTATCCCAATTCTGCCACCAAACCGACAGAAACGACAGGGTAAAAAGCCCCCGACATCAGTCGGGGGCTTCGGAATGGGTGTTTGGCGGTGACCTACTTTCACATGGAAGAACCACACTATCATCGGCGCTGAGTCGTTTCACGGTCCTGTTCGGGATGGGAAGGCGTGGGACCAACTCGCTATGGCCGCCAAACTTAAACTGTTACAAATCGGTAAAGCCTTAATCGGTATAAATGGTGATGACTGAATCAGTCAGTAAGCTTTTTATTATTTGAAGTTCTTCAAATGATAGAGTCAAGCCTCACGAGCAATTAGTATGGGTTAGCTTCACGCGTTACCGCGCTTCCACACCCCACCCTATCAACGTCCTGGTCTCGAACGACTCTTTAGTGTGGTTAAACCACAAGGGAAGTCTCATCTTCAGGCGAGTTTCGCGCTTAGATGCTTTCAGCGCTTATCTCTTCCGAACTTAGCTACCCGGCTATGCAACTGGCGTTACAACCGGTACACCAGAGGTTCGTCCACCCGGTCCTCTCGTACTAGGAGCAGCCCCCGTCAAACTTCCAACGCCCACTGCAGATAGGGGACCAAACTGTCTCACGACGTTTTTAAACCCAGCTCACGTACCACTTTAAATGGCGAACAGCCATACCCTTGGGACCGACTACAGCCCCAGGATGTGATGAGCCGACATCGAGGTGCCAAACTCCGCCGTCGATATGAACTCTTGGGCGGAATCAGCCTGTTATCCCCGGAGTACCTTTTTATCCGTTGAGCGATGGCCCTTCCATACAGAACCACCGGATCACTATGTCCTGCTTTTGCACCTGCTCGACTTGTCGGTCTCGCAGTTAGCTTACCTTTTGCCATTGCACTATCAGTCCGATTTCCGACCGGACCCTAGGTAACCTTCGAACTCCTCCGTTACTCTTTTGGGAGGAGACCGCCCCAGTCAAACTGCCTACCATGCACGGTCCCCGACCCGGATTACGGGTCTGGGTTAGAACCTCAAAGACACCAGGGTGGTATTTCAAGGACGGCTCCACAGAGACTGGCGTCTCTGCTTCAAAGCCTCCCACCTATCCTACACAAGTGACTTCAAAGTCCAATGCAAAGCTACAGTAAAGGTTCACGGGGTCTTTCCGTCTAGCAGCGGGTAGATTGCATCTTCACAACCACTTCAACTTCGCTGAGTCTCGGGAGGAGACAGTGTGGCCATCGTTACGCCATTCGTGCGGGTCGGAACTTACCCGACAAGGAATTTCGCTACCTTAGGACCGTTATAGTTACGGCCGCCGTTTACTGGGGCTTCGATCCGATGCTTGCACATCTTCAATTAACCTTCCAGCACCGGGCAGGCGTCACACCCTATACGTCCACTTTCGTGTTAGCAGAGTGCTGTGTTTTTAATAAACAGTCGCAGCCACCTATTCTCTGCGACCCTCCAGGGCTTACGGAGCAAGTCCTTAACCTTAGAGGGCATACCTTCTCCCGAAGTTACGGTATCAATTTGCCGAGTTCCTTCTCCCGAGTTCTCTCAAGCGCCTTAGAATTCTCATCCTGCCCACCTGTGTCGGTTTGCGGTACGGTTCGATTCAAACTGAAGCTTAGTGGCTTTTCCTGGAAGCGTGGTATCGGTTACTTCATGTCCGTAGACACTCGTCATCACTTCTCGGTGTTAAGAAGACCCGGATTTGCCTAAGTCTTCCACCTACCGGCTTAAACAAGCTATTCCAACAGCTTGCTAACCTAACCTTCTCCGTCCCCACATCGCATTTGAATCAAGTACAGGAATATTAACCTGTTTCCCATCGACTACGCATTTCTGCCTCGCCTTAGGGGCCGACTCACCCTACGCCGATGAACGTTGCGTAGGAAACCTTGCTTTTCGGCGAGCGGGCTTTTTCACCCGCTTTATCGCTACTCATGTCAACATTCGCACTTCTGATACCTCCAGCACACTTTACAATGCACCTTCATCGGCCTACAGAACGCTTTCCCTACCATGCCAGTAAACTGGCATCCGCAGCTTCGGTTATAGATTTGAGCCCCGTTACATCTTCCGCGCAGGACGACTCGACCAGTGAGCTATTACGCTTTCTTTAAATGATGGCTGCTTCTAAGCCAACATCCTGGCTGTCTGGGCCTTCCCACTTCGTTTACCACTTAATCTATCATTTGGGACCTTAGCTGGCGGTCTGGGTTGTTTCCCTCTTGACAACGGACGTTAGCACCCTGCTGTCTGTCTCCCCGAGGAACCACTTGATGGTATTCTTAGTTTGCCATGGGTTGGTAAGTTGCACAACCCCCTAGCCATAACAGTGCTTTTTACCCCCATCAGTGTCTTGCTCGAGGCACTACCTAAATAGTTTTTCGGGGAGAACCAGCTATCTCCGAGTTTGTTTAGCCTTTTCACCCCTATCCACAGCTCATCCCCGCATTTTTGCAACATGCGTGGGTTCGGTCCTCCAGTACCTGTTACGGCACCTTCAACCTGGCCATGGATAGATCACTCGGTTTCGGGTCTACACCCAGCAACTATTCGCCCTATTAAGACTCGGTTTCCTACGCCTCCCCTATTCGGTTAAGCTCGCTACTGAATGTAAGTCGTTGACCCATTATACAAAGGTACGCAGTCACACCACAAGGGTGCTCCCACTGTTTGTATGCATCAGGTTTCAGGTTCTATTTCACTCCCTCCCGGGGTTCTTTTTCGCCTTTTCCCTCACGGTACTGGTTCACTATCGGTCGATGATGAGTATTTAGCCTTGGAGGATGGTCCCCCCATATTCAGACAGGATTTCACGTGTCCCGCCCTACTTTTCGTACGCTTAGTACCACTGTTGAGATTTCGAATACGGGACTATCACCCACTATGGTCAAGCTTCCCAGCTTGTTCTTCTATCTCGACAGTTATCACGTACAGGCTCCTCCGCGTTCGCTCGCCACTACTTGCGGAATCTCGGTTGATTTCTTTTCCTCCGGGTACTTAGATGGTTCAGTTCTCCGGGTTCACTTCGCTTATCCTATGTATTCAGATAAGGATACCTCCCTAAGAGGTGGGTTTCCCATTCGGACACCGCGGGATCATAGCTTTATTGCCAGCTCCCCCGCGCTTTTCGCAGGCTTATACGTCCTTCGTCGCCTATCATCGCCAAGGCATCCACCTGATGCACTTATTCACTTGACTCTATCATTTCAAGAACCTCTCTGACTTCGTTTACCTACCCGTTGACTAGGGAAGTAAACTTGAAATTCCTACTTTGATAAAGCTTACTGCTTTGTTGTGTCTTAACCCCTGCCTTTTTGTGTTTCAGGATTAAGTCGATACAATCATCACCCAAATACTGTGTTTGTTTTTCTTTTCTCTTGCGAGAGATTCTTTATCCTTTGCAAAGAATAAAAAATCAAAACAAACGCATTGTCTTTGTTTGTTGATTTCGGCTTTCCAATTTGTTAAAGATCGATGCGTCGATATTTCACTTCGCAAATCAAAATAAGCTGCTAAGTATAGCAGGCTTCCTTTGATTTGTAAAGTGCTTGGTGGAGGCAAACGGATCGAACTGATGACCCCCTGCTTGCAAAGCAGGTGCTCTACCAACTGAGCTATGCCCCCTGTTCTTGGTGGGTCTGGGAGGACTTGAACCTCCGACCCCACGCTTATCAAGCGTGTGCTCTAACCAGCTGAGCTACAAACCCGGATTCTCTTCTTAAGCGAATCTTGTCTTCACTCAAGCTTTCTCTTCCGCATCTTTTACAGTTTACCGATAAGTGTGAATGCATCAGACCTCTTCTTTCTCTAGAAAGGAGGTGATCCAGCCGCAGGTTCCCCTACGGCTACCTTGTTACGACTTCACCCCAGTCATGAAGCATACCGTGGTAAGCGGGCTCCTTGCGGTTACCCTACCTACTTCTGGTATCCCCCACTCCCATGGTGTGACGGGCGGTGTGTACAAGACCCGGGAACGTATTCACCGCAGTATGCTGACCTGCGATTACTAGCGATTCCGACTTCATGCACTCGAGTTGCAGAGTGCAATCCGGACTACGATCGGTTTTGTGAGATTGGCTCCGCCTCGCGGCTTGGCTACCCTCTGTACCGACCATTGTATGACGTGTGAAGCCCTGGTCATAAGGGCCATGAGGACTTGACGTCATCCCCACCTTCCTCCGGCTTGTCACCGGCAGTCTCATTAGAGTGCCCAACTTAATGATGGCAACTAATGACAAGGGTTGCGCTCGTTGCGGGACTTAACCCAACATCTCACGACACGAGCTGACGACAGCCATGCAGCACCTGTGTTACAGCTCCCGAAGGCACTCCTCCGTCTCTGGAGGATTCCGTACATGTCAAGACCAGGTAAGGTTCTTCGCGTTGCATCGAATTAATCCACATCATCCACCGCTTGTGCGGGTCCCCGTCAATTCCTTTGAGTTTTAATCTTGCGACCGTACTCCCCAGGCGGTCAATTTCACGCGTTAGCTACGCTACTAAGCAATCAAGTTGCCCAACAGCTAATTGACATCGTTTAGGGCGTGGACTACCAGGGTATCTAATCCTGTTTGCTACCCACGCTTTCGAGCATGAACGTCAGTGTCATCCCAGGAGGCTGCCTTCGCCATCGGTATTCCTCCACATCTCTACGCATTTCACTGCTACACGTGGAATTCTACCTCCCTCTGACACACTCTAGTCACCCAGTTCAGAACGCAGTTCCCAGGTTAAGCCCGGGGATTTCACATCCTGCTTAAGTAACCGTCTGCGCTCGCTTTACGCCCAGTAATTCCGATTAACGCTCGCACCCTACGTATTACCGCGGCTGCTGGCACGTAGTTAGCCGGTGCTTATTCTTCAGGTACCGTCATCAACTGTCGGTATTAGCGACAGCCTTTTTCTTCCCTGACAAAAAGTCCTTTACAACCCGAAGGCCTTCTTCAGACACGCGGCATGGCTGGATCAGGCTTGCGCCCATTGTCCAAAAATTCCCCACTGCTGCCTCCCGTAGGAGTCTGGGCCGTGTCTCAGTCCCAGTGTGGCGGATCATCCTCTCAGACCCGCTACTGATCGTCGCCTTGGTAGGCCTTTACCCCACCAACTAGCTAATCAGATATCGGCTGCTCGAATAACGCAAGGCCCGAAGGTCCCCTGCTTTCCTCCTCAGAGAATATGCGGTATTAGCTAATCTTTCGATTAGTTATCCCCCATTACTCGGTACGTTCCGATATGTTACTCACCCGTTCGCCACTCGCCACCCAAGAAGCAAGCTTCTCTGTGCTGCCGTCCGACTTGCATGTGTAAAGCATGCCGCCAGCGTTCAATCTGAGCCAGGATCAAACTCTTATGTTCAATCTCTAACTTATAACTTCTGGTCTGTTTCAAAGAAACCGACAGGACAATGTCTAAAACATCATCTTGTCTGTCTTTTCAAACAGTGTGAGGCCTAATGCACTCACACTTATCGGTAATCTGTTTTTTAAAGAGCGAATCGAATTATACAGTACGATTTTCAAAAGTCAACTAAAATTATCGAAAATTTCAACCAACTGTGTTATACTGTCTACTTCGTTTTCTTCACCGCGTCAGCAGCGAAGAACCGAACTATACGCCTCCCAGCAAAACCAGTCAACACCTTTCGCAAAATTATTTTCGAAAATTTAATCACTCCCCTGTTTTAACAGGATTTTTATTTTTCTAAAAACACCTCAAATCTTCCCTATTCGCGTCCTATATTCAACCCGATTCAATACTAAGGCCGTCTGAAATTTTGGTTTCAGACGGCCTTTTGAATTTAACCTATGCTTTAATTTATATTGTTGACGCTTGTTTTTTGGTATGATGTTTCTTTGATTTTTATTTCAGCTTCGAGTTTTCTATGTCTGTCTATACCAGTGTTTCCGACGCTCAAATGCGCGATTTCTTGCTGCAATATGATTTGGGAGATTTGTCTCTTTGCAGGGGATTGCGCAAGGAATTACTAACAGTAATTATTTTCTGACTACTTCAACCGGTCGTTATGTGCTGACCGTTTTTGAGGTTTTAAAATCAGAGGAACTGCCTTTCTTTTTAGAGCTAAACCAACACTTGAGCCAAAATGGCGTTGCCTGCGCCGCTCCGATTGCTCGTAAAGACGGTGGACTGCATTCTATTTTAGCCGGAAAACCTGCTTGCTTGGTAACTTGTTTGAATGGCTCCGATACCGGCTGGCCGACTGAGGCACAATGTTTCCACACTGGCGCGATGTTGGCCAAAATGCATTTAGCCGGCCAAGATTTTCCTTTAAAAATGAAAAATCCCCGTTATGATGGCTGGTGGCATGATGCCTGCACTCAGTTACTCCCGGTTTTAGATAGCGAAGATGCCAAACTGCTTCAAGCTGAAATTGCTGCTTTAGATGAAAATCTTGGAGAACATTTGCCTTCCGGTATTATCCATGCCGATTTATTTAAAGACAACGTACTGCTTAATGGAGATGAAGTTTCCGGCTTTATCGATTTCTATTATGCGTGCAATGGTAATTTCATGTACGACTTGGCCATTGCAGTTAACGACTGGGCGCGGACAGCCGATAATAAATTAGACCCTGCTCTTTATGATGCTTTTATCCATGGCTATGAAAGCGTGCGTCCTTTATCTGATGAAGAACGTGCATATTTCCCTACTGCACAAAGAGCCGGATGTATCCGTTTCTGGGTATCCCGCCTACTGGATTTCCATTTTCCTCAATCAGGTGAAATGACATTTATTAAAGATCCGAATGCATTTAGAGATCTGTTATTGAGTCTTAAATAATATATAGATAAAAGGCCGTCTGAAATTCAGATGGCCTTTTATCTAATGTCCTCCCCCACTGGAACCGTTAAATGGCGGCCTTGCCAGCCAAATAATGGGGATCATGCTGATGAATATGATGCTGCCTGCCAAGAAGATTTCATTTGAGCCAATAATAAAGCCTTGCTGGGAAATGGTACTATTTATCGCAGCCAGGGCTTGCTCTTTGCTCAGGCCATTGGCCATCATGCCTTGAATAGATTGGTTGCTGATTGAGGACAATGAATTAATATGTTCGGTCAGCTGAGTATGGTGCAAAGCTTCGCGCCGTTCCCACATGGTGCTGACAACGGATACTCCGACACCGCCCATAAAGACACGCAAGAAGTTAGACAGGCTACTGGCCGAGGCAATTTGGTTGCCTTTCATATGCGACAGCGTGATACTGGTCAAAGGCAGGAAGAACATGGCTACGCCTAAACCTGCCAAAATTGCGGCCAAACGACGTTGCTCATATCCATACCGGCATAGAAATCGGTTCGCCAATGGAATGTGTAGGCAAACACCAAGAAGCTGGCACTGACAAACAGGCGCATATCGACGCGATTACCAAACTTACCGATAATCGGCGATAGAATAATCGGCAAAAAACCCACCGGCGCAGCAGCCAAACCGGCCCAAGTAGCGGTATAGCCGAGATTTGATTGCAACACCAAAGGCAGCAGGGTCAATGTGCCCATATAGACCATAAAGCCCAAGGATGTCGCAACAACGCCTATCGTGAAGTTTCTATTTTTAAACAATGACAAATCAACAATCGGGTATTTCTCGCCCAGCTCCCAAACAATAAAATAGGTCAGAAACACCAAAGCGGTAACGCCCAAAACGATAATCTCTCCCGAGGCAAACCAATCCAACTCTTTGCCTCTATCAAGCATCATTTGCAATGCGCCGATACCGACAATCATCAACACCAGCCCGACGTAATCAATCGGCGCCCTAATGATTTCGGTTTCCCTGTGTCTAAGCTGTTTCCAAGCGATGGAAGCGGATAAAACCCCGATTGGGATATTGATAAAGAAAATCCATCCCCAATGCCAGTTGTCCGAAATCCAACCGCCTAGAATCGGTCCCAATACAGGGGCAACAACGACAGTCATCGCCCACAAAGCCAATGCCAATGTTCGTTTTTCAGGCGGATAGGAAGCCATCAGAAGACTTTGGGACAAGGGAATCAAAGGCCCGGCGATAAAGCCTTGCAATACCCGGAAAAAAACCAAGGCTTGAAGATTATGCGCCATACCGCACAGCCATGACGTTACGACAAAACCAATCACGGCAGCAATAAAGATTTTAACCTCGCCAAACCGCTTGGCCAAAAAGCCGGTCAGAGGGACGGAAATGGCATTGGCTACGGCAAATGAGGTAATCACCCAAGTCCCCTGCGTGGTAGCCGCGCCTAAATCCCCTGCAATAACAGGCACGGCGACGTTGGCGATGGTGCTGTCCAAGACTTCCATAAATACGGCCAAGCTGAGCGCCAAAGTTGCCAACACCAGCTTAAACCCTTGTAACGGCGGATAATTCATATTTTTAAACTATAAGACAACCACCAAAGCGGTCGATTGAAGAGAATCAATATTTCAGACGGCCTGAGCCTTCAATAAAAGACCCAGGCCGTCTGAAAAGATTATTTTGCGTATTGCTCGAAGATTTTATCGACTAAAGCATCGGCGGCTTTCCAATCCACACTTTCCGTTTCCGGCAGCGCAGTATTTCGTTCTGCTTCGGCAGTCATGGCTTTACCGCTGCCCTTCTCGGCAACATCGACTTTAACAGTCATCGACAAACCGACACGGAGCGGATTTTTTTGCAATTCTTTGGCATCCAAACTGATGCGCACCGGCACGCGTTGCACGACTTTAATCCAGTTGCCCGTTGCATTTTGCGCCGGCAGCAATGAGAACGCACTGCCCGTACCGGCAGACAAGCCCATTACCTTGCCATGGTAAACCACTTTGCTACCGTACAAATCGGCTGTCATTTCAACAGGCTGGCCGATTTTCATTTTACGCAGTTGCGATTCTTTAAAGTTGGCATCCACCCACAATTCAGACAGAGGCACAACGGCCATCATCGGCGTACCTTGCGCGATACGTTGGCCGACTTGGACATTGCGTTTGGCAATTTGGCCACTGATTGGCGAACGGATTTGCGTACGTTGCAGATTCAGCCAAGCGTCTTTGATGTGACTGATGGCCGTCTGAACCGCCGGTTGTTGGCGCAGCGGAATATTGCTGCCCAATACTGCCTGAGCAGAAACTTCTTCCGCCTCAACCGCTTTCAATGCAGCCTGAGCCTGAACCACAGCGGCGCGGGCATGGCTGAGTTCTTCGCCGGAAACCGCTTCCGTACCCGCCAAAGATTCGCGGCGGCGCAAATCGGCTTGCGCACGGGCCAGATCGGCTTACGCAACAATACTTGCGCTTTGGCTTTTGAATTGACCGCAGTTTGCTGCTTGTTTTGACGGATGGCCTGAATCAATTCATTTTGTGCGCGATCGTATGCCAGCTGAAAATCGCTGTCGTCCAAAGCCACCAAAACATCGCCTTTTTTCACGACATCGGTATCGTCATACATGACTTTGCGCACCGTGCCGTTCACCTGCGGGGTAATCATCACCAAATGACCGGCCACATAAGCATCTTCCGTTTCTTCTTCATGCTGCCAAAACAGGAAATACGCCAAAGCGACTCCTGCTGCCGCAATAAGGAATAGGAGTGTAACGATAACTAAATTGCGTTTGCGATGCGTTTTAGCGCCGGAAGCGGCTACTTCCGTTTCATTTTGGACATTATTTTTTTCTGATTGAGTATCCATAAGTCCCAACTTTAAATTCTGCACATGTGATAACGATATTATTGTCTTGTCGGGTAGCTGACTTATACCATCAGCCCCCAATACGCGCGTTTAACGCGCTAAAGGGTCATATTTTATAGTTACACTCTATTCATTACAATAATTTCTTCCGGTAGCAAATGTAAATAAGGTAAGCAAAAGGCCGTCTGAAATCACTTTCAGACGGCCTACCGTTTTAATCAAACGTTTATTTCTTATTTAATTTAAAGCCTCCGCCCAACTGGGCATTGAGGTTACTCCAAGCTGTCAGATATTCTGCATGGTATTGGACTGCCGACATTTTCGTACGCGCCGCTTCGTCTTGTTTTTGCAAGGCGGTCAAGCCGTTATCCAAGCCTGCACGAACACGTCCTTTCGCATTTTGCACAGATTTATCTGCAATATTGACCATCTTGCTCCAAGTATCTTGTCGGCTTTTCAGGCTTTGATAGTCCACGACGGCATCTGCCGCCGCACGCATGGCGTTCAAAACAGTTTGGTCGTACACGGCAACCTGCTCGTTATATTGGGCGCGTTTGCCCGCCAATTTGGACTGCAGCGCGCCGGAGGTGAACAATGGCAGATTCAAAGCCGGAACGATGCCCAACATACCGGATGTCCGTCCGCGAATCAGATTGAACGCATCAATATGCGTCATGCCTGCCAAAACTTTCAACTCAATATTCGGATAAAATTCTGCTTCGGTTGATTTGACGATATACCATTTCTCTTCAAGCAAGGCTTTTTGTGCCGCGATATCGGGGCGGGCCGCCAGCAAGTCCGCTTCAATACGGCTAACCGGCAATGACGGCACAGCGGCCATTTTTTCCGGAACCTGTCCATTTAATGCACCCGGTACACGGCCGGTCAACACTGCCAGACTGTTGCGGATTTTCTCGTTTTTCTGAGTCCATGCCGATTTTTCAAGCTGCAATTGTTGTTGCGCCATTTCCAGAGCGTGCAATGCATCGGCAGGAGCCAGCTGCGCTTTAACGCGTTGTTGCATCAGTTTCAATGCTTTATCCGCCAACTCTATGCGCGTATCCAGCAGCGCCAGTTGTTCTGTCGCCATCTGCCACGCAAAATATTGGGCGGCAACGGCGTGAGCCAGCTCGGTGCGGATGTGCTGCGCCTCATAAACCGCAGCCCGGCTTTTTCCCAAAACGGCTTGAATCTGCTCTCGGTTTTTACCCCAAAAGTCAAAAACCAAGCTGCCTTGCAAGGCTGCGTTCGCCAAAACCAATGTATGGTCGGTATCGACCATACCGGCTTGAGGTTTGGGTGAAACATAAGCACCCAGACCTGTAACGCCCAAGCCGACTTGCGGTTTGTTTGCAGCCCCTACAACTCCCAGCTGCGCCTGAGCCTGCTCAAACCTTGCTTTGACGACACGCAGATTGGTAGATGTCTGAATGGCGGAAGCAATCAAATTGTTTAATTTTTTATCTTTCAGCTTCATCCACCAGCCGTCTTGGGCAGCAGCGGCAGATTGGCCTTGAGGCAGCGGATAGGCTGTTGTCTCATCCAAAGGCGACTGTTTGCCGAAAGGCGCACATGCCGCCAACAGCGAAACAGCGACAACGCATACGCTTGATTTGACCAAACCTAATTTCATACAGACTCCGTTTATGTGTGCCTGCCGCAGACCATCAGGCCGTCTGTTGTCAATTGCCCAAACGGTTCAACAGTTTACCCAACAGATGTTGCAGCGTATCATAATCCTCTTTCGTGAAATCTTCCCACGCCTGGCCGCTCTGACGGGCAATTTGCGGCCATACTTCGTGGATGAAGGTCTCACCCGAAGGGGTCAATTTTAGCACAATCTGACGACGGTCTTTCTGATTGATATAACGCTCTACCCAGCCGCGCTCAACCATGTCGTCCGACAGGCGTGTTGCACTGGTGCGCGTCAAGTCCATCAGATCGCTCAAGCGCGAAGGCAGGATTTCGCTGTTTGGGCTGACGTAAACCGCCATCAGGGAAAAACCACAGGTTTTCATTGATGCCGAACGCTTTCAGGTTTTTCATTCAAATGGCTGCTCAAACGTTCGGTTACAATGCGCAACATACGGGATACTTGGTTTTGCTGCTCGGGAAATTGAGGCAGGCGGGTAGAAAGCAAATGCATTGCATTGACTAATTCGGTTTGTGAAAAACTCATAAATTCCTTCTTTCTGAGTGAATTATTTTATCCGATACCAATCAGAATAAAATATGATGTAATAATTTACTTTAAGATACCAATTACTTACTTTAAGACGTTATACTAATTCAGATGATTATTTTAGTGTATGAAAATCTGATAATCGGTTACATGATCCTACTAAACGGATTTTTCTATGCCTAAATCATGAAAAATCGACCCTAAAAAAGGCCGTCTGAAACCTTGATTTCATCTTTCAGACGGCCTCGATGACAGATTAAAATAAGCTTTTCCATTTAAAACCGGATTCAAACCATGAACACTTCCGCCTTTTTCCCCCATATCACCCTTATCGGCGTCGGTTTAATCGGCGGTTCGTTCATGCTCGACCTCAAACGCTTGGGGCTGGTGCAAAGCGTTACCGGCATCGACACCAATGCCGACAACCTCAATTACGCGCTCGACTGCGGCATCATCGACCATGCCTACCCGAATATTTGCGCCGAAAGCATCGGCCATGCCGATTTGGTTTTGATTGCCACGCCGGTCTCCGTCCTGCCTGACGTATGCCGCGACATCAAGCCTTTCTTAAAAGAAACGGCCTGCGTTTCCGATGTCGGCAGCACCAAACAATCGGCACTCGATGCCTTCCGCACCCACTTGTCCGAGCGCCTGCCGCAATGTTTTGCCGCCCACCCAATTGCCGGTTCGGATCAAAGCGGCGCAAAATCCGCGCGTTGCGGTTTGTTTCAAAACAGCCGCCTTATCATTACGCTACACGGCCAAGAAGCTTCAGACGGCCTGAGACGGCTGAAAAGCCTGTGGCAGGCGGTTGGTTCACAGATTTTCACCATGAGCGCCGAAGAACACGACAATATTTTTGCCGCCGTTTCCCACTTGCCGCACTTGACCGCCTTTGCCTATGTCCACGCTTTGTTCGACCATCCGCACGGCAAAGACTATCTCCCCTATGCCGCCACCGGCTTTCGCGACTTTACCCGCATTGCTTCCAGCCATCCTGCCGTTTGGACAGACATCTGCATGGCCAACCGCCCTGCCCTGCTCAAACTGACCGGCAATTTGAAAGAACAATTATCCAAATTGGAACAACTCCTTTCAGACGGCAACAAAACCGAGCTTTACCGCTATTTGAAGAAGCCGCACAAATGCGTAATGACTGGCTGAAAAACCGTTAAACCTGTTTTCAGACGGCCTGATGCCTTCTCGGCCAAACCTTCATCACAATAAAAAGGGCATCTGTTTAGATGCCCTTTTTTTGATTTCTTACGACTTTAACCAACGTTTCACTCAGTCTTTCAAACGGAACTCAGCCGCTCTGGCGTGCGCAGTCAAGCTTTCGCCATGCGCCAACACGCTGGCGGTTTTACCCAACTTCTGCGCGCCTTGTTCTGAAACCTGAATCAGACTGGAGCGTTTTTGGAAATCATATGTTCCCAAAGGAGAAGAGAAACGCGCTGTGCGGCTGGTCGGTAAAACGTGGTTGGGACCTGCGCAATAATCGCCCAGGCTTTCACTGGTATAGCGTCCCATGAAAATCGCGCCGGCATGGCGGATTTTTTTCGCCCACTCTTGCGGATTCTCAACCGACAGTTCCAAGTGTTCGGGAGAAATATAGTTGGCGATTTCGCAGGCTTCGTCCAAGTCTTTAGCCAAAATCATTGCGCCGCGGTTGCCCAATGAAGCTTCAATAATCGCCCGGCGCGGCATAGTTTCGATCAAGCGGTTCATGGCCGTCTGAACTTCGTCCAAATACGCTTGGGAAGTACCGATCAAAATCGCTTGTGCAATTTCATCGTGTTCCGCCTGACTGAACAAATCCATCGCCACCCAATCGACAGGCGTCGTGCCATCGGCAATCACCAAAATTTCAGACGGCCCTGCCACCATATCAATACCAACCACGCCGAACACGCGTCGCTTGGCCGCAGCGACAAAAGCATTGCCCGGACCGGTAATCTTATCGACTTGAGGCACCGATTCCGTACCATAGGCCAAAGCTGCAACCGCCTGCGCGCCGCCGACCGTAAACACTTTGGTCACACCGGCCACAAAAGCAGCCGCCAACACAATATCGTTGCGCTCGCCTTTCGGAGTGGGAACGACCATGATGATTTCTTTCACACCGGCAACGTGGGCAGGCATGGCGTTCATGATGACGGAACTCGGATACGCCGCTTTGCCGCGGGGACGTAAATGCCGACGCGGTCAAGCGGCGTAATCTGTTGGCCCAAAAGCGTGCCGTCTTCGTCTTCGTAAGTCCACGACTCCATTTTTTGGTGTTTATGGTAGCTTTCCACCCGTCTCGCGGCCGTTTTCAAGGCCGTCTGAATGTTTTCAGGCAAACGCTCAAACGCCGACTGCAAATCGTCTTGCGTCAGGATTAAATCATCGATGGTTTGAGCGGATGTACCGTCAAAGCGGTTGGTGTATTCAATCAGCGCCGCATCGCCGCGTTTTTGAACATCGGCGCAGATATCGGCAACAATACGGTCGATTTCAGGATTTTGCGCGGTTTCAAAAGCAAGTAACGCTTTGAGTTCGGCTTGAAAATCAGGGGATTGAGTGTCGAGTTTCTTCATGGTTTGCTCTCTTCCTTGTTTCGTTCCTATTGTTTTCAGACGGCCTCAGCCACACACAGGCCGTCTGAACATTATCTTTTCATTTTTTCAAAAAACCTTTTTTCTGCAAAAACGCCAACATATGCGGCCGCACGGGATTGCCCAAGGTTTTAGCCAGCGATTCCTTCCAAGGTATCGGGCTGCCCTTGCGTAACTCATAATAATCCGCTACTGCCTGATTATAGGTTTCAACCGCATCGGCATTCAGGCTTGGACAGGCGTTTTCGGCGTACACCATTTCCTTCGGCAGGCGCGGTTTGAACGGCGGGTCTTGGTCGGGATAACCGAGGCAGAGCCCCACCAAAGGCACGCAATAATCCGGCAGGTTCAATACGTCCGACACTTTTTGCGCATTATTGCGCAATGCACCAATATACACGCCGCCCAGCCCAAGCGATTCGGCGGCTAGCAAGACGTTTTGCGCCATAATGCCTGCATCGACCGCGCCAATCAGGGTGGCTTCCGCCCAATCAATTTGCGCCTCGGGAAACATCGCCTTGTGTTTGGAAAAATCGATGCAAAATAGTAAAAATTCCGCACAATGGACAATATAAGGTGCGCTTCCTGCCGCTTCATGTATCCCCTGCCTCAGCGCAAGGTCGGATACGCGGATGATGGAAACGCATTGCAGGTTGTTGGAAGTCGAAGCCTGCTGCCCGGCGCGCACCAGCGTATCGAGGATTTCATCGGTAATCTGTTCGGAAGTAAACCTGCGGATGGAGCGATGGGAAAGAATCGTATCGAGTGTCGGTTTACTTTGCATCATGACAGGGCTTTCAAACTGGGTTGGCAAACAGGTTTTACCAAAAACTTTTCAGACGGCCTTAGCAGCATTTTCAAATGCTTGAATAATCGGATTCAACAGCGCATATTTGGTTTTCAATGCCGCCTTGTTGACCACCAAGCGGCTGGAAATATCAGCCACATGTTCTACAGCTTCCAAACCATTGGCCTTCAACGTATTGCCGCTGGAAACCAAATCAACAATCGCGTCGCTCAAACCGACCAAAGGCGCAAGCTCCATCGAGCCGTACAGTTTGATGATGTCAACATGCACACCCTTGCCGGCAAAATGTTCAGCGGCGATGTCGGGATATTTGGTGGCAATCCGCAAGCGGCTGCCGGGTTGGGAAGCGGCGGCATAATCAAAACCTTTTTTAACCGCAACCATCATGCGGCATGAGGCGATGTGCAAATCCAAAGGTTGATACAAACCGTCTCCGCCATGCTCGATCAGCACGTCCTTACCGGCAATGCCGAAGTCCGCCGCACCATATTGCACATAAGTCGGCACATCGGTCGCGCGCACAATCACCAAACGGATGTTGTCATGATTGGTACCAATAATCAGTTTGCGCGATTTTTCCGGCTCTTCCGCAGGCACAATACCGGCGGCGGCCAACAGCGGCAGGGTTTCCTCAAAAATCCGTCCTTTGGATAAAGCAATCGTTAAAAGTGTGTCGGTCATTTTTTCTTTTCCTTTGCAGTATCAAAAGCAAGAAGGCCGTCTGAAATCCACAACCCATTTCAGACGGCCTCAACTACGGTTTTACAATAAAGTTTTCACATCGGCTGCAATCGTTTCAGGCTCGCTGCCGTAAGGCGAGAAAATCGCCACTTCACCGTTTTTATCAATCAAATATGCACCTGAAGAGTGGTCGACCAAATAGTTTTCGCTGTCTTCTTTTTGGTTCACTTTAGCCGATACCACGCGGTATTGCTGCTTGATGACTGGCAGGCTTTGATCGCCGGTGGCCGTCAGGCCGATAAAATCGGGGTTGAACTGTTTGGCGTATTTACCGATTACTTCAGGCGTATCGCGCTCAGGGTCGATGCTGACGAATACCACTTTCACGTCTTTAGCCTGATCGCCCAATTGTTTCAAAGTGTCGCTGTAAGTCAGCAACTCGGTCGGGCACACGTCAGGACAGTGGGTATAACCGAAGACAGGATAACCACTTTGCCTTTCAAATCGCTCAGGCTGAAAGGTTTGCCGTCGCCATCGGTCAATGTAAAATCGCCGCCAATGTCTTCTTTGCGCATATCGGTACCACGCGCTTGCGCTTTGGCAGTAGATTCACCGGAAGCGGCCGGTGCGGCAGAAGCGGCAGGCGCCGAAGAAGCCTCTTTGGCTTCCTCTTTAGGCTGACAAGCAGCCAGGGTGGCCAACGCAATAGCACTGAGTAAGAAAGTTCGTGTAACGGAAAGCATAAATTTTCTCCAAAACCGTTTCAAATAAATAAGGCCAAACAACCACCCGGCCAGTCTAAAAACAAAACATCTTCATATTAACGCGTTTGACACATTAAAAGTAGCCCTTTTGTAGATAAATACCGTTTTTTTGTTTTAAAAACCTGCCTTCCATTTGGACAGGCATTAAACTCAAAAAGTTTAATTCATTAAAAATCAAATAAATATAAAAATAATTCAATTTTTTTTCAAATACCGCTTTACAAGATTCGAGAACTCGCTATAATGACGACTTCTTCGCTAGCCCAGGTGGCGAAATTGGTAGACGCAGGGGACTCAAAATCCCCCGCCGCAAGGTGTGTCGGTTCGAGTCCGACCCTGGGCACCAAATTTAAAAAACCTCTTGATTCAGTCAAGAGGTTTTTTGCTATTCTTCATTTGCAAAAACCTTCTCCTTACTCAAACTGTCAACAATCCATCCACACCAAGATCAATAAAACTGTTTTTTTATTTCTTTAAAATCAACCTTCAATCTATTTTCCTGTTTCAAATGTTAAAAGATGAAAGATTTTATCTTGATTGAACAGTCGGTTTGCGTTATCTTTTCTACTCTTTTTCACAAACTCTGTGTTCCTTTCCAATTGTTTGGACAGTCTGACTGTCGCCGTATTCCCTCAATGCGCGTACCCTAAATCGCTGCTTGGCGGAATTGCATTACAGGTGCTGTGGTGAGGCGGATTGTTCCTATTGGTTAGAAACCGCATAAAAGAGGTCAATATGCAATTATCAGGCGCACAAATCGTCGTGCAAAGTCTCAAAGCCGAAGGTGTTGAATACGTATTCGGCTATCCCGTGGTGCGGTTATCGAAATCTACGATGCCATTTTCCAACTCAACAAATTCAAGCACATTCTGACCCGCCATGAGCAGGCAGCCGTACATGCGGCAGATGCCTATGCCCGCGTCAGCGGCAAAGTCGGTGTGGCCTTGGTAACTTCCGGTCCGGGCGTAACCAACGCATTGACCGGTATTGCCACTGCGTACAGCGATTCCATCCCCCTGGTCGTCATCAGCGGCCAAGTGGGCAATTCCCTCATCGGTACAGATGCGTTCCAAGAAGTGGATACGGTCGGCATTACCCGCCCTTGTGTTAAACACAACTTTTTGGTTACCAATATTGGCGAGCTGGCTGATACGATTAAAAAAGCCTTCCAAATTGCCGCCAGCGGCCGTCCGGGCCCCGTTGTCGTCGATATTCCTAAAGACGTAACCCAAGCGATGGCCAAATTCAGCTATCCGCAAGAAGACATCTTCATCCGCTCCTACCAACCGGTTGTACAAGGCCACATCGGCCAAATCAAAAAAGCCGTACAAATGCTGGCTTCTGCCAAACGCCCCATCGTTTACTTCGGCGGCGGCGTGGTATTGGGCAACGCCTCCGATGAACTGACCCAATTTGTCCGCATGACCGGCGTACCCTGTACCGGCACATTGATGGGTTTGGGCGCATACCCTTCCAGCGACCGCCAATTCTTGGGTATGTTGGGCATGCATGGCACTTACGAGGCCAATTTAGCGATGCAAAATGCAGACGTCGTTTTGGCAATCGGTGCGCGCTTTGACGACCGCGTGGTTTCCGTACCGTCAAAATTCTTGGACAAACCCAAAAAAATCATCCATATCGACATCGACCCGTCCAGCATTGCCAAACGCGTTAAAGTGGACATTCCGATTGTCGGCGACGTGAAAAACGTATTGACTGAAATGACTCATCTGTGGGGCAAACAAGAAACTGCGCCTTCAGCCGACTCATTGGACAAATGGTGGAAAACCATCGAAGAATGGCGTTCGCACAACTGCCTGTGGTTTGAAAACGACAGCGAAATCATTAAACCACAATACGTTGTTCAAAAACTGGCAGAAATTACCAAAAACTCAGCCATTATTACTTCCGACGTTGGCCAACACCAAATGTTTGCCGCTCAATATTATCCATTCGAGCGTCCCCGCCAATGGCTCAATTCCGGCGGCTTGGGTACGATGGGTGTAGGCCTGCCTTACGCCCTCGGTGCCAAACTGGCGGCTCCGGAACAAGACGTATTCTGCATCACCGGCGAAGGGCTCAATTCAGATGAACATCCAAGAGCTGTCCACCTGCTTCCAATACCGCGTTCCCCGGTTAACGTCGTTACATTGAACAATGGCTATTTGGGTATGGTTCGCCAATGGCAGGAGCTGTATTATGGCAACCGCGAATCGGAAACCTATTTCGATTCATTGCCCGACTTTGTCAAACTGGCCGAATCCTACGGCCATATCGGCATCCGTGTGGACAAAAAATCCGACGTCGAAGGCGCCCTGTTGGAAGCATTAAACCAAAAAGACCGTTTGGTATTCCTCGACTTTTTGACAGACAAGAAACAAAACGTACTGCCTATGGTCGGCAACGGCAAAGGTTTGGATGAAATGGTTCTGCCGCCGCATATGCGCGATATTGCATAAGCGTAAGGAGAAAAAAATGCGACATATCTTATCTATTCTGATGGAAAACGAATCAGGTGCGATGAGCCGTGTGGTAGGTTTATTCTCCGCACGCGATTACAACATCGATTCCCTGGCCGTGGCCCCAACCGAAGACAAAACCTTGTCTCGCATGACCATCGTTACCCATGGCGACGAACACGTTATCGAGCAAATCACCAAACAACTCAACAAACTGATTGAAGTTATCAAAGTGGTCGATTTGAACGAAAGCCGTTTTGTCGAACGCGAGCTGATGTTGGTAAAAGTCCGCGCCGTCGGCAAAGACCGCGACGAATTCCTGCGATTGACCGAAATCTACCGCGGCAGCGTCATTGACGTAACAGACCGCAGCTACACCATCGAAATCACAGGTTCTACCGAAAAACTCGACTCTTTCCTCGAAACAGTCGGTCGTGCTCAAATTTTGGAAACCGTACGCACAGGCGCAGCCGGTATCGGCCGTGGCGAGCGTATTTTGAAAATTTAACGCTGTATCGTTCAGACGGCCTGTTACTTTCAACCAAGGCCGTCTGAAAACAGCAGGAGACAAACATGTCAAGCATCCAAATCGTTGCATTAGTTACCGTCAAACCCGAATACACTGAGGCTCTGGCTGCCCAGTTTAAAGAATTGGTCAAAGCCAGCCGTGCGGAAGAAGGCAACATCAGCTACGACCTGCACCAAGAAATCGGCAAACCCAACCGTTTCGTATTCGTAGAAAAGCTGGAAATCCCAAGCAGCTATTGACGAACACAATGCCAGCGAACATTTCCAAAACTTCGTCAAATCCATCGAAGGAAAAACCGAAGCATTGGAAATCGTCTTGATGAACCAAGTCCCCGCTTAACCCCTATTACTTTTAACTCAACCCGGATTGTCCGGAACCCTCTTACACTAAGGAAATAAAATGCAAGTTTATTACGATAAAGACGCTGACCTTTCTCTGATCAAAGGCAAAACCGTTGCCATCATCGGTTACGGCTCACAAGGTCACGCACACGCAGCAAACCTGAAAGACTCCGGCGTAAATGTCGTCATCGGTCTGCGCCAAGGCGGCTCTTGGAAAAAAGCCGAAGCAGCCGGCCACGACGTGCGCACCGTTGCCGAAGCAACCAAAGCAGCCGACGTTGTAATGATTCTGTTGCCTGACGAAAACCAACCTGTCGTATACAAAAACGAAATCGAGCCAAACTTGAAAGAAGGCGCAGTATTGGCATTCGCTCACGGCTTCAACGTACACTACAACCAAATCGTACCCCGCGCCGACCTCGACGTTATCATGGTTGCCCCTAAAGGCCCAGGCCACACCGTACGCAGCGAGTTCCTGAAAGGCGGCGGCGTACCTTCCCTGATCGCCGTTTACCAAGATAAAAGCGGCAAAGCACGCGACATCGCCCTGTCTTACGCCGCGGCCAACGGCGGCACCAAAGGCGGCGTAATCGAAACCAACTTCCGCGAAGAAACCGAAACCGACCTGTTCGGCGAACAAGCCGTATTGTGCGGCGGCGTGGTTGAATTGATCAAAACCGGCTTCGAAACCCTGACCGAAGCAGGCTATGCCCCAGAAATGGCCTACTTCGAATGCCTGCACGAAATGAAGCTCATTGTTGACCTGATTTACGAAGGCGGCATCGCCAACATGAACTACTCCATTTCCAACAATGCAGAGTACGGCGAATACGTGACCGGCGTCGAAGTCATCAATGACAAATCCCGCGAAGCCATGCGCAATGCCCTCAAACGCATCCAAACCGGCGAATACGCTAAAATGTTCATTCAAGAAGGTGCCGTCAACTATGCCAGCATGACAGCCCGCCGCCGTCTGACCGCTGATCACCAAATTGAAAAAATCGGCGCTCAACTGCGTTCTATGATGCCTTGGATTGCCAAAAACAAACTGGTTGACCAAGATAAAAACTAATCTGTCTTTCAATCAAATAAGACCTGCCCGAGCAATCAGGCAGGTTTTTTTATAATTTTGCAAAACCCAATACACTATAAATCTCCACTCAACAAGGCCGTCTGAAAACAATATAAACGACATTTACACCCAAATCCTCATATAAGCCGTCTTTTATGGCTCGTCCTAAAAATTTCCCTTTTTAGAAAAAAACATATTACAAAATAAACGACCATTTCTCATACCAACTCTGTCTGCAAAAAAACAACGTTTCCCAACAAAATACGCCTAAAACAAGAGGAAAATTTGTTTTCTTAAGCCATAACCTTTATATTATGGTTATGGAATCGTTGAAAGAGAACGATATCGCAATAAGAAGAACGAATACTCGTTTCTTCACACTTAAAAAAGGAAAACAGCAATGAAAAAATCACTGATTGCCCTGACTCTGGCGGCTCTGCCTGTTGCAGCTATGGCTGACGTAACTCTGTACGGCCAAATTAAAGCTGGCGTTGAAGTATCCAAAGTAAAATTGGGTGAACAAACTGCTGCTAAACTGGGTCACGATAAAAGCTCTAAAACTGCTACCGAAATCGCTGACTTCGGCTCACGTATCGGCTTCAAAGGCCACGAACACTTGGGTAACAACCTGAATGCCATCTGGCAAGTTGAACAAAACACTTCTATCGCCGGTGGCGACAAAGAGTGGGCTTCTCGCGAATCCTTCATCGGTTTGGAAGGTGGCTTCGGTAAATTCGTGCCGGTAAACTGAACTCTACTGTTAAAGACTCTAGCGACAATGTTGACCAATGGGAAAGCAGCAACGGCGCTTTGAACATGTCTGTATTTACCCGTGTTGACGAACGTGCAGTTTCTGTACGTTACGACAGCCCTGTATTCTCAGGCTTCAGCGCAAGCGTACAATACACTCCACGCGACAATGCGAACTCTGATGACAAATACAAACACAAATATCCTTCTCATGACACTTACTACGCTGGCCTGAACTATGAAAATTCTGGTTTCTTCGGCCAATACGCTGGTGGTTTCCGTAAAAACTCTGTAGATACTAAAGACGGTCACGTACAACGTTTGGTAGCTGGTTACGATGCTAACAATCTGTTCGTGTCTGTAGCCGGTCAATATGCTAAAAACTGGGAGACTTTGGGTGACTATGCTCAAGCTCAGTCTAACGGCGTTGTAACTACCAAAATGCGTGAAGATAAAACTTCTCCAGTTAACGCTTCTAACGTAGTATTTGGCACTGCTGCTGGTTTGGATGGCAAAGGTGTTGAAACTGTTGAAGTTGCGGCTACTGCCGCTTACCGCGCTGGTAACGTAACTCCTCGCGTTTCTTACGCTCACGGCTTCAAAGCTAAAGTTGATGGTGAAAAACTGAAAGGCACTCAATACGATCAAGTCATCGTTGGTGCTGACTACGACTTCTCTAAACGCACTACTGCTTTGGTTTCTGCCGGCTGGTTGCGTGGTGCTGAGTCTGGCCCTCACAAAGTTGAAACCATCTCTGGTTTGGTTGGCCTGCGTCACAAATTCTAATCTTCGGGTTAGTATGAAAAAGAGCCTGTTTTATACAGGCTCTTTTTTATTCATATTCCCTACCCTCAACGAAAATTGATTTAAGCGTTGATATATGAAAAGGCCGTCTGAAACCAATTGGTTTCAGACGGCCTTTAGTCTATCTATCCTTATTGCCAAATTACAATAAGGTCAACAAACAAGCTTTATTTTTCATTCAAAATCTTACCGACAATCTCGCCCACATCTTTGGACAAACCTTCTTGTGCATTGATGCGTTGCAATTCTTTGATCATGACGGCTTTGCGGTTGGCTTCCAATTTGTTGCAGATATTGAAAGCCTGCACCAGTCGGGCGGCAACTTGTGGGTTAAAGCGGTCGATTTCCATCACTTTATCGGCTATAAAGCGGTAGCCGCTACCATCTTCTGCATGGAAATGCGGAATATTGCGGCTGAAGCTGATCAACAAAGAACGGGCCTTATTCGGGTTTTCGATGCTGAACTTAGGATGATTCAAGGCCGTCTGAACTTGCTGTAAAGTATCTTTGCGGCGGCTTGAAGCAATCAGGGCAAAGTATTTGTCCATTACTAAGGCATCATCGGCGAATTTATCGGCAAATTGCGTCAACAAGCGATCGCGGATTTCGCTTTCATTGCTGTTGATTGCGGATAAGATACCCCATTCGTGGGTCATGTTTTGCGCCATTGCCTCGTAATTTTCCGCAACGTGTTCGATATGCGCTGCGTCAGCACGAAGGATAAATGCCCTGCAAGCATTGCGCAAGGTACGCCAGCCGGCCAATTCCGGGCTGTATTCATAACGAACAGCGGCATCAGCTTGGTTTTCTTGCTCGGCAGCCTGACGGTTCAGCTCGCGCCATTGTGGCAGGAACTTGACGGCAACGGCATTGAGCAAGGCTTCGCGCGCCTGATGAACTTGAATTGGGTCAATATTTTCTTCTTCCGCCCATACATCGGTTTCAGACGGCATTTGCAGCAAAATGGCACGGAATGCCGGGTCGAAATCACCGGAAACCACCAAAGCCAAAGCGTCCATCAATGCTTTGTGCTCAGGCAAAGGACGGCCTTCTGCTAATGCCTGACGGTTAGCGTTAATGGCGCGATGGTACAAGGTTTGAGCAGCTTCCCAGCGGGCAAACTCATTTTCATCTGCTGCCAGCAAAGTCGCCAATTCTTGATCGCTGTACGGATAGTTCAGGGTAACCGGTGCAGAGAAATCTCGCAGCAGAGACGGGATAACCGGCTCATTGACGCCGCCCAATACAAAAGTCTGCTCGGCTTCAGTCAATACCAAAACCGCCTCTTTCACCCGTTTGCCTTGATATTCAAACTCAACCGCTTCGCCTTTTTCGTTCAGCAAACCGGTTTTGACCGGAATCATCATCGGCTGTTTGTCCGCCATATCGGGCGTAGCCGGAATGGTTTGTTTGATCGTCAATTCAAACGCACCATCTTTCAGACGGCCTTGAGCATCTAAAACCGGCGTACCGGCTTGGCTGTACCACAAAGCAAACTGATCAAGATTGATGCCGTTTGCGTCTGCCATTGCGGCACGGAAATCATCACAGGTTACCGCCTGACCGTCGTGGCGTTGGAAATACAGCTTCATGCCTTTTTGGAAGCCCTCTTCTCCGAGCAAGGTGTGATACATGCGCACGACTTCCGCCCCTTTTTCATAGACGGTCATGGTGTAGAAGTTGTTCATCTCTTCATAGCTGGCCGGGCGGACAGGATGCGCAGTCGGACCCGCATCTTCAGGGAATTGGAACAAGCGCAGCATGCGGACATTGTCGATACGGCGCACCACGCGGCTGGCTCGATCGCCGGAAAACTCTTGATCACGGAATACGGTCAAGCCTTCTTTCAGCGACAATTGGAACCAATCGCGGCAGGTCACGCGGTTGCCCGTCCAGTTGTGGAAATATTCGTGGCCGACCACAGATTCAATGCCTTCAAAGTCGGTATCGGTTGCGGTACGGCTGTTGGCCAGCACGAACTTGGTGTTGAAAATATTCAAACCTTTGTTTTCCATCGCACCCATATTGAAATCGCCCACGGCAACGACCATGAAAATATCCAAGTCGTATTCCAAGCCGAAGCGCGTTTCGTCCCATTTCATCGCATTTTTCAACGATTCCACGGCAAAACCGACTTTAGGTTTGTCTGTCTCAGTAGTGTAGAACTCGATTTTGACCTTACGGCCGCTCATGGTCGTAAAATAATCTTCCGTTACCGCTAAATCGCCTGCCACCAAAGCAAAGAGATAGCTCGGCTTGGCAAACGGGTCTTCCCATTTCACCCAATGACGGCCGTCTGAAAACTCGCCGCCATCGATTTTATTGCCGTTAGACAGCAACACCGGATAGCGTTTTTTGTCTGCAACGATCGTGGTGGTAAATTTAGACATGACATCCGGACGGTCGATGTAGAAGGTAATTTTGCGGAAACCTTCCGGTTCGCATTGGGTAAACAGGTTGCCGCCGGAAGCATACAGACCCATCAGAGATTTGTTCTCAGCCGGCAGAATTTCGGTTTCCACTTCCAGCGTGAAGTTTTCAGACGGCACGCCGGCAATCGTCAGTTTTTCGTCTTCCAACACATAATCTACAGCCTGGCCGTTTACTTTCACAGACAGCAGTTTTGCCGAACCATCCAATACCAACGGCTCCCCTGCTCTTTCAGGTTGAACGGTCAGACTGGATTTGACGATGGTTTGCGGTTCTAAAATATCGAAATGCAGGTCGGTTTTCAGAATACGGTACGCTGGCGCGGCGTAGTCTTTCAAATAATGGACGGTTTTGCTCATTTTTTCTCTTTCGGGGTTATGCGGTAAATAGATGAAGCATATCGTTTCAGATAGCCCAAATTCAAGTGTTTTCAGAAAAAAAGGCCGTCTGAAACCTAAAATTTCAGACGGCCTCCCTATTCAGGCAGCAAATCTAGTTGCCTGTCATTGCCAACTTACCACTGATACAGCGCACCGGCACCGACACCGACATGACCGTCGGTATTGGCCGAGAAGTTGCCTTTGACAATCCAGTTGCCGCCGTCGCTCATCGCAGACACGCCGATGGCCATGGCAGACTGACCGCCGTAGTAGCCGCTGCCGACACCGATACCGGTCGCACCCGGACGGGTTACTTGCGGAATCGAGCCTTGGGCAATCGCACCGGCCACACCCGCGTAGGCTTTCTTACCTACTTGGTTGATGTTGTTCTGCAACTCGGTACCCAAACCAATCAACTGGTTCACGTTTGCCGCGTCTGTACCGTCTTTACCCGGAGCCACATTGGTAATGCGTTGGCCGCCGTTGTTCAGACCGACAGGAGACAATTTGACTTGGTTGTTCGGATTGTTTTCAGTCGGTGCAGCGATGGTTACGCCGTCGTTGTTGACCACGGTATTGCCTGCGGTCAGACCATCTTTATTCAACGCAACTTTATCGCCAACTTTCACGCCGTCTTTGTTCATCACAGTATCGCCTGCTTTGAAGGTATCGGCATTCACGGTCTTCACGCTGATCTCGTCAGCCAACTTCAGCTGAGCGCCACCGGCAACGGTTTCGCTGATGATGTTGCTGTCGCCTTTGACGTTGATAGTAGAACCCAACGCGTAGTTGTTGCTGCCGGTCGTACCGCCGAAGTTAATACCTTTGGCGATCGTCGCAGCATTGTTGGCCACGTTTTGGTTGGTTGCGTACAACTGGCTGCCGTTGACGGCGTCTTTGCTGTTCGCATTGAGGTCGCCATCCGCTACGTTGGTTACTTTGTTGCCCGCATTGTCCAAGCCGTCTTTCGTCAAGTTCACTTTGCCTGCTTTCAAGCCGTCTTTGTTCAATGCAACATCATCACCAACTTTGACACCATCAGTATTGACTGCGGTATCGCCGGCTTTCACGCTGTCAACATCCAAGTCTTTATCGGTTGCCACCTCGTAAACAGTTTGGCCCTTGTCGCCTGTTTTTCTGAGTGACAACGATGTTCTTACCTTGAACGACTTCAGTCTTTAGACGCAGCGGCAGCTTGTTTCAGCTGGGACACATTGACTGCATCGGTGTCATCCGTACCGGCTGCAACATTGGTAATCTTGTTGCCGCCATTGTTCAAAGCCAGCTTTGGTCAGGTTCACATCGCCTGCTTTCAAGCCGTCTTTGTTCAATGCAACATCATCGCCGACTTTCACACCGTCATTATTCATAACGGTATCGCCTGCGGTAACGCTGTCGACTTTCAGGTTTTTATCGGTCGCCACTTTGTAAATGGTTTGGCCATTAGCGCCGACATCCTGAGTAACAACAATGTTATCGCCTTGAACGACTTCAGTCTTAGCCGCAGCCGCAGCTTTGTTCAACTGAGCAACATTCACCGCATCAGTATCATCGGTACCGGCCGCAACGTTGGTAATCTTGTTACCGCCGTTGTTCAAGCCGGCTTTAGTCAGATTGACATCGCCAACTTTCACGCCGTCAGTATTGACTGTGGTATCGCCGGCTTTCACGCTGTCAACTGCCAAGTCTTTAGCCAATTTGACTTCCAACTTATCAGAGCCATTCGCTACAACGCCGATATTGCCGTCTGAAAGTTTGGCTGCATCGGTTTGACCGCCGACAATATTCAGCTTCGTACCCGGTTTGCGTTCAACGTCTTTGCCGCTGTCTCCGCCGAAAGTCAAAGGCAGATTGGCAGTTGCATTAACAGCTTTGATTGCATCGTGGATGTTGTTCTCACCCGTACCGCCAATATCGGTCATGCTGATATTGCCGCCATTATTGGCCGCATTGCCACCCAATACATTTACCAACTGATCTTGGGCCGCATTCAGCTGCTCTTCGGTCGCCGCACGTTTGCCTTGGGCAAAGTCGCTGCCGCCCAAAGTCGTATTGCTCAAGCCGCTGACTTCGCCTTTATCGCCATCGATTCTCACTGGAGCCGCTTGACCGACATTCAACACATCAGCCAGTTTCAGCTGTGCACCACCGGCTACGGTTTCGCTGATGATGTTGCTGTCGCCTTTGACATTGATGGTGTCGCCCAATGCGTAGTTATTGCTGCCGGTGGTACCGCCGAAGTTGATGCCTTTGGCGATATTGGCGGCGTTGTTGGCGACGTTTTGGTTGGTCGCAAACAGTTGGCTGCCGTTGACAGCATCTTTGCTGTTGGCATTGAGGTCGCCGTCGGCCACGTTGGTCACTTTGTTGCCTGCGGCATCGATACCGGACTTGGTCAGGCTAGGACCGCCTGCGACTTTCACACCGTCGTTGTTAACGGTGGTATCACCGGCTTTGACGCTGTCTACGACCAGGTCTTTGTTCAGCTTGACGGTCACGGTATCGCCTTGGGCTTCGGTGGTGATGTTGTCGTCGCCGGCAACGGTCACGGTGGAGCCGAGTTTTTCGACATTGGTGCTGCCGCTGTCGCCGTTGAAGGTCAGGCCTTTGGTGTCAACGGTGGTTTTGGCGTCCACACCTTTTTGGATGTCGTCTTTGGTGTCTTGCGCCAAGTCGATGCTGTAGTCGGTCACGTTGTTCGCATCTGCAGCGGCGGCGGTAACGGTCAACTTGTCGGAACCTGCGCTCGCAGTCGTGCCTTTGGCGTTGACGGTGTAAACGTCTTGGCCGTTGGCGCCGGTCGTTTTCACCACGTCTTTGATGTTGGTACCGGCTGCAACCTCGGTACGGGCGGCGGCGCTTTGCTGTTTCAGTTGGCTGTAGTTGACGGCGTCGGTGTCATCGGTACCGGCGGCAACGTTGGTGATCTTGTTGCCGGCGGCATTGATGCCGGACTTGGTCACACTCGGGCCGCCTGTGATGGTGAGGCCGTCTGAATTCAGTTTGCTGTCGCCTGCGGTGACGCTGTCAACAGTGATGTCTTTGGCCAGTTTGAAGTCAATCTGGTTGTCGGACACGGTGGTGACGATGTTGCTGTCGCTGCTGCGGTAGGCAACGGTTTCGCCCAGCTGGACGTTGTCGTCGTTGCCGTTGTCGGCGGCAATGTTCAGACCTTTGGCCACATTGGCGTTGGTCTCTTTCAGCTGACCGTAGTTGACGGCGTCGGTGTCGTCGGTACCGGCGGCTACGTTGGTAATCTTGTTACCGGCGTTGTTCAATCCGTCTTTGGTCAGTTTGACATCACCTGCTTTAACGCCGTCTTGGGTCAATGCGACATCGTCGCCTACTTTCACACCGTCGTTGTTAACGGTGGTATCGCCGGCTTTGACGCTGTCTACCACCAGGTCTTTGTTCAGCTTGACGGTCACTGTGTCGTCTTGGGCTTCGGTGGTGATGTTGTCGTCGCCGGCAACGGTCACGGTGGAGCCGAGTTTTTCGACATTGGTGCTGCCGCTGTCGCCGTTGAAGGTCAGGCCTTTGGTGTCAACGGTGGTTTTGGCATCCACACCTTTTTGGATGTCGTCTTTGGTGCTATCAGCCAAGTCGATGCTGTAGTCGGTCACGTTGTTCGCATCTGCAGCGGCGGCGGTAACGGTCAACTTGTCGGAACCTGCGCTCGCGGTCGTGCCTTTGGCGTTGACGGTGTAAACGTCTTGGCCGTTGGCGCCGGTCGTTTTCACCACGTCTTTGATGTTGGTACCGGCAGCAACCTCGGTACGGGCGGCGGCGCTTTGCTGTTTCAGCTGGCTGTAGTTGACGGCGTCGGTGTCATCGGTACCGGCGGCAACGTTGGTGATCTTGTTGCCGGCGGCATTGATGCCGGACTTGGTCACACTCGGGCCGCCTGTGATGGTGAGGCCGTCTGAATTCAGTTTGCTGTCGCCTGCGGTGACGCTGTCAACAGTAATGTCTTTGGCCAGTTTGAAGTCAATCTGGTTGTCGGACACGGTGGTGACGATGTTGCGGTCGCTGCTGCGGTAGGCAACGGTTTCGCCCAGCTGGACGTTGTCGTCGCTGCCGTTGTCGGCGGCAATGTTCAGACCTTTGGCGATGTTGGCGTTGGTCTCTTTTGGCGACGTTTTGGCTGGTCGCAAACGGTTGGCTGCCGTTGACGGCGTCTTTGCTGTTGGTCATCTGTGTTGCCGGCGTTGTTCAATCCGTCTTTGGTCAGTTTGACATCACCCTGCTTTAACGCCGTCTTGGTCAATGCGACATCGTCGCCTACTTTCACACCGTCGTTGTTCACGGTGGTGTCGCCGGCTTTGACGCTGTCTACCACCAGGTCTTTGTTCAGCTTGACGGTTACTTTATCGTCTTGGGCTTCGGTGGTGATGTTGTCGTCGCCGGCAACGGTCACGGTAGAGCCGAGTTTTTCGACATTGGTGCTGCCGCTGTCGCCATTGAAGGTCAGACCTTTGGTATCAACGGTGGTTTTGGCATCCACACCTTTTTGGATGTCGTCTTTGGTGCTATCAGCCAAGTCGATGCTGTAGTCGGTCACGTTGTTCGCATCTGCAGCGGCGGCGGTAACGGTCAACTTGTCGGAACCTGCGCTCGCGGTGGTGCCTTTGGCGTTGACGGTGTAAACGTCTTGGCCGTTGGCGCCGGTCGTTTTCACCACGTCTTTGATGTTGGTGCCGGCGGCAACTTCGGTACGCGCGGCGGCGCTTTGCTGTTTCAGCTGGCTGTAGTTGACGGCGTCGGCGTCATCGGTACCGGCGGCTACGTTGGTAATCTTGTTGCCGGCGGCATTGATGCCTGCTTTGGTCACACTCGGGCCACCGGTAATGGTGAGGCCGTCTGAATTCAGTTTGCTGTCGCCTGCGGTGACGCTGTCAACAGTAATGTCTTTGGCCAGTTTGAAGTCAATCTGGTTGTCGGACACGGTGGTGACGATGTTGCGGTCGCTGCTGCGGTAGGCAACGGTTTCGCCCAGCTGGACGTTGTCGTCGCTGCCGTTGTCGGCGGCAATGTTCAGACCTTTGGCGATGTTGGTGGCGTTGTTGGCGACGTTTTGGTTGGTCGCAAACAGTTGGCTGCCGTTGACGGCGTCTTTGCTGTTGGCATTGAGGTCGCCGTCGGCCACGTTGGTCACTTTGTTGCCTGCGGCATCGATACCGGACTTGGTCAGGCTAGGACCGCCTGCGACTTTCACACCGTCGTTGTTCACGGTGGTGTCGCCGGCTTTGACGCTGTCTACCACCAGGTCTTTGTTCAGCTTGACGGTTACTTTATCGTCTTGGGCTTCGGTGGTGATGTTGTCGTCGCCGGCAACGGTCACGGTAGAGCCGAGTTTTTCGACATTGGTGCTGCCGCTGTCGCCATTGAAGGTCAGACCTTTGGTATCAACGGTGGTTTTGGCATCCACACCTTTTTGGATGTCGTCTTTGGTGCTATCAGCCAAGTCGATGCTGTAGTCGGTCACGTTGTTCGCATCTGCAGCGGCGGCGGTAACGGTCACTTTGTCGGAACCTGCGCTCGCAGTCGTGCCTTTGGCGTTGACGGTGTAAACGTCTTGGCCGTTGGCGCCGGTCGTTTTCACCACGTCTTTGATGTTGGTACCGGCGGCAACCTCGGTACGGGCGGCGGCGCTTTGCTGTTTCAGCTGGCTGTAGTTGACGGCGTCGGCGTCATCGGTACCGGCGGCAACGTTGGTGATCTTGTTGCCGGCGGCATTGATGCCGGACTTTGGTCACACTCGGGCCGCCCGGTGATGGTGAGGCCGTCTGAATTCAGTTTGCTGTCGCCCTGCGGTGACGCTGTCAACAGTGATGTCTTTGGCCAGTTTGAAGTCAATCTGGTTGTCGGACACGGTGGTGACGATGTTGCGGTCGCTGCTGCGGTAGGCAACGGTTTCGCCCAGTTGGACGTTGTCGTCGCTGCCGTTGTCGGCGGCAATGTTCAGACCTTTGGCGATGTTGGTGGCGTTGTTGGCGACGTTTTGGTTGGTCGCAAACAGTTGGCTGCCGTTGACGGCGTCTTTGCTGTTGGCATTGAGGTCGCCGTCGGCCACGTTGGTCACTTTGTTGCCTGCGGCATCGATACCGGACTTGGTCAGGCTAGGACCGCCTGCGACTTTCACACCGTCGTTGTTCACGGTGGTGTCGCCGGCTTTGACGCTGTCTACCACCAGGTCTTTGTTCAGCTTGACGGTTACTTTATCGTCTTGGGCTTCGGTGGTGATGTTGTCGTCGCCGGCAACGGTCACGGTAGAGCCGAGTTTTTCGACATTGGTGCTGCCGCTGTCGCCGTTGAAGGTCAGGCCTTTGGTGTCAACGGTGGTTTTGGCGTCCACACCTTTTTGGATGTCGTCTTTGGTGTCTTGTGCCAAGTCGATGCTGTAGTCGGTCACGTTGTTCGCGTCTGCTGCTGAAGCAGTGACGGTCACTTTGTCGGAACCTGCGCTCGCAGTCGTGCCTTTGGCGTTGACGGTGTAAACGTCTTGGCCGTTGGCGCCGGTCGTTTTCACCACGTCTTTGATGTTGGTACCGGCAGCAACCTCGGTACGGGCGGCGGCGCTTTGCTGTTTCAGCTGGCTGTAGTTGACGGCGTCGGTATCATCGGTACCGGCGGCAACATTGGTGATCTTGTTGCCGGCGGCATTAATGCCGGACTTGGTCACACTCGGGCCGCCTGTGATGGTGAGGCCGTCTGAATTCAGTTTGCTGTCGCCTGCGGTGACGCTGTCAACGGTGATGTCTTTGGCCAGTTTGAAGTCAATCTGGTTGTCGGACACGGTGGTGACGATGTTGCGGTCGCTGCTGCGGTAGGCAACGGTTTCGCCCAGTTGGACGTTGTCGTCGCTGCCGTTGTCGGCGGCAATGTTCAGACCTTTGGCGATGTTGGTGGCGTTGTTGGCGACGTTTTGGTTGGTCGCAAACAGTTGGCTGCCGTTGACGGCGTCTTTGCTGTTGGCATTGAGGTCGCCGTCGGCCACGTTGGTCACTTTGTTGCCTGCGGCATCGATACCGGACTTGGTCAGGCTAGGACCGCCTGCGACTTTCACACCGTCGTTGTTCACGGTGGTGTCGCCGGCTTTGACGCTGTCTACCACCAGGTCTTTGTTCAGCTTGACGGTTACTTTATCGTCTTGGGCTTCGGTGGTGATGTTGTCGTCGCCGGCAACGGTCACGGTAGAGCCGAGTTTTTCGATATTGGTGCTGCCGCTGTCGCCGTTGAAGGTCAGGCCTTTGGTGTCAACGGTGGTTTTGGCATCCACACCTTTTTGGATATTATCTTTAGTACTTTGAGCGAGATCGATACTGTAATCAGTTGTTACTGCACCATCGGCTGCAGTTGTAGTATTGGAGGTCAAATTCAAAGCATTGGAAACTTGTACCGTTGCTTTATCTGCGCTGACGGTATAAGTGGTTTCTTTGCCTGAAGTTGTCTTATTGACATGCGTGTTGCTGCCTGCCGCCACCTTGGTTGTGGTTTTGGCATTATTGATGGCATTGGCTACATCGCCGGCAGTCGCCACACCAGCAGTCGGTGCGGACACTGTGCCATTATTATCGACAGACAATGTGCCTTGAGTGACATTGATTTGAACTTTTGACGCATTTTCGCCATCGGTGACCGCAACGGTCGTCAAGTTGCCATCGGCGTAGTTGACTGTACCGTTGTTGTTGATACGGGATTTGTCTGTGCCATTTTGTTGGATATTGTGTCCAACATTGTTCATAACTGTGTACAGTTGGCTACCGTTGACCGCATCGGTCGAAGTGGCGGAAATACGGCCTGCAGCGACATTGTGAATTTGGCGCTCATTACCTGCGCTGCCTACAGAAACCGCACCTGTTTTGGCAGATGAAGAAGCTGCATAGCTGACGTTGGTTACCGCACCGCTATCGTTTTTGAATGTCGCATTTTTTTAGCTGTTGCATCAAAATTATTGGCGGTACCAACAGCACCATTACCCAATGCAACAGAGCTACCGATCGTAGTCGTCGCGCCACTACCCAAAGCAACTGAATCGCTTCTGGTTGCTTTTTGCATTATTACCGCCGGCAAAACTATTCTGCCCGGCAGCTTGGGCTGAGGAACCAATAGCGGTGGAATAAAGGCCTGAACTGTTTGCCTGCTTACCAATGGCGATAGAATAAGCTTGCGTTGTCTGCGCCTGATGACCGATTGCAACAGAATCATCACCGACTGCATTTGACAAAAAGCCCATTGCCGTACCGTTATTTTGTGCGGCTGCCCTTGCACCGACAACGGTTGCATTTCCGTAGTTGGCTCTACTGTGAGCACCGACGACTACAGAGTAATTGTAATTATTTTCTGTATTCAAACCTATGGCGATAGAACCTGTACCGCGGGAATTGGCATTAGAGCCTAAGGCAACAGCACCCACAGTTCCCGAAGTTACCGTTGCATTTGGACCAACAGCAACAGAATTTTCGCCAAGTACGTTGGAATTATGCCCCAAAGAAACACTACCCGTTGCACCAGTGCTTGTTGCCGCATTCGGTCCGATGGCAATCGAATTGGTTGCTTTTGCGCCGTCATTATTCCAGTTTTTCGTGCCGTCAGTTTTGCCTTCTTCTGACTTAACAGAGAAATAACGGACACGCTCAATTGCACTCAAAACGCCATAAAGTTGAGAGCCGTTGATCGCATCAGTAGAAGTAGCAGAAATATCACCGGGAGATACATTGATGATTTGGCGTTCATAGCCTTTAGAACCGACTGACACAACGTCACCGGCATCGGTAGTTTGACCGCCTGCCCAAGTGTAGGTTACGCCCATGATTTCGCGTTGAACGTATGCCTGACCTTCTTTATCGGTTTTAGAAGCCGTACCCAAAGCCACAGAGTTCAGCAAAGTAGCCTTCGCACCTGTACCCAAAGCTACACCACCAAAGGCAGTAGCCTGAGATTTAGTACCGATGGCCAAAGATAAATCGGCAGATGAATTAGCTTGCACACCCAGCGCAACCGAGCCTTGACCGGCAATAGTATTACCATAAGAACCGTGATTCATCGTATCACCAGTCATCTCTTTATAAATATCACGCAGACTTTTACCGCTCAGCGTATATTCACCGGTCTTTGCACCTTTTTCATTATATTTGATGAATTTATCCGTTGCATTGCCAGAATATCGAGTGCCACCTACCGAATCTAAATCATCACCACCAATAGCAACAGATGAATTACCATTAGCTAAGACATTACCACCAACCGCAATAGATTGGTCTCCCTTTGCCCACGCACCCTCAGGTCTGCCCTGTGCATCAACACGGTTACCTGAACCAATAGCAATAGACTGAGTTATCTTAGAACTACTTGAATCGCCTACTCGAGCCGTATTACCAATAGCAATATTATTGTGGGTTGCAGTAACATTCATAATATTTTGAGAAAGAACCCCAGATGCACGTCCAATAGCAATCGTACCAAGTCCGGTTGCATTCGCGTCTGCACCAAGTGCAATAGCACTTGATGCTGCATTACCCGAAGCTGGAGAATTTGCCACTGCACTTTTACCGATGGCAATGGTATTTCCAGTTTGAGCTTGGGCTGAATTACCTATGGCAATAGACTCACTTTGATAACCCACTGCATTGGTACCGATTGCAATGGCATTTTGCGCATTGGCTGCAGCCTGACTGCCGCTGCCAATTGCAATGCCGTTTTGACCTCTTGATGTGCTGGATTGGCCCAAAGCCATTGAGCCTATACCAAATGCTTGCGCCGAATTACCCAATGCTGTTGTGCTCGTATTATCAGCAAGAGCATTCTTACCTACCGCTGTCGCTTGCGTACCATTTGCTTTGGAATCTGCACCCAATGCTGTTGAATCTACAGAAACAGCATTGGCACTTTTACCTATCGCTGTTGCATATGAACTACTTGCACTTGTATCTGCACCCATTGCAACAGCATGAGTTTGAGTAGCTTTAGCATTGGTACCCACGGCCAGGCTGTTATTATGTGTTGCATTTGCACTCGTACCTACCGCAACTGCACCATTAGCCGTAGCATTGGCTGATGCTCCTATTGACAGCGCACCAATACCGGTCGCTGTTGCACCGCTGACCGCAGTAGCACTGGTCGGAGGATCAACCGCAATTTGTCCTCGTCCCGCAGTTGCCGCATACGAATTACCTGCACCCAAAAGAGCTGCCGAAATCACTGTCAATCTGAAAACTGTCGCGATACTATTTTTACCGGATTGGGCAGATACATCTGCACTGTTTTGTTCGGCAGATGATTTCACTCGGCCTTTGGCCAATTCGGAAGTCACGACGAAAGATTGAATCGTACGGTTCCAAACAACTTTAAATATCTTATTCATTGGTGTGTCTTTCTCTTTTTATGATGGGTAAAAGCGTGAGTATGAACATGACGCTACTTTAAGAATTTATGCGGAGGTTTCCCAGCAAAATGCTTATCTCAAGCTGACGTTTATTGTCACTTTGAGACGAAATTTAGGCCTTTGACTATCTCGCAACGGTATAGTATTTCATACTTACAAAATATCCGCTAGTCAAATATCAACCGATTATCTTTAATTTTTAAATAAAAACATGACGCTTGAACAGAAAAACCAATCATTAAAAGTTCTCCAGTCATGTTTTTATTAATAAGCGTAATGTTGTATTCCGTCGACAAGTCATCAGTAATCACAGTAATCATGCAAGCCACGTGCCAATTACTTGGAATTTTATTTAAAATGAATTGTTTTCTAAAAAATGGAAAAGGCCGTCTGAAAGATTTCAGACGGCCTTTGATAAAATGATTTTGAACAATTGCTTAATTGAATAATTTGGTTTTTAAGCTATCAATAAAATCGGCAATATACGTTTAATACATAATAGGAAGGATACGCATATTCCTACTTAAAACGCAGATAGCTTTACAAACCAAATACGGCAATATCGCCCTTACCTTGACGAATCAACTCTGTACCATCGGTCATATCGATAACCGTCGTCGGCTCAGTACCGCACCAGCCGCCATCGATAACCAGATCAACAGCATGCTCAAGACGGTCTCGAATTTCGTATGGATCGGTCAACGGCTCTTCGTCTTCAGGCAGCATAAGGGTGCAACTTAAAATAGGTTCGCCCAATTCTTGCAAAAGCGCCAAGGCAGTAGCGTTATCGGGAACACGCAGGCCGATGGTTTGCGTTTAGGGTGAAGCGTGCGATTGGGTACTTCTTTGGTTGCCTGCAGGATAAAGGTGTAGCTTCCGGGCGTAGCTGCTTTGAGTTGGCGGAATTGGGCATTATCTACTTTGGCATAAGTACCCAATTCGCTCAAATCGGCACACATCAGGGTCAGGTGGTGTTTTTGATCGATTTTGCGAATCGCGAGAATGCGCTCCATCGCGTTTTTGTCGCCGAGTTTGCAACCCAGCGCGTAACAGGAGTCCGTAGGGTAAACGATAACGCCGCCACTGCGGACAATGTCGGCGGCTTGTTTGATGAGGCGGTCTTGGGGATTATCGGGATGGATGGCGAAAAATTGTGCCATGTTTTTTTCCTTATCATTCTAATGGTTTGTTGTTTGACATTTTAAAACTTATTTGGCCGTCTGAATATTGGATTTCCACCACCATGAATGGATTTAGCCTCAGCTACAACACCTTAGATATCATTTTGATTTACTGCTAATATCGAAAGTCAATTTGATACACTATATAATGCGTTATTTTGTTTGAAAGCCATCTCAATGTCTGCTTCTTCCCTACCTTCACGCCGCTTGTCTGTTGCACCCATGCTCGATTGGACAGACAGACACTATCGCTTCATGGCGCGACAAATTACGCGCAATGCCTGGCTTTATAGCGAAATGGTCAATTCAGGCGCGGTGGTTTATGGAGATAAAGACCGCTTTTTGAGTTTCAACGAAGGCGAGCAACCGGTAGCTTTACAGCTTGGCGGTTCAGATCCGCATGACTTGGCAATCGCTACCAAAGCGGCTGAGACGTATGGTTATAATGAAGTCAACCTAAATTGCGGCTGCCCCAGCCCACGCGTTCAAAAAGGCGCTTTCGGCGCTTGCTTGATGAATGATGTAGATTTGGTGGCAGATTGTTTGAATGCGATGCAGGATGCAGTTGAAATTCCGGTGACGGTCAAACACCGCATCGGTGTAGACAGGCAAACAGAATATCAAGTCGTGGCAGATTTTGTGGGAACACTTCGCGAAAAAACAGCCTGCCGCACATTTATCGTCCATGCGCGTAATGCCTGGTTGGACGGTTTATCCCCGAAAGAAAACCGCGAAGTCCCGCCACTCAAATATGAATACGTGTACCGTTTGAAACAAGAATTTCCAGACTTAGAAATTTTAATTAACGGCGGCATCACCACCAATGAAGAAATCGCCGAACATCTGAAATTTGTCGATGGCGTCATGATCGGGCGCGAGGCTTATCACAATCCAATGCTGATGCGCGATTGGGATACACTGTTTTACAACGACGCACACGCACCAATCCAATACGCAGATTTAGCGGCTTGGCTATACGCATACAGTCGCGAACAAATTGCCTCAGGACGCGGCACCATCCTGCGCCACATCGTCCGCCACGCACTAGGCTTAATGCACGGCCTAAAAAATGCCCGCACTTGGCGCCGTATGCTCTCAGATGCTACTTTGCTGAAAGACAACGACGGCAGCCTGATTCTAGACGCATGGAAAGAAGTCGAACGCGCAAATATTTGGGATTAATGGCATATAGTGCGAATAAAAGAAAGGCCGTCTGAAGCATCCAATGATGTTTCAGACGGCCTTTTGAATTGCAACAGACTGCTAAAGATATATTCATTTATCTTTGGCTACTGTCCTGATTGATTCATCAAATAAATTCAAAACATAATCTAAGCATAAAAAAATGCGGCCTAAATAGGCCGCATTTACTTTGCTTCGTCTTTTCAGACGGCCTTTTCAGGCCGTCTGAAAGTCAGATTACCATTGGTAACCAACTGCTGCGGTAGCACCGAAGTGACCACGTGAGTTGCCGGAAGCAGTACCTTTGATGATCCAGTTACCACCATCGGAGATGCTAGAGAAGCCGACAGCGTAACCGGTTTCACCGCGGTAGTGACCGCCACCGATGGCCAGCATGCTCTTACCTGGCAAGTAAGCTTGTGGCAGACCGGCAGTAGCCAAGGCTTGAGCCACACCTGCGCGGGCGTTGTTGTCAACCTTGTTCACATTGCTGTTCACATCGCCGAATTTTTGGTTCAGCTGGTCAACGTTAACCGCATCGGTACCGTTCTTACCTGGAGCAACATTTTTAATAGTAGTGTTGCCGGCATCGATACCACCTTGGTTGATGGTTACAGGACCTGCTTTCAGTTCGTTAGTAGTAACACTGTTAACGGTCAGATCAGGGTTCAAGCTGACTTTCAGCGCATCGCCGTCTTTCTTAACGAAGATGTTTTGAACTTCTTTCTCTGAAGTTTTACCGGTTGCTTTGTCGAATACTTGAACTTTAGTACCCGCATCACCTTTAATCTGAATAGTGTTATTCAGTTTTTTGGAGATAGAGCCGTCAGTAGTACCAGTCTCGTCAACCAGACCGAAGGTGCCATCAGCATCTTTACCATCTTTACCGTCTTTACCGTCTTTCACGGTTGCAGTAGTAGTAGAGATAACTTTACCGTCTTTATCGAAGTTGTTGATAGTGATGGTAGAAGTACCTTTAGCTTCATCACGCTCAACTTTACCTTCAGCAGACTTACCGTTTTCACCGGTATCACCTTTGGCACCAGTTGCACCGGTAGCGCCAGTTGCACCGTCTTTAACGATAGTAGTAGTGGTATTACCGTTACCGTCTTTGATGGTTACAGTGTGAGTACCGTCGCCGTTGTCTTTAACGTCGGCTTCAGCGTTCTTACCGTCTGCACCGTCTTTAACGATAGTGGTAGTGGTTTTACCTTCGCCATCAGTGATGGTTACGGTGTGAGTGCCGTTGCCGTTGTCTTTAACTTCGGCTTTAGCGTTCTTACCGTCTGCACCGGTATCACCTTTGGCACCAGCAGCACCAGTTGCACCGTCTTTAACGATGGTAGTAGTGGTTTTACCTTCGCCATCAGTGATGGTTACAGTGTGAGTGCCGTTGCCGTTGTCTTTAACTTCGGCTTTAGCATTCTTACCGTCTACACCGTCTTTAACGATAGTGGTAGTGGTTTTACCTTCGCCATCAGTGATGGTTACGGTGTGAGTGCCGTTGCCGTTGTCTTTAACTTCGGCTTTAGCGTTCTTACCGTCTGCACCGGTATCACCTTTGGCACCAGCAGCACCAGTTGCACCGTCTTTAACGATAGTAGTAGTAGTGTTACCGTTACCGTCTTTGATGGTTACAGTGTGAGTACCGTTGCCGTTGTCTTTAACGTCGGCTTCAGCGTTCTTACCGTCTGCACCAGTTGCACCAGTATCACCTTTGGCACCAGTTGCACCGTCTTTAACGATGGTAGTAGTGGTATTACCGTTACCGTCTTTGATGGTTACAGTGTGAGTACCGTTGCCGTTGTCTTTAACGTCGGCTTCAGCATTCTTACCATCTGCACCAGTTGCACCGGTAGCGCCAGTTGCACCGTCTTTAACGATAGTAGTAGTAGTGTTACCGTTACCGTCTTTGATGGTTACAGTGTGAGTACCGTTGCCGTTGTCTTTAACGTCGGCTTCAGCATTCTTACCATCTGCACCAGTTGCACCGGTAGCACCAGTTGCACCGTCTTTAATGATGGTAGTAGTAGTGTTACCGTTACCGTCTTTGATGGTTACAGTGTGAGTACCGTTGCCGTTGTCTTTAACGTCGGCTTCAGCATTCTTACCATCTGCACCAGTTGTACCGGTAGCGCCAGTTGCACCGGTAGCGCCAGTTGCACCGTCTTTAACGATAGTAGTAGTAGTGTTACCGTTACCGTCTTTGATGGTTACAGTGTGAGTACCGTTGCCGTTGTCTTTAACATCGGCTTCAGCATTCTTACCATCTGCACCAGTTGCACCGGTAGCACCAGTTGCACCGTCTTTAATGATGGTAGTAGTAGTGTTACCGTTACCGTCTTTGATGGTTACAGTGTGAGTGCCATTGCCATTGTCTTTAACGTCGGCTTCAGCGTTCTTACCATCTTTAATGATAGTAGTAGTGGTATTACCTTCGCCATCAGTGATGGTTACAGTGTGAGTGCCGTTGCCGTTGTCTTTAACGTCGGCTTTAGCATTCTTACCGTCTGCACCAGTTGCACCGTCTTTAATGATGGTAGTAGTGGTATTACCGTTACCGTCTTTGATGGTTACAGTGTGAGTACCGTTGCCGTTGTCTTTAACGTCGGCTTCAGCGTTCTTACCATCTGCACCAGTTGCACCGGTATCACCTTTAGCACCAGTTGCACCGTCTTTAATGATGGTAGTAGTAGTGTTACCGTTACCGTCTTTGATGGTTACAGTGTGAGTACCGTCGCCGTTGTCTTTAACGTCGGCTTCAGCGTTCTTACCATCAGCACCAGTTGCACCTGTTGCACCTGTAGCGCCAGTTGCACCTGTAGCACCGTCTTTAACGATAGTAGTAGTGGTGTTACCGTTACCGTCTTTGATGGTTACAGTGTGAGTACCGTTGCCGTTGTCTTTAACGTCGGCTTCAGCATTCTTACCATCTGCACCAGTTGCACCGGTATCACCTTTAGCACCAGTATCGCCTTTAGCACCAGTTGCACCAGTAGCACCGTCTTTACCGTTTTTACCGTCTTTAACGATGGTAGTAGTGACTGAACCGGTACCCAGATCAGTAATAGTGATTGTATGGGTACCATCACCATTATCTACAACTTCACCTGTGATGCTGGTGCCGTCTTCACCTTTTTCGCCGGTATCGCCTTTAGCACCAGTTGCACCGGTATCACCTTTAGCACCAGTTGCACCGTCTTTAACGATAGTAGTAGTAGTGTTACCGTTACCGTCTTTGATGGTTACAGTGTGAGTACCGTTGCCGTTGTCTTTAACGTCGGCTTCAGCATTCTTACCATCTGCACCAGTTGCACCGGTAGCACCAGTTGCACCGTCTTTAACGATAGTAGTAGTAGTGTTACCGTTACCGTCTTTGATGGTTACAGTGTGAGTACCGTTGCCGTTGTCTTTAACGTCGGCTTCAGCGTTCTTACCGTCTGCACCAGTTGCACCAGTATCACCTTTGGCACCAGTTGCACCGTCTTTAACGATGGTAGTAGTGGTATTACCGTTACCGTCTTTGATGGTTACAGTGTGAGTACCGTTGCCGTTGTCTTTAACGTCGGCTTCAGCATTCTTACCATCTGCACCAGTTGCACCGGTATCACCTTTAGCACCAGTTGCGCCGGTATCACCTTTAGCACCAGTTGCACCGGTAGCACCGTCTTTAATGATGGTAGTAGTAGTGTTACCGTTACCGTCTTTGATCGTTACAGTGTGAGTACCGTTGCCGTTGTCTTTAACGTCGGCTTCAGCATTCTTACCATCTGCACCAGTTGCACCGGTATCACCTTTAGCACCAGTTGCGCCGGTATCACCTTTAGCACCAGTTGCACCGTCTTTAATGATGGTAGTAGTAGTGTTACCGTTACCGTCTTTGATCGTTACAGTGTGAGTACCGTTGCCGTTGTCTTTAACGTCGGCTTCAGCATTCTTACCATCTGCACCAGTTGCACCAGTTGCACCTGTAGCGCCAGTTGCACCGTCTTTAATGATAGTAGTAGTGGTATTACCGTTACCGTCTTTGATGGTCACAGTGTGAGTACCGTTGCCGTTGTCTTTAACGTCGGCTTCAGCATTCTTACCATCTGCACCAGTTGCACCGGTATCACCTTTAGCACCAGTTGCGCCGGTATCACCTTTAGCACCAGTTGCACCGTCTTTAATGATGGTAGTAGTAGTGTTACCGTTACCGTCTTTGATCGTTACAGTGTGAGTACCGTTGCCGTTGTCTTTAACGTCGGCTTCAGCATTCTTACCATCTGCACCAGTTGCACCTGTAGCGCCAGTTGCACCGTCTTTAATGATAGTAGTAGTGGTATTACCGTTACCGTCTTTGATGGTCACAGTGTGAGTACCGTTGCCGTTGTCTTTAACGTCGGCTTCAGCATTCTTACCATCTGCACCAGTTGCACCGGTATCACCTTTAGCACCAGTTGCACCGGTATCACCTTTAGCACCAGTTGCACCAGTATCGCCTTTAGCACCAGTTGCACCAGTATCGCCTTTAGCACCAGTTGCACCAGTATCGCCTTTAGCACCAGTTGCACCAGTATCGCCTTTAGCACCAGTTGCACCAGTATCGCCTTTAGCACCAGTTGCACCAGTATCGCCTTTAGCACCAGTTGCACCAGTATCGCCTTTAGCACCAGTTGCGCCGGTTGCGCCAGTAGCACCGGTATCGCCTTTAGCACCAGTTGCACCGGTATCGCCTTTAGCACCAGTTGCACCGGTATCGCCTTTAGCACCAGTTGCGCCAGTAGCACCGTCTTTACCGTTTTTACCGTCTTTAACGATGGTAGTAGTGACTGAACCGTTACCCAGATCAGTAATAGTGATTGTATGGGTACCATCACCATTATCTACAACTTCACCTGTGATGCTGGTGCCGTCTTCACCTTTTTCGCCGGTATCGCCTTTAGGACCAACAGGACCAGCAGGACCAGTATCACCTTTAGGACCAGTCGCGCCGGAAGCACCAGTAGAACCACCACCGATTACGCTCAGGGTGTATTCGTTAGTGCCGTTTGAGGTCATTGTCAAACCGTTACCGGCGATCAGTTTCAGGGTGTTATTGGCATTTGATTTAGGATCGTATTTGTAAGTACCTTCAGCAGGTGAGCTACCGCTACCATTGTGGCCTGAGAATACAAATGGATTCAGGTTTTCGATGCGATTTGCAACAGCGTACAATTGAGAGCCGTTGATTGCATCGGTAGAAGTTGCAGAGATACGGCCTGCGGCAACGTTTTGAATTTGACGTTCTTTACCTGCAGAACCTACAGACAATACTGCGCCATTGCCCAAACCGCTGGTTGCACCTGCGAAGCCGCTGTAAGTGTAGCTGCCAACAGTAGCAGTGTTAGTAGGTACGAAGTTGCTGGTTGTAGAACCGTTACCCAGAGCTACGCTGTTTTCGATAGTAGATTTAGCTTCAGTACCCAAAGCCAGAGTGTTTTTAGCTGTTGCTTGAGCACCGTTACCCAGAGCAGTTGCATATTCACCGCCATTAGCTTGAGCACCACGGCCCAATGCAATTGCTTGTTTAGAAGCAGCGTTACTTTGTACGCCCAAAGCTACTGAGTATTTACCAGTTGCTGTAGCAGCAGGACCGAATGCTGCAGCAGAAGTACCATCAGCTACGGAACCACGACCGATTGCTACGTCAGAACCTTGTTTGGCTTGAGCGTCGCCACCCAATGCTACCGCGCCGTTTGCCAGAGCTTTAGAGCGCTCACCGATGGCTGTTGCTACGATACCGGTTGCTTGAGCTTCTGTACCGATTGCCATTGCCGAACCGGCATTATTTACTACGCCGTCGCCATCAGCGCCAGTAGAAGTACCGTCAGCTGTAGCAGCATGACCTACGGCAACGTCAGCAGCTTGCTTAGCAGTTGCACCGTTACCTTGAGCGATAGAGTTATTGCCAGCAGCTTTAGATTGAGTACCCAAAGCGATAGAGTTGTTACCGATTGCTTTAGCAGCAGTACCTGCTTTATTACCCAGAGTACCATCCATCGCACCGCCAATAGCTACAGAATTTTCACCTGTTGCTTGAGCGGATGCACCACCAGCAAATGAGCCTGTGCCATTAGCTTGAGACAATACGCCGATAGCGGTACCACGGTTAGCAGTTGATTCAGCATAAGCACCGATACCAATTGCGTTATCGCCTCTAGAAACTGTTTTAGTACCGACAGCAATGGAGTTATTGTTAGACGCAGTGGCAGTTTGACCCACAGCAATAGAGTTAGACTCAGCAGCAGTAGCGTTAGAACCTACAGCAACTGCAGCTTCTTTATTGGCTTGCGCATATGGACCAACTGCAACTGTCAGATTACCTTCTGCTTTTGTATATGAACCAACGCCGACAGCTTGAACACCTGACGCATTTGAGCTGGTACCCATTGCCATCGCATGGTCTTTACTTGCTACAGTATCTTTACCGACAGCAATAGTATTGGTCCAAGCACCATGAGCGTTATTACCAATAGCGATAGAATCTTGTTTTTCGGCGTTTGCATGCGTACCTACAGCAACTGCAGCAGCATTTGCATTGGAGTTATCACCAATAGCTGTTGCAAATTGTGCACCAGCATTTGCACGGTTACCGAATGCACTTGCGGAGTCTTGAGTAGCAGTTGCACGGTTACCTACTGCAGTCGCACGAATTTGAGTTGCTTGGGCTACATTACCGATTGCAACAGAAGCTTCACCACTTGCAACAGAGCTTACACCCATTGCAGTCGATGCACCGCCGGTTGCGATATTGTTATTACCTACTGCCAATGCTGCGTTTGCAGTCGCAGTATTGTTAGCACCGTAAGCGATAGTGCCATCTTGACTGCTGGCAGTATTTTGATAACCCACTACAACAGAGTTGACACCAACGTTTCTGTTAGAACCGTTGTAAGTACCATTTGGAGTAATGTTTACCGCACTACCACCCAAATCTACACCTGCCTGAGCAGCACTAGAAGCCATCAACGCACCTGCCGCTGCAACTGCAGCAGCTACGGCTTTACGCTTGTCAGAAGCGGATTTTTTGCCGTGTGCATGGCTGATTTCGGAAACCGCGGTCCATGTCTGGGTCGCGTGGTTCCAAATGACTTTAAAGACTTTATTCATATCGATTTTCCTGTAAGGGGTTTGATTTCTTTTGGGACGTTTGCTCGGCTATAAACCGCCTGCCCATACATATGCCGCACTTCAGAGTTTCCCCTTTATGCGGTTTTACGTCGTAACCTCTTGTATGCAATTCCCGTGCCAAAAGTTTCCACTCGGCCGAATGGCAGCTAAATTCCTGTTTTATGGGATTTTATGCTGATACATTTTGGGAAGCTTGTGAAGTTTGGGAAACGATGTGCCGTTTTTTGTCAGCTTGTTTCTTAACCAGTCACTTTTTGTCAGCTTCTTTCAATGCATTCGGAATCCTTGTCCAAATTTTATATGCGTTTGGTTTTACAAATCAACTCTTCCGATAAAGTGTTATTTTTTCGCCCTCAACGGTCATGCTGGTTAGATTTACTTGTTGCTTTTTTTAAACGCTTTTTATAATTATATGATTTTTTTTTGAATTTTTAACCAATAATGATTATTAAATAATATGTTAACAGGATAGTTATTTTAGTGATAGATTTATATGTCAGCTTTTATTTAGAAATTTAATGAGATTTGTATTGAAGGTTGATTTGAATCATGTGATGGGTTTATACAGTCTGTTTTCAGACGGCCTTTAACGTTTTCTAACATTTAAATGGCGGCTTAATGATGCGAATTGATGCGTTATTGAGCCGCTAAATAGTATAAAAAGGCAAGTGTAAAACTTGCCTTTACGTTTGGAATCGGTCTGTTTTCTATGGTGTAACACCATGCCGTATTTCAGACGGCCTTACCAACGGAATGTTTGGGTCACGCCTGCGGAAGCGCCGTTGTTTCCGGCATAGCCGTAGCCGCCGGTATGGCTGGAGGCGCAGGCGGTGAGTGTGGCAAGTGTCAGGATGAGGAGGATGTGTTTCATGTTTTTTCTCTGAGTGGGTTGGTTTTAGACTTGGGACGTTTTGTTGCCGTATGAATCGGAATGGATATGGCTTTGTTGCTTTGTCTTGATTTAATGTATTGAAAAAGGCCGTCTGAAAATGGGTTTCAGACGGCCTTTATTTTATATCAGCTTATTAATAACAAGAATATTTGAAATCCTAACTACTTATCCGCCCTGCTTACTCATCTGCAGTCAAACGGCGAATAAAAGCAGCAAAGCTGTCGGCAATATATTCTTCATGAAAATTATCCAAATAAATATTGATAACCGGTGGCTCACCATCGGCATTTATGTTGCGATAATCCAGCGCAAAAAATCCGTGTCCGCTATCTTCTTCGGCAAAGTAAACGCCAATATGCGGCAATGCGTGATTTTTGGGATCCTCCAAAAAACGGCTGCCCATTTGACCGCACAGGGCATTATTATTCGTAAAACCAATTCCATATATGCCACGAACCATAAGTTCGCATTCATATCCATCCGTATCGGTATAACGAAAAAAATAACGTTTCAAACTACCGCCGTTTTTCAGGCGCATCAAAGCTATATAGTCAATAGGCAGAGAATAGCCCAGCTCCTCTTCCACACGCGCAATAATCTCATCCGTAAGCGGCGTATCCCCTTCAAAACCTTCGTCATAGTTAACAAAAAGATTGGCAGCAAAATCTGCCAACTCGGTTTGGCTAAAAGACATGACTTATCCCATATATTAAAACTTAGGCCGTCTGAAAATGGGGTTCAGACGGCCTTTATTTTATATCAGCTTATTAGTGGCGGAAATGGCGAATACCCGTTACCACCATCGCAATACCGTGTTCGTCCGCTGCGTCAAAGACTTCTTGGTCGCGCATGGAGCCTGCGGGGTGGATGATGGCTTTGATGCCCTGCTCGGCAATGACATCTACGCCGTCGCGGAATGGGAAGAAGGCATCGGAAGCGGCACAGGCGCCGTTTAAGTCTAAGCCTGCGTCCTGCGCTTTGCGGGCGGCGATGCGGGTGCTGTCCACGCGGCTCATTTGGCCTGCGCCGATGCCGTAGGTTTGACCGCCTTTACCGAAGACGATGGCGTTGGATTTGACGTATTTTGCGACGTTCCATACAAACATCAGGTCGTTCCATTCTTGCTCAGTCGGTTGGCGTTTGGAGACGACTTTCAAATCGGCGCGGTTGATGCGGTGGATGTCGGGGGTTTGTACCAATAATCCGCCGCCGACGCGTTTGAGTTCAAAGCGGTTGGCACCTGCCTCAAGCGGCACTTCCAATACGCGCACGTTTTTCTTGGCGGCGGCGATTTCGAGGGCTTCGGCGGTAAACTTCGGCGCCATAAGGACTTCCATAAATTGGTTATCGGTAATTTGTTTGACGGTTTCGCCGTCGACTTCGCGGTTGAAGGCGATGATGCCGCCGAATGCGCTGGTGGTGTCGGTGGCGTAGGCGAGTTTGTAGGCGGTCAAGGTATCGGCTGCAACGGCAACGCCGCACGGATTGGCGTGTTTCACAATCACGCAGGCGGGCGCGTCGAAGGATTTGACGGCTTCCCATGCGGCATCGGCATCGGCGATGTTGTTGTAAGACAATTCTTTGCCTTGCAGCTGTTTGTAGGCGGAAAGGCTGCCTGCGGCGGGGTAAATATCGCGGTAGAACGCAGCGCGTTGGTGCGGATTTTCGCCGTAGCGCATGTCTTGCACTTTAATCCAGCTTTGGTTGAACTGGCTTGGGAATTCTCCAATTTGGGGCTGACCGCTCAAGACGTCGTCTGAAAGCGAGGTCAGGTAGTTGGAAATCATGCCGTCGTATTGGGCGGTATGGCTGAATGCTTTGCGTGAAAGGTTGAAACGGGTTTTGTCGCTCAAGGCGCCGTTGTTGGCTTCAAGTTCGGCAGCGATGGCCGGGAAATCGGCTGTGTCGGTAACGATGGCGACGTGTTTCCAGTTTTTCGCGGCGGAGCGCACCATGGTCGGGCCGCCGATGTCGATGTTTTCAATCGCGTCTTCCAGTGTACAGTTTGGTTTGGCGATGGTGGCAGCGAAGGGGTAAAGATTGACGCACACTAAATCGATATTGCCGATGCCGTGTTCTTCCATCTTGGCGACGTGTTCGTCTAAATCGCGACGGCCGAGGATGCCGCCGTGGATTTTCGGATGCAGGGTTTTCACGCGGCCGTCGAGCATTTCGGGAAAACCGGTATAGTCGGCGACTTCGATAACGGGAACGCCTGCATCAGCCAAGAGCTTTGCTGTACCGCCGGTAGAGAGGATTTCGACACCGAGCTTGGTCAGGGTTTGGGCAAATTCGACTGCGCCTGTCTTGTCGGACAGGCTGATCAGGGCGCGTTTGATGGAAGACATTTGGATTTCCTTTGTTGAAGGTTTAATCGATATGGGATGAATTTTCAGGGCGGTATTATCCGCTATTTTCGCCTTTTTGGCAGTAGGTTTTTATAGATATTGTTGACAATTTTTATTG
>BNJT01002561.1_pt1 | contig 157966 bp, 182 predicted proteins | sample 8540491 | NCBI WGS metagenome assembly BNJT01 (sample SAMD00202455, study PRJDB9452) | human saliva metagenome | host: Homo sapiens
AATTCTCTTTTTGAGGCTCATTATCTCTAAACTTGTTGATTGGGATAATCTTGTCTTCGATTGGTTGTGGTTTTGGAGCTGGTTGTGGCTGTGGTTGTGGATCCGGTTGTGGTTGTGGTTTTGGATCCGGTTGTGGTTGTGGTTTTGGATCCGGCTGTGGTTGTGGTTTTGGATCCGGTTGTGGTTGTGGTTTTGGATCCGGTTGTGGTTGTGGTTTTGGATCCGGTTGTGGTTGTGGTTTTGGAGCTGGTTGTGGTTGTGGTTTTGGAGCTGGTTGTGGTTGTGGTTTTGGAGCTGGTTGTGGTTGTGGTTTTGGATCCTCTTTCTTAGGACATCCACAATCACGGATAAAGATACGATTTGTTTCTTTACCATCACCATCTTTGATGATAATCCAGTATCCAGATTGACCTTCCTTGTTCTTACCAGGTTCAGTAGTAATACTTGGTGTCTTACCATCCTTACCATCGCGAACGAAGGTACGGCTAGTGATGTTTCCATCACCATCTTCAGTGATTACCCAAACACCAGTATTTCCTTCTTTATCTTTACCAGGTTCAGTACGAACTTTTGGTGTTTTACCATCAATACCATCACGGATAAAGTTACGGCTAGTGATGTTACCTTCAGAATCACGTACAATTACCCAAACACCAGTATTTCCTTCTTTGTCTTTACCAGGTTCAGTAGTAACAGTTGGTGTCTTACCGTCCTTACCATCTTTACCGTCTTTACCATCCTTAACGAATGTACGACCAGTTTCTTTGCCGTCACCATCATGTGTAATTACCCAAGTACCAGTATTACCATCTTTATCTTTGCCTGTCTCAGTTGTTACACGTGGAGTCTTACCATCCTTGATAATAGTTTGAACCTTCTGACCGTCAACGTTAATAACAGTTACAGTATGAGTTCCATCTTCGTTATCTTTAACAGTAATGCTTGGTGACTTACCATCTTTACCATCTTTGATGATTGTTTGAGTCTTAGTTCCATCTGGATTTTCAACAGTGATCGTATGTGTACCGTCACCATTTTCAGTGACAGTGACTTTCGCAGATTTACCATCTACTCCGTCTTTACCATCTTTACCATCTACACCGTCTTTACCATCCTTAACGAATGTACGGCCTGTTTCATTTCCTTCTGGATCACGAGTAATTACCCATGTACCATCGTTACCATCAGTATCTTTACCACGTTCAGTAGAAACTCGTGGTGATTTACCATCTCTGATAATTGTTTCTGTTGTTTGACCATCGACATTGACAACTTTAACTGTGTGTGTACCATCTTCGTTATCTTTAACAGTTACGCTTGGTGACTTACCATCTTTACCATCTTTGATGATAGTTTCAGTCTTAGTTCCGTCTGGATTTTTCAACAGTGATTTTTATGTGTACCATCTTCGTTATCTTTAACGGTTACAACTGGTGATTTACCATCTTTACCATCTTTACCGTCAATACCATCTCTAACGAATGTACGACCTGTTTCTGTACCAGCAGGATCATGTGTGATTACCCATGTACCAGTACGTCCTTCAGCATCTTTACCACGTTCAGTTGTTACTGATGGGTTCTTACCGTCTTTGACGATTGTTTCACTTGTTTGACCATCTGGGTTCACAACTTTAACTGTATGAGTACCGTCACCATTGTCTTTAACAGTTACGCTTGGTGATTTACCATTTTCACCGTTTTTAACAATAGTTTGAGTAGTTACACCATTTGGATCAGTGATAGTGATTGTGTGTGTACCGTCACCATTATCTTTAACTGATGCTTCAGGTGACTTACCATCTTTACCATCTTTAACGAATGTACGACCTGTTTCAGTTCCAGCAGGATCATGTGTGATTACCCATGTACCTGTGTTACCTTCTGAGTCTTCACCACGTTCTGTTGTTACAGATGGGTTCTTACCGTCTTTGATGATGGTTTCTGTTGTTTCGCCATCTGGGTTCACAACTTTAACTGTGTGAGTACCGTCACCATTATCTTTAACGGTTACAGTTGGTGTCTTACCATCTTTACCATTCTTGATAACTGTTTCTGTTGTTGTTCCATCTGGGTTCACAACTTTAACTGTGTGAGTACCATCTTCGTTATCTTTAACAGTTACGACTGGTGATTTACCGTCTTTACCATCTTTACCGTCTTTACCATCTTTAACGAATGTACGACCTGTTTCTGTACCAGCAGGATCATGTGTGATTACCCATGTACCTGTGTTACCTTCAGAGTCTTCACCACGTTCAGTTGTTACTGATGGGTTCTTACCGTCTTTGATGATGGTTTCTGTTGTTTCGCCATCTGGGTTCACAACTTTAACTGTGTGAGTACCATCTCCGTTATCTTTAACAGTTACAGTTGGTGTCTTACCATCTTTACCATTCTTGATAACTGTCTCAGTTGTTTCACCATCAGGGTTCACAACTTTAACTGTATGAGTGCCGTCTTCGTTATCTTTAACAGTTACGACTGGTGATTTACCATCTTTTTCCGTCTTTAACGAATGTACGAGCAGTTTCAGTACCAGCTGGATCATGTGTGATTACCCATGTACCTGTGTTACCTTCAGCATCTACACCACGTTCTGTTGTGACTGATGGGTTCTTACCGTCCTTGATGATTGTTTCTGTTGTTTCACCATCTGGGTTCACAACTTTAACTGTGTGAGTGCCATCACCGTTATCTTTAACGGTTACTGTAGGTGTCTTACCATCTACTCCATTCTTGATAACTGTTTCTGTTGTTTCACCATCTGGGTTTACAACTTTAACTGTGTGAGTACCATCACCGTTATCTTTAACGGTTACGACTGGTGATTTACCATCTTTACCGTCAACACCATCTCTACCGTCTTTACCATCTTTAACGAATGTACGACCTGTTACTGTACCAGCAGGATCATGTGTGATTACCCATGTACCTGTGTTACCTTCAGAGTCTTCACCACGTTCAGTTGTTACTGATGGGTTCTTACCGTCCTTGATGATTGTTTCTGTTGTTTCACCATCTGGGTTCACAACTTTAACTGTGTGAGTGCCATCACCGTTATCTTTAACGGTTACAGTTGGTGTCTTACCATCTTTACCATTCTTGATAACTGTCTCAGTTGTTTCACCATCTGGGTTCACAACTTTAACTGTGTGAGTACCGTCTTCGTTATCTTTAACAGTTACGACTGGTGATTTACCATCTTTACCGTCAACACCATCTCTACCGTCTTTGGCATCCTTGATGAATGTACGGCCTGTTACAGTACCTTCTGGGTCATGAGTGATTACCCATGTACCTGTGTTACCTTCAGAGTCTTCACCACGTTCTGTTGTGACTGATGGGTTCTTACCGTCCTTGATGATTGTTTCTGTTGTTTCACCATCTGGGTTCACAACTTTAACTGTGTGAGTGCCATCACCGTTATCTTTAACGGTTACTGTAGGTGTCTTACCATCTACTCCGTTCTTGATAACTGTTTCTGTTGTTGTTCCATCTGGGTTCACAACTTTAACTGTGTGAGTGCCGTCTTCGTTATCTTTAACGGTTACGACTGGTGATTTACCATCTTTACCGTCTTTACCGTTTTTGATATCGACAACATCGATCTCTACATCTTTAGATACAGACTTACCATCAAGAGTTGCTGTAGCTTTAGCTGTGTAGCTACCTACCGCAGTTGGAGTACCAGAGATTGTCTTAGTAGCAGCATCATATGTTACACCATCAGGAAGGCTAGCTTCATCGAGAGTAAGGTCAGAACCTGGTGTGTGAGTAAGAACGATATTATTGATTGCATTACCTAGTTGAACAAGCTGACGACCACCTGAAACAGTAAGGTCAAGATCTTTATCAGCTTTAGGATTCACATTAAGAGTAAATGTGTCTACAGCTGAAGCTCCACCAATTTCTGTTGGGTTTGTAGCTTGCATACGGATTGTAAATGTACCAGCTTTGTAGGTGTACCAGTAAATGTCTTAGTAGCAGCATCATATGTTAATCCATATTCAGAGATAACTTCATTGATATCTGCTTCTTCTACCAAACCATATGGTGTCTTCATAGTAACTTTAGAAAGATTATTGTGAGTTACTACTGCAGGAGTGATAGCATCACCAACTGTTACAGTTTGCTCTTTATTAGAGATGTCGATAGAAACTGGAGAACCAGTAACTGTGATTACGACTTCAGCATTTGCAACTGGATTGTTACGGTAGTTATCATATTGAGCTTTAACTGGGATACGGTAAACACCAACTTTGGTAGGAGTTCCTGAGAAGGTATGAGTTGACTCATCATAAGTAACTCCATCTGGGAGATAGCTTGGATACTGACCAGTAGCAGGATCTGGAGCCGCATTGTAGTTAGTAGTCTCAACACTAATTGTAGCACCTTCAGAAGCCTCAACTTTAATAGGGTTCATAGGAGAAAGTACTTGAACTTCAGTTTCTCCACCCTTAACTGAGATTGGTTTTTCCTTAACCTTAATCTTGATAGTACCAGTAGCTTCTTGGTCACCACGAGTTAGTTTATAAGTATAAGTTCTTTCACCAACTTCATTGGTTGTACCTGAAATAGTCTTCGTAGCATCATCATAAGTAAGTCCAAGTTCATTCCAAAGATATGTATCTCCTTCGAATTTAGCTTTTGGATGCGGATCAATTTCGATAGGATCAATCGTATCACCAACAGTTACTTCGCGTTCAAAGTTCTCTGCTACAAGTTCACCAGGAAGGACAGTAAGAGTTACGTATTTTTGAACTACTTGTCCATCTTTTTCAGCGGTAACTTTAATCTTGTAAACCCCTTCGATTAGACCTTTACCTGCGATTGTCTTAGTAGACTTAGTAAAGCGAGTTCCTTTAGGAAGAGCTTTTGTATCAACTGTCAGTGTAGCACCGTCAGTATGAGTGATCACCATATCCTTGAAGTTTTCACCTTCTTTGATGGTTTGCTCATGGTTGGTTACATCAAGATCAAGTCCAACACCATCACGTGGTCTCACTTCAAAGGTAAAGTCTGTGAATGTTGTAGAAATACCACCATCCGCATTGTAGTAGTCAACTTCCACACGTGCCTTTGGTTTTCAGTTGTTTTCAGTACACCATATCCTTCAAGAGTATTAGTGATAGTGTCTCCTGAGACTGTCGCATACTTATCTCCACTTTCCGTAAGGACACGGATAGCAGCAATTCTTGATCCACCATCAAGTGTTACAGGTACACCTGGGAAGCGTTCGCCTTCTTTCCATACTTGGTGGTCGATAGGATTGATAAAGTCAGTTACTTCAAATTGGAAGATACGGTTTGGCGCATTGTCACCAAAGTGTCCATCGATAGCGCGGACTTCAAAGTTATACTTACCAGGTAACAGTTTGACTCCAGCTTTCTTTCTGATTGTTTGAGTTGCTTCATCATACTCTGTACCATCTGGGAATCGAACTGGTTTAATCTTAGCATTAACCTTGTTTAGCTCAATCTTACCAATTGTCTGTGCAGCATCAGAACGTGGTACAGAGACAATACCCTCTTTATTTAAGACTGCAGTTTCAGCGTCTGGCTTAAACATAACATCTGCATTAGTCAGAGCGAAACCATCCAGTCTATCTTCGTCTAACTTAGATTGAGAGCGTTCTTCAGTAGTTAGTTCTAGATTAAATGTACGAACTTGTCCAACACTATCCGTCACTCTGAACTTAACATTAAATGTACCTTGTTGAGCTGGAAGTTTTGTGAAACGTACACGGTACGGAGTTCTACTAGCACTGTGAACATTCCAATTATTATCGACTGTACCTTTTACATCATTAACAGTGACTAATTCATATTCTACATCTGGAGTTGAGTCTAATCGTTCAAACTTTTTGACAGTTACTGGAGAATCTGGAAAATCTTTAATTGATTCTGAGTCAGAAACATAAAGACCAAGTTCTGTATAATATTGTTTGGTTTCTGGTGTTGCGTCAGCTACAGTTGTCGGCTCGGTCTTTTGCCTGTTTCCGGAATATAGTATCCAAATGGAGTCGTTGGAATAGTATACTTGAGTACTTTAGAATTGTTTTCACCTAGGTCTCCAGTTGCATTAGAATTCAGATACCCATCCAAATCACTCATATCATAACCTTTACTAGCAGAAGCATGGCTTGCATCTGGATAAATACCGTATTTGGTAAAAGCATCACCAATAGTTGAAAGACCGAATGAATTTGGGTTTGCAATTTCCAACGTCCTTGTCGCTTTTACACTTGGATCTGTTTTGGAAACAAGACCGATCTCGTATGTACGACCAGCATGACGACCATCAAGAATCAAATCACCTGTAACATACTCACCAACTTTATCATAGGTAAGACCAAGTGCTTTTGCATCTGGAGTCAGTTCAACTTCGTCTGGAGTAATACGGGTAAGTCCCATCTTATAGACAAGTTTTGTAGTAGCCCCATTATTACGAATTCTAGTTTGACCGCCGTAGTTTTCAATGGTCATATATGGTCTGGTATTTTCGTCCCCAGTAGCTCCTGCAAGCATATAAGATACGAAACCTGAGTGACCTGCGCGCTTCATTTCTGTGTAAACAGACTCGATGGCAGATTGGAGGCGTCCAATGCTAAGTTCAAGATCAGCTTTCGTTAATTGAGCTTTTTCAGAAAGCTGTTGAGCTGCTGCCAACTCAGCTTTTGAAGCTTGAAGAGCGTCCGCAAGAACTTTCTTAGCATCGCTATCAGTAAGTTTAGCTTCTTGTTTTTCAGCTTCTTCATTAACAGCTTTTGCTTCAAGAATGCTGTTGTTCAATTGCTCTTTAAGTGGTTGAAGAACTTCGTCAACTGCAGGCTTAGCTTCAGTAACTTTTTTTCTTCTGTCTGCTGGAACTTCTTTTTTTATCAAGTTTAAGTTCTGGTTTTTTTCTTCTGCAACTGGTGCAGTAGATGGAGCTGTTGCTACAACAGGCTCTTTTAGATTTTTTTCAACAGTTGTTTCTGTAGTTGTTGTTTCAGTTGTTGTTTCTGCAACTGGTTCTTTTTCTGTAGATGGTGCTGCAAGAGTTGCAGGAGCACGGTATGGTTCTGGAATAGTGATTTCTTCAGAAATAGTTTCCTTGACCGGCTCTTCTTCTATTGCCTTAGTTGCCTCCCCTTTAAATTCACTGGCGCTTACATGTGGGGCGTTAACCATCGACCCGACGAAGAACTGTCCTACAAGGACAGATGCCACACCTACACTAAACTTACGTATGGCAAAACGTTGACGTTTTTCAAATTTCATTATTATTTATCTCCTTTTTTTATTCATTATCTTGTTTTTCTCTTACCGATAAACAGAAGACTTGTCTGCGCCATTAGTGAGACTCCAAGAGCTGATAATCCACTAGCTTCTGTACCAGTGTTTGGCAATTGTTCTTTTCCAGATGAAGCTTTAGTTTCTACCGGTTTGGCTGGTGTATTTGTTGGCTGTACTGGTTTAGATGGATCTACTGGTTTAGATGGATCAGCTGGCTTAGATGGAACAACTGGTTTAGTTGGGTCAGCTGGCTTAGATGGAACAACTGGTTTAGTTGGGTCAGCTGGCTTAGATGGAACAACTGGTTTAGTTGGGTCAGCTGGTTTAGTTGGGTCAGCTGGTTTAGCTGGATCTGCTGGTTTAGCTGGATCTGCTGGTTTAGCTGGTTCTTTTGTTCCTACTTCGATAACTTTATCAACTGCATCTACCTTAGTTGTTGAAACAACTTTGCGCTCTACTTCTTTGCCATCTACAAATACAACACGTTCAACTACAGTAAGGCTACCATCTTTTCCTTCTTGGACAACTTTTTCTGTACCTTTTGCAAGGTTAGCGTTGTCACGACGAATTGTCTTAAATGCTACTGTATCTTTCTTAGTTTCATACTTCTCGATAACTTTAGCTTCAGGTTTAGATGGTACTACTGGAGTGTCACCTGGTTTTGAAGACACTTTTGTGCCAACTTCAATGATCTTATCTACAGCATCTACTTTACTTGTTGAAACTACTTTACGCTCTGTTTCTTTACCATCAACAAGAACGACATGTTCTACTGTTGTGATGCGACCATCTTTTCCTTCTTGGACAACTTTTTCTTTACCTTTTTCAAGGTCAGCATTGTCGCGACGGATAGTCTTGTATGAAAGAACTTCTACTTTAGTTTCTTCTTTTTCGACAATCTTAGCTTCAGGTTTAGATGGTACTACTGGAGTGTCACCTGGTTTACTTGATACTTTTGTTCCAACTTCGATAATCTTATCAATTGCATCGACCTTAGTCATTGAAACTAGTTTACGTTCTACTTCCTTACCATCAGCAAGAACGACATGTTCCACTGTTGTGATGCGACCATCTTTTCCTTCTTGGACAACTTTTTCTGTGCCTTTTTCAAGAGTAGGATTTTCTTGGCGGATTGTCTTATATGCGAGTACTTCTACTTTAGTCTCATCTTTTTCGACAATCTTAACTTCAGGTTTAGATGGTACTACTGGAGTGTCACCTGGTTTGCTTGACTCTTTTGTTCCAACTTCGATAATCTTATCAACCGCATCCACTTTGTTGGTTGAAACGACTTTACGTTCCACTTCCTTACCATCAACAAGAACGACACGCTCTACTGTTGTGACAATACCATCTTTACCTTCTTGGACAACTTTTTCTGTGCCTTTTTCAAGGTTAGCGTTATCGCGACGGATGGTCTTGTATGAAAGGATTTCTACTTTAGTTTCGTTTTTCTCAACAATCTTAGTTTCTGGTTTAGATGGTACTACTGGAGTGTCACCTGGTTTGCTTGACTCTTTCGTTCCAACTTCGATAATCTTATCAACCGCATCAACTTTATTTGATACGACAACTTTACGTTCTTTTTCGACTCCATCTACTAAGACAACGTGTTCGATTATTGTAACAATTCCTTCTTTACCTTCTTGGACAACTTTCTCTGTGCCTTTTGCAAGGTTAGCATTGTCACGACGGATAGTCTTGTATGGAAGGATTTCTACTTTAGTTTCATCCTTCTCAACAACCTTAGGTTCTGGTTTAGATGGGTCAGCTGGCTTAGCTGGATCTACTGGCTTAGCTGGGTCAGCTGGTTTAGATGGTTCTACTGGTTTAGATGGTTCTACTGGAGCAGCAGGTGCTTTCGTTCCTACTTCAATGATTTTATCAACTGCATCAACCTTGTCTGTTGAAACGACTTTACGTTCTTTTTCAACTCCGTCAACAATGACGATTTTTACAACTGTTGTGATGCTTCCAGCTTTTCCTTCTTGGACAACTTTTTCTTTACCTTTTTCAAGGTCAGCGTTGTCACGACGGACAGTCTTGTATGGAACAACTTCTACTTTAGTTTCTTCTTTTTCGACTACCTTAGGTTCTGGTTTAGATGGTTCTACTGGAGCGGCAGGTGCTTTCGTTCCTACTTCAATGATTTTATCAACTGCATCAACCTTGTCTGTTGAAACGACTTTACGTTCTTTTTCAACTCCGTCAACAATGACAATTTTTACAACTGTTGTGATGCGACCAGCTTTTCCCTTCTTGGACAACTTTTTCTTTACCTTTTTCAAGGTCAGCGTTGTCACGACGGACAGTCTTATATGGAACAACTTCTACTTTAGTTTCTTCTTTTTCGACTACCTTAGGTTCTGGTTTAGCTGGATCTTCTGGCTTAGCTGGATCTTCTGGTTTAGATGGTTCTACTGGAGCAGCAGGTTCTTTCGTTCCTACTTCAATAATTTCATCTACTGCATCAACTTTATTAGTCGAAACAACCTTACGTTCTGTCTCTTTACCATCAACAATAACTACGTGTTCTACTGTTGTGACGCTACCATCTTTACCTTTTTGAACAACGTTTTCTTTACCTTTTTCAAGGTCAGCATTGTCACGACGGACAGTCTTATATGGAACAACTTCTACTTTAGTTTCATCTTTTTCAACAACCGTAGGTTTTGGCTTCTCAGCTTCTTTTTCAACTAGAGAAGATTTAGCTGTCTCTACTGCTTTAATAGCTGCAGTTAGATCTGTCACCGTCTGGTCAACTTTTGGCTGATCTACACTTGTATCTACTTTAACTGCTTCAGCTTTAGCTGTTTCAGTAGTTAGGGCTGTCAAAGCTTTTTGATATGCTGCAACACTATCTTCTGTTTTATTACTTGTATCAGCCGGTTTAAGAGTTTCTAGAGCTTTAGTAATTGCTGCTTCAAGAAGGGCTTTTTTAACTTCAGGTTTTGGAGTTGGTGCTGGTGTGTCGTTTGACTCAGCAATCGCTACCTCAGTCAAAGGAAGTCGTGTGATAGATTTGTCATCATAAGTAATGATAGCATTTGTTTGATCATACGAAATTGATGGTGCCAGTGGAGCAAGATTGAAATGATCTTCTATTAATGAAGAAATCTTAGCTTGGTCATCAGAAGTCAAGCTAGCAAAACTCTTCACTTTAATTTTTGAAGCTTCTGGAACTTTATCATCAAAAGTTCCATCTCCAGCTAGTTCCTTAGCTTGTGATTCGACCAAACCTTTAACTGCATCTTTAAGGTTTTTATGTGAGTTGCTGAGTGGAGTTGTTGCATCCTTATAAGTCTCTCGGTAATTAACTTCTTTATACATTTCTTTAAAACGGTTATTTATTGCACGTTTTTGTTCTTGCGTTACAACGTTATAGTTAATATCCTTACGAATTTCAGGAGGGAGGAGTTCTTCCATTTCTTTTCGAAGGCCTTCAGCTTTCCCTTGAATCTCTTCAGCCTTTTCAACTGCTTGTTCTGCAACTGGAATAGAAGCTTCTGCAACTTTTACTGTTTCTGTATATTTTTGGAAACTATCTTGAGTGTAGTCGTTAGGATTACGAACAACTTCTTTTTCTGATTTAATTTCAGCAATTTGTTCCTTTACTTGATTGATTGCTGGAGTGGGGTTGTCAAAGAATTTCAACATTTCTTTGACGTTAGCTTCGTTACCGAGAACTTCCTCTCCCATAACAGTATGTTCTTCAGCTTGAACTGTTTGAGCTGCTAAACCAAACACAGAGGCTCCAACTACTACGGAAGCAGCTCCAACTGAAATTTACGAATTGAGAAATGATCTTTCTTCTCATTATTTGCCATTATAGACTCCTTCTAATTTAATTCCTTCATAATCTCTCTGATTACGCGTGTTCCTTTTTTAAAGACATCCAATAGTACTTCAAAATCATACGGTGTTACTTGAGTTACATAGCGAGCAAAGATACGGTTATCGACATCAAGAACTAGATAATAATACAGACCATGAGTACGATTGAGTTCATTAATTTTTTCAAGTACCTCAGCGCGACTATTTTGATCATCTACTACGGTTAGATTATTAAAAATAATTTGTGCCGCACCAGATTCACTAGCATTTTCCAACCAAAAAGCAAAATCAACTAACTGTTCCTCTGAAACAGATAAACGCCCCTTGTAGATTGTACCGTCTTCACGTTCAACCTTTTGGAGTTGTATTCGCCGCTTTCTAAGTAAGTCTTGAAAAGCAGTATTGATGTTAGCCATACGCCTCCCTTTCTAGAATGAATCCATAGTAAATACAGGTGGTTCCTTCATATCAATTGCAACATTAGTATCTGGAGTCAAGTAGGCAACTTTAGACTTTTCATTTTGAAGAGTATTTACTGGAATTGGATCTTCATTAGTAAGAATACGTCCTACACCATCGATACGTTCATGACTCATTGTAAGAAGATCGTCAATAATATGACCAACATGATGAACACCACCTGTATCGATATTATCGATCATGTTGATTTGATTTTCAAGAAGTTGTTTAAGTTCATGTTTAATGTACTCAGTACGGTTCATGATATCTTGTTTAGTAGCTTCAAGATGCTCAAGTTCTTCTTCTGATTTTTCGATACGATTGTTAACTTCATTAACAAGTTGTTCAGAATGAACTTCTGCCTCGGAAACAATACCAATTGAAACACGTTTAGCTTCTACGATAGCCTCTGAAATCAATTGTTCTTTATTCTTAAGATCTTCAATAGTTTGAAGCAACTGTGAGTTACGAATTTCCAACTCACGAACTTGTGATTTAAATTCATTAATCACAGCATGTACTGATGAGCGCGAATATCCGAAAAAAAGAGATTTTTTAAGTTTTCTCATATAAAACTCCTCCAAAAAGATAAAAATTTATTGTTCGCTAAACAAGACAGACCAGGACTCCGGTGACACACTTCACCTATTCTCTTTTATTTAACGTACTTTACTAAATAGTATTATATGTCTTTAATTTCATTTGTCAAGCAATTTTACCCCTAAAAACCTTAATTTTTAATGTTTTTTTTACTTATCCACACGTTTTCCACAAGAGGTGTGTATAAAGGTATTGTTATTCACAGAAATCGAACTTATTATAATAATTTTCCACAAAAATCCGCTTTTTAAATTTGCTTAATTTTGATGTCCAAAACCAAATTTTTAAAATTTTGTATCTAAGGTACAGAAAATGTATTTACGGTCACAGTTAGTGTTTATTTTTGTCTTTCTATTTACTGTGATTTCATATAATTTTTTCTTTTATAAACCTTTACCTTCAATATTTTACAGAGACTTTTTTAAAATTTTAAGTTCCCAAATTATAAAACTCTTCTATATATATACACATATTTTAAATTATAAAAAAAAAGCGAGAATATTCCCGCTCTTTTTACTTCCCTGATTTAAAAGCATCTACCATCACTTGAAATTCTTCGTTTGATAGTGTGATTCCCTTACCCATTTTCGTATGATCAGGACTCCAACTACGAATATCAAACTTAGCTGGTGCACCATTAAAGCTAACACGATTGATCTCTTTTGTCCACCCTTTTTCATTTTCAGATAGAGTCAAAAGATGTTCTTCAATTTCAAATGTAAATTCTGCCATAATTTCTCCTTATTTTGTCTTCAATTAGTTATTCGAAAAATATTGTAGATTTATTAAAATTTGTATATAATATATAATAATGGTAGGAAAGAAGGGAGTCTCTTATGAAACTTTTAATGAAACAAGTAGTTGAAAAAGTCAAAAGCTTCCTTGATGGACGTGATGAACCCATCTCAAGCACATCAGATCCATTAATTGAGGCCATTCAAAAAGCCATTCAGAAAAAAACTGCAGTCCATATTATTTTTTCTGAAACAAGCTTTACTGGTGATATCATCAAGTACGATACAAAGCGCCAGCAACTGATTGTCAAAAATTTTACTAAAAACATGACACGGATTATCCGGATTTCTGATATTCGGAGAATTAGCTTTGTTCCCACAACCGTTCAGACTGCTCAAAAAAACCGGTTTAAGAAAGAGTGAGATGCTTCTATCATCTCACTCTTTTTTATAATTAGCGAATTTGCTCAAAATGAAGGTGTACCGCAATATGGTCTCCATAACCACTTCTCTCCAAATCACGTTGCAAACGATAAGAGATATAGTGCTCCGCAATTGTAATATAGCCAGCACCTAGCAAACGATGCTCTACCATTGATTGGATCATGCTGATGGTTGCGCGCTCTACCTTAGCTTCTTCAAGGTCCAAAACAACCTTTTTAGTAACTTGAGCTAAATTTTGACGCAAATCATCCGTCAAAACGTAAACTGTTTGAGCTGCTTTAAGGATAGCTTGATAAATTTTATCTGGATCAAAATCTGCGACTTGTCCATCACGTTTAATTACTTGCATATGATTCTCCTTTATTGGTTATTGTTTTTAATTTCTATTAGCATTTTTTCTGCTTCTACTGTTAATTCATAATCTTTCAGCAAATCAGGTCTACGTTCATAAGTTTTTTTGAGACTTTCATATAGTCGCCATTGTCGAATCTTCTCATGGTGACCACTCATAAGTACATCTGGAACTACCATTCCACGATAATCATAAGGACGCGTGTATTGAGGATATTCAAGGAGTCCTGATGAAACTATCATCTTGGTGACTGGTTTCCTTCCCAATTACTTCTGGTATCAAGCGAACCGTCGCATCAATCATGGTCATTGCTGCCAGTTCACCACCAGTCAAGACATAATCACCTAGGGAAATCTCATCTGTTACCAAGGTCTTAATGCGTTCGTCATAGCCCTCGTAGTGACCACAGATAAAGATGAGTTCCTCTTCTTGAGCCAAATCTTCAGCATAGGCTTGGTCAAACTGTTTTCCAGCTGGGTCTAAGAGAATCACGCGCGGATTATTCTTTTCAATGGCATCAAAAGCATCAAAGATCGGTTGTGCTCGAAGTAGCATACCTTGACCACCACCATAGGGTTCGTCATCGACATGGCGAGCTTTTTCTGCATATTCCCGAAAATTATGGTATTGAATATCTAAAAGTCCTTTTTCACGAGCCTTGCCAACGATGGAATGTTCTAAGGGTGTGAACATTTCTGGAAAGAGAGTTAAAATATCAATCTTCATCGTCTAACCCTTCTAAGAGTTCTACATCGACACGGTTATTAGGAATATCAACATTGAGAATAACTGGCGGAATATAAGGTAAGAGAAGGTCTCGTTTGCCTTTTCGCTTGACCACCCAAACATCATTAGCTCCTGGTTGAAGAATTTCCTTAATGGTGCCGATTAGCTGATCGTTTTCATATACCTCTAATCCAATAATCTCATGGTAGTAAAACTCACCTTCATCAAGATCATTGAGATTAGCTTCAGCAACCTTTAAACTATGTCCTTTATATTTTTCAATATCATTGATATGGTACATATCCTTGAACTTGATAATATCAAAGTTTTTTTGCTTACGGTGGCTAGCAATAACCACTGTTCGAACAAACTGATCGTTTTCATCAAACAAGGCTAACTCTGCACCTTTTTTAAAGCGTTCTTCAGAAAAATCTGTCACAGACAAGACCCGCATTTCACCTTGCAAGCCCTGTGTATTAACAATCTTTCCAACGTTAAAGTAGTTCATCTTGTCTCCTGTACTCTCCTTCTTTCCATCTTATTCTGACAATTCTCGAATAATAGTCGTAATTTTTTCTGATTCTGACCATTGTAAATAGTGGTGATTCCCTCCCAAAATGAGTTTAGTATTGGAAGTCCAATATTCTGAGTCTCTGTACTCTTTTTCTCTATAAGCCTGACAAAAAATAAATACAGGGACATGAGCTTCTATAGATACATTCTCAAAATCTTCCTCAGTAATCTCTCCAGATATTCGAAATTTTGTATCTTGATTTTCCAACTCTGAGCCTTTTTCTTGCATTATTTTCCAGATTTCTTTATTAGTTTCAGGACTAAATGTTGCTTGAGTTAAGTTCTTAAAATAAAGTTCAGGACCACACTCGTCAATCAACCTCATCTGCTCTTCCATTTCTGGATAGGGATTTTCTGAAAAATCAGAAAACATTACTTTTTTAGTTGTTGGTTCAATTGCTAGTAAAGCCTTACACTTAATTGATTTGTTGAGCAATTTGCAAGCTAAAATTCCACTCAAACTATGTACACAAAGTATATATTCAGAAATCGCCAATTCTTCAAGTACTTCATAAACCGCGTCTACAAGATTATCCAGCTTTTTTCCAGCTTGGTCATGAATCGGACTCCTGCCTGTGTTTGGAAAATCAATTGTCAAATAACCAATTGTGGGAGGAAGTTTTTCAAGTATAAGTGAAAAATTTTCATAACTTGGTAGCAAACCTGCGCCATTTAAACAGACAAGCACTTTCTTTTGCTTTTTATAAGTAACAGAGAGACTACCAATTTTTGTAGTTACTTCAAACCGTTTCATAAAGAAATCCACTCATTCTATAACAATGATTTATTAAAAACCCTTATCCTTTATTTTATCACGTTCCAGGGATTTTCACAAGTTGGATAGGTTCTATCTTACAAGGCTACTACTTCTTCAAAAAAATCACCAACTATCTGATTAAACTCTTTAGGATGGTCATTCATCGGTTGGTGTTTACTATCTGAAATCGTTACTTGACGCGCATTGGGATTTAGAGCAATGATACCATCATAGATTATTTTTAGGTGTTTGGGAAAATCATTTTCGCCTCTTACTAATAGCATGGGAGGATTTCCTTTATATCCTTCTATCTCATGGACTGCCAAGAAACCTGTGATTCCAAGGTTCAAAAAAACATCTCGCCCAGTTTCTAGAATGGCAGTTTTGACTAGTTCTCTTGTGATAGGATTATCACTACACATTTTTGAGTTCTTATCAGCAATCACCTTCCAAGGAATCGTTTTATACATAAGAGAACTATATTTGATTCGACCTCTTTCTTTATCTGATAGGTAACGATGCTGTCCCCAACTATCCACCATGACCAAGGCTAGGACTCTTTCTGGATGGCGATAGGTGTACTCTTGAAGTGGATTTCCTCCCCAAGAATGACCAACCAATATCACCTTATCCAACTGGAAATAGGACAAAATAGCATCTACATCTTGAACAGCGCCTTCCAAGTCGGGAAGGCCAACTTTCATAGGTGATTCACCCTGTCCTCGAACATTGACAAAGTAGAGGTCAAATCCATCAAAAGCATCATACTGGTGGGCCCACATCTGACTACGGCCACAAGCTCCATGATAGAAAATAATGTGGCCTTTACTTGCGTTTCCAGGACGATGATAAACAACCAAATCACAATCTACGACTGCTATAAGGTGACGTTCCAACACCTCGGGTTCTCTGTTATAAAAAGCAATAGCTTCAGCAATATCATTTGACTTCATTACTACACTCTCTCCTCTTTATCCTAATATCAATCTTTTTATCTATTTTATCATGCTATATTAAAATCATCGTTTTCCAGACCTAATTTTATTAAAAATTTTGAATTTTCTGCATCATTTAGATAAAAAAAGACTGCTAAGCAATCTTTACTTTTTTCTCATCAGATTCATGCCTAAAATTCCAGCAATAATCATGGATGCACCAAGCAAGTGATAACTATAAATTGGCTCCTGCAGAATTACCGCTCCTGCTACAATGGTTAAAACAGTTCCTAGATTTCCAAAAACACTAACTGTTGATGCTCCTAGTCTAACAATAGCATAAATAGATAAAGCCGCTGTTACGATTGAGGCTAGAATTCCTAAATAGAGGATAGAAAAGATATAGCCAACATGACCAAGGGGTTCAAAGTAACCCATTAGATTGCCACTAGAGATGTGAGAAAAGAGACTTAAACTATTAAAAAAAATAAAGCCGACTAGAATCACAACTACAGTCAGGTCCATAACCTTGTACTGGCCTCCCTTGTACTTGCTAAGGATATTATTAATGGCATTTGAGAAAACAGATCCAAGCATCAAGACATAGCCAAAGATAGCTGTCCCTGCTCCAAAACTAGCACCCTTACTAAGAAAAATATAAACAACCCCTGCAACAGAAAGAAAAAGAAAGAACTTTTGAACCATCGTGGTTTTTTCCTTTAAAAAAATAGAGGCCAAAATGAGGGTAATGATGGGCACTAGGGCTTGAAAAATTCCAGCTTCGGAGGATGAGATATACTGGAGAGCAAAAGATTGGAACATGAAAAAGAGGAGGGGATAAAAGAGGCTCATTGGTAGAATAGAAAGAATGTCCTCTTTTGAAAGTTTTACCTGAATCAGTTTGCTTTGCTGCAATATAAATAGCACAATAGCTGCGACTGTATAGCGATGGGCTAAGTTGGTCAAAGGACTAGCGTAGCCTAAGGCAATCTTGGTAAATAAAAAAGAAAAACCGATAATTGTAGAAAAAGCTAAGGCAGCCAAATAGGCTTTTGTTTTTTCGTTCATAAATTATAACTCCCTTTGATGATATAAATCTCATAGCCTAAGTGTTAGTCTTATTTAGATGAACAGTTACTATGGCTTTATGATGGATTCTTCTTTAAAAAACCTTCTAAATCATTCTCGTGGTGGTACTTGATGGCAGCCTTCTTGTCTTTTTCAAAGATGGTTCTTGTCAAGTCAATGTCATTAATCGCTGCAATTGCAACTGTATAGTGTATGATATCAGCAAGTTCTCTAGCTAGCTCATCATTGGAGTCTTGGACTCCTGACTTGCGCCCCGACCGTCCATTTAAAACCTCGGCTACTTCTCCGACTTCTTCCACTAGCTTGATAAAGAGGGCTTCTTCTGTTCTAGACTCTTGGTAATGGTCTAGTAAATAGTTTTGTAATTGTCTAAACGTTAAATCTTTCATTCTCTTATCCTTACAAAAAAAACGAGACCTAAGTCCCGCTCTTTTTATTTTTCATCGATAACGATTCTTACTTTTTTGTCTTCAGTTGGGACAGAGTAGACAATCGTTCTTATCGCTGAGATAGTGCGACCTTTACGTCCAATCACACGACCTACATCACTCTGGTCAAGGTTCAAATGGTACTCCAAAAATTCTGGTGTATCTTCGATCTTGATAGTTAAGGTTTCTGGTTGTGAAATCAAAGGTTTCACAATTGCAATAATGAGATTTTCAATCGTATCCATCTGTCAACCTACTTTAAACTTATTTTGAGAATTTAGAATCGTGGAATTTTTTCAATACGCCTTCTTTTGAAAGGATGTTACGTACTGTATCTGAAGGTTGAGCTCCATCAGCCAACCATGCAAGAACACGGTCTTCTTTCAAAGTTACTTGGTTTTCTTCAACAAGTGGGTTGTAAGTTCCAACTGTTTCGATGAAACGTCCATCACGTGGTGAACGTGAATCTGCAACGTTAATACGGTAGAAAGGTTTTTTCTTAGAACCCATACGAGTCAAACGGATTTTTACTGCCATTTTTAATATCTCTTTTCTTTTATTTTTTATTTCGGTGAAATAGCTAAGCTATTTAGCACATGTTCTATTATAGCAGATTTCTGCGAGGTGTCAAGAAAAAAACTTGACAGACTTTAAAATTTTTTAATTTTTTCTTCGATATACTACCATCACCATTTACATTTGAAATCCTCTCCCTTTTAGGGTACAATGATAGAAATGATTTTTGAGAGGAATACAATGAAAAAATTAGCTACTCTTCTTTTAGTCTCTACTTTTGCTCTTGCTGGTTGTACTGATATCCAGCGTGCGCTTCGAGGAGATGAATATGTTGATACCAAGATTGCTGAGGAAAAACGTTCAAAAGACGCAACTAAAGCAGCTGAGGAACTAAAGGATGCCTTAACAAATGAAAACGCCATTTTCCCACAATTATCGAAAGAGGTTGCTGAGGATGAGGCGGAAGTCGTTCTCCATACGAGTCAAGGAAATATCCGTATCAAGCTCTTTCCTAAGTTGGCTCCACTGGCAGTTGAAAATTTCCTCACTCACGCTAAGGAAGGCTACTACAATGGGCGTTACTTTCCACCGTGTGATTGACGGATTTATGGTACAAACCGGAGATCCAAAAGGGGATGGTACAGGTGGTGAATCCATCTGGCATGATAAGGACAAAAACCAAAGGATGCAGGGGACCGGTTTTAAAAATGAAATCTCTCCATACCTTTATAATATCCGTGGTTCCCTATCTATGGCCAATACTGGTCAACCAAGCTCAAATGGTAGCCAATTCTTCATCAACCAAAGTACCACAGACTATTCAGCTAAACTTCCTACTAATATCTATCCTAAGAAAATTATCGAAGCCTACAAAGAAGGTGGAAATCCAACTCTTGATGGTAAAACACCCAGTCTTTTGGTCAAGTGATTGATGGTATGGACGTAGTAGATAAAATCGCAAAGGTTGAAAAAGACGAAAAAGATAAACCAACAACTGCTATCACTATCGATAGTATTGAAATTGTGAAAGACTACGATTTTAGCAAACAATAACATCATTTATTTTAAAGGAGATTATAAAAATGATTCTATTTTTGGGGGTTCTAAAAGGTTACCAAAAAGTGTTGGGACATACACAAACTGCTATCGAATGTGGCCATTGTAACAATGTTGGGACTTGGGAAATCACAGAAACCGGACGCAAGTTTACTCTTTACTGGATTCCCCTCTTTCCTTACGGTAAAACTTATTTCGTTTCTTGCCCGATTTGTCACTACGGAAAAGAAATTCAAAAATCTGAAATTGAACAATATCAGAATTATTAAAAAGATAGGTCATGAGACCTATCTTTTTTTATTTAAGTCAAATTATTGAAATCCCAAATCTGATCCATCCATCCTTCATAGAAGTCTGGTTCGTGGCAAACCATAAGGATAGAACCCTTATACTCTTTTAGAGCTCGTTTAAGTTCATCCTTAGCATCCACATCCAAGTGGTTGGTAGGCTCATCTAGAACAAGGACATTGTTCTCACGATTCATCAAGAGACAGAAACGAACCTTGGCTTGTTCCCCACCTGATAAGACTTGAATTTGGCTTTCGATGTGCTTCGTTGTCAAACCACAGCGAGCAAGGGCTGCACGGACTTCAGCTTGATTGAGGGCCGGAAAAGCATTCCAAACTGCTTCTAAAGGTGTCTGACGATTTCCACCTTCCACTTCTTGTTCAAAGTAGCCAAGTTCTAGATAGTCACCACGTTCAACTTCCCCAGCAATTGGTGGGATAATACCCAAAAGAGACTTCAAGAGGGTTGTTTTCCCGATACCATTGGCACCGATGATGGCAACCTTTTGATTGCGCTCAAAGGTAAGATTTAAGGGCTTTGTAAGTGGGCGGTCGTAACCAATCTGTAAGTCTTTGGCTTGGAAGATAAAGCGTCCAGGTGTACGAGCTGGTTTAAAATCAAAGGACGGCTTTGGTTTCTCACTTTGAAGTTCGATAATGTCCATCTTATCCAATTTCTTCTGACGAGACATGGCCATGTTACGAGTTGCGACACGCGCCTTATTACGGGCTACGAAATCCTTGAGATCCGCAATTTCCTTCTGTTGACGTTCATAGGCTGCCTCTAGCTGCGATTTCTTCATGGCATAGACTTCTTGGAACTGATAGTAATCTCCAGAGTAGCGTGTCAACTGTTGGTTTTCTACATGATAGACGATATTGATCACATCATTTAGGAAGGGAATATCGTGAGAGATAAGAACAAAGGCATTTTCATAGTTCTGCAGATAACGCTTGAGCCAGTCAATATGCTCCGCATCCAAATAGTTGGTTGGCTCATCCAAAAAGCAAGATATCTGGCTTTTTCAAGAAGAAGTTTGGCTAAAAAGTACCTTGGTTCTTTGTCCACCAGACAAGGCTGTTACGTCTGTATCCATACCATAATCCATAACACCAAGAGCACGAGCAACTTCGTCAATCTTGGCATCCAAGGTATAGAAATCACGGCTTTCCAAACGGTCTTGAAGTTCGCCAACTTCTTCCATCAATGCCTCGATATCAGCTCCCTCTTCTGCCATTTCCATGTAGAGTTCATTGATACGTGCTTCTGCCTTAAATAACTCATCAAAAGCAGTACGAAGGACATCACGCACGGTTTGACCTTCTTTGAGCACAGCGTGCTGGTCCAGGTAGCCTGCTGTCACATATTTAGACCATTCCACCTTACCTTCATCAGGTAACATTTTACCAGTTACAATGCTCATGAAGGTTGATTTCCCTTCACCGTTAGCACCAACTAGTCCGATGTGTTCACCCTTGAGGAGACGGAAGGATACGTCTTCAAAAATCGCACGGTCACCAAAACCGTGACTCAAATTTTTAACTTCTAAGATACTCATTTTAATTCCTTATCTTGTTTTTATGTAGTAGTTTATAGAGGACCCAGGCTAGGTAGCCACCTAAAGTATTGGTCCATAAATCATCAATCTCAAAGACCCGATTGAAATCAAAGAAAAAGTCTAAAACTAGCTGTGTGCACTCGATGCTTAAGCTCAATAAAAAGCTTAACAAAATCACTCTCTTCGTTTTTCTTAATCTAGGATTGAGATAGAGAAGCTGGAAAATTAAAGGGAAGAGCAAGAGGACATTTAAAGCGTTTTGCAAAAAAATCCAAAACAGTTGTATAGGGCTGGTTACTTCTCCCAGGTTCCACAAAGAGTTAAAAGGCGTCAAAAGAAAAACCAGGCGTCCAATAGTTTGAATACCTGGAGTTTCCACTCCTGTAGGAAGTTGAGGCTGGGGAGTAAAACAAAAACAGACGATACAAAGACTGTATAACACGATTCCCAGGCTTAGTAATTTTTTTTGATTCATCTTATGGATTTACTTCAGCTACTGCTTTTTGGCGATCACGTTTCATGGTATTTGAACGCAATTGTCCGCATGCGGCATCGATATCTGTACCGTGTTCCTGACGAACAACACAGTTGATTCCTTTTTTCTTAAGCGTATCATAGAAGGCCATGACACGCTCTTTCGGACTACGACTGTATTGGTCGTGCTCACTAACTGGGTTGTAAGGAATCAAATTGACATATGACAATTTCTTAATGTTTTTCAGCAATTCTGCCAACTCAAGTGCTTGTTCGACTCCGTCATTGACTTCATTTAGCATGATATACTCAAAAGTTACACGGCGGTTGGTTGTTTCGATGTAGTACTCAATCGCTGCAAAGAGTTTTTCAATCGGAAAGGCACGGTTAATCTTCATAATGCTTGAACGCAGTTCATTGTTTGGAGCATGAAGAGAAACAGCAAGGTTGACCTGCACACCTTCATTGGCAAACTCACGAATCTTGTGAGCCAAGCCAGAAGTTGATACGGTGATATGACGAGCACCGATTGCCATTCCCTTATCATCATTGATAGTACGGATGAAGTTCAAGACATTATTGTAATTATCAAATGGTTCTCCAATACCCATAACTACGATATGACTAACACGTTCATCTTGTCCACGTTCGTCGAAATATTTCTGAACCAACATGATTTGAGCCACGATTTCCCCGTTATTGAGGTCACGTTGCTTCTTGATCAAGCCTGATGCACAGAAGGTACAACCAATATTGCAGCCTACCTGAGTGGTTACACAAACTGACAAACCGTAGTGCTGGCGCATCAGTACAGTCTCAATCAACATACCATCAGGCAACTCAAAGAGGTACTTCACAGTACCATCGGCTGACTCTTGAACAATACGTTGTTTCAAAGGATTAACCACAAACTGCTCGTTGAGTTTGGCAATCAAATCCTTAGACAAGTTAGTCATTTCTTCAAATGTCTGAACACGTTTACGGTATAGCCACTCCCAAATCTGATCAGCTCGGAATTTCTTTTCTCCTTGCTCTAAGACCCATTCTTGCATACCTTGGCGGGTTAAACTATAAATTGATGGTTTCATGTTATCTCCTTAGTATTCGCTCATTTCTGACGAATAACGAAATGACGCTCTTCCTTAGCTTCTTTGAGGTTTTTGCTCTTTTCGACGACGTCTATTTTTCTTTTCTGTATGATTTTTTTTCTTGTTTTGGGAAGGTTTCTTGCCTCTTCGAGAGTCTTTTTCTTCCTCTTTTTTGCGAATCTTCTGGTCGAAAGATGCTCGTTTAGGCGCCTGGTTTTCTAAAACGAAATAGGCACAACCATAACTACAGTACTCAAGTAGATAATCCTGCAAACGACTGATTTTTTCTAAAGATTCTTCAGCTCGTTCATTTTTATAAAATCCACGCAAGCGCAACTGTTCATTACTCCAGTCCCCTACTATATAATCATACTTGTTTAAAACTTCGGAAAAACGTTGAGTAAAAGCCGTTGCATCAAAAGCATCTTTGCTATTTTCAACCAAGATAAAAGAAAAACCTTCAGCTTCAACCTTAGTATCATTCAGATGAAATTCCGGACCAGGGAATTTATTGTAATTGTATAATTCAGGTGCAATTTCTTTACGCATAATCTTCCTTTTTCAACGATTTCTTAATACTCTATTCTACCATATTTTCTAGATATTTTCACATTTCCGATAAAAAGAATAAAATCTGACAATCTAATAAAAATTTCCAAAAAGAAAACTGGGATAACCCAGTTTTAATGATTATAGGTAAAGGAATTTAAAGAGTGCTACTGCTGCAATCGCTGCAAGAATCGGTGCAACTACTGGTACCCATGCATACCACCATTTTGAATCACCCTTGTGTTGACCAAGGATTGATTTTGGAAGAAAGGCGTGAAGAAGACGTGGTCCAAAGTCACGAGCTGGGTTCAAACCAGGTCCTGAAGGTCCTCCAAGTGAAGTAACCAAAGCCATTACCAAGAAACCAAGTGCCATGTGACCTACTGCAACACCTGCTGTTGTATGTGGTGCTGTTTGAGCTTTAATCGCCAAGTCAGAGAAGTCAACAGTTTGTCCAGCTTGAGTTGCAGCTTGCTTCATAAATTGAAGGACTTCAGCCCCAAAGAAGTTCTTTGTCAAACCAAGTGCTGCAAAGAAAAGAACAAATGAACCGACGAACTCGTTGATAAATCCGTTAACTGTTGCTGCATAGCGTGATTCTTTTGTACCATGATCCAAGCTAGAAATAGTTGAGAAAGACCCCAAGATGTTGTTTGCTTTTTCAGTTTGCAAGTAGTATGGACGGTGAGTTGCAACAACTAAGGCTTGTCCAAAGATTGCTCCCAAAACTTGCATAATGATGTAAGGCGCAACTTGAGCCCAAGGGAAAAGACCGCTAACTGCAAGTCCAAGAGTGAAGGCTGGGTTGATGTGGTTACCAGAAACATTACCAAACATCAAGGCTGGGATCATAACCCCCATACCGTAACCAACAGCGATAACGAGCCAGCCACTTTGGTGACCTTTCGTACCTTTAAGTTCAACGTTAGCAACAGCACCATTTCCCAAAACGATCAAGATAGCTGTTCCCAAAAATTCTGTGGCATATTTAATAGCCCATGTGAAATCCATTGATAGATTCTCCTTATTATTTTTTAGACAATCCTTATTCTATCAATTTTTAAACCTTTTAGCAACAGATTTTCTAAAAGAATCCTATGGAAACGCTTTTATTTAGGGCTTTAAAAAGAGAGTGGGACAGAAATCGGTAATTCGTTAGAATTCGATTTCGTCGTCCCACCTCCACACAGTTGAGTAGGGCTGTAAAAGCTGATGAAATCAGCGCAGTAGAGCCCACTCAACCACTGCGTCTTGCTCGACAATCCAAAGAAAATTGAGAGGCTAGGACTTTTGTCCCAGCCTCTTCATATCCTATTACTGACGCTGACCAAAATCCTTAATCATCTGTTCCATTTCTTCACGACTTGGAGTTGTTAGCATATAGAGATAGTCTCCCTGCAACTCAGCAAAGGCTGCCGGCATGATTTTCTTTACTTTGAACTGCTGACCATATTTAGCGAGCAAGTCTTCTTCTGAATAAACATAGTTAGCATTGGCGCGACGAGATGTTGCCAAGCAATACTGGGTTTCAAACGGAGACTCTGGGAAGGGTTCACCCGCCACAAGAGCTGCATAAGCTTGGTACAAATCAATCGAATGGGCATAGTTATAGACATCAATCGTGAAGCCACCCGCTGGACGATTATTGTACTCAATGGCAATATAATCATCACCCTCACGGAAGAACTCGATATGGAAGAAACGTTCTTTCATACCAAATTCCTTGACAATAGCCTCACCATACTTGCGAAGTTTTGGATCCATTTCTTTAAGAATATAGTAAGAATTATCCATCTTGTAGAGCATCAAATCTAAAGGAGTGTAGGCATAATCAAATGTTGTCGAGAAGACAATATTTCCCTCTCTATCTACCAAACCGTCGAAAGTACAGATTTCACTCGAAGTTACAAATTTTTCAAAGAAATAAATGGTTGAGTGGTCCCATTCATCCTTAAAGTGGTTTATATCATCTTCTGTTTCAAGTTTGAAGGTTGCAGCTGCCCCAACTCCATTGTCAGGTTTTGCAATCATCGGAAGTCCAATTTCTTTCACAGCTTTGTCAACATCTGCTTCTGTTTCAATGACAGCACCTGGCACTACGGGAACTCCAGCTTTTTTGAAGAGTTTTTTCATCTCAGACTTGAACTTGGTCTTCTTGAGGTCTTCTGGTTTGGCACCAAAAACATTGAACTGTTCACGAAGGGCAGCATCCAACTCTAGCCAGTATTCATTATGAGATTCAATGCGGTCAATTGGACCATGCTTATAGAAAAGAAAGGCAACAGCACGCTTGACTTCATCGATATTTCAAGATTATCAACTCGGAAGTACTCCGTCAAGCTATTACGCAATGGTTCATCTAGTTGTTCGTAGGGTTCTTGCCCAATCCCTAGAACTGTGATGCCTTTATTGGCTAACTCAATACTAAATTGCTGAAAATTTTGTGGGTAATAGGGTGAAATTACAAGATAATTCATAAGTAACTCCTTTTATAGATTCATATTATAGATTCATATGTCCGAGGAAGTAAGGCATTTGTTTGCGCCACCAATGCCAATCATGGGCAACATCGTGTCCCCACTCTGCAAACCAGGCAGGAATTTGTTTTTGGTCAAAGGCTTCTTTTAGCTTGTAGTAAGAAGGTAGTCCATCATGCTCCCAAGCACCTAAGCCAGTACAAATCACAATCTCAGCCTGACGGTAACGGTCAATAAACCAACCATCATTTTGATTCCAGATGTAGTCTACTGGTGAATTTTGATAGATAGCATCATCATTATAGTAGTCACCTACAAAAAAGCGTGCGTCATAGACACCACTAAGGGCGATTACCTTGGTAAAGACATCTGGATGCTGAAGGAAAAAGTTAAGTGCATGATAAGCTCCCATAGAGCAACCTGTTGTCATCATACCGTCAAACCAGCCTGTCTTGTGCTTGATAAAGGAATAGCTTCTTCAATCACATATCGTTCATAAGCACGGTGCATCTCAGCTTGATCATGGCCATTCTTCCAAGTCGCCAGCCAACTCTCACTATCTACACTTGAAAGTGTAAAAAACTGCACGCGCCCTTCTTCAATGAAAGATGCACACGCATCAATCATTCCAAAATCATAGTACTCATTGTGGCTACCACCTGAAGAAGCAAAGACAACAACTGGGATGCCTCCATGTCCGTATCGATTGACATACATTTCACGGTTAAGATGACCACTCCAGTGGCTAAGATGTTCAATATGCATATCCTGTCTCCTTTATACTAATTACCAATTTTCTGCAAAAAAGCGTAGGCAAGCTGGAAGATTTTCTGCCCATGGAATTTCATGGTGGATAGCCCCAGCCTGAACCTTGAGTGAAAGATTTTCTAACTGTACTCCTCCTGCTATCAAATCATGATAATAGCGAAGAGAAGAGTCAATATAGGCCTGCTTAATATTACCAGCCATAAGAGTCTTGTCTGTATCGTCTGCTTCTTCCGTACCAACATAGATAAAGACACGCTGGTCAGGCAATAGTTTTTTACGCTCCATATAACGATCAAAAGCCTCTTGGTGAAGCCAATTAGCAGATGAAAAGACACCCAAGCAGCCAATCTGGTCTTGATACTCCAAGCCAATAAACTGGGTAATATTGCCTCCCAGAGAAGAACCAACCATAGCAGTGTGCTTGCGGTCAGACTTTGTACGATAGTTTTCGTCAATAAAAGGCTTAACCACTTCCATGACAAACTCAGAATACTCGACACCTTTGCCACCAAATTGTTGCCCAGGAATGTTGGACTCTTGGAATTTCCATGCTGCATACTCGTTCATTCGACCAAGACCATCATTGTCAATAGCCACAATAATCATACGGCTGATATCTGGATTACGTTTAATGGTAGGAATGATCTTCCAGGAATGACCGACATAGGATTCTTTACTGTAAAAGACATTCTGACCATCATGGAAATAGACAACTGGGTAGCTTCTATCCGTGTCTTTATCATAGTTTTTGGGGAGGAGAACACGTACCCGGCGCTCCTTACCTGTGTAGGGAACCTTGAGTTTATGCTCTCGCATTTTCAAATAAAAATAGGATTGATTCATTGTCAGAAAACTCTCTATATTCAAAATTTTATCTTATTATAGCACAAAAATAGAAAAAAGTCGGTTTTCGTCCAAATTTAGGATAAAAACTAACTTTTTTTCTTAAGAATTTCAGTTTCTTCACATTAAAGAAGATCTTCAATTAATTTATCGACAGCATCTTTTTCGGCTTGTGGTGTGATTTCTGTGATCATAATTCCTGCAACTGCTCGCTCAACCAATCCTTCAACATCCATACGTGTTTCATACTGTTCAGCATTCTTAATTTTAGGATTTGTTTTAGGACGTTCAGGCGCAAAAATCGTACAGCAGTCTTCAAAAGGTTGGATAGAAATTTCAAAGGTATCAATTTCTTGTGCAATGTCAATGATTTCTAATTTATCCATGGTCACAACTGGTCGGATAATCGGTGTATTGGTTACGGCATTGATAGCCTGCATACTTTCAAGAGTTTGGCTTGCCACCTGACCAAGACTTTCGCCATTGATAATGACCAAACCTTTTCTCACTTCACGGATACGGTCGGTAATCCGCATCATAAAGCGGCGAGTCAGAGTCATGAGGTAGGCTTCTGGGGCTTTGGCTTTAATTTCTTCTTGAATCTCAGTAAAAGGCACTTCGATAAATTGGATATTGCCACCGAACTTAGTCAGTTTACGGGTCAAATCCTGGGCTTTCTTGAGGGCGCCTGGACTAGTATAGGGTGGACTAGCAAAGTGAACAGCCTCGATATCCACACCGCGTTTCAAAGCAAGATAACCTGCTACAGGCGAGTCAATCCCCCCTGACAACATGAGCATTCCTTTCCCAGAAGTGCCAACTGGCAAACCACCAGCCCCACGAATGGTTTCATAAGAAAGATAAGCTGCTTCCTCACGAATCTCCACCTGAAGATTGATGTCAGGATTTTTCATTTGTGCTTGTACATTGGGAATAGCTTCAAATACTGCACCACCTAGAGTTTGGTTCAACTCACGACTGTCTAACTCAAAGTTGTGGTCGCTTCGCTTGCTTGAGATTTTAAAGGTCATACCTTCCTTGTAGATGTCCTTCATAATCTCTTGGACAGCAGATTTCAGAACTTCTACAGATTTTTCAACCTTGTATACTGGCGAAAAATTTTGAATCCCGAAAACTTGCTTGAGTGACTCGGCAACTGCTGTGTAGTCGGCACCATTTAGATAAGCATGGGCACGATCGCGGTCTGCTGTCACTTTGACTTGAGGATAAATGGACAAAACGTCTGAGATATTATTACGTAGTTTATTGATGAAACGCATACGGTTTTTACCCTTGGTTGAAAGCTCTCCGTAGCGAATCATAATTTCTGAATACTGCATGACTACTCCTATCTTACTTTTCTAGTTTGATTGTAAATTAATTTTAGTTTGGTCAAAAATTGCTCAACTTGACTCATATCATTTTCTAGGTCTAGGCTGACGCGGACTGCTGACTGGGCCTTATCTTTTTCAACCCCCATAGCAATCAGAGTTCCAGCAGGTTTTCCTGCTTTGGATGAGCAAGCAGAGGTTGTGGAAATGAAAATATCATAGTCTTCAAATGCATGAACGATGACTTCACCACGGACACCCTTAATCCCAAAGGTCAGAATATGAGGGGCATAATCCTCCTCTCCTGAGAAGACAAAAATATCAGGATATTCAAGAAGGGCTTGCCGAATGACTGCCTTCATCTGACTTGTTTTGCTTGTAAACAAATCCAGTTTTTCCATGGCCAAACGTAAGGCCTTGGCTGTCGCAGCAATACCTGCTACATTCTCAGTTGTTGAACGATAGTCACGTTCTTGCCCACCACCAGTTAATAGGGGCATAATCTTCTTACCTGACTTGATATAGACAAAGCCAACACCACGAACTCCGTGGAATTTATGGCTAGAGAAGGTCGCAAATCCACTCGATCAGTCAAATACTTTTCTGTCGGAATCTTAGCTAAAGCTTGAACCGCATCAACATGGAAGGAAATCGTTGGCTTATCTACCAAAAGTTCTGAAATAGCTTCAATAGGCTGGATTGAGCCAATTTCATTGTTAACCGCCATAATAGAAATAAGTGTGGTATCAGGCCGGAGTAGATTTGCTAAAGCAGCTACATCTACAAATCCTTTTTTATCTACTGGTGCAAAATCCACCTCAAATCCTTGAGTCTTCAGCCAGAGAGCCGACTCCTTGACTGCTGGATGCTCAATGTCAGACACAATAATGTGTTTACCAAATTGCGATTTTTCAAACGCAACCCCTTTGATAACCCAGTTATCCCCTTCAGTACCACCAGATGTAAAGAAGATTTCGTCACTTTTCTTACCAATTAAATCCGCTATCTGCTGTCGAGAAGCTTCTAAAATTCTGGTAGATTGGTCGCCCAATCGATGGAGACTGGAAGGATTTCCTATAATTTTTGAAGCAACCTGCATATAGGTTTCTAATGCTTCTGGGTAAGGCTTTGTCGTAGCCGAATTATCAAAGTAAATCATGGTTTCTCACGCTTTCTAAAATCACTCCTTCTATTGTATCACGAAACAGTTCAGGCGACAAGAAAGGCCGTTCAGCTTCATTTAAGTTTTTTTTAAAGTTTTTCGGTATAATGAAGCATAGTAAAGGAGAGATATTATGTCTAATTACCGTAGAAGATCTAAACCTAAAAGTGACCATATCAAAAAAGGATTTACTGTCTTTCAAAAAACCATCGCGACTATCGCTAGTATTTTAGGTTTGATTACTGCTAGTATTACTATCATGAATGCTTTTGATAAAAATAAAAAAGAAACTCCATCTCAAACGACCACTATCATCAAAGAAGTCCAAAAAGAAAGTTCAGGAGAAAATAATAGCCCTACCCAAAATCAAAACAAGGGGCAGGAAGTAACCCAGAAAGAGGAAGCTCAAACCACTGAAACCAAAGCAAATGCTAATAGTGATGAAAAATCTTCAAAAACTGAACAAAACGAAACTTCTCCATCTAATAATCAAGCCGTAGATACCGAAAGTGAAGCTAGTAATGGAGCATCCTAAGCCTATTAGCTGATACCTTAGATAAGAATAAGAAAAACCAGGAACTTTTGTTCCTGGTTTTTTATCGCAAACAGAAAGTTTTGAATGTACTTATTTCTGTTTCTAGTAATGGTTCTTAGTCTCTTTTACCTTTTTTGATAAAAGCTGCAGATGCAAGTAAACCAAGACTACCTAACAAGGCTAAACCAACTGAATGTTGTTCACCTGTAGCTGGAAGTTGTTCTTTAACTTCAGGTGTTGATTCTTGTAGTTTTTCTTGTTCTGAAGGTTGATTAGTAACAGTTGGTACTGGTTTTTGCTCCTCTGATGGAGTTACAGATTCAGCTACAGTCTTATAGACAATTGCGTAAGCAGTCAAGTCAGTTGTTGTAAATTCAACCTTACCATCTCGGACAGTGTAAGCTAGTTCTTGCAATTCGTTAGTTGCAGTGATTGCGTAAACTGTTTCTACTTCCTTAGCTAGAGGCAATCGAACAATAACTACACTACCTGGTTTAACAACTTTCCCCTTATCATCCTTAAGTTGAAGACGATAGGTATCATATGTCTTACCAGCCAATTCCTTGTTAACTTCTGACTTGCTTTCTACTCGAACAGCAGTTCCAAGATCTTTGCTTCTTCCGATAATCTCTACCTTACCAGTTTCATCCAATAAGGACTTCAACTTGTCTTCTGATGGTTTTTCTTGAGTATCTGGATTTGAAACAGATCCTGTATATTCTGGAACTTCAGTCTTAGTTGCTTCAGCCGCATTAACACCACCCTTGAACTCTGGTACTTCTACTACTGGTGCTGGCTCGTCACCTACTGTGCCAATAACTCCTGTGTATTCTGGTACTTCTACTACTGGTGCTGGCTCATCACCTGCTGTGCCAATAACTCCTGTGTATTTTGGTACTTCTACTACTGGTGCTGGCTCATCACCTGCTGTTCCAATAACTCCTGTGTATTCTGGTACTTCTACTACTGGAGCTGGTTCATCACCTGCTGTGCCAATAACTCCTGTGTATTCTGGTACTTCTACTGCTGGAGCTGGTTCATCACCTGCTGTGCCGATAACGCCTGTGTATTCTGGTACTTCTACTACTGGTGCTGGCTCATCACCTGCTGTACCAATAACGCCTGTGTATTCTGGTACTTCTACTACTGGTGCTGGCTCATCACCTGCTGTACCAATAACTCCTGTGTATTCTGGTACTTCTACTACTGGAGCTGGCTCATCACCTGCTGTACCGATAGCTCCTGTATATTCTGGAACTTCATTAACTGCTCCTTCAGCACCATTTACGCCACCTGTATACTCTGGTACTTCTACTACTGGAGCCGGTTCATCACCCTTGCTAGTTGTAGGTGCAGGTGTTTCTGGTTCTTCTGTGATTTCTTGATAGAAAGTTGTCAACTCGTAGAATTCTGGCTTGCCACCTTCCCAAGTGATTTTCACATCTAGCAATGGTGCACCTTCTTTAATAGCAAATGTCTGGAAGCTTGACTTGATTTCGCCTAAATCCGTCCATGTATCTGCCTTGCCTTCTTTAAGAGTACGTGCGAGCACATGAGCTTTTACTCCTTGAGGAAGACTTGAAACAAGTCGAATATGGTTAGCATCTGTTGGTTCTGACAAGTGGTATACAAGTTCACCCTGTTCTTTTTCAGCTTTATAGCTAGTTAAAACTTTACCATCTACCAAGTTAGTGTAGAGGTTACCTTGGCTCTCACCACTGTTTCCTTCTACAGTTGGATCATTGATTGGTTTCACAAATTCACCATCATTGATTACCAACTCTGTGAATCCTACAAAGCGAGCATCGTAATCAGCAGTAAATAGAACACGCAGATAGTTAGCTTTAACTGGACTTGTTAGTTCTCCTTCGATGTAACGATTTCCTGGCATCTTAGAATCATGTGTCCATCCATCTGTTAAGGAATCATCACGAGTTTCATTGGCAACGCCGTCACCAACAGTGACAACATCTGTCCAAGTCTTACCATCTTGACTAACTTGAATCTTACCATCACGGAGATAGTTTTGAGTACCATCTTGGATGTAAGCTCGAATCTTCTTGATGTCACGTTGGCTACCAAGTTTAAGAGTGATGTGACCATCTTTACGAGCATAGTCTGAGAACTCTACAAAGTTGTTATAGACACCGTCAAACAATTGATCTAAGTTCTTGAGCTTACGAACATCGTTAGTACCATAGTAAGGGTTGATGCCCATTGAAGTTGAATCAAGTGTAGTTGCCTGTACTTCTTTTGTTTGAACAAGAAGAGATGTTGCTGTTACCGCTTGCTCTTGATCAGTTTTATTGACTAAACGAACATAACGCACTAATGACTTGTCAGTCAATTGATCAGCTGGATACCATTCTTGGGCATTTGGAGAGTATTCCAAGTTGAGGGATGGATTTCAATACCAAGTGCTTGAATGCTTTCAGCTTGATGAAGACGATCAAGTTTCATACCCAAGTAGCTATTAGCTGGAAGCTTAGTTCCACTTGGAATTTGCATGTCATAACGACCAAGGCTATCATAAACTGGAGTTGACTTCAAGCTTTCAACATTTGTATCAGTTAATTCGCTGTTACCTGAACGTGTTTCAACTGAGAAGTCTCCGATACGCCACCATAGATTGATATCCTTAGTGTTACGAACACGAACGTAGCGGGCTGTGATTGGTGTTTCGATTTCTTTGGTTTGTTCACCAGTCAAGCGATCCAATTCTTGCCATGAGCTACCATCTGTAGAATACTCAAGAACACCTTCTGCTAGTTTATCACCTGAACCTTGGTGGAGACGAACTTTCGTAATCGGTTTAACTTCACCTAAATCAAGTTGTACCCATCCATTAGCTGGAGTTGTATCTGTTCGATCAGCATTTGCAAGCATTGCTTCAGTATTATCACGTCCGTCTGTAATCTGACCAACTGTTGTGTTGTACTTATACATAAGATTTGGACTGATAGTCACAGTAGCTGACTGTTTAGCACGAGTAACTTCTACAGGACGGTTGACAGCAATTTCTCTTACAGCGAACCAAGTATTAGCTCGATCAGAAGTCGCAATCATTCGAACTGCTTTGGCATTGATATTGAGATTTCAAATTTAAGCAGTGGCTCATTACCAGTGTAACTTGGTTCTGAAAGTGTTACCCACTCATCATTTTCATTGAGGTACTCAACCTTAGCATTATTAAAGGTGTCACGAGGATTTGCTTGTGTTCCCATTGCAAAGGTCAAGTTTTGGATTGGAACAGCTTTATTAAATTTCAATCCAATGTAATCACCAGTTTGAATACTGTTTGGTGATTTGATAAGGGCATGTGTTCCTAAATCTCCATCCGTTACTTCAGCAAGTCCACCTTCGACACCTGTACGGTTAGTGATAAAAGTACTAATCACTTGGTCAGGATGCAAGGCTTTTTGAACTTCTGTCGCAAGGATTTCACGAAGTCCAAGCAAGAATGGACGGATATGTTGAACCCCCAACTCAGCTCTTTCATCATGGTCTACATAGTGGAAGGTATAAGTTTGTGATTGTTCGTAGAGTTTCAAGCCCTTATAGTAACTATCCCAAAGTTTTGCAGAATCGTTCTTTTCGATAGCTTCTGTACCATCAAGAAGAGCACTCAAGGCGTCCATTTGGTCAATAGTATTATCCAACCAATAGTGGATTTGAGCACGCATCTTTTCATCACCAGATGCTTTATAAAGTTGTGCTGCAGCTTTTAGTTTAGCAAATTCTGCACGCAATTCTTGACGCTCTGCATTGACATCTTGACCAGCTTTCAACTTAGACATGAAGGCCGCCAATTTTGGTGCAAGTTCCACAGATTCTTCCAATTTCACAACACGACCATCCATGTTTTGGTTGATCATATGTTTACCAAGTTCACGAAAGGCAACTGATGCTTCGCTATCTGTAAACTTACCTGTTTCAACAAAGTTGAAGGCAATGTCATTTACTTTCTTAGCTTCTTCTTCAGATTTCCATTGTTTCCATGCGTACTGAGCTGCAGAGAAGAGGGCAATTTTAGAAGGCTCAGATTGTTGCATTGGATTCAACATAATACCAGATAGGAGAGTCGGATCCACGTTTGGATGAAGGAATTTCTCACCGCCACCCAAATCAAGTGTTGTTTAGAGTTATCTGTAACTGGCCAGTTTACCCATAGAGAAACTGGTCGGTAGGTCTTACCTCCTGCAGTCAGGTTATTCTTAAGGTTAGAGAGGAAGCTTTCAGACACTTCACCCCAAATCTTACCACCAGTCAATGTCATTGATGCTGAACTTGGAAGATTTTCGTTGAGTGATTTCAACTCATCTTCACGTCCATTACCCCAATATTGACCTGGAACAAAGATCATTTCCTTACGAAGACCAACATAAGTTGCTTGTTTTTCAGTCAACCAGTCTGTCATGTCCTTCATCAAGCGGTTGTAGCTATTGTAGCCACCAACTGGACTAGGAGCATCATCAGCTAGGATACCAAACTCGCGTACACCTGCATCCATCAACTGAGTAAATTTAGCTTTAATCGTATCTAAATCTTGTTGATATTGCGCATCATTACCAAAACGGATACGATCGTTCATGAATGGATGGATTGTCCATACATAACGAGTCTTATTTTGGTTCCCGACACGAGCCAATTCACGAATTTCAGCTAATTTTTCTTCTGGATAAAGTTCACGCCATTTCTTGTTATGGTATGGATCATCTTTTGGTGCAAAGAAGTATTGAGTCAACTTCAAGTCACCACCATAGCGCATGAGTTCAGCACGATCAGCATTAGACCATGGGTTTCCATAGTAACCTTCGATAAAGCCACGATTTTTGATCTCAGCAAAATCTTCAACGACTACATTACGTAATACTGGTGCTTGACTTTCATTGAGCATGTGTTTCAAGGTTGTCAAACCATAGAAGACAGCATCTGTATCTTTACCAACGATAGAAATTGTATTGTCCTTAATTGACAAAGCGTAAGCATCAATCTTGTCAAATAATCCTTGAGACAAGCTTGGCATTTCTTTTTCAGCTTGTGAATTTTGACCATGAACACCAAGATAAATATTTGTTGCTCCAGCTAAAGCTGTTTTACTGCTTGTGTAAGAGATTTGGTGATCTTGCAAAACACTCTTCAAGCGGTTACGAGTATAAATATCTAATTGGTCACCCATCACAAGGTTCACTTGTTTATGGAGTTTTGTAACACCCTCACCATAAGTTACTTTTTGTGGAATTGGGAAGACCTTGTACTCTTTCTTAAGGTAATCTTGGCTTTGGGCTGCAGCTGCAACAGCTTCATCACTAGCAGGTTTCGTTGCTACAAAGCTATCAGCTAGTTCAGTCGTTCCATCACCTTTTTCCTCAACTTTTGGTTTTTCTGGAGTCTCTGGTGTTTCTGGAGTCTCTGGTGTAGCTGGATTTTCTACTTCACTATCAGAAAGTGGCTTGAGAAGTTGAATTTCAGCAGCGCTTCCAAACCCACCAACACCTGCTAGAACTTTTAATTCTACCTTATTAGTTTCAATTGCTGCAAAGTTAACTGTCTTCTCTTTGGAATTGTTTTCCCAAGTTCCTGAAGCGACTTTGACCATTTGTCCATCTTTTTGAGCGTAGATTTCGTAAGAAGTTACAACACCATTTCCGCCTCCTGGACGTGGAAGATAGGTTAAACCATTTACTTTTTCAGCCGCTTTCAAGTTCATTGCAACGGTGAATGGCGCTTGATCTCCAGACCATTTTGAATGCCAGAAGGTATTTGGATCATTGTCAAAGGCTTTTTCTACTGGACCTTCTGCATTGGTTCCTGGTAATTCTTGACTAGTTGCAGAAACTGTAAATTTATCATTTGGAATCAAACGTGGGTTTACGAATGGTTCATTTGATAACTCAGCACTATGCAAGATTCCTTTGAATCCACCGATTTTTCAAGCGGTAGTACCAAACTGTTGTGGGCAAAACGTGGATAAGCAGGATTTGCAATCCGTTCAACCTTTTCACCATCTACATAAACTTCTGTTACTTGTGGTTTGGTTACAACAGAAATTTGATAGCGTTTATTCTTTTCAAGTTTCTTGTTGAATTGAATATGGAATTGTTCAAATTTATAAGCGAGGTAGCCATCCTTATCCGCAAGATAAAGTTGGTTGTCTCCACTAGTTGAGAAGGTTTGTTCGCCGTCACCAGTTACAGTAACATCCAATTTCAAGACATGACTCGGACCAACATCACCAACAAGACCTTCGATAGTGCTATCTTTTTCGAAGTTCAAACCTGCTTCAGACTTCTGTACTTTCTTAGCAAGATATTCTTTGACAGTTTCTGGATTAATCTTGAACAAGTCTTCTTCAGTTACTGTCTTGTCAGGATTCGATTGCGGTGCATAAACACTAGTTGGCTGGTTACGGTCTGCATAGGTCTTAGCTGCACGATCTGAACCCCAAGTGCGTTCTGCAGTTGATTGCATACTCTTGAAGAAGCGTTTAAAGATATCATATGAAGTTAAACCAGTTTCATGGAGATCAATGTTGTCATTCCAAACTGCATGACCACCACCGATGATATTTGGATTAGATGCTTCTAAGCGTGGTCCTCCACCTGTTGAGAAGTCATTTGGTGTCCAGCGATTGTATTGAGTTTCGTAGTTAGCATAATCGCCATAACCACCTTGACTGTTGCTTCCGCTTGGGACACTATAGGTTGGAATATCTGTGATATTGATAATCTTGGCACCCTGAGCAATTGCGGCCGCTGGACGTTGCCAACCAATACTCCAGATATCAACTTCTACTCCATTCCAATCAACTGGCGTTGTACCAGGCTTAGCACTAAGTGAGCCCCAAATACGAGGTGTATAACCTTTTCCTTTGATGTACTGGATCATATCGTTGACGTAGCGACGATAGCTTTCTCTACTGCCGTAGTACTCATCAGTTCCGATATGAACTGTTGAGACACCATGAAGTGGTGCATTTCTCCATCGAGCAATTTATCATAGACTGATTTAACAAAAGCAAGAGTTTCTTCGTACTTATTATCCAAGTCCAACATAGCAACACGTTCTACATTGTGCTTACCTCTATAATCGCTCAGACTACCTTTATACATAAGGTCTGGACGAACTTTAACAAAGGACAAAGCGTGACCTGGTGTGTCAATCTCAGGAACAAGGTTGATATGCAAAGCTTTAGCCAACTTGATGATCTGTTGCATTTCTTCCTTAGTATAATGCTCGTCTGATGTTAATTTTTCACCATTTTCTCCGACAACATCAGTTTCCACACGGAAACCTGTCTTGGCATTTTTTAGAACATAATCCAGTTCCTCTTGTTGACTAAGATGTTTTCCTTCCAAGTGTTTTTCTAGGAAGATATAGTTATCATTAAGGTGCAACTGCAAGTCATTCATCTTGTAGTAAGCCATATTTAGCATGATATCTACAAGCGTGTCATAAGGGATAAACTTACGACCTGTGTCTAGCATAAAACCACGGTGGCTGAAGCTTGGGAAGTCACGGATTTCACCGTTCTGTAGGTCATTTTCTCCCATTTGAAGAAGAGTACGAGTTGCGTAAAATGCACCTGCATTAGTCGCTGCTTCTACTGTGATAACTCCATCTTTAATGGTGATACCATAGCCTTCTTTACCATAGCCCTTGTCTTCAACCTTTTTAAACTCAATGCGTTTTTGAGCTGATTGATCACCTGTAGCGATTTCTAGCCCACGACTTTCAAGGTCAGTTTGATAGAATTTAGCTTCTTGACCAAATCCAGAATCTCCAACAGAAATAACCGTATCAGAAGTTATAGAAGTTTTACCTTCAGTTCCATACCACTGTTGAACTGCTGGTGCAACAGCTGGTTTGGTTCCAACACCTTCATCTGCGTGCAAACCTTTAATAAGAACTTCAAATTCTTTGTGAAGGTATGGCTATCCTTAATCTGTTGAACCATAACTTTCACACGTTGGTCTGTTAATGGTGTATAAATTTTGTTATTAAGATCAACAACACCCTGTTTGTTGCTACCAATCAAGCTAACTTTTCCTGGTAAACTAGGTAAAACGAGTGACTTACCGTCTTCAGCAACAGTTAGGTCTGTAACTTGGCGAATATCTGTTGGTTTGCTTGCATCTGGAATGTTTGAATACGCACGAATCTCTTGGATACCAACGTTTTTCCAGTTCATAGTACCAGCTTGATAGTCAGTGATTTCAAGTTTAAGGTACTTAGCATGGATAGCTTCTTTTAAGTCAACCTTTTCATCAAGAACGGGCTCTCCAGTACGCTGATGAGCTAACTTCCATTCTCCAGGACCTGATCCATTCACATTATCTTGATCAGCATAATAAAGATTCCAAGATTTGATGTTTGGATCATTTCGTTCACCACGAACACGACGGTCCCAATCAATTTCAATGTGCTTAATCAAAGTTGTCTTTTCAAGCTTAAATTCGATTGTTGGTTTATCAACGTTCTGATCAGTAGCCCAGCGAGTATCAGATTTTCCGTCAATTGCCTTTTCTGCTGTGTATTGTGTGTTGGCTTCATGGTTTGAAGCTGTTGCAGTTGCTTTTTCAAGATGATTGACATCTGGAGTTTCTACTAAATCTTTAGTCGCTGGTTGTGTTTCTGTAGAAGATGCTTCATTAGAAGTCTCAGCTGGCTTTGGACTAGTTGCTTCAGGTTGTATTTCAGATCCAGCTGGTTGATCCTCAGCTTGTCCTGTAGCAGCCGCTGCCTCTGCTTTTTCAATAGCTTCAGCTAAATCTGCCGGCAGCTTATCCATTGGCTGAACTTGAGTAACTACTCCCTCTGTTTCTGTAGGTCCCTCTGCTTCTGCAGCTTGAACCATGCCAGCACCAAAGATGCTAGCTCCAATCATTACAGAAGCTGCACCAATTGTGAATTTGCGTATACTATAGTGACACCGTTTTTCAAAAAGATGTTTTCCCATTTTTCATCTATTTCCTTTCATGCACTTACCAAAGTAAGCGTTCTCATTCCCCTTTTAAAAAGAGAGGACCAAGAGGTCCTCTCCAGGTGTTCGTTTTCTCCATCACTTCTAGTTAGGAGTTCGAGTTTTCGTTGACGAAATCTCTTTTATATTTTATTCTTTTTTCCCTTTTGCAAGAAATAGAGCAGAGATTGCTAGACTGAGACTTGCTAGGAAGAAGAGGTGCTCAGATTTGCTTTCTCCAGTCGCTGGAAGTTGAGCTTTCGAATTCTCTTTTGGAGTTGATTGTACTTCTGGTTTAGAAATATCTGCAGGTTTATTGCCAAGTTGTTCTACTCCTGGTGCCTGTGGAGAATCATTTTGAACTGCTTTCTTATAAACAACTGCATAATGTCCAAGTTGACTAGCAGTAAATTCGATTGCACCACGACCATTTGTAAAGCTCACTGGTTCACCTGACGCAGTGTAGTATACTGCTGCTACTTCACCAGATACAGGTACTCTAACAAGTACTGCACCTTTTGGTTGAAGTTTATGGTTAGTTTTATCTACAAAATGAAGAGCATACGCATCAAACTTAATTCCTTGCAAGCTTTGATCAGTTACTTTCTGAACTTGAAGTTTATAATCTGTCGGAATATCCCTAGATAGACCAGCTACCAAGACTCCAGTTTCCTTATCACTTAGTACTCGAACCCCTTCAGTCGGTTTATCAAGAACCGGCGCTGGTTCATCGCCAACTGTGCCAATTGCTCCTGTGTACTCTGGAACTTCTACTACTGGGGCTGGTTCATCGCCTGCTGTGCCAATTGCTCCTGTGTACTCTGGAACTTCTACTACTGGGGCTGGCCCATCGCCTGCTGTGCCAATTGCTCCTGTGTACTCTGGAATCTCCACAACTGGCGCTGGCTCTTCGCCTGCTGTACCGATTGCTCCTGTGTACTCTGGCAATTCTACTACTGGGGCTGGCTCTTCACCTGCTGTAGCAATCGGACCTGTGTATTCTGGTACTTCTACTATTGGAGCTGGCTCTTCACCTGCTGTAGCAATCGGACCTGTGTATTCTGGTACTTCTACTATTGGAGCTGGTTCGTCGCCTGCTGTGCCAATTGCTCCTGTGTACTCTGGAACTTCTACTACTGGGGCTGGCTCTTCACCTGCTGTGCCAATTGCTCCTGTGTACTCTGGAACTTCTACTACTGGGGCTGGCTCTTCACCTGCTGTGCCAATCGGGCCTGTGTATTCTGGTACTTCTACAGTTGGAGCTGGTTCGTCACCCTTACTTGATGTTGGAGTTTCTGGATCTGGATCTGGAGTTGGAGTAGGTGTTTCATCTTTCAATTGATCGAGATAATCTGCAAAGTATTCAAGCATTCTATTAGTCAATAGGTGATTATCAGTTGCGTATTTCATGCTAGCAACAACACCTGCAACTTCTTCTTGATTGCTCTTATTAGTCAATTTTTGAGCCTTGGCCAATGCAGCTTCATATGCTGCTGTATCAAGACCTGCTTCAGCAACTTGAGGACGAGCAAATATCAATTCTGCAGCTGATTGATATTGGTTTCCACCATCTCCGTAAGTTCTTGTTCCTGTTAGGACAATCTTCTTAGCTTTGATAGTCTTGCCAAAGTCGATATCTTTTGGTTTATTGTTGTCAGCCCAATTAGTTGCATTGAAGGTATGTTCCTTACCTGTTTCATCAGTTACTACAAGAGTCACGTCTCTCAAGTTACCATTTGAACCTGAACCACGTGGAACATAACGGAAACCTGTAATTTCAGTTGGTTCTTTCAAGACCATTGTTGCTGGCTTGCCAACATCTCCTCCGCTCCATGATGTATGCCATAGGCTAGACAAGTTACCGTCAAAGGCATTTTCAATACCTTCGCCAGCCTGAGCAGGAGCTGAAAGACTTGCAAAGTCATCTGCTACAAGAGCTATTTTCTTCAAGACTAAAGCATCTTTCAAAGCATTAACCTTAGCGATTTCTGCTTTAGCTTCTTCTACACTAATGTCATCGTCTGCTTGACTAAGATTGAAGACCGCTTCTTTCAGAGCATCCATAGACTCTTGGGTATAGTTGGTCATTGCAACTGTTGGAAGATAGTTCTTGACAGCATTTTCTGTCATCATCTTACCAGTCAAGACAATTTCTTCAATTTGAAGTCTATCCATCATGAAGTCATTGTAACCACGGAAGTTAGCATTACCACCAGAATCTCCACGAGTATTACTTGCATTACCTGTCGAGTAGATACCAATCCAAGTATCGCCAGTTTCAGCACCTGTCACGAGGAAGGTTGCACGTTTCGCTTTTGGAGAATCTGTCCATGAGTTTGGTAATTCATGCATTTCGAGATCGCTTGCTTGGCTACCACGACGACCAGATTGGAATTCTCCCTTACCTACAACAAATGCGTAAGTATTATCTGATCCAGCTTCGTAGTCAAATGTAATACGGTAGGTCTTACCTGCTTCAAAGCGGAAGTTTTGTGGAATTGTTTGGTAAACCAAGTTACGACGGCTAACGAGACCGTTTGTCTTAAGTGACCAATTTCCTTCGATAACGTCATCAACTTTCTTGCCGTTCCAATCACGTTGTGTGTATGGAGCATGTTTTTCAGACAAGTGAGTACGGTTGTCTTCAACACCTTCGATTCCACCAATGACAAATGGGAAGATACCTTGTCCAACATTTTCAAAGTCTTGTTTGAAGACGCCTGTTGCAGTATCGTGACCATCACCATACATAGCAGAGTCATTTTCGAAGGTACGGATTTCGTCGAAGTAAGTTGCTTCATCTCCTGCTTCACGACTCAAGGTCAAGGTTACATTTGATACATCTGAACCTGTTGTGAAGAAGGCATACATGTTTTGGAAGTAACTTGTATCATTAACAGTTGCGTTGTCACGACGAGTGTTATGAGCGTATGCTTTAACATAGTTGAGGGCGAGTGACTTGTTCGTGTAGTTGGTCACTTCTTTCTCACCAGTATTAACTGTAATACTTGCTTTAGCATCACTACGGTTATCCACACCGACATAGACTGCATATTTAGTATTTGGTTTCAAGCCAGTCAATTTGAGTGAGACTAACTTTTTCTTTATTGCCTTGGATACGAAGCATTTGGTTGGCACCTTGAGACTTCACGATTTCAGCCTTAGATGCATCACCTGTAATCTTCCAATGATCCAAAGATTCGCTGTTAAATCCTTGGTCATAGATATGCATTCCTTCACTCCATGACATTTCAGGATTTGTTTGTTTAGAACGATAAAGAACATAAGGTTGGTTTGCTAGGAGATCAAGAGTAATCTTACCATCTTTGACAGCTACTTCTTGTTCTTCAGTCTTACCTTGGTCTGTTAGTTTGTAAAGGTAAACTTTGCCATTTGCCCAGTCGCTAGGAAGTGTCCAAGTTGTTGCACCTTTTTCAGTGTTGAAATAGTACATTTTTTCCTTGTCGCCAGTTAGCTTGTTACCATTTGCATCCCAATTCCAAGGTGTCAAGTAGGCTGAACCATCTTGAATCACACGATCGTTGAGTGTAACAATTCGTTCACGGTATTGTGGGCTATTAACATCATTAGATTTACGAGTAACAACTACCTTGTTGTTAGCCTCATCGACCAATTCAACCTTCATCTCAGGTGTCCACTTGTATGTGCCACCATTGTCAGTCATGGTTACTGGTTTACCATTTTCCCATTTGCTAACAGTGAAGTGTTGGAAGTACTTGGTCATCACATCATGAGCAAACAAGTTAGTTACATAACCATTATAGTCGCTACGGCCTTGCCATCCTTCAAAGTCCTTCATGCTGTATCCGCCTAGAAGTGGGTAGTTAGCCGCACCTCCGTAGCTTCTGTAATCACCAACCCAAGCATCTTTTTGGTGGTTACGGATAAAGCGAGTGATGGCACTGTTGATACCTTTATTCGTATAGCCACCATAAGTCAAGTCAGCTGCCCAGTGATGGAAGGTAGAGTCATACTCACCACCATGGCCCCACTCAATTGCAAAGCGCCAACCTTGTTTGTTGATTTCTTTTGCAAGAACGTGAGTTGCCCAAGCACCGTTGTCACCTGATTGGCCGTTACCCCAAACGTCGACATAAACGAAGTCTAGGCCTTCACCCAATTCTTTCTTCAATTCTTCCCAACGTGCTAAACGTCCATGAGCTAAGTCATAAGCTGCATCGATATTGATACCTTGGTCAATCCAGTTCCAACCGTAGCTATAGCTACCGTCAGCGTTTTTACGAAGGATATTTTCATTGAAGTATTTTGATTCAGGATAAGTTTCTGAAGCATTGACGTGGATACCGAGGTGGGCACCATATTTCTTAGCTTTTTCAATAAGAGCTTTAAAGTCTTCTGTACCACCGATACGTTTACCGATATCTGCGTAGTTCAAGTGACCTGAGTCATGTCCTTCACTACCGTAACCTTTAAGGAGGACACCCTGACCAAGACCATCTGTATGGAGGTTAATCTTCTTGATACCATCCAAGGTCATGAGGAATGGGTTTTGTGCTTGTGAACCAAAGTTCATGGCGATACGGTAGGCTGTAATATTTTTAACTTTTTCCCAACCTTGAGGGTTGTTCATGATGCTACGGTATGCAATCGCACCATCTTGCCAGTCTACTTTATTATCAGCATTGGCATCTTCTGTGATGACAACTTTAGCACTTGGAAGTTCCTTAGTATATGCTGGGAAGACAATACCATTGTGAGCTTTTTCCCACTGCCATTCAGAGCTATGAATTTCAACGTAGTTGGCATTACCAATAGTATTCTTGTAAGCTGTCAAACGTGTCCAATCGTAAGAACCACCACCATAGCTGTTTTGTGAGTTGCTCCATACACCAGCAGCAAGTTTATCTGTTGAAACAAATCCATACATGTAACCTTTTGCCAAATCTTTCATTGGATTTGTTACTTCGATATGGTCGTCACCACTTACGTGAGTATTGTTTGACATGGTTGCCCCATCAAACTTAGCTCCTGCTTGGTCGCTTGATACAGATACCAAGGCATTTCCTAGGAAGCTGATTGAAGAAAGTAGTTTGCGTTCATCATCAATCTTCTGTCCTGGTGTTACTTGGTTATGGTTTACAATCTTAGTTACATCAAAGTGAAGTTGATTGTCCACCACTTGCAAACGAACGGTCATATCTGCATTGATGAGGTTCTCCGCATCACGGAGTTTCATTTCATACTCAGCAGTTGTTGCATTAATCTTCTTATAAGTAACTTCAGGAGTTACTGCATGTTTATTGATGAGGACTTTGTTTATTTGTTGAACTTGACCCGGAAGCTTGTTGCCATTTAGGACGTATTCTTTAATACGTGGGAAGGCTTGGTCAATAACTGCTTTCAATACTGTAGATTCGATCGTGTCATATTTGACTTTGCTATCATCTACTGTATCGCCTTTCTTTTTCAGCAGCCTCTTGGTCGTTTTTCACACCTTCTTGGTCATCCGTTTTAACGTTTACAATAGTTCTCTCACTACCATTGTATGTTCCAGCTTTAAGAACAATATTCTTCTCATCTTTTAGTTTGTCATTGACTGCAGATGGCAAGGTAACTGTGTCGAAGAGTTTGACATCATTGTTGGTTGCATTGAGTTGTCCGTCTGATTTAAGACTGACCGTCAAGTGGTTGACAGAACCATTTACCGGTGCTGCAACACGGCCACCTTGGTACCAAAGTCCACTGCCGTTTGTCTTGTATTCCCAGAACCATCCACCTTGGTCATACCCTACAAAAACGTTGTTATCGGTATCTTTAAATTTCATGAAGACACCAAAGCGAGATTTGCCTGTTTCAGACTCTTCTTTGAAGGTCAAATCAACTGTGGCGTTTCCATTTTCATCAACTGTCAAACCTTCTTTTTCAAACAAGGCTGGTTTTTTACCATTGTCATTTTGAGCAGTTGACGCTAGTTGGTTGTAACGAACTCCATTTTCTTCACGGATCGTTACAGTTCCCTGTTGTTCTTTATTTGAAACAGTTTTCCACTCTGGAGTCACTTCTTTTGATTCAGCCGGTTTAGTTTCTGCTGGTTTGTTCTCAGCTGGTTTTTCTTCTTTCGGCTTATCTTCTTTTGGTTTCTCGTCCTTGTCTTCAACTTGTTTATCAAGTGCATCTAGACCTGCTGGTTTTGTTGTTTCAATGCCCTTAATATAGTTTTGAATCCATTCAAGCTGAGCTGGTGAGAAGAGAATTCCTCCACTGCGGCTTCCAACAACACCATTTTGGTGGATACCAATCAATTTTCCATTTTCATCGAAAATTCCGCCACCACTTGCACCAGGCTCACTTCCTTGATAACTGATCCCACGAACACCCTCACCGTGATTATTGATGTCTTCAACTGTAGTATTTAAGATTGGAGACAGTTTTCCAGTTGGATAACCAAAAACGTGTACCTTATCTCCAACCTTAGTAGTTGCAGGTTTGTCAGTCACTTCAACAGGAGCGTTAGCAAGAGGAGAACGAAGCTTAACGATGGCCAAGTCATTCTTATAACCTTTTAGGAAGCCTTCACGGTCCCAGTGTTTAACGTCATTCTTACTGAATTTAACATCAGGCGCTCCTTCGTAAGAAACTGAATAAACATCATCATCACTCTCAATATTATCAGCTACCTTGCGATTGTTTCCGTCTGGAACATCTTTGATAAAGTTATGAGAAACAGATAAAACTAGATTTTCACCAATGACAATACCGCTACCGACACCAGCTGCACTTTGAATTTTAACAGTCGCCCCATAGTTTAATTCGCCATTTTTTGTTTTAGCGACATCTTCTGGAACTAGACTTGTATCGTCTTTTTCTAAGTCTTCTTTCGAAGCAGTACGACCACCTTCTTCAGCCTTGTTAAGTTTTTCACGTAAGTCTTCTGGAAGGGCATCCGAAGTTGCCGCTGCTTCTTTTTCTTTCTCGAGTAATTCTTCTTCTGTTTTTGGTCCTTCAGTTACTTCAGGAGAACCTTGGTCTTCACCAGGTTTTGGCGCCTCAAACTCACGTCCATCATTTTCATTTGCGTTAGCAAGAGCTGCGGTCAAATCTGCTGGCATATTTGCTGTTGAACCTGTTTGCGCAGAATCTGCAAGAACAGTGCTAGTTCCAAAGAAAGCAGCACCAATCATGACAGAAGCAACCCCTAATGAAAATTTCCGAATACTATATTTGCAACGTTTTTCAAATAATCTTTTATCCATCGGTTCTTTTGTTCCTTTCAGTTTACAAAGTAAGCGTTTGCATTTTTGTTTAAAAAAATAACCTCCTCTATTTTTCTAACACTCCCTTATAAACATATAAATTTTTCTATACCAATTTAATATATCAAAAAAGGTTAAAAAAATCAATAGTTTAATAAGTAAAACTAGTAAAAGTATAATCCAATTTTCAGACTAGTCTGAAAAGAATTTCAGCAGGCCTTATTTCTAGCGTTTTAGCAACAAAAAAGAAACTTTATCAAGAAAGCTAAACCATCCTCGTTTAACTTTTCAATAAAGTTTCTATGAATTTTTATACTATTTTTACTTTTTTACTGTTGTAAAACCTTTCTTGGTTTTGTGCCTTCAGCAGGACCAATGACCCCAGCCATCTCTAATTCTTCCATCAATCGAGTTGCACGGTTAAAGCCAACCGACAGACGGCGTTGAATCATAGAGGCACTAGCTTTTTGTGTTTCAATGACAAGTGCTTTAGCTTCTTCAAATAGTGGATCTCCACCATCTTCACCAGAGCCAGAATCACCATCCGTCTCAGAAACTTCTCCAGGATCAAAACTGTCATCATAATCAGCATCTGCTTGAGCCTTAATGAAGCTAACAATACGCTCCACATCATCATCAGAGATAAAGGAACCTTGCAAACGAACAGGGTGATTTCATCGATTGGTTTGAAGAGCATATCCCCTCGACCAAGCAATTTCTCCGCACCATTTTCATCCAAAATAGTCCGAGAATCTGTTCCAGATGAAACAGCAAAGGCTACACGGGAAGGAACATTGGCCTTAATCAAACCAGAAATAACATCCACTGAAGGACGCTGGGTTGCAAGAATCATGTGAATACCAGCTGCACGCGCCTTTTGTCCCAGACGAATAATGGCATCTTCTACTTCTTTGCTAGCTACCATCATCAAATCTGCCAACTCATCAACAATCACGACAATTAAAGGTAGAGGCACTTGTTTGTACTCTGACTGGGCATTGAATTCCTCAACTTTAGCATTAAAACCAGCGATATTACGGACACCAACTTTTGCAAATAGCTCGTAGCGGTTTTCCATTTCATCTACGACTTTTTGGAGGGCCTTGCTGGCCTTGCGAGGATTGGTTACAACTGGAATCAAGAGATGGGGAATATCATTGTAGACCGACAACTCGACCATCTTAGGATCCACCATCATAAATTTGACTTGGTCCGGGCGAGCCTTCATCAAGATACTAGCGATAATACCATTAACTGCAACAGATTTACCAGAACCTGTAGACCCAGCTACAAGTAAGTGAGGCATTTTAGCCAAGTCAAAACTACGAGCTGTTCCGTTAACGGCCTTCCCAAGAGGGATTTCTAGAAGATTTTCAGGCTTGGTTTGAGACTGTTCCCATAGTTCTCGGAAGGAAACTGTTGCGATTTCTGAGTTTGGAACTTCTATACCGACTAGCGACTTTCCGGGAATCGGTGCTTCAATACGGACATCCTTAGCAGCCAAGGCCAGAGCCAAGTCGTCTGCTAGATTGGAAATACGATTGACACGAACACCAACTGCTGGTTTAACCTCATACTTGGTCACCGATGGACCGATTTCAGCACGTTCAACCGTTACCTTGATACCGAAACTAGCAAAAGTTTCTTCCAAAATCTTGATATTCTCTCGAACAATTTTCTTTTCTTAGACTGATCTTTTGGTTTATCAGGTGCAAAGAGTTGCAAGCTTGGGAGCTTATATTCCAAGGCCTTTTTAGCAGAAAAATCTACTTCAACATCCTCATCTTCTGCATAATCAGCTCCCTTAGGAATGTCATCTACTTGAGGATAATCATAGTCCGCTTGTGGGAGTATAATTTCAGGTTCCACCCATTCTTCTTCAGGAAGTGGTGGAATATCTTGCAAAGGTTCTTCTAAAAGAATCTCCCCTGTTTCCATATCAATCGGTGGCAAAGACAGTGACTCCTGCTCTTCTTGTTCTCTCAGCAATCTCTCTTGCTCTTCAGCTTCTTTACGAGCTTTTTCCTCCTCGCGTTTGATGAAGCGTTCTTGTTTTTTCTGCTCGCGTCGTTCCATCCATAGGCTCATGCGAGCTGCAAGGAAATCAGCAATGTCATAGATAGACCAAGGACTAGCCAATATCATTCCGATTAAGATAAAGATAGTACCTATAAAGTAAGTTCCAATATTTGAAAATAGAAATGCTACCGGAATGTAAAGCCCTACCCCTAACAAACCGCCACCAGCAAAACTAGTCACTTGAAAACTGGTTAAATCTTTATAGATTTGACCAATCGTTCCTTGGAAAACGGCGTTTGCCATGCTCAATTTCCAAACTAGATAGGCTTCAAAAATGAGAAGTAAGCCTGCAAAAATAAAGAAGAAGCCTGCTAGCAAACCTTCTTGCTTATGTATCCATTTAAAGAAGAATAGATAGATGATTAGAGAAAAAATTGCTAGATAAGCTAGACTACCCACAAGTAAGCGGATTAGATTGTAAATACTGATTCCTACAGCTCCCCATTTAAGAGCAGCAAAAATCAAGAAAATAGCCAGTACTAACGAAATTAACATCCGCTGAATAGCTTTCTTTCTTTCTATTTCTGCTTTAGACGGTCTCCGTCTATTTTTATTTGTATTCTTATTTGCCATGTTTCCATTATAACATATTTCATAAACTTTTCGAGGGGTTAAAAAAATGACTGCCCACTTCCGTGTTCAGTCATTTGAATATGTTTGTGATTATTTTTTTCTATAGTTTTACGTAGGTAACCGTAAACTACACCACTGACAAGTCGCTCCTACCAAGACAGAGACAAGATAGAGAAGAGCATTTGAAGTAAGCGCGATAACGAAGATCCCTCCGTGCGGAGCCATGAGCTTGATACCTGTAAGACCAACGAGTCCACCTGCTACTGCAGATCCAAGGATAAAGCTTGGGATAGCACGAGCTGGGTCTGCTGCACCAAACGGGATAGCACCTTCAGTGATGAATGACAAGCCCATAACGATGTTCGTCAAACCAGAGTTGCGTTCTTCTTTGGTAAATTTATTCTTGAAGAGAAGTGTTGCGACAAAGATAGCAAGCGTGGAACCATTCCTCCAGCCATAACTGCTCGCCATTGCTACTGAACCACCAGTAGCTACAGTTGCTGCAAGCGTACCTGTACCAAAGACGTAGGCTGCTTTATTGACAGGTCCACCCATATCAACAGCCATCATGCCTCCAAGGACGATACCTAGAAGGACTGCTGATCCACCTTCAAGACCAGCAAGGAAGTTGTTCATACCAGTGTTGATTGCGGCCATTGGGATATTAACAGCTAACATCACAAAGCCTGTCAAGATTGTTCCAAAAAGTGGCAAGAGAAGGATTGATTTAGCACCTTCAAGTGAGCGAGGAACCTTCACGTATTTCTTAACCAAGAGCACCAAGGCACCCGCGATAAATCCACCTACGAGGGCTCCAAGGAAACCTGATGACACTCCTGCAAGAGTTGAAGTTGCTTCACCACCTTGAGCGTAAGGGATTTTACCAAAGGCATAACCTTCTTTAGCGATAGCACCAGCTACGAAACCGGCTACCAAACCTGGTTTTTCAGCGATTGAGTAAGCAACATATCCTGCAAATACTGGAAGCATCAAACCAAAGGCTGATCCACCGATTTTCATGAACATAGAAGCGAGTTCATGGTAAGAACCAAGATTTCCAAGACTCTCATTTGGAACCCCAAAAGCACCATCAATCAAGAAGGCGAGGGCAATCATGATACCACCACCAATAACGAATGGCAACATTTGTGATACACCACTCATCAAGTGTTTGTAGAATGCACCACCTAGACTTTGTTTTTCATTAGATGCTGTTGAAGCTTGCGCTCCATTAGCAGCACGATATACTTCAGCATTACCAGAAAGAGCCAAGTTGATCAACTCTTCTGTCTTACGAATACCATCAGCAACCGGACGGTTTACCAATGGTTTACCATCGAAACGATCCATCTCAACTGCTTTATCTGCAGCAATGATAACAGCTTTTGCATTGCGGATATCTTCTGCTGTCAATTTGTTGCCAACACCACTTGCACCGTTGGTTTCAACCTTGATACCAACACCCATTTCCGCAGCCACTTTTTGAAGAGCTTCTTGGGCCATGTATGTGTGGGCAATTCCTGTTGTACAAGCTGTAACTGCTACGATAAAATCACCAGATTCATTTGCAGGAGCTTGAACTGGTTCTTGAGCTTTTTCTGAAGCTTGGTCAAAGAGGTCGATAACTTGATCAGCTGAGGTTACTTGACGAAGTTTGTCAGCAAAGCCGTCTTTCATCAAGTATTGAGACAATTCTGCCAAGGCAGCCAAGTGAGTATCATTTTGGCACCTTCTGGAGCAGCAATCATAAAGAAGAGGTCAGTTGGTTGTCCATCTAAACTTTCGTAGTCAACACCCTTATTTGATTTAGCAAAGAGAACAGTCGCTTCCTTAACAGCAGCATTTTTACTGTGAGGCATTGCGATACCGTCACCCAAACCTGTAGAAGTCAAAGCTTCACGTGCCAAGATTCCTTCTTTGAAGGTTTCAAAATCCGTCACATATCCATGCTCTACTAGACTATGAATCATTTCTTCGATAGCTGCTGTTTTTTCAGTTGCTTGCAAATCTAACAACATCACATCTTTTCTCAATAAATCTTGAATTTTCATCTTTTTTCTACCTCAACTTTTTCATAAGTTTCTTTAATAAATGCTGCAGTTGCTAAATCATCTGAAAATGTAGTTGCTGTTCCACAAGCCACTCCCCATTTGAAGGCTTCTACTGCGTCTTTTGATTTGACAAACTCACCAGTAAATCCAGCAACCATCGAGTCACCAGCACCCACTGAGTTTTTAACTGTTCCCTTGATCGGTTTAGCAAAGTAAGCTCCCTCTGATGTTACCAGAAGGGCTCCATCGCCAGCCATAGAAATAATCACGTTTTGAGCGCCTTTAGCCAGCAACTCTCGAGCATATTTCTCTATCTCATCTAAGCTTTCGAGTTTCACTCCAAAGATAGCTCCCAGTTCATGATTGTTTGGTTTGACCAAAAGTGGTTGATAATCCAAACTATCAATCAAGGTTTGACCTTCAAAGTCACAGACTACTTGAGCGCCTGTCTGACGCGTCAAGGCAATCAAATCCTTGTAAATAACATTACCCAAGTTTAGCACTCGAACCTGCAAAGACAACTGTATCTTCTGCTGTTAAACTAGAAAGAATAGCCTTCAACTCTTCAAGTTGCTCTGGTTCAACAGTAGGTCCAGTTCCGTTGATTTCTGTTTCTTGGTCGGCTTTAATCTTAACATTGATACGCGTATCTTCTGCCACTTGGACAAATTGCGTTTCAATTTGTTCTTCAGCTAAAGTATCTGTGATAAATTTACCAGTAAAGCCTCCAATGAAGCCCGTCGCTGTATTTGGAATATCCAAACGTTTCAAGACACGACTAACATTGATTCCCTTACCACCAGCAAACTTATCATCACTATCCATACGATTGACACTACCAACTTCCACTTTGTCCAAACGGACAATGTAGTCTATAGATGGATTGAGTGTGACTGTATAAATCATACTTCTATTACCTCCGTTTTCTCTTTGATAGCTGGCAAGAGCTCGTGACCCTTGCTTGTAATGACAATAGCACGTTTTATAGGAGCTACCTTAGCAAAACAAGACTGACCAATCTTGGATGAATCTGCTAGAACATATGTCTGTTTAGCATTTTCTAAGATAGCACGCTTGACGGCGCCCTCCTCCATATCTGGAGTTGTAAAGTAACCTTCATCTACACCATTCATTCCAATAAAGGCACGATCAAAGTGCAGTTGGTTAATCTGATTGAGAGCTACTCCTCCGATACTGGCATCTGTTGTCATTTTAACTCCACCACCGATAATGACTGTTGGGATTTGCTTATCCACTAATTGAACCGCATGGTGAATGGAATTGGTTACCACTGTAATGTCTTTTCGCTCCAATTCCTTAATGAGAAAGGCTGTCGTACTTCCTGCATCCACAAAGATAACATCTTTTTCTTTGATGAGGGAAGCCGCTTTTTGCGCAATCAACTTCTTTTCTTGAAGGTTTTTGACAGATTTTTCTTGAATGGTTTCTTCTTCTTGCAAGGAGTGAGGCAACTCTGCTCCTCCATGCACTCGACGAAGTTTATTTTCGGACTCCAATTCATCTAAATCACGTCTGACTGTTGATTCTGAAGTATCTAACAAGCCTACCAATTTCTCTAGAGAGACGATTTTATGCTTACTCAATTCTTCTAAAATCAACTTTTTTCTCTCGCTTTTTAGCACGAACCCACCTCCTGTTAACGATTACAATATTCATTCTATCATAAAAAAGAACAAAGTCAAGCATTTTTTATCATTTTCTTTCACTTTCTATTATTTTCTTTTTCTAAAAATTTATTTGCAAGAAAGAAGGCTTTATGGTAGACTAGGTTAGTAAACAATGGAAGATTACTCAAGAGGCTTAAGAGGCCGTGTTGGAAACGCGGTAGGCGTGTCTAAAGCGTGCGTGGGTTCGAATCCCATGTCTTCCGTCGATAAACAAAACAATAGGAATTATATTTTTTAATACTTCTATTAAAAAAACGCTGAAATTTCAGCGTTTTTTATTTCTATAAATGGAGCCGGTGGGAGTCGAACCCACGTCCAAACACCTGCTAACATATTTGTCTACAACCATAGGTTATGTATTGTTTTAACAGCATCTCGACACATAACTCAAGCCTAGGAACTGCGAGTCTATCAATCTCTTATCAAACTGCTAGACAAAGTTTGATCGTATCTCGCTAAAATTAAGACCTGTCATCAGACACGAGCAATCCGAATCGGGTCACGCCTGCTGGTTTTTAGGCAGCTAGAGCGTAAGAAGTGTTATTTTTTGCAGTTATATTTAACTGAGCGTTTACGTCGCCACACGAGTCGCAAAATATGCCTCATAATGCCTGTCGAATCCGTAACGACCCCAAAAGACAGTAAAACCATTATACCTTATCTCAGTTAAAAAAGCAAAAGTCATTATAAACACTAATAAGAAAATTTCGGCTGATAGAAATATAGTCTACTTAATCATTACAACCTTGTTTAAGCCAGTCTTCTAAAACTTGATAGACTCCTGCTTGACTATTAGATGGTGCCAAGTCTGTTGCAGCAGCCTTAGCCTTATCATCCGCATTTTCCATAGCATATGCAATTCCAGCCAGTTCTAGCATCTCGACATCATTTTCACTATCACCAAAAGCCATGATTTCTTGAGATTTTATATCCCAACGTTTGAGTAGTTCTTGTAAGCCCCAAGCCTTATGAATACCCTCTTGCAAAATATCGATACAGCCGTAACCACTAGAAACTGCCTGAACATGCCCATTAAAAAGTTGATTGATTTCTTGCAAAACTGTGTCAGAACGTTCCTCTCCGACCACCAAACTCATTTTTAAAACACCGCCAAACAAATCAGTTTGGAGCTCGTCAACAAAATTCATTCGCTTGTATAAAAGCTCAATCATCTCAGGTGTCATAAATTTATCCAGTTCCGTAAAGACGGTACCCTTTCACAAAGCCACCATTCATACTAGTCACCACAAACTGGTCTTGACATTCTCGACCCTTGAAAAATTTTAAAGCCTTATCAACCACCTGGTCATCCCAAGTATGACACTGGATAAGCTGGTCATTTTCAAATATCCGAGCACCATTGGCAACGATAAGAACTACCCGATCCGTTAAGTGCCCCAGCAATTGTCTCACACGATGGATTTCGTTTCCAGTCGCAATAACAAACCGAATATTCCTTTCCTCCAGCTGATCTAAAATCTTTTCTAAACGCGGTAAATCAACTTGTCCTTTGGGATCCAACAAGGTTCCATCCATATCTGTTGCAATTAGTTTTATCGTCATCTTGTCTCCTTCTAGCTAAAGCTACTACCACTTCAATCCTACATGTTCATTCATTTCTCTATATGCAGTGTCAATCCGTACCTTGGTTTCTTCATCTAACATGTCACGGTGAGTACCACCCTCGATAAAATCCTCCAAGATATAAGTCTGATATAGATAATTTGGATAACCTTCTGGTGAATAGGTTCCCTTATGTATACGACTAACCCAAGTTGGATGAGCTTGCGCTGTAACAATAATAGTTTTACCGGTTTCTTTCTTAATGCTTACGTCCATGAGAAGTCCACGCTCAGTCCATTTAGCGTTCGCCACATCTTGCATGGTTTCGATTCGTTGATTGGATAAGAAATTTCCCATAGAGTAAATAATGAGTTTTTTGTCCCCATCTTTTTCGACGATTTCAGAAGGTTCAACAACGTGAGGATGACCTCCAAAGATAATATCAGCACCCCAATCAATCATCTTATGATAGAGAACTTTTTGCTCTTCAGTCGGATCTAACTGGTATTCAACTCCCATCTGTGGCATGACAATGGTAATATCAGCTTCTTTTTCCGCACGCTCGATCTCTGCTTTCATTTTAACTTCATCCAAGTCAGACAAGTAATGATTGTAGTCTTCTTTAGAAATAGATTCCTCAATTCCATTGAAACCGTATGAATAGGCTAAGAGAGCGATTTTGATACCATTAACTTCCTTAATCACTATTGGCGACTTGTCGCGAGATTTATGCGTATAAACACCAATTGGGGTTATACCAGCATTTTCGATAGTATCTACCGTTGAAATAAGACCACTTAACTGTGAATCAAGGATATGATTATGAGCCAGATCCAAAACATGATAACCAGCATCTTTGATGGCATCCATGACTTGAGGCGGAGCATTAAATAGTGGATATCCTGCCAGATAATGGTCTGGGCTTATAGTTCCTTCGAAATCACCGATAACCAAGTCTGCTTTTTAAACCAGGGTTTAACGTATTCATAATTTTCATAAAAATCATAAGTCCCATCCTCTTTTTTGGCTGACATGTATACTATATCATGATAAAGCAAGTCACCATGAGCCATAATACGGGCAGTAGATTCCTGTTCTCCTTCTTTACTTTTCGTCTGCGGGCTAGACTCTTGGTGTGAGACACTTGGGTTACTACTTGTAAAGAAAATTCCTTGGAGACTTTCTGCAAATAAGGTTAGAGACATGGAGATTGCGACTACCGTCAATAAGACTACTATAAAAGTTGCATTCGTCCATTTGCGATAGTTCCTAAAAAATCTAACAGGGCCTAACTTTAGGAGAAAGCCTGATTGCTTTTTTCTTCTTCTACTACGTTTTTCCATCTGATTCCTCCTTACTTTTTTATGTAAGTCTTCTTTTTCTATTATACCATAGACAAGCTTGTATTTCATCTGAGGCTTGATAAATGGACAAACTTCTCTACTTTCTTTCTAAGGCTTTTTGTGTTATGATTGAATGGTAAGAAAAGGAGAGAGAACATGTCTGCTATAGAACGTATTACCAAAGCCGCTCATTTAATTGATATGAAGGATATTATTCGCGAGGGGAATCCTACTCTTCGAGCCGTTGCTGAAGAAGTTACTTTCCCACTTAGTGATCAGGATATCATTCTAGGAGAAAAGATGATGCAATTCCTCAAACATTCTCAAGACCCCGTTATGGCTGAAAAACTAGGACTTCGTGGTGGAGTTGGTCTTGCTGCTCCTCAATTGGATATCTCAAAACGCATCATCGCTGTTTTGGTACCTAACATTACCGAAGAAGGGGAAACTCCTCAGGAAGCCTACGATTTACAAGCCATTATGTACAATCCAAAAATTGTATCCCACTCAGTTCAAGATGCTGCTCTTGGTGAGGGAGAAGGGTGCTTGTCCGTCGACCGTAATGTCCCAGGCTATGTCATTCGACATGCCCGAGTTACAGTTGACTACTTTGACAAGAATGGTGAAAAGCACCGCATTAAGCTTAAAGGCTACAACTCGATTGTTGTCCAACATGAGATTGACCACATCAATGGCATTATGTTCTACGATCGTATCAATGAAAAAGACCCATTTGCCATCAAAGATGGTCTCCTCATTCTCGAATAAAGCAAATCCCGTTATAAGACGGGATTTTATGTTATAATAAACTCATGAAAACAAACGATATTGTCTATGGCGTACATGCCGTTACCGAAGCCCTCCTTGCAAATACTGGAAACAAACTCTATGTCCAAGAGGATCTAAGAGGTAAAAATGTTGAAAAAGTGAAGGAACTAGCTACTGAAAAGAAAGTTTCTATTTCTTGGACCTCGAAAAAATCCCTCTCAGAGATGACTGAAGGTGCTGTCCACCAAGGTTTTGTATTGCGTGTTTCTGAATTTGCCTATACAGAATTGGAACAGATTCTATCAAAGACCAGACAAGAGGAGAATCCTCTACTATTGATTTTAGATGGCCTAACAGATCCTCATAATCTAGGTTCTATTTTGAGAACAGCTGATGCCACTAATGTCTTAGGGATTATCATTCCCAAACACCGTGCTGTCGGTGTGACACCTGTTGTTGCCAAGACTGCGACAGGGGCCATTGAACATGTCCCAATCGCTCGTGTGACTAATCTCAGCCAAACCTTGGATAAATTGAAAGATGAAGGATTTTGGACCTTTGGAACTGATATGAACGGCACTCCATGCCACAAATGGAATACCAAAGGAAAAATCGCCCTTATCATCGGTAATGAAGGAAAAGGTATCTCAAGTAATATAAAAAAACAAGTGGATGAAATGATTACCATCCCTATGAATGGCCACGTCCAAAGCCTCAATGCCAGTGTTGCTGCTGCCATTCTCATGTACGAAGTCTTTCGAAATCGTCTATAAGAAAAAGTTTCCAATCAATGATTGGAAACTTTTTTAACTGTGTTCTGTAATATATTTATAGGCTTCTTGACCTGCAATAGCGCCATCTCCTACAGCTGTTGTAATCTGACGAAGATCTTTTTGACGTACATCTCCAACTGCAAAGATACCTGCACGAGCTGTTTTCATATTATTGTCTGTCACAATCCAACCTGCCTCATCTTGGATTTGCAAGTCTTTAGCAAAATCACTAACAGGATCTAAACCGACATAGACAAAGACACCGCCAAAAGCTTGATTTGTCACTTGACCAGTCTTAACATTTTCAATCAAAACTGACTCTACGCGGTTTTCACCCTTAATTTCTTTGACGACAGAATCCCATATGAATTTGATTTTTTCATTAGCAAAGGCACGGTCCTGTAAAACTTTTTGAGCACGAAGTTCATCACGACGGTGAACGATGGTTACAGATTTAGCAAATTGTGTCAAAAATATAGCTTCTTCAACTGCTGAGTCTCCGCCACCTACGACTAGCAAGTCTTGGTCACGGAAGAATGCACCATCACAGACTGCACAGTAAGAAACTCCTCGGCTATTGAGTTCTTCCTCACCTGGAACTCCCAAAAGACGATGTTTGATCCTGTTGCTACAATAACTGTACGGGTTTCAAAAACTTGGTCATCAGTTATTATCTTCTTAATGCCCCCATGGTCCTCAATATTTTCTACCAAACCATACAGATGTTCAACTCCAAGATTTTCCAATGGCTCAAACATCTTTTCAGCCAACTCAGGTCCACTTATATTGGTATAACCTGGGTAGTTTTCAATATCAGAAGTATTATTCATCTGACCGCCAGGAAGACCACCTTCGAGCAAAGCAACTTTGAGATTGCTACGTGCCGCATACAAAGCAGCAGTCATGCCCGCAGGTCCTGCACCAATAATAATCGTATCGTACATTCTGTTTCCTTCTTTCTTGTTGTAACTATTTTTATTCTAACTAATTACCTGGAATTTGGCAAGTATCAAGCCTTTAGGACAATCAAGATGCTCATTGTCGCAAAGGATAATACTGGAACTATCAAAACTCCAATCATGATCATATCATACAAGTGGGCTTGACGAGCCTTGGCTGTTTTATCAACACCTACCAGAGCTCTTAGACCGATCCAAAAACCTAAGCCGAGCAAAACAAGTAGCATTGTGATAACTAAACTCTCCAGATACAAGGCAAATATTTGTAGGAGCATGCTCTTTCTCATTTCTAACAATTTTAAAGACTAAACCCAGCTAGCTTGGCCAACTGAGTTTTTCTTATCTTCTATTATATCAAATATAGGTCCGTTTGTAACTAGCAAAGAATTCTTTTGTTCGTTCTTCTTTAGGATGATTGATAATTTCATCTGGTGTTCCGGATTCAATAATCTTTCCTTTATCCAAGAATAAAACCTTATCAGCAACTTGAGCTACAAATGACATATCATGGCTTACCAAAATCATGGTTTGACCAGACCTGGCAGCGTCTGCGATTGATTTCTCAACCTCACCCACCAATTCAGGATCAAGAGCTGAGGTTGGTTCATCCAAAAGTAAAACGTCCGGTTTCATCGCTAGAGCACGCGCTATAGCTACACGTTGTTTTTGTCCACCTGATAGGTGACGAGGATAATGCTGTTCACGGTCTGAAAGTCCAACCTTGGCTAGTTCTTCCTTGGCAATTTTAGTTGCTTCTCCATCGGATAATTTCTTAACGACAAGCAAACCTTCCTTGACATTATCCAGAGCTGTTCTACGTTCAAATAGGTTGAACTGCTGGAAAACCATCGATAGTTTGCGACGAAGAGTTAGAATTTCTTCTTGCGTAATTTGAGAAAAATCAACTTTGAAATCATCAATCTGAATAGAACCACTATCAGGAGTTTCTAGATAGTTTAGGCTACGAAGAAAAGTTGATTTCCCAGCTCCTGAAGAACCAATTAAGGCAACAACTTCTCCTTTTTGAATATCTAAGTTCAGATGATCCAAAACGGCTTGACCTGAAAAGGATTTGCTTAAATTTGAAATTTTAATCATTAGCGAAGCTCTCCTTTCACATCTGTTTCGATAGTATCTGGCGCGGAAATAGCCATTTTTCTTTCAATAAAGCGACCAAGATTTTCAATAGCGATATTTACCACCCAGTATACAAGGGCAACTGAGATAAAGCGTTCAAAGTAGCGATAGTCTGCACCACCCAAAAATCTGAGCTTGAGCAAAGATTTCTACAACACCTGCACTAAAGGCTAGAGAAGTTCCCTTAGTCAAGCCAATCAAGGAGTTAATCAAGGTTGGAGTCGCTACTACCGTCGCATTTGGAATAATGACTCGACGATAAACTTGTGCGCGTGTCATACCAAGACTACGAGCGGCTTCAATCTCACCTGGATTTACAGAAAGGATTGCCGCACGGAGAGTTTCGCTGGCATAGGCTGCTTCATTAAAAGCAAAAGCCACAATCGCAAATGTTGCTGCTGGAATAGCATTAATGTTTAGAGAAGTTCCCCATTGTTGATTCAATGCTTTCAGAGCTAATGGAATCCCGTAATAGGTCAACATCAGTTGAACTAAAATTGGAGTTCCTTTTAGGAAACTAACAAAAAAGGCTTGTACTGGGTATATAAATCGAACTCGGTTGATTTTTACAATAGCAAAGACCAGGGCTAGCATGATTCCAAAAAAGGCACCAAATACTGTTAACATCAATGTTGTAGGTAATTGCTGTACAATTCTTGGAATCCCATCAAAGACAGAACGCCAACTAAAAAGTTTGCCATCTGGAATATATTGCATCAAATTTTGATACCAATCAGATGCTAAAATCGTTGTAACATTCATAGAAACATCCTCTCAAGATAATGATTCATTCTATCATACGTATGCTCTAATTAAAAAAATATTTGCTACGAGCATATCAGATTTCATCTACCTTCTAGTTTATCATACTTTTAAAAGTGGGAGGTTATATTTTTATCTATCAAGGAGATAGACAAAAAAACTAATTAAAATCCAAGTCCTTATATGACTTACGATAGCCAATTTGTTTTACAAGGCCATTTTCAACTAGTATCGGACGTTTTAACAGCATACCATCACTGGCCAAGAGTTTGGCTGCTTCTTTGTTTGACAATGTTCCAACCTTATCTTTCAATCCGAGTTCACGATATTTGATTCCACTAGTATTGAAAAATTGCTTCAATTCAAATCCCGAAATTTCGAGCCAGTTTAAAATCACCTTTTCACTCGGAGTCTCTTCAACGATATGAACGTCTTTATATTCTAGTCCGAGTTGATCTAATTCTTTCTTAGCTTTTTTACAAGTTGTACATTTTGGATATTCGATAAATTCTAACATCTTCTTCTCTTTCTATTTTTTCTTCTCTTTAAATGCCACACCTTCATGTCTCAAGAGCCAAGCCTTCTTCTCGAGTCCCCAAGCATATCCTGTTAGACGATTACCCACACCAAGTACACGGTGGCAAGGTACAAGGATAGACCAGGGATTGCGACCTACGGCTCCTCCGACTGCTTGAGCAGAAGCTACCTGCAGGTCCTTGGCTATTTGTCCATAAGTAACAGTCTTACCAAAAGGAATTCCACGCAAATAGTTCCAAACTCTTTTTTCAAAGTCACTTCCGACAGGAGCTAGGGGTAATTCAGATAAATCCTGATTTTGCCCCTTAAAATAAGTATCTAGATGGGAAATGATTGGATTTAAAACGGGATGACTTTCAACGACAGTTACAGCTTTTTCAGATAATTTCTCTCTCAAAATCGCTCTCTTCTTCGACCCATATCCCAAACAGATAGTGGTCATCTGCTACTAGAGATAAGGAACCAATCGGAGAACTGTACAGCATCTTGACATACTTCTTAGACATTCGCTTTTACTTTCTGATAGGCCAAGCGTTCCCCGTCTACTGGAACTTTACCAACTTGCTTAAAACCAAGCTTCTCAAAAATATGTTGCATGACTTTATTTTGAGCGTGTGTATCAGAACGAAAATCTAGGTAATCAAAGCCTTCAATCAAGCCTTCCAAGAAGGTCTGAGCAACGCCCTGTCCTTGCACATCACTGGCAACTGCAATACGGTGAAATACTAAGTATTCTGCTTCTTTTCCTTCCCAGTTGCCATCATAAATGGCTTCATAAGCTTTTTCTGGGCTCTTGGTTACTGCTGCATAGGCTAAGAGCTCTCCTTCTTCTAAAGCGACATAGGCTTGACCAGAGATAATATCTTCAATAATCGTGTCCGTATTTGGATACCCATTTTGCCATTGGTCGCTACCAGCTTTAGCAAGAGTCTTTTTAGCATCTTCAATTACCTTCATAACTGCATTAAGTTCATTTGGAAAGGCTAAACGAATTTCCATCTTATTTCCTCTTTTCTGACTATTTTCTCTCATCATAGCATAATTTATTTCTTTCTACAAGCACTTGAAACTTGACTTATCATTTCTATTATTTTATAATCTAGTTATGAAAACTAGATAAAAGGAGTTGGAAATGAATACTAATTTTTCCTATCCAAAATGGGAAGAAATTCCAAGTATCAATCTCTATCTGGACCAGGTTCTGCTTTATGTCAATCAAATCTGTCCTCCAACTTCTCCTGACAAGGAGAAAGGTTTGACAGCATCCATGGTGAACAACTATGTCAAACACGGTTATATCAGTAAACCTGAAAAGAAAAAATACCAACGCAAACAAATCGCACGATTGATTGCTATTACCACTCTCAAGTCTGTTTTTTCTATCCAAGAAATTGCTCAAACTCTTAATACCCTACACACAGACACTAATTCAGAAGAACTTTACAATGCTTTTGTGGACTATATGAATAAAGATATTGATCCAGCTAATCCCATTATCCAGACAAGTTGCCAAACGGTCAAACTCTATCATCAAACACTTACACTAGTCTATACAGAAACCGAAGAGGAGGAAACAAATGAATACTAGTTTCAACTTAGTAAACGACTTAGTTTTGGAGAAGAAATTGCCAACAGTGTCACCCATGCTGTAGGGGCCTTTATCATGCTCATCCTACTACCCATTTCATCTACTTACAGTTATGAGGCCCATGGTTTCTTATCGTCTATCGGTGTTTCCATCTTCGTCATCAGCCTCTTTCTCATGTTCTTATCATCAACTATTTATCATTCTATGGCTTATGGTTCAACTCATAAATATGTGTTACGAATTATTGACCATTCTATGATTTATGTTGCGATTGCAGGTTCTTATACCCCGGTGGTTTTAACCCTGATGAATAATTGGTTTGGTTATCTCATTATTGCTATCCAATGGGGGACAACTATTTTCGGTATTCTTTATAAAATCTTTGCCAAGAAGGTCAATGAAAAATTCAGCCTCATCCTTTACCTCATCATGGGATGGCTTGTATTGGCTATCTTACCAGCAATCATCAGTCAGACAAGTCCAATGTTTTGGAGTCTTATGGTTTCAGGAGGTCTGTGTTACACCGTAGGAGCAGGATTCTACGCCAAGAAAAAACCATACTTCCACATGATTTGGCATCTCTTTATTCTTGTTGCCTCTGCCCTCCAATACATTGCTATTGTTTATTACATGTAAAAAAGAAGGTGGGAAAAATCCCAACCTCTTTTTTTATTTACACAAATTGATAAAGTACTGATGCAGACGAAGATCATTTGTCAATTCAGGATGAAAGGAGGTTACCAGCATATTTTTTTCTTGTGCCGCAACGATTTGATTGTTCACAATCGCTAGAACATCAACATCCTCAGCAACACTACTGATAATTGGGCCACGGATAAAGGTCATTGGAATTTTACCAACGCCCTTGCAGTCAGCTTCTGTATAAAAGCTTCCTAGCTGACGTCCATAGGCATTGCGCTCTACTACTATGTCCATAGTTGCTAGATGGCTTTCCTCTTGAGAAGTGATTTGTTTTGCTAGCAAAATTAAACCCGCACAAGTTCCAAAGACTGGTAAACCATTGAGAATAGCCTCTCTTATAGGAATGAGCATCTGCTGATCTCGCAACAGTTTCCCCATCGTTGTAGACTCTCCCCCTGGCAAAATCAAACCTGATAGCTCACTTCGATGTTGCTGAAAATCTTCTAGGTTTCGCAGTTCAACACTTTCAACTCCTAGTTGAGCAAGCATTTCTCGTGTTCTACAAAGGCACCTTGCAAGGCCAAGATTCCGATTTTCATCTATTTTCCTCGCTCAGCCATGAGAATTTGGATTTCATTCTCATTGATACCAACCATAGCTTCTCCCAAGTCTTCCGAGATTTGAGCCAGAATTTGAGGATTCTGATAATTTGTAACTGCCTTAACAATTGCTACTGCACGTTTAACAGGATCACCTGATTTGAAAATCCCTGAGCCAACAAACACACCTTCTGCACCTAGCTGCATCATAAGAGCAGCGTCCGCTGGTGTTGCAACCCCTCCAGCCGCAAAGTTAACAACTGGTAATTTTCCATTTTCGTGGACATATTGAACTAATTCTACAGGTACTTGCAAGTCCTTGGCAGCAACATATAACTCGTCCTCACGGAGGTTTTGAATGCGGCGAATTTCTTGATTCATCATACGCATATGACGAACCGCCTGAACAATGTCTCCTGTTCCTGGTTCCCCTTTTGTACGGATCATAGAAGCTCCTTCAGCGATACGGCGCAAGGCTTCTCCTAGGTCTTTAGCACCACAAACAAAAGGAACTTGAAATTCTTTCTTGTCCACATGGAAACGATCGTCAGCTGGAGATAGAACTTCGCTCTCATCAATATAGTCAATCTCGATAGCTTCTAAAATCTGAGCTTCAACAAAATGCCCAATTCGAACCTTAGCCATAACTGGAATGCTGACTGCTTCTTGGATTTCCTTAATCATCTTTGGATCACTCATGCGAGAGACACCACCCGCTGCACGAATATCAGCTGGGATTCGTTCCAAAGCCATAACTGCTGCCGCACCTGCAGCCTCAGCAATTCTTGCCTGTTCAGGATTTTGAACATCCATGATGACGCCACCCTTAAGCATCTGTGCTAAATTCTTATTTAATTCATAACGATTTTCAGTCATTTTTTTCATCCTCAATAGTTGTATTGGTAGCTACAGTTTTATTGTAAGGTATAAAAGACTTCATAACAAGATAAAATAAATCGATTTGTCCGGGTACAATTATCGCTAACAAAAAAAGCACCCGCATAGGGGTACTTTTTATTTCTTTGATCTTTTAATGCTTTTCACTAGATAAAATAGATATCCTGAAATCATATAAGCAACAAAGATAGTTGCTGCCCATTTAAAGACAAAGCCCCAACCATGTTTTGTAGCATTTAAAAAGAAATAAGGGAAGGGACTATCCTTAGCATTAGGGACATCCATCTTTAGAACAAAACCGTTTAAAAGGGCAAAAATCATATAAAGCAAGGGAAGGCTAGTCCAAAGCATGGGATCAACTAACTTATATTGACGACTCTTATCAAAAATAATTGTATCTGCTAAAAACCAGAGAGGGACAATATAATGGCAAAGGAAATTTTCCAAACGGTAAAAATCTGTCGTCAAAGGAGCTAGCATGAAATGATAGATGACACAAGTAATCATAATACTCATAGTGACGCCACCTTTGAGACGTAGAATACCAGGACTCTGCCAACTATCACCTCCACTACGCATCTTTAACAAAAGATAAGCTGTAAAAAGTACAACCAAAAGGTTAGAAAGTACTGTATAGTAAAGCAACATCCCTAAACCACCGCGTTTGGTGATCTCCAAGTATACACCGGTAAAGGCTGCTATAAATAAAAAGATACGACTATAAAATATTACTTTTTCATTTTTAATCATGATTAAATCTTCTTCACAAATTCTGATTTTAGCTTCATAGCTCCAAACCCATCAATCTTACAATCGATGTTGTGGTCACCTTCTACAATACGAATGTTTTTAACTCGTGTACCTTGCTTAAGATCTTTTGGCGCTCCTTTAACCTTCAAATCTTTAATCAAGGTTATTGTATCTCCATCAGCTAGTTTGTTTCCATTTGCATCTATAGCAACAATGCCTTCTTCTGATTCAACTTGTTCAGCTGGATTCCACTCGTAGGCACACTCTGGGCAGATGAGCAAGGTACCATCTTCATATACATATTCTGAATTACATTTTGGGCAATTTGGTAAATTATTCATATTATCTCCTAAAAAAATGATTGTTTGAATGTCAAATTTTATTAACAGGACCTATTATACCTTAAAATCAGACATTTGACAAATAGCAATAAAAACCGATTAACCAAGATTTTGGTTAATCAGTTATGAATTCTGATTATAAATGTTTTTGAGCTTCTAGCTTAATCTTGTCAACAACCTCTTGAATGCTCAGTCCAGTTGTATCCAAGTAAATAGCGTCTTCAGCTTGTTTGAGTGGTGACGTAGCTCGATGACTATCCTTGTAATCACGCGTCGCAATCTCCTCTTTCAAGGTTTCCAAATCAGTTTCAATGCCCTTGGCAAGATTTTCCTTGTAACGACGTTCTGCACGCTCGTCAACTGATGCCACGAGAAAAATTTTCAGTTCAGCCTTTGGTAAAACTACAGTACCGATATCGCGCCCGTCCATAACAATGCCACCTTGTTGAGCAATTTCTTGTTGGAGAGCGACCAATTTTTCACGAACTGCAGGAACTGCTGCAAAAGAAGAAACTGCATTGGTCACAGTATTCTCTCTAATAGGATGGCTGACATCCACATCTCCTACATAGACAAGCTGTTGTCCATCCTCAGAACGCCCAAAACTAATCGGATATTGATCCAATAAATCAAGAACTTGAGAAGCTTCTTCTGGACTAATTTGGTGCTGCAAGGCAATGTAGGTTGCAGCTCGATACATAGCCCCTGTGTCTAGATAGGTATAACCCTAAGTCCTTAGCAATAATTTTAGCTACAGTACTTTTTCCACTTGAAGCCGGACCATCAATCGCAATCTGAATTGTTTTCATCTTTGCTCCTATCTTGTTTTAAGAACATCACCAGGATTTGCAAACCAAGACCCCGTAGACATATGAGAAGGATTTAAAGCTTCAAGCTGAGCAATAGAGATTCCAGCACGAGTCGCAATAGTCGCTTCCCCTTCACCCGCTAAAACAGTAATTGTTCCTTCGGCATCGGTATGTTCTTCTGTACGCGTTTTTTTCAGTAGTCTCGACAACAGTAGTTTCTGTCACTGGTGTACTAGTAGTCGTAGTAACTTCCTCAACTTTTGGAGCTGAAGCATCATAGAAATCTTTCAAAGATGCTGTTCGGTCACTACCTCCTGATGATAAATAAACCAATACAACAATCATCCCAAGAACAATTACAAAGAAAATGGCTGCCAAAATTGTTAAAATACGGTTTGCGATAACTCCCGTGCCTTTTTTATTGCGATTTCGACGCTCTGTTCTTGTCTCTTCTTCTTGATTTTCATAAATATCTTCTTGCCATGGTTCTTTTTTTCCATACCCTACTCCTTGAGTTTTTTTCTTATTTTTCTTATTACAATATAAATATGAAAATCACACTTATACCTGAACGTTGCATAGCTTGTGGGCTATGCCAGACTTATTCTGAAATATTCGATTACCATGATAATGGAATCGTCCGTTTTTATGATAATCCTGACCAGTTAGAGAAAGAAGTTTCTATAACTGATGACCTACTAGAGGCTGTTAAAAACTGCCCTACACGTGCACTAATTAAAGATTAATTCTTATTATTTGTGGAGAAACACTGTCTTTATTCCACTCCCTCTAGTTTAGCATATTTTTCTAGAAAATTATAGTATTTTGAGAGACAATTTATCAATTTTTCTTTAGACTTTCTTGCCCCTTATAAAGAAAGAGTTGCTTTTTCTTCTAGTGAACCAAAAACCAAAAAAAGAGGAGATTCTTCCTCTTTTTTTCATCTTGTTTTCAGGATTCTAGTCTTCAAATCCATTTGGATGCTTGCTTTGCCAACGCCATGCATCTTCACACATTTCAGTAATACCAAGTCCTGCTTCCCATCCTAGTTCTTCCTTAGCTTTTGCTGGGTCTGAATAGCAGGCTGCAATATCACCTGGACGACGTTCAACGATACGGTATGGAATTGGGCGCCCAACAGCTTTTTCCATATTTTGGATAATTTCAAGAACTGAGTAGCCTTTTCCAGTACCAAGGTTATACACATTGAGTCCAGAGCCTTTTTGAAGCTTCCTAAGGGCGGCAACGTGTCCTTTGGCTAAGTCAACTACGTGGATATAGTCACGAACACCTGTTCCATCTTCTGTATCGTAGTCATCTCCGAAGACTTGAACTTGTTCTAACTTACCAACTGCGACTTGTGTGACATATGGTAGAAGGTTGTTTGGAATACCATTTGGATTTTCTCCCAAATCTCCACTCTCATGAGCACCAATTGGGTTGAAGTAACGCAGTAAAACAACGTTCCACTCTGAATCTGCTTTATAGATATCTGTTAAGATTTCTTCCAGCATTAGTTTGGTACGACCATAAGGGTTGGTAGCTGAAAGTGGGAAATCTTCTAGGATTGGGACAGTATGAGGATCTCCGTACACTGTCGCTGAAGAACTGAAGATGATATTCTTGCAGTTATTTTCTTCCATTGCTTTCAAAAGGCTTACTGTACCAGCAATGTTGTTATCATAGTAGGCAAGTGGGATACGTGTTGACTCACCAACTGCCTTCAAACCTGCAAAATGGATGACTCCTGTAGGTTCTTCCTGTTTGAAAATATCACGAAGCGTATCCGTATCTCGGATATCGGCTTCATAGAAAGGAATCTCTACTCCGGTGATTCTTTCTACTACTTCTAGGCTTTTACGGCTACTGTTGACTAAGTTATCTACGACAACAACTTGATGACCAGCTTGAACCAGTTCAATGACAGTGTGAGTTCCGATAAAACCTGCTCCACCTGTTACCAAAATCTTTTCTTGCATCTTTTTTCCTCAATTCTTGGATTATTTTTTTCATTTTACCATTTTTGATAGGGAAAGTCATTTACTTTCCTAACACTATCGTAAAATCTAAGTAAAAGATTTACTATTGTTTCTTTTTAATGTATCTTTCAGTCGGATAATCTGCTGGATTTAATACTCCACTTCTCCCTTGAACCATTTGAGCTAGATGATAACCGATAATAGGACCAGTCGTTAAGCCTGAAGAACCTAGACCACTTGCTGCATAAACTCCTGTCAGACCTGGAACCTGTCCAAAGAATGGAGAGAAATCACTGGTATAGGCTCGGATCCCAACACGCTCCCCAGCAGAAACTGCTTCTGCCAATACTGGATAGTTAGGCAAGGCTGCTTCTACCATTTGATTAAGCAAATTCTCATCGACCGTCAGGTCAAATCCCATATCATTTTCATGGGTAGCACCCAAGGATAATTTACCACCAGCAAAAGGAATCAAATCCCATTCACCTTCAGGCATCACAACTGGAAAGTCAGCCATATCTTGGCTTACTTGATAGTCTCGCAGTTGTCCCTTTTGTGGACGGACATCTACCTGATAGCCTAGTGGTTCCAAAATTTGACTCAACCATGCTCCAGTCGCCAAAATTACATAATCGTATACACTATCGCCAATCTGGTAACCCAATGCTAAGGGTGTCAGACTGACCTTTTCGCTAACTACTTTAACTTGACTCGCTTCTAGTAGACGTGACACCAAGACTTGCCCATCCACTCGAGCTCCACCAGAGGCGTAGAGCAATTGCTCAAATCCCTGCAGACCTGGAAATAAATCATTGGCTGAATCTCGGACTAAAATGGCTAAGTCTCCTATCAAGGGAGATTCTTCTTTACGTTGTAAGGCTAGTTTATAGAGTTCTTCCAACTTAGATTCATCTTTTTTCAAGAGAAAGACTCCCGAGCGTTGATAAAAATCAACCTCCTGTCCAGACTCTTGTAAATCATTCAACAAATCGACATAGAAGTCTGCTCCCAAACGCGCCATCTTGTACCAAGCTTTATTGCGTCGTTTAGAAAACCAGGGACTGATAATACCAGTCACGCCTTTTGTTGCCTGACCAATCCCATGATCATAGACAGTCACTTCCAAATCAACTTCCTTAGAAAGATAGTAGGCAGCCGTTGACCCTACAATTCCTGCCCCTACAATGGCAACTTTTTTCATACTTACACCTTCTAACTAGATGTGGTGGAATGGATTTGTGGACGCTTGACTTGCGATAACTTCTAGCGACCAAGCATTTTCTTTCTGCCATTCGTTCAAGAGCGCTGCTATTTTTTGAACAAAGTGAATTTCAATATAATGCCCAGGGTCCAGAGCTAACAGGCCATCTGATAGCATGTCCTGAGCAGTATGGTAATAAATATCACCAGTGATATAGACATGAGCTCCTTTAGCTAAAGCATCTTGATAAAATGATTGACCACTTCCACCACAAATGGCAACTCTAGAAATTTCTTTTTTCAAATCACTCTCTTGATAATGGACCATCCGCAGACTATCAAGGGCAAAGACTTCCTTAACATGATCTGCAAATTCCTTAAAGGTTTGAGGTCTAATAGTGCCAATACGGCCAATCCCACGTTCAGGACCTGTTTCTTGTAGAAAAGTTGTCTCTTCAATGCCTAATATCTGGCAGAACCAGTCATTGAGACCATTTTCTACAATATCAATATTAGTATGACTGACGTAGACGGCGATATCATGCTTGATGAGATTGATGTAAATCTGATTTTGAGGACGACTAGCTACCAAGTCCTTGATTGGACGAAAGATAGGCGCGTGCTTAACGATAATCAAATCAACACCCTTTTCAATAGCTTCAGCGACTGTCTCTTCACGGATATCAAGAGCAACCATGACCTTTTGAATTTCCTTATCTAGGGTGCCAATTTGCAGACCACGACTATCACCTTCCATAGAAAATTCTTGTGGGCAATAGACTTCATAACGCTTAATCACTTCACTTGCTTTCATGGAGGACCTCCTTAATTGCTTGAATTTTATCAATCAGAATCTGACGCTCCGCCAGATTTTTTTCTGGGATTTGATCGAGTGCATACTCTAGTTTCCCAGCTTCTTTTTGCCATTTTTCTACAAATACTGGATTAGCTTCTTGTGATAGGAAAGGCCCAAAACGAACTTCACTAGCTGATAGATTCATGGTCCCAGCTTCAACAACTATGATTTCATAATATTTTCCTGCTTCCTCTAGGATACTCTCAGCAACAATCTGGAAACCGTGGGCTTGTAGCCAAACCCGCAACTCATCTTCGCGATTATTGGGTTGAAGAATCAAGCGATTCACACTAGATAGCTTGTCCAAACCTTCTTCCAAGATAGTAGCGATTAAGCGCCCCCCCATCCCTGCGATGGTAATAGTTGATACTTGGTCAGTTTCCTCAAAGGCTGCTAAGCCATTAGCTAATCTAACTTGAATTTTATCTACCAAGCCATGGGTTTCAACATTTTTTACGGCAGATTGATAGGGACCTACTACCACTTCACCAGCTATGGCACGTTCAATTTTTCCACTTTCTACCAACTCAATGGGTAGATAAGCGTGGTCACTCCCCACATCTAATAAAATAGCTCCTCGAGGAACAAAAGAAGCTACTATACTCAATCTTTTTGAAATCATCTTCTCTCACTTTCAACGTAACTTTAACTCTTATTATACCATATTTTAAGCTTCAATCTTTAGCAAAAAAGACCGCAATCAAAGGATTGCAGTCTTGCATTATTTCCGAATTGGATAACGATTTGAAAGAATAAATAAAATGATAAAAATAGCCATCATGGTCAGATAAACCGGGACAGTTTTAGCTGTTAAACTTGAAATTTCCAAGAGTTTTTGAGTGGTTGGGAATAGAGCTGTCGCAACAAAACCTCCAACTGACCAAACGATTAAGAGTATTCGCCAGATATTGAATGGCAGACAAGCTCTGACTACTGACATAAAACCAATTGATGCTAGTAAATAATAGAGTAGGGTTCCTGTCTCGACTTCTGACCAGCCTTGGCTAGACCCAAAAATTTTCACAAATAAAACACTAAAGACTACCATAAGGGCACTTGGTAGCGCACGAAGCATAGATTTTCTGAGGAAATCTTGCTCAACAGGTTTGATATTGCGCTCAAAGGTTAGCACAAATGGAGGGAAACCTTCTACAAACTGGTCAATCATAGTAATCTGAATCGGGATAAATGGGAAAATCAAAATCCATTCAGTTCGCCCCAACAGGGCACTGGCAATACAAATAATGGACAACAAGAAGGAATAGATAGTCTTAATCAAGAAATCGGAGCTATGTGGGCAATGTTATTGACCACACGACGACCTTCGAAGAGAATCTCAGGAACATCATTGAAGTCTGAGTTCAAAAGGACCAAATTGGCAATCTGACGAGTTGCTGGATCCCCTTCAGCCATCACAATCGAACAGTCAGCCTCACGAAGGGCAAGAATATCATTAACACCATCTCCCGTCATAGCTGTTGTATGTCCTGCTTTTTTCAGAGTTTGAATGATTAATTTCTTTTGATAAGGGGACACTCGACCGAAAATCGCAGTCTCCTCAACTATAGCAATCAATTCTTCATCCGTAATTTTTGAACAGTCGACATAGCTCTCATAATCTGCAAAACCAGCTTTCTGAGCAATACTTGATACCGTGACAGGATTATCTCCAGAGATGATCTTGAGACCTACTTCTTGTGAACGGAGATAGTCTAGGGTTTCTGCTGCTCCCTCTCGAATAGGATCTAATATTTCAAGAAGGGCCAAGGCTTGAATATCAGATGGTTTCTGAGGTTTGGCATAGTCTAATTTTTCTTGACTAAGAGCCAAAACTAAGACCCGTGAACCACGTTCTAAGCCTGCTCTTGCTTCTTTCACTTCTTGGTCTAGCAACATTTCTGGAGCACCAAGGAAAATAGTCCCAAGCCCCTCCATCTCCATAGCACCCCACTTACGGTCACTTGAGAAAGGAATACTAGATAAGACAGTATAACTTTCTTGGCCTTGAAAACCTTGGCGAATTGCTTGGGCAGTTGGATTTTTATCCTGGCTGTTTGCCATATAGCTCGTTAATATGCTAGCAATAGCATTCTCATCATAAGTCTCTGTTAAAGGGATTAGAGAATCTACCTTCATTTTCCCTTGGGTAATGGTACCTGTCTTATCCAGACAGAGCATATCCACACGGGCCAAAGTTTCGACAGAATACATTTCTTGTACCAGAACCTTCTTTAGCCCTAGTTTGATAACAGCTGTCAAAAGAGAGGTGATGGTTAGGAGGGCAATTCCCTTAGGCAACATCCCCAAAAGAGCTGTAGATGTATTAACTACAGATGACTTTAGTGGTAACCCCTTTAAAATTAAGGCTTCTAGCAAAAGTGCCACACCAAAAGGAATAATAATTTTTCCGGTAAAACCGGCTAAACTATCTAGCGATTTCATAATCCGAGAATTGATTGGTTTAACCGTCTTGGCCTCTAACATAAGCTTGGCAGCATAATTATCTGCTCCAACATGATTGACCTTGGCAAGTACAGAACCACTGGCGAGAAAACTCCCTGATAAAAGTACGGCCTCTACTTCCTTTTGGACCAAATCACTCTCACCAGTCAGCATAGCTTCATTGACTTCTGCAAAACCTTCTAGAACGATAGCGTCACTGGGAATCTGTTCACCAGCCGACAAGTAAATAATATCATCCAAAACGAGCTCTTCAGGATCCAGAGCTATTTCTTGGCCGTCCCGGATAGTTTTTACCTTTTCCTTGGTTAGGAGATTGAGCTTATCAACCATATGCTTGGCGCGGAGCTCCGTCACAATCCCAGAAAAGGCATTAAAGCAGATAACCGCAAAGAAAACCAGATTACTCCAAGCCTGTACAAAGGCTAGAGCAAGAGCAAGAGCAAAGTTTAAGGCATTAAAGAGAGTAAAGACATTTCGTTTGATAATTTGCCAAGTGCTGGTACTGGCTGAGGCTTTAAAATCATTAACCTGGCCTTGTGCTTGACGTTCCCTAACTTGAGATTGGGTTAATCCCATTAATTTATTTTTTTTCATAAATTCTATCATATCATTTTTTCAAGAATTATTCTATTTTATCCCCAATACCCAATCTCCTCCTCATAAAAATGTTTGCCTGTCTAGCCCTGATAAGGTATAATAATAGAAAGCAAACTGAAGGAGACATCATGTTTTATACTTATCTACGTGGGCTGGTTATATTGATTCTCTGGTCAATCAACGGTAACGCCCATTATCACAATACTGATAAAATCCCTAACCAAGATGAAAACTATATTCTAGTAGCTCCTCATCGTACTTGGTGGGACCCTGTCTACATGGCCTTTGCAACCAAACCCAAACAGTTCATTTTTATGGCTAAAAAGGAGCTATTTTCAAATCGTATCTTTGGCTGGTGGATTCGTATGTGTGGTGCTTTTCCTATCGATAGGGAAAATCCCAGTGCTTCAGCTATCAAATATCCAATCAACGTCCTCAAAAAAAGCGATCGCTCTCTCATTATGTTCCCAAGCGGTAGTCGTCATTCTAATGATGTCAAAGGTGGGGTAGCTCTGATTGCTAAAATGGCCAAGGTCCGTATCATGCCTGTCACTTATACTGGTCCTATGACTTTAAAAGGCCTTATCAGTCGAGAACGTGTTGATATGAATTTTGGAAATCCTATTGATATCTCTGATATTAAGAAAATGAATGATGAAGGGATTGAAATAGTAGCAGACCGTATCCAGTCAGAATTTCAACGTTTGGACGAAGAAACTAAGCAATGGCATACCGATACAAAACCAAATCCTCTCTGGTGGTTTATCCGTATCCCTGCCCTTATCCTAGCTATTATCATTGGTATCCTTACCATTATTTTTAGCTTTATCGCAAGCTTCGTTTGGAATCCAGATAAAAAACGTGAAAAACTTCAACAGAATTAAAAGAGCTCAAGGTATCAACCTTGAGTTTTCTATTTTAGCTCTCGCATGATTTTTAAAACCTGTATCTTATTGACAAAATTATCTATCTATTGTATACTTTTTAGGTAAGCTGATTTAGCTCAGTAGGCAGAGCGCATCCATGGTAAGGATGAGGTCGCCGGTTCGATCCCGGCAATTAGCATCATCTATCCGTCCCGTTATCAAGGGGCGGATTTTTCTTGACATTTTCTTGACCTTATAGTAGAATAGTCTCTGCGATGAGTCGATAAGTAGCGATAGCTACTATTGAGCATAAGGAGGTCATAACGCAGGAGCGGACCTTGAGAAATTGTGTGAACCGATTTCTCACATGGAGATGCCTCTCAGGCTTTCTGGTTTTACCAGAAAGTTTTTTTATTGTCTTAAAATCTCCTTCAATCAACCATTGAGCTAACAAGGATTCTTAATAAAAAAAACCTATCACATCAAGTGATAGATTTTTTACTTTTAGATTAACGTACTGTACGGATACGCATTGTGTTTGTACGAACAGCTTCACCAAGAGGCACACCTGCAACAATAATCATATCATCACCAGATTGAACCAAACCTTGTTCAACAGCAATTTTCTCAGCAAGATCAAACATGTCGTCAGTGTTTGATGGACGGTCAGTAGTTACAGGAATAACACCCCAGTTCAACATCAATCCACGTTGTGTCAATTCGTCAAATGTGATAGCTAAGATATCAGCGTCAGGACGATATTTAGAAATCAAACGAGCTGTGTGACCTGTCTTAGTAATGGTTACAATCAATTTGATGTTCATTGAACTTGTTGCATCTTTAACAGCTGATGCCATAACTTCTGTCTTAGAGTTACGTTTAAATGAATGTGAATCTAAACGACCATACTCTTTAAGAAGAGCTTGAGCATTCTTGTCAATGGTAGCCATTGTTGTTACAGACTCAAGTGGGTATTTACCATTTGCAGACTCACCTGAAAGCATTGTAGCGTCAGTTCCGTCAATAACAGCGTTAAATACGTCTGATACTTCTGAACGAGTTGCACGTGGTTTCAGTCATTGTTTCAAGCATGTTGGTTGCAGTGATAACCACTTTACCAGCAGCATTCACTTTAGTGATGATTATTTTTTGGTAAACTGGAACCATTTCGAATGGTACTTCGATACCCATGTCACCACGAGCGATCATGATACCATCAGCAGCTTCAATGATTTCGTCCAAGTTATCGATACCTTGTTGGTTTTCAATTTTAGCGAACAATTGAACGTGACCGTTACCAGTTTCTTCACAGATAGCACGAACTTCATTTACGTCTTTTGCAGTACGTACGAATGAAATCGCGATGAAGTTGATACCTTGCTCAAGACCAAAGCGGATATCAGCATTATCACGTTCAGCAAGTGCTGGGAAAGGAATTTTAGTGTTTGGGATGTTCACACCTTTCTGCTTAGCAATAATACCGTCATTTTCAACAACTACTTCAAATTCACGAGTTTCATCGTCTTTAGCGAAAATACGAAGACCCAATTTACCATCGTCAACTAAGACTTGATGACCAACTTCAACATCATCGTAGATATCAAGACCACCAGCAACGTTCAAAGCAATCACTTCACGAGTTGATTTGATTCCTTGTTTAGTAGCAACACGGATCTTTTCACCAGTCTTGTATGAGTACTCTTTAGCATCGCCTTCGAACAATTCCGTACGGATTTCTGGACCTTTTGTATCAAGAAGGAAACCAACTTTTTTACCTGCAAGTTTTTCTGCGAGTTTAACAGTTGCCATACGGTCACCTTGTTCTTGGTGGTCACCGTGTGAGAAGTTGAAACGGAAAGTGTTTGCTCCAGCTTCGATCAATTGAGCAATGTTTTGTGCTGATGCTTCAACATCTAATTTTTCACCCCAGTATCCATCATCACCAAATTTTTTACCACCACGGATTTCTACCGCAGGACCTAAGGTTGCAACGATTTTTACACGTTTGTTCATGATTTTGTGACTCCTTTATATAATTCGACCTTTTATGGTCATTTTACCAGATTAGTTAAAGTTGATTATGACAAGCTCTTGTTCAAGCCAGATAGTTCAACATCAGCTTTATGAGGGTTATTAACAACAATCTTACCGTCTGATGTCAAGCTGAACAAAGCACCTTCTTCTGCTGTTCCAAGAATTGGATTTTCAACCATTTTCTCGTTACGAATACCGACAGCAACACCACCGATTCCTTGTTTAAGGAGTTTAACAGCGTGTCCGCCCATACGAGATGCCAATACACGGTCACGAGCAGTTGGTGAACCACCACGTTGGATGTGACCAAGTTCTGTGACACGAAGGTCACTTGTATCGCCAGCTTCTTTTAGTTTTTGACCAAATTCAGCTGCTGACATAACACCTTCTGCTAAAACAATAATGTTGTGTTTTTTACCGTGTTCATATCCAGCTTTGATGCTTGCTACGATATCTTCAAATTTGAAGTCTTCTTCAGGGATGATGATTTCGTCAGCACCTGTTGCAATACCTGCCCAAAGAGCGATATCACCTGCGTTACGTCCCATTACTTCAACAACGAAAGTACGACGGTGACTTGATGATGTATCACGAATCTTATCGATTGCATCCATTGCAGTTGTTACTGCAGTGTCAAATCCGATTGTAAAGTCAGTACCTACGATATCGTTATCGATTGTTCCAGTAAGTCCAATAGCAGGGAATCCATGCTCAGTCAGGCGCATAGCTCCATGGTAAGAACCGTCTCCACCAATAACAACAACACCTTCAATTCCGTGTTTCTTCAACTGCTCGATACCTTTAAGTTGACCTTCAAGTTGTGCAAACTCAGGATAACGAGCTGAGTGTAAGAAAGTACCACCACGTGAAATGATATCTCCAACTGAAGCAGCCGTAAGTGGATAAATTTTTACCAGCAACCATACCAGCGTATCCATCATAAATACCAAATACTTCCATGCCTTCTGAGATTGCTTTGACGAACTACCGCACGGATGGCAGAGATTCATTCCTAGGGCATCTCCCCGCTTGTTAAAACAGCAATACGTTTCATCTAGTTTTTGCTCCTTTTTTCTTTTAACATTCTTTCTGATTATATCATAATTAGAATGAAAATTCTCTTATTTTCCGTAATTTTTAGCGATAAATCGTTTTCATAACAATCTCTTTCAAAGATTCCTGTAAAGCTAAGTCTTTAGTAACAGAATAGCCTGAAGCTAAAATAGTTTGTTGTTCTTTTTGGTAGCGAATTACAACAGGAATCTTCCCTTTATATTGATTTAAGATTTCGTAAATCTCTTGATCATGATCATGGTTCTCTACCTGAATCCAGAAGCGTTCACTTACCGCTTCTTTCAAATCGTTTAAAATTAACTGGAGACGACCGTCTCTTTCTTGAACCTTCCCGTTTATATAATAAAATTTTCCTTCATGTAAATCGTCTTTCAGTTGACGATATTGATTTGCAAATACAGTGACTTCAATTTTGGTCTTACTATCACTAACTTTTAGGAAGGCCATATTTTCTCCATTTTTGGTACGAATCACACGAATGGACTGTATCTCAACCAAGACCGTAGTTACCTGTCCTTCGGACAACTCAGTCAAGCTGGTAATTGGATACAAGGCATTCTTGGCTAAAACTAAAAGAGGATGCTGGCTGATCCCTACTCCGAGCCATTCTTGTTCTTTCTGGAACTTTTCAGCTTCTGTGTAGTCTTCCGTCTGTATCCAGCTGTAACTGCTATCTGCAAATAGACTACCTAATTCCTCTACAAAGACAAATAAAGTTGGTAAGTTGTCGAGTATTTTTTTTCGATTTTTCTCAAAACTATCAAAGAGACCAATCTCAACTAGAGGGGTTAAAAGACTTAATTTTTGATAGTTTTGGGGTAAGCGGGTAATGAAATCTTCTACATTTTTAAATGGACGATTGTCCAAAATCCAGTAAGCAAAATCACGAGGTATTCCTTTGATAGTCTTTAAACCTAAGTGGATGGTCGTATCTGCCAACTTATCCTGATATGGCACTGTATTGATAGATAACGGAGCAATCTTAAAGCCCATTTCAAGTGCATCAACAATGTAGTCATTACTTGAATAGTTTAGCATAACTTGATAAAAGACAGCGGGATAATGGGTCTTGAAATATGCCAGTTGAAAAAGCCAAAGCAGAGATAGGCATAGGCATGGGAACGGTTAAAACCATAACCCGCAAATTTTTTTCCATTACGGCAAAAAAACTTCTTGAGCCTGTTTTTTTGTCCATGCCCTTTTTCGAGTACCCCTGAATAAAACTCTCCTCCATCCGATGCATCTCAGCCGCATTCTTTTTTTCCCCATAGCACGACGTAACATATCGGCTTTCCCTGAGGCTAAAAACCAGCATAGCGTTGAGCTACTTGCATCACCTGCTCTTGGTAGAGCATAATACCATAAGTCGGAGCTAAGATATCTTCTAGCACAGGGTCCAGAACTGTAACTTTTTCTTTGCCGTGTTTTCTGGTCACAAAGTTATCGATATAGTCACTCGCACCTGGTCGGTTCAAGGAAGTCGTCGCCACTACTTCTTCAAAAGTTTTTGTGGCTTTCACTCGTTTCAATAAGCGTATAGCTCCAGGTTGCTCAAACTGAAAGATTCCCTTGGTCTTACCAGCTGCAAAGAGTGCTAAGGTTGCCTTATCTTCAAGATCAATATCCTCAATTCTTAGTGAAATACCTTGAGTTTCATATAAGAGCTCCTGCATTTTTTGAGCGAATGTTAAGTTTCGTAGGCCCAAGAAATCCATCTTGAGCAAGCCATTTCCTTCAACTCCATGCGCATCATATTGAGTAATCAGCATATCCTCTCCATACTTAAGAGGGAATGTAGTCTGTTAGATTTTTTTGTCACTAATAACGACTCCAGCAGCATGGATGGAAGTCTGTCGTGGATAGCCTTCAATCTTTTTGGCAATAGAAAAGGCCTTTTGGTACTCAATCTTACTCTGAATGAGTTGTCTAAAACCTAGATTTCCTTCATAAGCTGTCGTAAGAGTATCTTTAGAGCCTATTTTTTTCGTAATGGCCGTCAATTCATATTCAGGGACACCGTACCGTTTAAAAATATCTCGGATGGCCTGCTTGGCTCCAAAGGTCGAGTAAGTGACAATCTGCGCAGCATGGATACTACCATAACGGTCACGAACATAACGAATAAACTCAGGGACGATAGATATCTGGGATATCAATATCGATATCTGGCATGGTGTAACGTTCACGATTTCAAGAAAGCGCTCAAAGATAAGATTTTTTTAGCTACAGGATCAATTCCAGTGATATCTAAAGGCATAGGCCACTAGACTTCCAACTGCGGATCCGCGTCCCATTCCCCATATAATAACCTTGAGAACGACCAAAACGTAAGAGGTCCCAGACAACCAAGAAATAGTCATCGAATCCCATATCATGAATCACTGATAGCTCTTCTTCTAAACGAGCCTGATAAACCTGATTCCATAATCCTTTCTGTTCCAATCCCTGAATCGCTCTTCCCCGAAGTTCTTCAACAGCGGGTCTCTCTGGATTAAAACGTGGAAGCTTGAGACTACTATCAATCTCGTAGGAAAGTTCCTTAATCAATCTTGCAAGGTTATCCAGTGCGATTGGGAAACTTCTCTAGAAAAAAATCTGTTCAAGACGTTCAGCCGGTAAAAACAAGCCCTGTTGAGATTGAACATCAACCTCTCTCAAAGTCACGTTTCTCTTTAATCGCTTTAAGCATCTGTAGAACTTCTAAATCCTCAGACTCGAAAGAGTTAACACGATAAAGAGGGAGAATGGGGTGAGAAAAATTCGACTGAGGAGTATCTGGATACACTCCGATATAGTAGTTATGCCCTAAGTCCAAGGAATCAATTTCAGGATAGTAGGGAACAATGATGCAAATATCTTCAAGGTAGGAAGAGAAATCAGTCCCATTCTTTTTTTACCTGTCATCTTCTAGAGATGATATCTTCATCAGGTTTTCGATAACCATCGGTTTGACAGGGCTAGAAAAACGTAGATTGATCACATATCATCTTTATGATGAACTGTCATTTCAAGACCTAGTAGAGGCTGAATACCTTGTTTTTTTGGCATTCTGTAATGAAATAATAGGCTCCATAAAGATTATCATCATCCATGATCCCAAGTGATGAATAACCATAATCTTTTCCCAAAGCTAACATATCTCTTGATTGAAACCATACTTTCCATGAAAACTATAGACTGTTTTTTTCGTATCTAGTTGAGCAATCACTCTTTACTCACCTCCCTTAATCTCTTTATATTATACCATTTTTAGAAAAATAGAAACACAATTTCTTTTCTAATCATTAAGACTAAAAAACCACAGCCAGTGAAAAGGCTGTGGTTTTTAAAATTTCTTCTGAAAACAAGTTCTAAGAAACAGTTGCTCGTCTCAAGCTTTCTCAACTTTATTTATCCCTATCTTTCGTTAAAAAAATATCCCGATTAGAAACTAGAACTAGTGAGAAAAAGGAAAAGACCCTAAAAATCTGCCAATCCGGATCGAATGCTAAAAGTCCGGAAAGCAAATAAAAATCCTGCACTCGCATACAAGACAGTTTTCTACTTTACTTTATTTATTCCTATCCCTAGTTAAGAAAGTTGCTATAGCGTAAGCAATTAAATTAGGACCTAGAAAAAAATCAAGAATACAATTCCCCATGGAGCAGTAAATAAAGCAAGAGTTATAAATAGAAGAATATAGGTAAGTGCCAAATAAAAATGAGAAAGATAGAAGAGTCGAAGGTTTCTTGACTGCTTTTTGGACCATTCTTCATATCTTCCACTCGAATTATTTTTCTACAATTAGTTTATCTTCTTCTTTGTTTAGCTCTACATTTGGATTTTGGTCTGACATTTTTTTCTCCCACTAATTTGTTAAGTTATTTTTTTATTATATCCCAATTTGTCACATTAAGCTAGATAGAAAAAAAGCCATCTATGTTAGTCTCAGATAAACTACAACATTTATCTGGAAAGTAAACTAACATAAATGACCTACACTACTCCCTTATCAAGTTTTTTTCTGAGTCAGGTGAGATGGTCTAACTCAATTTGACAAATGAGGAGTTTTTTTCTTATTTTTTTCACGGATTACTTCTACCTTGTATCCATCTGGATCTTTAACAAAGTAATAGTTTAGGTTGAGTTCCCTAAGTCCATTTGGATTCGTTACTTCATAGCCTTTATCACTGTGTTCTTTGTGAAGAGCCTCAAGGTCAGGTGTACTTAGACGCGATGTGAGCAAAACCGTCACCCACAACATAAGGACCGTGATCGTAGTTATAAGTCAACTCTAATTCATAATCATCACCATCAAGACCTAGATAAACAATGGTAAAATGCATGTTCTGGAAAGTCTCGACGACGCAATTCCTTAAATCCAAAACGCATCTTGATAAAAAGCAATTGATTTTTCAAGATTTTCTACCCGCAAGCAAGTGTGTAACATTTTTGAAGCCATCTTTTCTCCTTTGTTTAAAAAAGACTGGGACAAATTTGCACCAGTCTTATGAATAATTATTTACCAAGTTTTGCTTTTATGCTGCATCTGCAAGAGCTGTGAAAAGCTGCTGCATCGCTAACAGCCAAGTCAGCAAGCATTTTACGGTTAACTTCGATCTCAGCCAATTTCAAACCATGCATCAATTGTGAGTATGAAAGTCCGTTCATACGAGCTGCCGCATTGATACGTGTGATCCACAATTTACGGAAGTCACGTTTCTTTTGACGACGGTCACGGTATGCATAGTAGTAAGAGTTCATTACTTGTTCTTTTGCAGTACGGAACAAGATATGTTTAGCTCCATAGTAACCTTTTGCTAATTTTAAAATACGTTTACGACGTTTGCGTGATACAACGCCACCTTTAACACGTGCCATGTTTTATTTCCTCCAAATATTTCCTAGAATTAGTTACTTACAAATACGCGATTATTTCAAGCGAGTAAGCATTGCTTTGATACGTTTGAAATCTCCTGAATGCACCATAGATGCTTTACGAAGATGACGACGTTGTTTTTTAGTTTTTCCGTGGAAACGGTGAGATGTATAAGCACGGAAACGTTTAAGTCCACCAGAACCTGTACGTTTGAAACGTTTAGCTGATGCGCGGTGTGTTTTTTGTTTTGGCATGATTTTTTCTCCTTTATTTAACTTTCTGACAATTATTTTTTGTCAGTTGCTGGGGCCAATTGCATGAACATTTGGCGTCCATCCATTTTAGCACGTTGTTCAATGATAGCAATATCTTGAGTTGCTTCAGCGAAGTCGGCTAAAACTTTTGCACCAATCTCTTTATGGGTGATCATACGTCCCTTAAAGCGAATAGATACCTTCACTTTATTCCCTTTTTCAAGGAATTTGCGAGCATTGCGAAGTTTCGTTTCGAAATCACCCTTGTCGATAACTGGGCTCAAACGAACTTCTTTCACGGTCACAACGCTTTGTTTTTTGCGTTGTTCTTTTTGTTTCTTCTGGTACTCAAATTTGAACTTGCCGTAGTCCATAATTTTTGCAACAGGAGGTTTAGCTTGAGGTTGAATGAGAACCAAGTCCACATTAGCTTCGTCCGCAAGTGCTTGCGCTTCGCTTAGTGGTTTGATACCCAATTGCTCACCTTCAAGACCGATTAAGCGAACTTCACGTACACGAATTTCATCATTGATGAATAAGTCTTGCTTTGCTATGGTTTTCACCTCTTTTTTTATTTTAGAGAAAAACAAGAGCGGACTTGCTAACGCAAATCCGCTCTACATGATTATAGTTCATTTCTGAAACTTGATCTGTAGGGGCCAGACAACGTTAGTCGCAAGGCGAGAAGTTCTCACTTCTGCTTTTCTCATCCCTAATATGATACCAAGTTTTCGTCTTCCTGTCAAGAGTAAAATTGTTTTTTTCTTAACTTTTGATTATTGATGTTGCGAGTAGTAAATTCCATGTGGCTTCAAACGAGTATTCAACAGCTCTGATACAGTCACGAAACTGTAGCCTTGTTCCTGTAAATACTCAATTACTTTTGGTAGCGAATTAACTGATGGCTGATGAATATCATGCATGAGGATGATAGCTCCATCACTCGTTTGATGTTGGATTTCTGTCAGAATAGCTGCTTCATTTTTACTCTTCCAGTCCAAACTATCAACATCCCACATGATAAAGCGCAAGTCAAGGCTATTGCGAATATCATCTGAGATTGCACCGTATGGTGGACGCATCAATTTAGAGCTTTTTCCAAGAACTTTTGTAATAGCGTCTTCGGTATCTGTGAGCTGTTTCTTAGCATCTTCCAATGACAGTTTCGTTAAAATTGGGTGATTCCAACTATGATTTCCAACTTCATGACCTTCAGACTGCATACGTTTGAGAATTGCTTCATTTCCAGCGATGTTTTTGCCTTGGACAAAGAAAGTTGCTTTAATCTTGTATTTAGCCAAGATATCCAATGCCTGTGGTGTTGTATTTCCGTCCGGTCCATCATCAAAGGTAAGAGCTACTACTTTTTTATTTTTCTCAGCCTGAGCCTTCTTATAAAGTTCTTCATCCTTTTCAGTTAAATAGGACGATTGGATAACATCAAAGAAGTCTGAAATTGGCAAAGCTATTTCTTCTAAACCCTGTGTTTGTTTTAGCGGAAAAACAATCAGTTGGCTATCCTTGTAGTCAAATTTCCAGCTTGATAAGTCCGTAGCAGAATAATCTGCGATAAGCTGATCAATTGATGCTTGCTCTCGTTTACTATCTGTAAGGTTAGATTTGATTTCTTCAAGGAGCGTTTCTTTTCCCTTGCTAGCATCTGGAAAGACCTGATCCAAGGTAAAAATACTTCCATCTTCTTTGAGATAAAACTTGTCTAGCGTAGTATTTTCCAATTCAACAAGGTTAGAGTTAGTCAAATCATAGACTTGTTTTTTGACACTTCTATTTTCTACACCCTTGAAGGACGTTTCTCCTTTTTCAGAGTAATAAAAAATCAGATGTTCTTTCCCTTCTACCTTGTCAGTAACATCTTTGAGAATAGCATCTCTTACAGAAGTGATGACATTTTCCCCAGCCATGGGGGTAATATGCGATAATCTCTGTTTTTATCTTTTACGGAAATGGTTTTTTTCTGACTTCCTTGGGAGAAGGCATCTTCTTTTTCTTTTTTTAAGAGCTTCTATTTTTTTCCTCAAAAACTTTTTTATTTGTTACCTTATAAGTTATGATGCCTTGCAAAGCCACCATTGTAAAAAAAAGCAAAGCCACTATTATCCATAAATTTCTTTGCTTCTTGTCTTCAACTGTTTTACGTCTTTTTCTATTTCTTGTCATAGTCATATCATATCAAATATAAACTATAATTTCAATGAATAATTGAGGAATCATTTCTTAAATAGGTAAAGAAAAGTAAAAACCCTAGAAGTATCTAGGGTTTTCATCTTATTAAAAACGAATCATTTCTCTTGTTTTTTCATAAGATGTGACAAAACGATCAGTCACACCAGGCTCAGCCAATTCTAAAGCTTGAGATATTTTCTCGAAAGAAGCTTGATAGTCATAGGCTGTTTCAAAAATGTTTAACGCTTCATGGAAAGCTTCTTGGATACGATCATCAAATGATCTGTAACGGTTAGAATATTGAAGCAATTGCTCAGTTAAAGTCGCATTCTGTACAATATTGTATGTTTCAGTTTCTAAAAGATCCATATCGCTTGAAGCAATTTCTAAAATACGATTCACAGATTCAATATTTACTTTAGTTTGCTCCAATTCTGCGATTAAATCTTCCGTACTATGACTTGCGTCAAAGAAGAGTTTTAAGAATTTTTGTGGAATTCCTGGAAGATTTCTCTTCTCCATGTATCGCTTAATGGTATGCAATCGATTCACATAGACATTCGCTTTTTGGCGAGCATTGACATCGTCTTTTTCAATCTGAACTAAACGTTCGCTAACACCAATTTGATCATCTTCAATATCCTTCAAAGCAGACTGAAGACTCTCCAAACGTTCCTGTAAAATAGAGTATGGTTCTGATATTTCAGTTTGATCACTTGTCAACTCTTGAATGGTTGTATTCAAAGCAGCAATGTCTGCTTGAAGACGACGAACACGATTAACATCACTTTCCGAAATCAAGTATGTCTTACCGAGACGTTCCATGTCTTTGACCAAAACCTGATTATTCTCTTTCATATGTTTGAGGTAACTTGGAAGAGTTGCCATTAATTTTTCAAAAGCTTTTTCAGAAGCAATTTCACGTGTGAAAATATCGTAGAGAGCATTAATTTCTTCTTGGATTTGTTCATTTTCATACTCTGCATTATCCAATTCTAGTGTACGAATGTTCTCTTGATTCTTTTTCAAACTCTCATACAAAAGCTGTAGTCTAGATTCAATATCTGTCTCCACAAAATGATAATTGGCATCCAAAAGTTTACGGTAACCTGCTTCTAAATCTTCCAATTGATCTGGTAATTCAGTAGTAAGTTTAGTCACAATAGCTGGAATTCTTTCCACAATATGCGTCAACGCAAGAATATGGTTTTCAGTCTCATCCAAAATACCTGCCGCTTCAACTGGATCTCCTGATGAATTCAAAGTTACAAATTGTGAGAATTCAGATTGAATATGTTCTAGTTGCTTCTCTATCTCAGGTAAGGATTGACCAAATAGTTCAGAATTCTCTGCAACAGTATGTTGTAGTTTTTCAAATAAGTCTAGGGCATGGAGAACACGGCCACTATTTTTTGATTCTTGTTTTTTTCTAAGTCAGCCAAGGCATTTCGAATCTCTGCAATATCTTCTTCAACGGTTCTCAATCTGACTTTCAATTTGATCAATTTGATGTTGGGCTTTCAAGAAACGGAAAGTGTTATTGTAACCCTCAGCTTCAAAGAGATTATTTTCAATATCTGCAAAAAGAATTAAAGGGATAAATCTACCCATTTTTTTGATTCCATTCACGAAAGGCCACTTGACTTTGACCAATCAAGTGCATATTTTTAACAGCTTCAACCTCATCATTAACAGGAAGGTTGTATAGTTCTTCTTTTCTTTGCTCTAAAACTTCAAGTCTGTTTCCATTGCGTTTGCGCAGGAAAACCGCCATTACATAAGCAATAATTAGCAGGGCAAAGAACTGCTATCAAAGCAATAATCAATTGATTATTAGACATATCAAACTCCTTTTTATACTTGACACAATTGTCATGATTATATCATATTTTTTTAATACTGGAAACTACTTTCCACAACTTTATACATCTAGATTACTGTAGACAGCATTTTCCTCAATGAACTCACGACGTGGTTCTACACGATCACCCATCAACATATCGAAGATTTTATCTGCTTCTGCTGCATCATCTACTGAAACTCGGGCCATGAGACGATGTTCTGGATTCATAGTCGTTTCCCATAGCTGATGATCATCCATCTCTCAAGACCTTTATAGCGCTGAATAGTTGGTTTTGAGCGACCCTCACTGTAGCGAGCCAATGCTTCTTGTAGTTGTTTTTTTCTTGATCAGCTCCAGGTTGGATGTATTCTTTTAATCTCGCTACCAACTTTCACACCATAAATAGGTGGTTGAGCGATATAAACATAACCCTGCCTCTAGAACGGGTTTCATATAGCGATAAATCAGAGTTAACAATAGTGTCCGAATGTGAGCGACCCATCGACGTCGGCATCAGTCATAATTACTAGTTTTTTTGGTAACGGGCCTTGCTGACATCAAATTCTGCTCCAAATCCTGTTCCCATAGCTGTAAATAAGCTACGGATTTCTTCGTTAGCCAGAATTTTTCTCCATGCTAGCCTTCTCTACGTTCAAGATTTTACCACGAATCGGTAAGATAGCTTGGAATTCACGGTCACGTCCTGATTTTGCAGAACCTCCCGCTGAGTCTCCTTCGACAATAAACAACTCAGTTTCAGCTGGATTGTTCGAAGAACAGTCTGCCAATTTACCAGGTAGATTAGAGATTTCTAAACCTGATTTCTTACGAGTTACTTCTCGTGCTCGTTTGGCTGCTACACGAGCCTTAGCTGCCAAGATTCCCTTTTCTACAATCCGTTTAGCAATTTGAGGATTCTCCATTAAAAAGTCTGAGAAAGCTTCACTGAAAAGGCGATTTGTGATCTTAACGACTTCACTGTTCCCAAGCTTGGTCTTGGTCTGCCCTTCAAACTGTGGATTTGGATGTTTAACAGAGATAACGGCTGTCAAACCTTCACGAACATCCTCACCAGTTAGATTATCCTCGTTATCTTTAAGGAGTTTGTTTTTACGAGCATAATCATTGATCACACGAGTTAGGGCTGTCCGGAAACCTTGTTCATGGGTTCCACCTTCATGGGTATGAATATTGTTAGCAAAACTCATGACATTTTCATGGTAGCCAGTAGTATATTGCATGGCAACTTCTACAGTGATGTCATCCATTTCTCCGTCTGTGTAGATTGGATTTTCAAAAATAACATCCTTATTCTCGTTGATGTACTCAACATAACTAGCAATTCCACCCTCGTAATGGTAATGTTTAGATTGCTCTTGACCATCACGTTTGTCTGTGATAGAAATTTGAAGACCACGATTGAGGAAGGCAAGTTCCTGCACTCGTTTATTTAGTCTATCAAAGTCAAACTCAGTCGTTTCTGTGAAAATCTCTGGATCTGGAGTGAAGTGAACAGTTGTTCCTGTGCGGTCAGTATCTCCAACAACCTCAAGGTCAGCTACAACATGACCACGACGGTATTCTTGGTAATGGATTTTCCCGTTCTTATGAACATGGACATCCAATTGAGTTGAAAGGGCATTTACAACTGAAGAGCCTACTCCGTGCAATCCACCTGAAACCTTGTAACCGCCACCGCCGAATTTCCCTCCGGCGTGAAGGACGGTAAAGACAGTCTCTACAGCAGGGCGACCAGTTTTTTCTTGGATATCAACTGGAATCCCACGACCATCATCGACAACTGTGATTGAATTGTCTGGTTCGATAAAGACTTCAATATGGCTAGCAAATCCCGCCAAAGCTTCATCGATGGAATTATCGACAATTTCCCAAACCAGGTGGTGAAGGCCTTCTTTGGCAGTCGATCCAATATACATCCCTGGACGCATACGGACGGCTTCTAGACCTTCTAAAACTTGAATTTGACTGGCATCATAATCTTGTGCCTGTTGGTTTTTAATTTCTTCTGTCATTTTTTTCCTTTTTCTTACAATTCTAATACTTGTTTCAATGTCACGACATCTTTGAACAGATGGGTATCTAGGCCTGCAGCTTGTCCTGCTTCCACATCTATCGACCTATCACCAATCACGATTCCAGAGTTGATGTGATAGTTGTCTTTTAGATAGATCAGGGATTCTGGGTTTGGCTTTCTCTTGAAGCCTGAACTTGCCGTAATGACTTGAGTAAAGTATACGGCAATTCCTGTTTTTTCAAGAATCTCTATCACCTGATTATTTCTATGAGAAACTAAAAAGTTACGACCACCCTTATTTGAAATTTTTTCCAGTAAGGCAGGGATGCCTTCAAATAAGACTGGGTGTTGAAGTTCAAGAGCTTCATTCTCTTTATACCTTTCAAGGAAATGTTCGATGTCTGGTGCAAATTTCTCGACTGCAAACTCTGTTGAAACCTTTAGAGCTTCATAGACACTATCATGTTCTTGAATAATCCCGAATTCTTTCAACGTTGCTACAAAAGCGCCTGTAGAAATTTCGTAATTATCCAAAAGAGTGCCACCTAAATCCCAGATGTAATCGTGATATTTCATACCCTTCATTATAGCATTTTTTTAAGAAAAAAGCGATGTTTACCTTATTTTTGCCCATAAAAAAGAGAAGAATCTTGTTATTCACTTAAGATTCTTCTCAAATCATTTATTATTTTTCAAAAAGGCCTTGATAGAGCATGGCTTCTCGTAAACTTTTAGCGTCACCACCTAACTTGTCAACCAGCTCATAAGCAAAGGCCAAAGCTGTAGCGGGACCACGACTAGTAATGATGTTGCCATCTACTACAACTGCTTCCTTGTGATAGTTCCCGTCAAGAATTTGTTCTTGGACACCATCGTAACAAGTGAAGTCTTTACCATCTAAAAGACCTGCTTGGTTAAGGACAATTGGTGCGGCACAGATAGCAGCCAATCTCTTACCTTGCTCATTAAAGCGTTGCAATTCTGCAATTAAAAGGTCATTGTCTCGAAGATTAGCTGACCCTGGCATCCCTCCAGGAAGGACAATCACATCATAGTCCGATAAATCTCCATCGAAAACTTTATCTGCAACTACTTGGATTGCATGTGAACCTGTCACCTTTTCAGCAAAACCAACCATATCACAGCTAATACTTGCTCGACGTAAAACATCCACTACTGTTAAGGCTTCGATTTCCTCAAAACCATCTGCTAACATAAGTGCTACTTGAGTCATTTTTTGTCCTCCTTATTTTACTTTTTTTAAGACAACTTTTTTACGTTTAGACCTTGTGTGCCCACTCTTCTCATCAGCTAAATGTGTTTGGTAACTCATGGACAAGAGCAATCCAACACCAATCAAATTACTGATAATAGCTGAGCCCCCTTGAGAAATAAAAGGTAGGGGAATCCCTGTAAGTGGAAGGAGACCCGTCACCGCACCAATATTTTCAAAAATATGGAAGAGTAGCATCATGATAAAACCTGTAGAAATATAGGTGTAAAATTGATTGTTTGATTTGAGAGTGATTTTAAGCATGCGATAAATTAACAGCAAATAGAGAGCAACCACGGCCACAGAACCGATAAAGCCAAAATCCTCTGCAATGACCGTGAAAATCATATCACTTTCTCGAACTGGAATGAGGAGATTTGATACATTAAATCCTTGACCAAACAAACCACCACTACCAATAGCAATTTGCCCTTGAGCCTGCTGATAGGTCGTTGTCTGAGCATAATCAAAAGGATTGAGCCAGGCCAAGATACGATTGATCTGATAGGTCGGCATACCTAAATTATGTAGAAATGCTCGTCCATCTTTGGTGATGAAAATTGCCAAAAATCCAGCAATTGCTGAAGAGGCTGCTACGAAAATAGGAACGATAATCTTCCAAGATACTCCTGATAGCAAAACTAATCCAGCAAAAATAGCAATAAATACTAAGGCTGTTCCCAGGTCGCTTTGTAAAGCTAGTAAGACCAATACGGGAATTGTAAAGAGAGTCATCCACATAATCAAGAGAAAGTCTAAACCTATGGTTCGTTCTTTTGCTTTGTGTTTAGTTGTAAAAGTAACAATAACATAGGCCAACATTAAAATATAAGATATCTTCATAAATTCAGATGGTTGAAAGAGCGTAACTCCGCCGATAGATACCCAGTTTTTAGCTCCCGTTACCGCAACCAAGCTAGGGTTATAGAAAACTAGAGGTAAAACCATCAAAATCAAACCAAGGGCATAGAGATAAGGGGTGGATTGCCATAAAAATTTTGTATTAAAGAACATGACGACAAAACTGATGACAATTCCTAGAGCTATCCATGCTAATTGCTGTCCTAAAATGGACCAGACATTATGAGGGTAATCGTGACTAACCGCGATATAAATGGATACTACACCAATGACCAGCAAACAAAACACTGGTAAAATCAAACTATAATCGACCCGAGAGTCGAGAGAACGTTTCATAAAGGTCTCCTCATTCTTTCTACTATTCTTCTATGATTTCTTAAAAAATGTTTTAATTTTATTGATGACTTGGTCTTGATTGACTTCTCTCAAGCGGTAATTTTGTGATAAAGAACGTGCTATTTGCTTGCCATAACGCTTGGTCACCATGCGGCTGTCCAAAATTAGGACACTGGAACTTTGATGAGAGTTTCTCAGAGCTCGACCCATTGCTTGCTTGAGGCGGATGATTGCCATAGGCAACTGGTAATCATAAAACGGATTTTTGCCTTCAAGCCGTAATTCTTGGTTCATTTTTTTCGTGAACGGCTCCTCGGGGTTCTGGAAAGGTAAACGAGTCACCACTTCAATCACACGAGGATGACTTGAAAAAAATCGACTCCCTCCCAAAAAAACTTCCTGCTCCAAGCAAGAGTTCTCGTTCACCTTTTTCAAAACGTCTTTTCAGCTGAGCTGGTTCACCATGCTTATATTGCGCTAGATGGGCGAATGTCAAAGAGTCTGATACACTTAATAACAGCTCCTTAGACGTAAATAAAACCAAGATAGGTTCCTTCATAAGCATGAGTTCTTCTATCAGTTGAACAAGGGCCTTAGCATACTCTTCTTGAGATGTTTCCGTTACTAAAGGAAAATCTTTAAGGACTAAGATTTCTTGCTTCTCTTGAAATGTTTCAACCATCCTATCAAAGGCTGCATCTGGAAATCCTAATAATTCCGGTAAGGAAACCCTGCTACTAATTTCCAGAGTTGCGGACACACCGAGCAACTGACTCGTTTCCGGAAAAATCTGAGAAAAGAGCAGACGTTGATTGCGACTAGAAGAAATGATGACCTTTTTACTAGACAAATCTGAAGCTGAGAGCCAAAATTCTCCATCAGTTGAGAAAAATTTCTTGTACTCATCGAAAGCTTGAAGTTCTAGCTCAGTGAAATCCTGCTGAAGCTGTGCCATTGTACTTGTAGGACAGATTCTGCGCTTACCAGATAAAAATTGTTCTAGCAAGTGAGAAAGCTCAAAGCAAATACTCTCTATCAAGCGTCTTTGAAGCATTTCCTCTGTATCAAGCAAGGCTTGATCTAGTTGATCCAGCAAATCTGTTAGAGAATAAGATTTCTGGGACAAATTCTCCAAGGTCAAGAGCATCTTTTGCGCCTCATCCATAATCAAGAGTCGCCCTTCCAACAAACTTGGATCATCTTCCAAGCGGGTAACGAGATAGGCATGATTTGTCACCAGAAGTTGACAAGTCCGAGCTTTTTTCTGGCCTCGTCTCCAAAAATCTTCCAACCAAAAAAGTGAGGTTTTAGGAAGATTTCCATCATGGACAAGCTTGGGCAAAAACTGCTGATAACGATAAAGCTGGCCAATTTCATCCAAATCACCTGTTTCTGTCTCAGTCAGCCAGACCAGGAGTTGCATCTTAAAAAGGGTATAAAATCTATTGGACTCTTCTTCCAGCAATGCTGCATGAAAAGCATCCAGTTTCAGATAGTTCTGAGGTCCTTTAAGGCTATGAACGGAAAGATGAAAGACTTCTTCTAACCTTCGAGCCTCCTCTTGCATCACCTGATTTTGAAGGATTTTAGTCGGAACACTGAGTAGGATTCCCCCTTCATTCTCAAGTGACAAGGCCGGTAGCAGGTAACCATAGGTTTTCCCAATACCCGTTTGAGCTTGGATAAAGGAAACACGCTCATTTTCTATGAACTCTTGAACTTTTTGGGCAAAGTTTGCTTGAGGTTCCCTTTCCTCCAAATCCAACAAGGCAATATTGGTCTGGAAATTTTTTGAGAGTTTGCGTGGAGAAAGGACTGGCTTCTCTTTTCTTAAGAATAAGCCCTGCACTTCTACCAAATCATGCTCAACGAGGAGAGACTGTTTCTGATAAACTTCCTCGATGACTAGGTAAGATTCATAGAGTAAGCTGTCTGATAAACTCAATAAGCGCTCCAACAACCCTTTTGGCAGTCCAAACATCTTTTGTCTCATATAAAGAAAGAGTTCTGCTGTTGCTTGGGCATCAGATAGGGCTGAATGGGCTTGCACTAGAGGAATCCCCAACTCTTGGCAAAGAATGCCGAGATTATACTTCTCAAATTGAGGGTAAAATATTTGAGCCAACTCCACTGTATCGATACGAGGCGTGCGCAATTCATAACCCTCAAAAAAAGAGGAATTCTGCCAATAAATTAGCATCGAACTGAACATTGTGCGCAACAAAAATACCGTCTTTGACCAGTTCAAAAATCTTTTCAGCCACCTGAGAAAACTCAGGCGCCGCAGCTAGACGTTGATCTGTCAGACCTGTTAATTCTTTGATATGACTATCCAAGGCTTCGTGGGGATTGACGTCTGTGGAGTACTGTTGTACAATCTCCCCATTTTCAATGACCACTATTCCCACTTGGATAATTTTTGCCTTGCTTCCAGTACTCGTCGCCTCTAAATCCACGACAACATACCGATCATTTCTAACATTCATCATTCAAAATTATACCAAAATTTAGATATTTTTACATCCTCTAACTTTATTTGAAGAGTCAAGTTTCTTGTAAGTTTTTATAAAAAATGGTTGAATAGAATTGTAGAAAAGGAGGGAACTCATGAACCCATTAGATTTGTTTAATCAAGTAAAAGAACTCATTGAGAACAAAGATTTTTCTGCAGCAAAAACATTTGTTGAAGAAAACAAGGATCAACTTGGTGAGTACCTAAGCCAAGCACAAGCTTTGGCTTCAGGATCAGAAGGACTTGACGGTCTTGTAGATAAGGTCAAAGGCCTCTTCTAATCATCAAAAGACACCTGGGTGTCTTTTTGTATTTTCTTCATGAATGCTGGGATATGTTGACTAATCGTGGTTGGCAGAACTACAAAGTTGTCCTCAGCCAATTCTTGAGCAATTGCTGAATGTAGATAGGCCGCTACTGTCACTCTTTCATAGAGACTAACTTGTGAAAATTGGCCTGCAAACCCAGCGATCATCCCAGCCAGAGTATCACCCATTCCCCCAGTCGCCTGATAAGGACCACCAACACTCAGCTGATAACAATCAGCTTGACCAGCTTGCCAGATTCGAGTCGCTGGACCTTTTTGGACTAAAATCGTTCCTGAAGGAAATCCCATCAAAGCCTCTCCTGTTTCCTTGCTTCCTTGGGAATCCAAATCTAAGCCTGACAAGACTTGCCATTCCCTTTGGTGTGGAGTTAAAACAAGCTGAGCCTTAGGAAATTTCATTCCCGTCTTAGCTAAAATGGATAGGGCACCACCATCCAGTATGAGGGTCTGGTCTTGGACTAAATGATGAAAGACTGTTTGGAGAAGCTCTTCTCCACGCTCATCATCCACTAGTCCAGGTCCGACCAAGACAATATTAGCTTTCTGCAACTGTTGTTCGAGCAATTGCTTATCACCAAGGTCAAAAGCCATAGCCTCTGGCAGATGGCTATGTAGAGCTGAAATATTCTCTTTATCCGTTGCTACTGTCACCAAGCCTGCGCCACTTCTAACTGCCCCCTAAAGCGACCCATAATAATCGCTCCCCCATAGGGATAAGTCCCTCCAATCAAGAGAAGACGACCGTAGTCTCCCTTATGACTAGAACGAGGACGCTCGATAATCACTTTTTTTAGTAGAACTTGATCAATCTCTTTCATACACTACTCCTTCAACTTATCCTTACTATGTAACACTTGAATAACCTTGGTATTCCAAGCCTGTAACCCTTCTCCCTCATAGTCTAGGTAAATCACTCTATCTTGTAATTGACAAGGAATCAAACCTTCAAAACAAGCCTTATCTTTTGAAGGAATAACACATAAATGAAGAAAGGTATCCAAATCTAAACTATCTCTTACCTTCGCAACATGATAGCCATCAAAGATATAACCTAGTGCTTGAATTATTTCTTCATACAGAAAATGAAAACTAACGCCAGGAATGAACTTTTCTTGCAATTCCTCCTCAGACGGTGCCCGTCCTAACAAACGCTCCATAGCGAGTCGGTAACCCGAAGTCGTATTAGACCATCCGAACATGATATAGTCAAAATAGTCTGCTGGATCAGAAGCTGCATTACGACTATCTGTAACTAGTTCAGCCCCACTTTTACCAAATACTTTTACCGCCGACATGAGTTTTCCAGTCTGAAAAATAGACCGAGCCACTTCAACTGTACAAGTATGACTACAATAATTTGAAGTAACCAACTTCCTCTGAATATCATAGGTAGAAGCTACAAGGCGATGACTTGGTCTGTAGGGAGGAAAAAAGCTATGCTCTTGCAAGTAATCATGAATTTGTATATTTAATTCAAGATCCTCACATTCCATAATGGTCTGACGACGATGGTCCTGTTCATAAGCAATAAACTTTGCTAGCTTCTCCAATTCCCATTCTTGAATCTGTGGATAGTTTTCAAGAGCAAATTGATAGATTCCATCCCACTGGAGACTATAGTCTGCATTACAAACTTTACAATCATGGTCCTTCTCCTCACATTCTCTTACTTTCATTATACACTTCACTACTCAATTAATAAAGAGAGTGGGACAGAAATCGGTGATTCGTTAGAATTCGATTTCGTCGTCCCACCTCCGCAAAGTTGAGTAGGGCTGTAAAAGCTGGTGAAATCAGCGTAGTAGAATCCACTCAACCACTGCGTCTTGCTCGACAATCCAAAGACAATTGAGAGGCTAGGACTTTTGTCCCAGCCTCTTCATTTATAACGATTAGCTTTTTTAGAGCTGGAAGTTATCAGCCTTATTTTTCTTTACGTTTAACAGTTAGTAGAGCCACTGATAAAACAAGACTGAGACTTGCTAGGAAGGCAGCTGTATCAGATTGACTTTCACCTGTTTCTGGAAGTCTTGCTGAACTTGCTTTTCCTGAAGCATTTTCAAGGACCTCACCCTGAGCTGCTGGGCTATGATCTAGTTCTACTGGTCTTACTGGTTCCTGGTTTTGGTCTCTATAGACAATCGCATAAAGTCCCAGATCTTTGGTTGTAAATTCAACTGTGTCGCCTACTAACGTCACCTTTTGAACCTGCAAGCCTTGATCTAAGCTCATGTGATAAACTCCTTGAACCTGTCCCTTGACTGGTAATCTCACTAGGACAGCACCCTTGAGTTCAACTGCTTGGTTGTCCTTATCTAGTAATTTCACTTGATATGCATCATAGTGTTTACCAGCTAATTCTTGGCGTAGAACCTTTTGAACTTGAAGCTTGAGGTCTTTTGATAACTCTTTAGTTAGCCCCTGCTACTAGAACTCCCTGTAGCCTTATCAGAGAATATTTGAATCTCTTCAGTTGGTTTAACAAGACTTGGTGCTAATTCGTTCCCCTGCTGTAGCCAATACTCCTGTATATTCTGGCAATTCCTTCTTAGCAGCCTCAACACCATTAACACCACCTGTGAATTCCGCCACTTCATTCTTGACCGCGTCTACTGAGTTAACGCCTCCCTCAAATTCTGGAATTTCTACCACTGGGGCTGGCTCATCACCCTACTGTACCAATGGCACCAGTATATTCTGGTACGTCAACAACTGGGGCTGGTTCTTCTCCCTACTGTCCCAATTGCACCAGTATATTCTGGTACGTCAACAACTGGAGCTGGCTCTCGCCCACAGTTCCAATAGGATCAGTATATTCTGGTACGTCAACAACTGGAGCTGGCTCTCGCCCACAGTTCCAATAGGATCAGTATATTCTGGTACGTCAACAACTGGAGCTGGTTCTTCTCCCTACTGTCCCAATTGCACCAGTATATTCTGGTACGTCAACAACTGGAGCTGGCTCTCGCCCACAGTTCCAATAGGATCAGTATATTCTGGTACGTCAACAACTGGAGCTGGTTCTTCTCCTACCGTCCCAATTGGGTCAGTATATTCTGGTACGTCAACAACTGGAGCTGGCTCGTCACCCTTGCTACTTGTAACAATTACTTTCACTCCTACTTCAACAATTTGATCTTTTGCATCTCTTATTTCAGTGTGAACAACCTTACGACTTGTTCCTAATACTTCGACGTAGTCTACCTTTTTCTCCATTTTTGACCTTCTGAGACGATACGACGTTCACCTTTTGGCTAAGTCACTATTCTCACGAATAATTTCTTTAAATGGAATAACAGATTTCTCAACTTCTAGACTTGGGCGGTCTAGGACAAGAGCTTGGTCATCCACTGCATGACTAGCTTCTGAACCAGCCTCAAAGTGAAGGCGATATTCTTTCACAAGACTACCATCCTTATCAAGTAGTCGAACAAGTGTTGGAAGATTACCTTGATTTGACTCAACGACAGTCGCTACACCGTGACCACTTGTTTGGACAGTCACCTCGGGTTTCGCTCCATTAGCAGTTAATCGATATTCTGAAACCGCAGGATCAAAGTTTTCCAATGCTTTTCCATTAATTGAAATTGTCACTGCAGGTGTTTCTAAATCAATGTCTTTGGCTGGTGAATAAGCACTAAACTCGACCATTGCGAGACCATTAGTGGTTGATTTGCGAGTCATACGCGCAGCGAATAGCGGTTGTCTGAATCGAATCAAAGGTAAATTCAATTGGTTTACCAGCCCTCAATTGCTCCAGATGCCTTATAAGGAATTTCTTGCCAATTTTCTGCCTTGTTAAACGGATGATCCGCATTTTCTTCATAACGTGAAATGGTGCTTGGTTCAGAATAAGTTGGCCCAACATATCTTTCGAGTACCATTGTCGCTGGTGCATCTGTTCCACTGTCTTTAAAGAACTGAATTGCTACTTTTCCTACAGACCGAGGTGTAATCTGACCATTCTTCTTAAAGAGAACTCCTACGGATACTTCCTGATCTTTTGGAGTACGAGACCAGTTAGTCCAACGTCCATCCTCATTAAATCGCCCATCGTTGATATAGAAGATTCTATCATTAGAAGCAGATCGGTATCGTTTGTAGTAGAGGCAAAGGCTTTTAGAGGCAGTCGCATTATTGCTTGCATTCTCAGAAATAATTTGATTTCCTCTTGCCAAAACAGTCACTTGCATCTTAGTTGTCAGGTCTGTTCCTAGAATATGACCAAGCACTTCAAAGGTGCCTTCCCTAGTCTGTCGCATGTTCAGCCACTGCATCCCATTCTACGGCTAGTTTATCTGTTTTCCAATCTGTTTCTGATGGATAGTAGACTGTTACTCTGTAGGTAATTGAAGCTGATCACCAACACTTAATGTCATGGCACCATTCTCTGCAACTACTTGGTCCTGTAGATTCTTTTTTTCACCATCACGGAAGATGCGATATTCATTTAGAACTGTTCCATCCTCAGCTTTCAAGATAAGACGTGTCGCGCCTTTTTCACTTGGTCGCAGGGACAACTGTCACTAAGCCATTGTTACTAGCTGTTGCAGTGATATCCTTGCTTGCTTGAGGAATATGGTAGTCTGTCTTAGATGGATTGAAATGTTCAAGTTTCTTGCCATCTACTTGGATAGAAATTTCTGAACTGGTAGCACTTGGCACCTTACTTCCTAAAAATAGTGATTTCTGTCAAACCGACACCAGCAGTTCCATCCGCCTTCTTCATACGAATACGAACAGCATAAGTTTCAACTTTGTCAAATGTAAAGTGGTTGGTTTGACCTGCAGATAATTGTCCTGGAGCTTTGAGATGTTCAACCTCTTTCCAGTTGGCAGCATTGTTGAATGGATGGTTGGTATCACGCTGAGCATTATTGACATCGTTTGGAAGATCTGGAACTTCTTGACCGACATAGTATTCAATAACATATTCTTTTGGAAGTCCGATTGCACCATCTGTGTAGAAATCAACTGATAGATTGTCTACAAAACGTTTTGTCAAATCACCAGAATTACCAAACAAGATAGATGCCCAGTCATTATCAGTATTTGTTCTCCAAGTTGTCCATCTGTTCTTGACATCTGTAGTAGCTCTTGAAACTGTCAAATCGTTCAAGGTATTTGCCGAATCGTCCCCACCAGTATTAGATACGATAGCTGCTGGCAATTGTGAACCTGTCCATTGTTTCGAGATATTATTTCCAGCAACAACTTGACTGGAAACACGAACATGAGCCTTGGTAGTCAGAGAGCTACCAACCAATTGACCTTTGATTTCAAAGATTCCTTCAGTTTGACTAAGTTAGCTGGCACCTTATCCCAAACGACATCATTATAGACAGTTGTTCCATTAGAATGGTAGGCACGAACGTTAGCTGGTAATTGAACCATTTCACCCTTAGGAAGAGTGAGGCTGATTTCTTCTGCAACCTGCAAGCCTTCAACAGTCACATTTGCAATAGCTTCAATGTCTGTTCCTTCTACATGACCTTTTAGGGTAAAGCTATGATAGCTAGCGAGTTCTTTGGCATCTACCTTATCCCAAGTTACAGCTACCTTACGAGACAAGCCTTTGTCAAATTCTGCTGCGATTTGATCAGGCAAATTCGGTTGCTGATTGATATCTGTAGAGATTGAAACAGGATGAAGCTTAACAATTCTCTTGGTTACTTTGTTTTCTTTGATGACCACTACGGTGGCTACAGATTGTGTCTTCTCTGTTTGATTGTCAATACGAGGAGTGAGGGTTACATTACCTTTAGTGTAAAGAAGCAAGTTCTGTCCGTTTACTTCAAGATGTCCACCATCAGTAGAGCTAGCATCCAAGTGAATATCTGATGCTGAAAATTCAGTCTGTGAACCATCTTCGTAATGCCCAATGACATGATAAGGGAGAACTTGGTCTTCTGTTGCATTTTCTTTACCTTCTACACTTACTTCCAAGCGTGTCAAGGCAGGGGCTTCTTTCACAAATTGAATCAAGTAAGTTTGAACTAAATCGCCCTTCTGGTCACTCAAGAATACAGAAGCCTGATAATCATTGGTTGCTGAAGCTTGTTGAACTGTCACCTGATAGCCTCTTGTCTGTGCTCCAACACTTGGAATCTCAGCACTGTAAGGAAGGGATACTCGGTAGTAGGTCTTCCCAGGCTCAAAGTTTTCAAGAGACTCATCTCCAACCGTGAGACCTGTAACAGTGTTTTCTGTTTCCTTGTCACTTGCGATAAAGGTTGCTGTCACCTCGTAGTCATTACCTACCAATTTACCAGTTGCTTCAGTTCGTCCACCTTCTTTTGACAAAGCAGCAGGATCTTTCAAGGTCCAAGAAACGACATCCGCATCAACCAAGTTACCATCTGACAAAACAGCCGTTACAGTCTTATCCAAATCTTCTACAGCTGTACCAACTGGAACAGTTGCAACTTTAGGCAACCACTTATCAAGTGCAATGACCTTAACAAGGGCTTCAGCCTTAGCTTCGATACCTTCCACACTACCAAGAACTTTTTTCTCACCAGCACTTGCAAGGAGATCATCTGGTATGTCCCAAGTCACAGCTTTTTCTTCAACACTGCCATCGCTATAAATAGCTGTCACAGTTTCTGGCAATTTAGGATTTTCGCTGACATCAGTCGTCGCCTTAACAGGGGCAAAAGAGACAAAGTGACGGTTTTCTTTCTTACCTGAAACAGTTGTGACTGTTGCTTGATCAGAAGCTAAACCTGCAGAATCTGCAAAGAGGGTAAATTTCCCTTCTTTTTCAGTGGATTTAACAATGACAACACCTTTACCATTGAAGGCTTTTCTTTGCCATGTGCCATCTTTCTGAGCTTTATAGCGTTCACGGCTAGCTTGTTCACCATTATCCACACCAACAATTTGTCCTTGGCCATGAAGATTGAAATGAACAAGATTATTGGCAGTTGGAACGACATTGCCATCTTCATCAACGATTTCATAATGAATGTATGACAAATCTTTTCCGTCTGCAGTGATGACATGTTCTTCCTTAGTGAGTCGAACTCTAGCTGGCTCCCCTGCTGTTGTCACACTATCACGTGCAATCTCTTTGCCATTTTCGTCACGAGCAATAGCTGTTAAGGTACCTGGTTTATAGTCAACCAACCACTCAAGATACAATTCACTTGGTTTAGCTCCCTCGTGATAAGGGCGTCCATCTTCAGTTGTTTTCTTAACAAATTCTTTCTTACCAAGGGACTCGTTGTTCAAGAACAATTCTACGCTAGCGGCATTTGAAAAAGTCCGAACTGGAACCTTGCCATTGATGAGCATATTACGTTCCTTGAGCGTTTCCTCAGTCCAATTCCAGTGAGGCATGATACGAACAGTTGGTTTTTCTTTGGCACTATACCATTCACTACGGTAAAGATAGAAATCATTCTTAGGCAAGCCTGCCGTATCAATAATACCAAAGTAAGAGCTTTTCACTGGTGTATTATCTTGGTTATGCCATGGTGTAGGTTCACCGATATAGTCAAAAACCAGTCCAGATGAACTGACCCTGCATAGCCAGCACGATCACGGTCAAAGGTCCAAGATTCAGTAGCTGTTCTACCCTCATACTACACGGTCATTACCATAGTCTGATTGTTCATAGTGACGATTTGGACGATTGTCGTGCCAGAGATTTTTGAGCAGGGTTAAAGTAAGAATCACGAGTTCTAGTTGCTGAAGAAGTTTCAGAACCATAAATCAACCAGTCTGGATGCGCTTTTACGAACAGCGTCGTAAAAACGCTCTCCATAGTTCATACCCTACAGCATCCATGATTGTCGCTAGTTCTAGGAACAAGCCCGTAGAAGCACGACTAAATTTATTTTTCACCCATGGTCACATAGCGCTCGGTATCGATAGCTTTGATAACTGCTTTCAAGCGCTTAGCTGTTTCTAGTGATCGTTTTTCCACCATCAGCCTCATCAACTTCATTTCCGAGTGACCACATGATGATTGAAGGATTGTTTTTATCTCGTTCGACCATGGTTCTGAGGTCAAAATCAGACCACTTCTCACCCTTCTTGGCTTCTGGGTGAGTCGCATCTTGGTCAAAGAAACGTCCATAGTCATAAGTCTTCTTGCCACGATACCAAGTATCAAAGGCTTCTTCTTGGACCAAAAGTCCCTAGATTAGCAAAGCAAAGATCTCAGCAACTGTGGACTTGCTGGATTGTGAGTCGTACGGATAGAATTAACTCCCATATCTTTCAGGAGTTTTAATTTACGGTAGGTTGCCTTATAGTTTTCTTCTGCCCCCAAGGCTCCATTATCATGGTGAATACTAACCCCATGGAATTTCATTCTCTCACCGTTAAGAGAGAAGCCCTCCTTAGCTGTCCAGTTGAAATAACGATAACCAAAAGTATCTTCTGTTACATCAACTAGCTGACCTTCATTATAAACCTTTGTTTTCAGAACATAGAGTTGAGGATTATAACTTTTGGTTGTCCAGAGAGTTGGTTTATTAACCAAGATCGTTTGCTTAAAGTCAGCTGTCTCATTTCCTGATAAATTCTTGGTTACAGAACGAACCAAATCTGAAACAGCCTTACCTTCCTTAGTAAAAATCTGTTGCTCCACAAATACCTTGGCTAGAGTCTTAGCAGTATTTTTAATCTTGCTTTGGATTTGAGTTTCAACATTGCCATCTTTTTGTTGAGCTAATTTCGGAGTTGTAATATGATTTCCATTTTCAGCCACCTGCACCTTGTCACGATAGCTAAGCGTCACATCACGATAAATACCACTTCCTGAGTACCAACGACTACTTGGCTGCTTATTGGTAACTTGGACAGCAATAGTATTCTCACTGCCATCTTTATTTAAAAATTCAGTAATATCATATGAAAAATGATTATAACCACTTGGATAATGACCTACAAATTTGCCATTTACATAGACCTTGGAGTCCATGTAAACTCCATCAAAAATTAATACGAACGTCTTTGTCTTTGACAGCTTCATCAACCGTGAAGGTCTTACGATACCATAAGTAGTACCACCATTTAGTTGACCACCTTCATTACGAGCAGGAGACTTGTGATCAAAAATCAAAATAGATACTCCAGTCATGAGGAAGGTTCAACTTAGACCAGTCATGAACATCCACATCTTTCTTAGAAAAAAATCACCCTGAGCGTTTAGTTTAAAAATACCAGTCTTTGTTGAAATTTTTGTTTTCTTTCCTGTAAAAGTTGGTCTTCTTTTTTTCCTTCTCTTTTTGTGGCTTGAGGCAATCCACTTGCCGAAGCTTTTTTTCTTCCTTCTCTTTGTCAGTAGTTGAAGAATTATTCAGCTCAATTTGGTCTCCATGGTCCTTTTAAAACTACTATCTTTTTTTAGGAGATTCATTTAGACTTGTCGGAGCATTTTCGCTTACACTTGTTTCAGTTTTTTCTACAACTTCAACTTTTGGAGTTATGACTTCTGATTCCTTTTCCACAGAAGTTGCTTTTGACTCTTCAGCTTTATCCGCTAGCTCTGTTTTAGTTGAACTAACTTGCCCAGCATATGCTTCTGCATTAGCAATAGCTGATGCTAGGTCTTCTGAGAGTTTATCTTTAGGTTCAACTTGATGGACTGGTGCATCAGCTGAAACAGAACTTTCCGTCTCCGCAGCCTGAGCGACTTGAAGACCAAAGACACTGGCTCCAATCATGACAGATGCCGCACCAATTGCAAACTTACGAATACTAAAATGACACCGTTTTTTTCAAAAAAATCTCTTTATCCATTAATTCCTGATTTCTTTCTTATATTTTTTTAGTAAGCGATTACATTTTTTTGCTAAAAAAATAAACCTCCTTCCAGAACGCCCACTAAATTTTTAGATATAAATATTATTAATCTTAATATATCAAAATAGTGGAGGTTTTTCAATAATTTGTAGAAGTTTTACTGTAATTTTAGTAGAAATAGAGCAAGAAAAAAGCAAGTCCATTAGAACTTACTTTTTAAAAAAATTCATTAATGATTGTAGTAGAGATTAGTCTCTATCCAGCGTTCTTAAAAGCGACTCTGATAAGTCTGCTCCATCAGCATAGTAATGGTCATTGGACCAACTCCACCATAGACAGGGGTGATATGACTAGCAATTGGTGCAACAGCATCGTAATCAATATCTCCACAGAGCTTGCCATTTTCATCTCGATTCATCCCCACATCAATAACAACTGCCCCAGGTTTGACAAAATCAGCAGTCACGAACTTAGCACGACCGATTGCTACTACAAGAATGTCGGCTTTAGAAGCTACTTGGGCTAGATTGTGAGTGCGAGAGTGGGTCAAGGTTACAGTTGCATTTTTTTAGCCAACAGTAACTGAGCCATGGGCTTCCCTGACAATATTGGAACGGCTGATGACAACTGCATTTTTTTACCTTCTAGCTCAATGTCATACTCACGGAACATCTCCATAATTCCAGCTGGTGTTGAAGGAATCATAACTGGGTGACCAGACCAGAGACGTCCCATGTTAAGTGGATGAAAGCCATCCACATCCTTTTCTGGATCAATAGCTAATAAGACTGCCTCTTCATCGATGTGTTTTGGTAAAGGCAACTGGACCAAAATCCCATGCCATGCTGGATCTTGATTGTATTTAGCGATTAATTCTAACAATTCCTCTTGAGTAATGGTCTCCGGAACTCGCACAACTTCACTTTGGAAGCCTGCAGCGATAGCAGAACGCTCCTTGTTGCGTACGTAAACTTGGCTTGCTGGATTTTCTCCGACTAAAATAACGACCAATCCTGGAACCAAACCTGCCTCTTCCTTTAATTTGGCTGCTTTTTCAGCCAACTGTCCTTGTAGCTTGGCTGCTAAAGCCTTTCCATCAATAATCTGAGTCATGTATTTTCTCTTTTCTAACAAATATTTTCTATTATAGCAAAAATTATCTGGAGCCTCTAACATTTTTTGGCTAGCTCCTCTTATAGTTTCAAGCTATAAGAAAAAGCTCCATTTGGAGCTTTTCTAATATACTATAGTCTTACAAAAACCTTACTCAAAAAAATTCCTTGGTTCTTTGTTCCTGCGTCTGCTCAAAGACTTGTTTCTGGACTTCCGTCTTCGACAACAACACCATCTGCCATAAAGATAACACGGTCCGCCACCTCACGTGCAAAGCCCATTTCATGGGTCACAATGGCCATAGTCATCCCTGACTGAGCAAGATCTTGCATAACTGAAAGTACTTCTCCTACCATTTCAGGATCCAAGGCTGAAGTTGGTTCGTCAAAGAGTAACACATCTGGCTCCATTGCGAGACCACGAGCAATAGCAATCCTTTGTTGCTGTCCACCAGACAAACTTTGTGGATAAGCATCTGCCTTATCTGGTAAACCAACCTTTTCCAAGAGCCTCATGCGCCTCTTCTCTGTTACTTCCTTGCTTTCTCCTTTGGTCTTGATAGGAGAAAGAGTGATGTTTTTTTCATAACAGTCATATTTGGAAAAAAAGATTGAATTGCTGGAATACCATTCCCATTTTTTTCACGCATGGCAAAGAGGTCATTTTTTTCTTATCGGTAATATCCACTCCTTCAAAGATAACCTTTCCTTTAGTGGCTTCTTCAAGGAGATTCATCGAGCGAAGAAGGGTAGACTTACCACTACCAGAAGGCCCAATAATAACTACAACTTCTCCCTTTTTAATTTCAAGGTTAATCCCTTTTAAAAACTTCATTTTTTTCCAAAGCTTTTTATGAAGGTTTTTCAATTTTAATAAGTGTTTCTGACATTATTTTTTTATCTCCTTGTCCCATACGTTTTTTTCAAAAAGCCTTCAAGCCCATTGTTAAGATAGAGGTCATAATCAGGTAGTAAAAAGGTCGCAAAACAAGAGAGGAGTTAAAGGCAGGTAAGTCGTTGTAGACACTGTCGTTGCTCCATTCCACAGCTCCATAACACCGATTGCCGACAAGAGCGAACTATCCTTGATAATAGTGATAAACTCATTCCCCAAGGCTGGCAAGATGTTCTTAATGGCCTGAGGTAAGATAACATAACGCATAGCATTTTTAGGGCGAATTCTAGCGAATAGGCGAAAACTCTAGCTGACCTTTTAGGGATCGCATTGATCCCAGCTCGAATGGTCTCCGAAACATAGGCACCACTATTCATAGATATAATGATAATTCCTGGAATCAAACGAGAAAGTTCAATGCCAAAAATTCCAAACTGAATGGTTGGAGCATCGATACTCATAAGAGCAAAGGCAATCATAATCTGAACCATCATGGGTGTCCCACGGAAAATCCAGATATAAAGATTGGCCAACCAGGCAAGGGGTTTAAATTTTGAACGTTGGGCAAAGGCCAACAAGATTCCAACGAGGGTTCCAAAAAAGACTACTAAGATGGAAATAAATACCGTCACAAGAGCCCCATAGTTAAAATAAGGTAAGTATTTTGGCAAAAATGAAAAATTCATAAATCGACTTCTTTCTAATCTTAATCTCAAAAACTTGTATGAGTATAACACAAAATGTATAAAAATGCAATATTTTATCTTTGTTTTTTAAAAATTTCAAAAAGTATGAGAAATAGTAAGATTTCTTTGTTTTTTTCTAGTCAAGTAACTATGCTTTATGGTAAAATAGTAACGATAAGAAATGGAGGAGAATCATAATGGAATCACATTTGGTTAGAATCATCAATCGTCTTGAAGCGATGACAAAAGATGGTGGTAACTTAAAACGTAATTTTGAGCGTGAAGGCGTTGTTGTGGCTGAAGTAGCTTTTAACCACGATGAAGAAAACGGCCCGCTCTTTACACTTCGTGATGTAGAAGCTCGTGAAACTTATACATTTGATAGCATCGACTTGATTGCCATGGAAATCTACGAACTTTTATACTAATCTTTGATTTAGTAGTGGGACCTATTTCCCACTCTGACTAACAAGAATCCTTTTTGTACTACAAATGGGATTTTTTCTTATAGTTAAAGCTATAAATCCTAGATTTTTATCCAAAAACCCTACAATCAATCTTTTTACTTGAATTGCCCTTCATTCATGATATAATTAGACTATATAGTTATTTGACTAATTTTGACCTTTCAAATTTGGTCAATAGACGTAAAGAAATGAGGTAGATGTATGCTCTGTCAAAACTGTAAAATCAATGACTCAACGATTCATCTTTACACAAATCTCAATGGCCAACAAAAACAGATTGACCTCTGTCAAAGTTGCTATAAAATTATCAAAACTGACCCAAATAACTCATTATTTAAAGGAATCACTGATCTAAGCAACCAAGACTTTGATCCATTTGGCGACTTCTTTAAGGATATCAGAAACTTCAATCCTACATCTAAAAATACACCTCCGACTCAGTCAGGAGGCGGTTATGGTGGCAACGGTGGCTTTGGTGGTAATGGCAGTTTTGGTTCCCCGAATCGCGGTCCAGCACAAACTCCTCCACCAAATAAAGAAAAAGGTCTTTTGGATGAGTATGGTATCAATGTGACAGAGATTGCTCGCCAAGGAAATATCGATCCTGTCATCGGCCGTGATGAAGAAATCATTCGTGTTATTGAAATTCTAAACCGTAGAACTAAGAACAATCCTGTCCTCATCGGAGAACCTGATGTCGGAAAAAAACTGCCGTTGTTGAAGGTCTAGCCCAAAAAATTGTTGATGGTGATGTTCCACATAAACTCCAAGGTAAAGAAGTGATTCGTTTGGATGTTGTCAGTCTAGTCCAAGGAACTGGAGTTAGAGGACAATTCGAAGAACGTATGCAAAAACTTATGGAAGAAATTCGTCAACGTGAAGATATCATCCTCTTTATCGACGAAATCCATGAGATTGTCGGAGCTGGTTCTGCAGGTGATGGTAATATGGATGCTGGAAACATCCTAAAAACCTGCCCTGACTCGTGGTGAACTTCAACTAGTCGGTGCTACTACTCTCAATGAATACCGCATTATTGAAAAAGATGTCGCCTCGAACGACGCATGCAACCTGTCAAGGTTGATGAACCAACAGTGGAAGAAACTATTACTATCCTCAAAGGTATTCAAAAAGAAATACGAAGATTATCACCACGTTCATTATACAGATAGTGCTATAGAAGTCGCCGCAACACTTTCTAATCGCTACATCCAAGACCGTTTCCTACCAGACAAGGCCATCGACCTTTTGGATGAAGCTGGTTCTAAAAATGAACTTGACACTCAACTTTGTGGATCCTAAAGTCATTGATCAACGCTTAATTGAGGCAGAAAATCTCAAAGCTCAAGCAACTCGTGATGAAGATTTTGAAAAAGCCGCCTACTTCCGTGATCAGATTGCCAAGTACAAGGAAATGCAAAAAACCAAGGTAACCGACCAGGATACGCCAATCATCAGTGAAAAAACAATCGAACACATCATTGAGCAGAAAAACTAATATCCCAGTTGGTGATCTTAAAGAAAAAGAACAGTCACAACTGATTAACCTAGCAGATGATCTCAAGGCGCATGTTATTGGACAAGATGAGGCCGTTGATAAACTGGCTAAGGCTATCAGACGTAACCGTGTTGGTCTAGGCACTCCAAACCGTCCTATCGGTAGCTTCCTCTTTGTTGGTCCTACTGGTGTCGGTAAAACGGAACTTTCTAAACAACTGGCTATCGAACTCTTTGGTTCTGCTGATAGTATGATTCGTTTCGATATGAGCGAATACATGGAAAAACATAGCGTTGCCAAACTAGTCGGTGCCCCTCCAGGATATGTCGGCTATGAGGAAGCTGGACAATTAACTGAAAAAGTTCGTCGTAACCCTTATTCACTAGTCTTATTGGACGAGGTTGAAAAAGCCCATCCAGATGTTATGCATATGTTCCTACAAGTTTTGGATGATGGTCGTTTAACAGATGGTCAAGGTCGTACCGTTAGCTTCAAAGATGCCATTATAATCATGACCTCAAATGCTGGAACTGGAAAGGCTGAAGCTAGCGTGGGATTTGGAGCTGCTAGAGAAGGACGTACCAACTCCGTTCTTGGTGAACTGGGTAACTTCTTTAGTCCTGAATTTATGAACCGCTTTGATGGAATTATCGAGTTTAAAGCTCTCAGTAAGGAAAATCTCCTTCAAATCGTTGATCTCATGCTAGAAGACGTTAACAAACGTTTATCTAGCAATAATATTTCACTAGAGGTTAGTGATAAAGCCAAGGAAAAATTGGTTGATTTGGGATATGATCCAAAAATGGGGGCTCGTCCACTTCGTAGAACCATTCAAGACTACATCGAAGACGCTATTACAGACTTCTATCTTGAAAATCCAAATGAAAAAGAGCTGAAAGCTGTCATGACAAGTAATGGAAAAATCATTATTAAATCTAAAAACAAACTTGAAAAAGTAGAGTCTACAGACTAATCCATACAAAAGAATGTTCTTACTTGACAGTAGGAACATTCTTTACTATTATAGAAAGAAAACGCAATCATGAAGGAGATAGCTATGGCAAATCCAACCTTTGGAGAGAAAAAAGAGGGAGTAAGCTACAAAACTAGATACGGTGTCTATGCTGTCATACCTGATTCAGCTAAAGAAAAGATTATCCTAGTTTCAAGCTCCAAATGGTGCTTGGTTCTTACCATATGGAGAGATTGAAGTGGGCGAAGATCATTTTGAAGCCCTCAAGCGAGAATTGATTGAAGAATTAGGATTTACAGCCGAGATTGGTCAATATTATGGCCAAGCAGACGAATACTTCTACTCTAGCCATCGTGATACCTACTACTACAATCCTGCCTATTTATATGAAGCTACTTCTTATCAAGAAACCCAAACACCTCTAGAAGACTTTAATAACCTAACTTGGTTCCCTATAGAGGAAGCTATAGAAAATCTTAAACGTGGCAGTCATAAATGGGCGATTGAATCCTGGAAAAAACAACATCAAATTTAGGTTAACTTTTCCAATTTTCCCAAAAAGTGCTATAATAGACATAGAAAAACAGGAGAAAAATTTATGAAGCTTATCAATACTACTAATTCCCATTCTCGTCTTGTTAAAAGCCAACTAGAAAGTACTGATGCAACTCTTGTAGAAGTTTATTCTGCAGGAAATACCGATGTCATTTTCACTCAGGCTCCGCTTCATTATGAAATCCTTATTTCCAATAAACATCGGGCTATTCGTGAAAAAGAAGTCGAAAAAATTCAAGAGTTTTTTATGAATCGAAAAATTGATAAACAAATTATTGACGAGGCTAATATCAAAACTCTCTATTCAGATAAATTGATCGAAATATCAATTCCTACAAAATAAAAAGATTGGTAGTTTTACCAATCTTTTTTAATATTATTTAACTGCTTCTTTTAAGGCTTCTACTTTATCCAAGCGTTCCCACAGAAGATCAATATCTGTACGTCCCATATGTCCATAAGCCGCTGTTTGACGGTAGATTGGACGTTTGAGGTCAAGCATTTGGATGATTCCTGCAGGACGAAGGTCAAAGATTTGACGCGCTGCTTTTTCAAGTTTACTTTCAGCTACTGTTCCTGTACCGAAAGTATCGATACGGACAGATACAGGTTGAGCTACACCGATTGCGTAGGCCAATTGCACTTCTGCTTTCTTAGCAAGTCCTGCTGCAACGATGTTTTTAGCAATGTAACGAGCTGCATAAGAAGCGGAACGGTCAACCTTAGTCGCATCCTTACCAGAGAAGGCACCACCACCGTGACGTGAATAACCACCATAGGTATCCACGATGATCTTACGACCCGTCAAACCTGAGTCTCCTTGAGGTCCTCCGATAACGAAACGACCTGTTGGATTGATAAAGAATTTAGTCTCATCGTCAAGATAAGAAGCTGGAATCACTTCCTTGATAACCTTGTTAATCACATCTTCATGAATTTGTTCATTGCTGACTTCTGGATCGTGTTGAGTTGAAATAACGACTGTATCCACGCGCACTGGCTGGTCATTTTCATCATACTCAACAGTAACTTGAGATTTAGCATCTGGACGAAGGTAGCTAATTTCACCAGACTTACGTAGTTCTGCCAAGCGACGAACCAACTTGTGACTAAGTGAGATTGGAAGCGGCATAAGTTCTTCAGTTTCATTAACCGCAAAACCAAACATGAGACCTTGGTCTCCAGCTCCAATCAAATCAAGTGGATCTTGATCCGCATTTCCACGAACTTCTAAGGCTTCATTAACCCCTTGAGCGATATCTGGTGATTGTTCTACCAAGGATGGGTGAACTCCTACCGTCTCTGCAGAAAAACCATACTCAGTATTGGTATAGCCGATCTCTGCAATGGTATCACGAACCACTCGGTTAATATCGACATAAGCATTGGTTGAAATTTCACCGAAAACATGCACGGAACCAGTATAAACAGCTGTTTCAGCAGCAACGTGCGCCTCTGGATCTTGCTCTAAAATAGCATCCAAGATAGCATCTGAAATTTGGTCTGCAATCTTATCTGGATGCCCCTCAGATACAGATTCAGACGTGAATAATTTACGTTCTGACATAAAAATGTCCCCCCTTAAAAAATATTCGTTATAGAGTTACAAAGAACTGGTAGGAAGAGTATTTACAATCAATCCCACCACCTTATCGGGACCATATAACCTAACTATTATAACACGAATCTTTGAAAAATACTCGTATGATTACTATTTTTCTTACTAGGAAAATGTTTTCTAATCATAATCAAATAAAAACTCTTAAAGTAGATGAGTTTCTACTTTAAGAGTGATGTTATAAACTAATTATTTTCTAGATAAAACTCAAACCGTTCTCCGACGTATTGGCTCTTTACATACTCAAAAGCCGTTCCGTCATCAAAGTAAGAAACCTGAGTAAGCCCTAAAATAGCATGCCCTTTTTCAACTTCTAGGTAATGAGCTATCTTTTCTTTGGCTAAACGTGCGTATATGGTCTGGTGAGATTTACCAATTCGATAACCATGCTCTTGCAAGGTTTGAAAGAAGTGCTTAGTTACTTCTTCTTTTTTGAAATTTTTGATAAATTTCTCAGGGATCGACGCCACTTCATAGACTACAGGGACTTTGTCGGCATAGCGAACACGCTCCATACGAATGATATTGTCAGTTGGTAGTAAACCTAGTTTAGCCACTTCTTGCTCATTTGGAATGGTTCGACGATAAGAAATCAAGTGACTAGACGGAGTTTTCCCTTGAGCTTTTACAATCTCGGTGAAACTGGTTGTTCCACGCATTCTTTCCTGAACACGTGTACTTGAAACGAAGGTCCCACTACCTACACGCCGTTCCAAAACCCCTTCTTCAACCAAAAGAGAGATTGCTTGACGCAAGGTCATGCGGCTAACGGCAAATTCTTCTGCTAAATCTCGCTCACTTGGAAGTCTTTCCCCAATTTTCCAACTTCCCTCATCAATGTCTTTCTTGATTTGGTCGTGGATTTTCATATAAGCTGGTAACATGCTTGATCACTTCTTTTCTTTATTTTTTCCATTGTACCGTAACTCATAGGGAAAAGTCAAACCGCACTTGTTTGGTTGGTAATTCTAACCCTTTTATGATAGAATATTCAAGAAGATATTTCTTTGAAGAAAGGGAAAAGATGAGCAACATTTCAACTGATTTGCAAGATGTCGAAAAGATCATCGTGCTGGACTATGGTAGCCAGTACAACCAACTCATCTCACGTCGTATCCGTGAGATTGGTGTCTTTTCAGAACTAAAAAAAGTCACAAGATTTCGGCTGACGAAGTCCGTGCTATCAATCCTATCGGGATTGTACTTTCAGGTGGTCCAAACTCTGTTTACGAAGAAGGATCATTTGATATTGATCCAGAAATTTTTGAACTTGGAATTCCGATTTTGGGAATCTGCTATGGTATGCAGCTATTGACTCACAAGCTTGGTGGTAAGGTTGTTCCTGCAGGTGACGCTGGTAACCGTGAATACGGTCAATCAACATTGACTCACACAGAATCAGCTCTTTTTGCGGGTACTCCAGATGAGCAACTTGTCTTGATGAGCCACGGGGATGCTGTAACGGAAATTCCTGCTGACTTTGTTCGTACTGGAACTTCTGCAGACTGTCCTTATGCATCTATTGAAAACCCTGATAAGAAAATTTACGGTATCCAATTCCACCCAGAAGTTCGCCACTCAGTTCACGGTTATGATATTTTGCGTAACTTTGCTTTGAATATCTGTGGTGCCAAAGGTGACTGGACTATGGATAACTTCATCGAGATGCAAATCAAACAAATCCGTGAAAAAGTTGGAGATAAACGTGTTCTTCTCGGACTTTCTGGTGGTGTTGACTCTTCTGTTGTTGGGGTTCTTCTCCAAAAAGCTATCGGAGATCAATTGATCTGTATCTTTGTAGACCACGGTCTTCTCCGTAAAGAGGAAGCTGACCAAGTTATGGATATGCTTGGTGGTAAGTTTGGTCTCAATATCGTTAAAGCAGACGCTGCCAAACGTTTCTTGGACAAGTTGGCAGGTGTATCTGATCCTGAACAAAAACGGAAGATTATCGGTAACGAGTTTGTTTATGTCTTTGATGACGAAGCAAGCAAACTAACAGATGTGAAATTCTTGGCTCAAGGAACTCTTTATACTGACGTGATTGAGTCTGGTACGGATACTGCTCAAACTATCAAGTCTCACCACAACGTTGGTGGACTTCCAGAAGACATGCAGTTTGAACTCATCGAACCACTCAACACTCTTTACAAGGACGAAGTTCGTGCCCTTGGTACTGAACTTGGTATGCCAGACCACATCGTATGGCGCCAACCATTCCCAGGCCCAGGTCTTGCGATCCGTGTCATGGGTGAAATCACAGAAGAAAAACTCGAAACAGTTCGCGAATCAGACGCTATCCTTCGTGAAGAAATCGCTAAGGCTGGCCTTGACCGCGATATCTGGCAATACTTCACTGTTAACACTGGCGTTCGTTCAGTAGGTGTTATGGGTGACGGTCGTACTTATGACTATACCATCGCTATCCGTGCCATCACTTCTATCGACGGAATGACAGCTGACTTCGCTAAGATTCCTTGGGAAGTTCTCCAAAAAATCTCAGTTCGTATCGTAAACGAAGTTGACCACGTCAACCGCATCGTCTATGATATTACAAGTAAACCACCTGCAACCGTTGAGTGGGAATGATTAATAAACATGATTTGAAGTGAAATGGTTGATTTAACAGCATTTTCAGTTATTATAAAAGGTTAATAATCAATCAAAATTGATTGGTTCCCTCATCAAAAAAATCCCACCAGAAATATTCTGATGGGATTTTTTTATATTAAATTTTTATTCTTCTATTATTTGATGCTTTACGAACTTTCTTAAGACCTGGGTGGGTCATCACTTATTTTATCTAATTTCAAAATGCTTTAAAATCAACTTTTTCACGAATTTCAAAAAGATAAAATTTCAACTAATTTTAATCAATTTCATCAAAAATAAGGTAAACTTTCAATCAAAACAAGCTAAAAATCGAACCAGAATATCAAAAGTTTACCTTATTTGGTTTTTACAGATATTAACTAGGGATTTACTACACGGCAATCGACAGGAGAAGCCTTCATTTTATTTGATTTTTGAAATTGAAAAATTTCACTACTTCGTGGTACAAAGCAATCGAATCTCTACATTTTTCTCTACACTTTTTAGATAATAAAAGTAAGACAGGAGTTTTACGTCCCAACGCCAATCCGTGGCGCTACCTAAATAACGGTGTCTTACGTATTTATTTTATTACATCCAAAAATAAAAGTCAATTATAAATTTTGATTTTTTCTCTTCATTCCTGTTGCAATTCTAGATAATTCCACTGCAACCTCTTTCCCTAACATCGCTAAATCAATATAAGAATCAAAATCTATCAATTTAGGATGACTGCTATCATAAGTTGCTAAATCATGAACAATCTCATTCCTAAGTTGCTTAAATTGATATATTTTATTTTCACTGGTTGATTTATCTTTACTCAATTTCCAATCATCATAAGTTTTTGATGAATCCACAAGCATTATCTGCGAATCTATTAGTCGATAATTTAGATAACTAACAAGCTTCTTCAATTTTTTTATCAATTATGCTATCCTTTATCATAATTTTTTTCATAAATATATCCTATTTTCTTATCTAGAGACATTTCTTTTGCTGACTTTCCTAAATGTTCAACAATTCTCTTTGTTCTATTCTCAATAATAGCATAAGAACATGAAATTGATTCAATATAAAATCCTTCTTCAATTGCAATATTCATACGCTCTCTCAGGTGATTAACATAATCAGTTTGATTTACCATTTATTATAACCTCCAATAATTCATCCGCAACAACATCTTCAACATACTTTCTTATGGCTCTAACATTGGGAAGATTGTTTAATTTAAGTTCAACCCTATTTAATATTTCAATCTCATCTAAGTATTGTTGATACTCACGAGCCATAGATTCAGCATCAATAATTCTTAAGTATGTATTTTTTAAAATCTGCTTTTTTTCACTAATAGATAAGGGGGAGAATTTGATAAAGCCATCAAATCTACTTAATAATGCAATATCAATTTTATTTTCCATCTCTGTTATACTCTTGAAATTAGAGGTACAAATAATAATTGAGTTACTTAAATCTACTTTATAATTTTGGTCTTCATAAATACCTTCATCAAACATTTGAAAGAACGTACTGTGAAAGAAAGTAGGAGCTAAAGCAAATTCATCAAGCAAAATTACATTCGACTCTCTATTTAATAGTGTTTTAGAAAACGAGTCCTCACTATGGTTTGTAGATTTAAAATATTTTACACTTGATTCACCACCAACCATTGACATTTGTTCTCTGATAATATTTTCATTACCATACAATGTAGCTGATAGTTGTCTCGCAGTTTCCGTTTTTCCAATCCCTGGCTCACCATAAAACATTAAAACCAACGGTTTTGCAGTCGGTCGCACAAGCTGAGCAACAAGTTTCCTTAATAAATTTTTCTTAGCTTTTTTTCTTGCCCAATTATTTTTCTCATTTAAATCTTTAGAGACACTTTGGATTTGCTCCTCACTAATTTTTGCAAAAGAACTTCGTTCGATAATTAAATATTCTGATGAACTCCGTTGCTTTAGTAAATTAAAAAATTTTTTAGGAGGATTGTGAAGATATACTTCCTCAATTTCTGCTTCATCAAATATTTTAATTAGTAAATCAATATTTTTCAAAAAAATTAGACTCCCAGAAAGTGAGTATGTATCCATTCTAAAAATACAAATCTCTCTCCCTGAGAGAGGTTCTATCAAATCAATAATAGTTGAATCTTTAGTCCAATTTATAATTGACTCATTAAATGCAACATAGGTGTTTAACTTTTTGACTCGTTCATTAAATTTTTGTATAGGCTCAAAAAAAATATTGAATTTTATCATTACACACCTGCCGCAAGAATATCATATATCGGAATTTGATTATTTTCTTGCTCTTCATCAAAATCAATGCCTATTTGTCGTTGACTTCGGTTTGACAATCTATCTATCATAGTATTAAAACTTAAATCAATTGAGTCCACTTCTCCAACCTTAATCCCAAAAAGAATTATATCCATTTTAGTTAAATCACTCAAAGTATAATTATTGCGAAGACCTGATATATTAAATCTAATAATCATTTCCTTACCATTTGAATCAGTACCTTTAATTTCATAATAACCAGATAACTTATCTAGAGCTTTTTTTCAAAATTTCTGATTTCAAATCCTTTTAAAAATTATTTTTTTATCATTTTCTGTTAGACTCTTTACTTGTTCAATATCTTTTTATCGTATCAAGAACTGGAGTAATGTTACGATAAAATGCGGGAGAATCTTTTTTTCTATAGACAGTTTAATATTATTTAAACATTCAATCTTTAGAGATTTTTCCTTTCTTTGTTTCAGTTATAACCCTCTTAAAGTTACTTAATAATGTAGAGGTAATCTGTGACTCTACAACACCGCTACGTTGATATGAAGCATTGCCAGAGAGTTCTCTATCTTAAATCGAGTAAATAAATTCATACCAACCTTTCCCTCGGCATCTACCTCAACCATATTTTTCAGACACACGTTTTATGATATCAGATTGTATCCCATTTTGATGTAATTCTAAAAAAATCAAAAAAACAGCTTGCTCATCAAGATAAACAATTTTTCCCATCAAAAAAAATCAGCCATTACTTCCTCCTTGTTACTATATATTCAGACTATTTGAATAATCATATTATACCAAAAATATCAAGTATTACTAAAAAAATACTACTATATATCCCTCAATTTAGTAAGAAAATCGAAAAAAGAACACCCCGAAAGGTGCTCTTTGTATGTATAGTAATTCTATCGAATTAACGTTTACTAAATTGTGATGCTTTACGAGCTTTCTTAAGACCTGGTTGGAAACACTTTTATTTGAATAAGTTTCAGTAACTGTCACCTGTTTGGTTGTTGAGGTAGCTAGCTCGACCCCTGACCATAGCTATAGGTCTCACGAGCCTTGCCATCATGATCATAGGTTTCAAGGACTTCTGTATGTTCACGATTGACATCATTGACATAGTTGCGTTCCTCGTAGTAGTTGTAGGTATCCTCTCGTGTAGTATAAGGGATGAGGACGTCTTGAACCTGACTGGCATAGGTCACTTCTCCCTGACCCGGTAGATTCCCAAGTTCTGGTGGGTTGACGACGATTCCCTCCTTGGTCGCTCGGTCCTTAGCCACTTTCTGGTGGTAGGCTGTCGACACATCGTCAAAGATGCTGTGCCAGATGATTCCTATCGTTTGCGGTAATGTGGATAGAGCTTGGAGGACATTCTGACTAAAACCATACCAGAAGAGGGAGTTTTCTTCCCCACTTGGGGCTGTGTATGGTGACTTACGGCCTGACTTGCCTCTACCTGTAGATCATAGGTGTAAAATAAAACTCTCGAAGAAATCCATCCTCGAGAGTTTTTGCATGTTTGTATTACAAAAAGAAGAGGTTAACTTAAATAATTAGTACGATTCTAGTTAAAATAATCATGTAATTTAATTTCTCTCTTTAAATTTTTTTCGAAAAATAATTTAGGTAAATTATTTCTGAAATACTTAAAATTTTTCCAACTGAGTATTTATATAGAATTGACATCGGTGTATGCCCTCATCATTATCAGCTACTTCCATGTCTACCTCAATTTTTAACTCTTCTTTAAAATTAATAGGAGTTAACAAGAAAATAAAATAGCCACTTCCTCCTTCTCTATCATCCCCAAAGAGAATTTTCCTTGGTGTATGAGGATTTTTTATATATTCATCTATGGCAATATATGTATTGCTCATATCATCTTCAAATAGATAGCATAATTGATAAATTGTTAAAAACTTTGTTTCACAGCTAAGTCTGACTTCACAAAATTTTTCTGTTTCATCGAACCACTCAGTTTGTAGTACTATATTATCCATTCCAGTTCCTCCTATTCACTTTTGAATTTGAAGTCATCGAATTCTCCCGTTGTTTTATTATAAACATAATGAATATTGATATTTTTCCCACTTGATGTTGAGACTTTCTTTTCCATCTTTACCCAACCCTCTGAAGAATGCCATCGCGTATCACCCATTTTTAGTTTAAGTTCAACTGCATTTTCTAAAGGATTAGACATCACTTCATGCATAGCCAACTGTTCTTGTAAATTTTTAGGTTCTGTTCTACCAGTACTTCCTCTTCCCAAGATATCAACTGGGTTTCCTATTCCCTTCCTATTATTTTTTCCACTTTCTGCTCCCCACTTCATACCATTACCAGTCGGAACACTAGAATTGTACTTAGCAACCTGTCTACCAGCAATCGCAGCCGTTACATCTTGAATCGGTGCAATCCACGGCACATATGGAGCGATAGCTTTCTCTATATCACTCGCTGGTGTCCCATCTATCTGACGATTTCATCCACAACATTATCTACAGTCGCAATTTCTATAAAATTTTTAGGCTATAGTGAAATTATCGTAGGAATCTATCCAAAACTCTAGAAAATTTTTATTTTTTTAACCAAAGTAAAAAAATAAATCTTTACAAAAAAATCAATCTCCTCTTGAGTTAAATCTCCGTTTTTTTCTTTTATCTAAACTATAGAGTACACCTCTCACAGTATTAACAGACTCTGCTTGCTCTAACATTTGTAAACGTATTTCAGGATTATCAATGTATTTAATAATAATATTACATAATTTTTCTTTAACATCATTATAATTCATATTAGTCACCTATAATATCTACTTTTTTAAATGTACTCATAAATTAGCCCTTCGTCACTTATCAATTTTCCCCAGCTCTCTCAACCGTTCCTGCCCCATTTTCAACATCTCTTCCTCCACCTTACTCCATTTTCCAAAGAGGCATTCTTGTAGAACTTCTGCTGCTGAGGTTTCGTCTACTTGCGAATCATAAACACACGATTGATCTCTTTGATAAATTTGAATTTGATTAAAAATCTTATCATTTTCTAACTCTCGTATGTTATCAACTATGTGTTCTACAATTCTATCATGGTGCTCTTTGGGAGTCGCTCTCGCTTGACTAGGATCTATGGCGTAGAGCTCCTCATAACGTATCAAAGTACTGAGATAGGACAATTCTGGCTTGGTCGCAATCAGTGCAAGTGAGACTTGATATCCTTTAGTTATCAATAATTGTGCCGTTTTTCTAGGAACTTCTGTTGTTCTCAAGGTGCCCTCGATTAATAAATGATATCCTAATAAATGATATCCTTTTTTACTCAACTCATCTACAAGATATTCAACCATTTGTCCCATGAATACTTTTGGTATAATCCACACTATCTTTTGCCATACTTTTACCTGTAGGCCAAGGTAGTTCGGATGAAAAAGATCGATAACTATCCCCATAAATGATAATGATATTACCTTGAAATTCCCTTTGTTTCACACGATGAATCGTTGTCTTACCAGCACCACTCTGTCCACCTAGCAAGATAGCCTTGGGCTGAGACGAAGTTGTTTTTCCACGAGTTAAAGAACGAACGAGTCGTTTGGATGCTCGTTCAAAAATCATCTTGACTAAATTCTTCTAGTTTCATTAAGCCACCACTAGATGACTAGCTTGTTCTAGCATACGTTCAATGCCATCCAAATAGCCATTATATCGCTCCACATCCTCAAAAGTTGCAACAAGATAAATCTTCGTGTTAATCAAATCAGAAAGATCATCGCTCATTAGAACCCAAGGATTAGAAACATCGTCAAATGCAATTCCTTGTTCATCTTGAAAACGATAAAGTTGCGCTAAGATATTCGCCCCTCGTTCTTTAATCACTTCAATTTTCAGAGTTAACTGATAATCTTCTACTGGTGTGAGCATTTTTTCCTTCCCTATGATATCGATATAAGAAACATTAAATTTCCTGCAGATACGATCTATTAATTCTGTTGAAACTGAACTTGTCCCATTTTCATAACGACTTAGGCTATTTCGAGAGATACCAATAATCTTTGCAAACTCAGGTTGGGTGAGATTATGTGTTTTACGTAATATTTTTATATTCTCTCCAATCATAAGAGCCCTCCTTTTATTTATTTCTATTATAGCATAAAAATGATAAACGCACCATTTTTGGTGCGTTGTTGCTAATAGATAGAATACCACATATTTAGTTATTGAAGAAAAAGTACTATGAAGCTGTTCAAAAAGTTTTTGAGAATATAAAAAAGTAAGAAAAGTATAATCGAAAACATATTGGAGATATGAATCTATGGTATACTAGTGATAATAAATAGTTATCGGTAGGAGACACAAATTTGTACTACTTCCCTCATATTGAAAAAATAGTATCTATAATCACTGATGAAATAAATGACGGCTTGTACGGTAATACTTTTGATAAATCTATTTCTATTGTTGGCGAAAGAGGATATGGAAAAACCACAATCATATCGAAAATCTATGAATACTATCAAAATAAATCATATTCAATTTTTAAAATAAATCAAGATTTGATGACTTTTGAGAATTTTTTTGAGGAACTTAATTCAAAGAATTGGCCATCAAAATTCTCAAATACACTAAATGACTCAAGGCTAACTATAGGAATAGATTTGCCAATTGGTGAATTGGTAAAAGACTTATTATCCACTTTTAGAAAAAGTCATGCGTTTGAGACTGAATCTAATGAATATTATAAAAGCAAATTTAATATACTTTCAAAATTTCTCCAAAAGAACGAAGCAATTATCTTAGTAGATGACTTTGATAAGCAATCAGATGTTGTGAAACAATTTTTTTATAAATTATTAAATTATAAATCAAGTTCGATGTTTGACAATTTAACAATCATTTTTTTACAGCAACAAAAAGTATAAATAAAACGAAATCTCTGCACATCGAAAAAAACTTTCATTTGGAGATTTTTCAACAAATTGTTAATACACAAAAAAATTGATGATACCCAGCTAAAAAAAGTATATATAGCCTATTAAATGGGAACTTACATTTAGTAACGATTATTCAGCAACTGATACTAGGAAATAACATAGAAAAGATCAATATACAAAAATCACTTAAAGATGAATTGCTGACGAAGCGTAACGGTGAAAATCTTTACTCTGTTCTTAGGAATATCTCATTAATTGATAAAACAAATATTAATAAAAAAATTTAGCAACTAATTTTTTTAAATCAAATTCAACTAGAATCTTACTTGAATGATTGTATTAATGAAAATCTGTTGATCGAAACGACTGATTATTATAGTTTTGCTAGTGATTATGTCTTATATGCCCTAGAAGAATGGGAAGATACGGAACGTTATGAGTATAGTGTAATTATTTTAAGATGCTTTGATATTATTTATCCAGGAAATTATCATGACCGTCATCTCCTTGCTAGTAAATTAGGTCTCATAGAAGAATCAGAAATATCCCAAGTTCTAAATAATATATCTGACTTTAAGCGCTTAAATATATCTACCACAAAAAGAAGATTCATTAAGAGAAAAAAATTCAAGAACAATATGAATTAATTATTTCTGCTATTAACTATTTTTATCTCAGGAAATTTTTGAAGATGTTTTTAAAATTAATAGAAAAAAACTTCAGATTTTTCATCCTTATTTAAAATTGGAAATCTTGGATATAAAATTTCAAACTCTATACAATCAATTTATTGATATAATTAGACAAAAAAAGAACTATTAACTGAAATTGAACTAGAAATTAATAGACTAGATGCTCAAGAAATCCACAAGGAATATTTATTAAAAATTTTTTTAATTCTTAAAAAAATATTTTATTAGAACTATCGCAATTAGAGAAAAATTGATTCAGTGAATAAAAAAATTGAGGAAATTATCGCTCAATTTCCTCAAAATACTTATATAGGCTTATTGTATTATGCTCAAAAACTTAATAGCAATATGGAATATTCTGTTGAAATAGCAGAAAAAAGTCTACAGGAAGCCTATGACTATTTCAATACTCATAAATCTCAATATCCAAAACATTATATCGTAGCTACGATTAATTACCTCTCAAATCTATACTTGACACTGCAATATAAAACTGCTAATAGAATAGCAAAGCAGTTGCTACAAGAATTAGAAGATGGTATTGTTCCATGTTATTCCTTTGGCAATATTATGTTGATCAACAACATTTCTTTGCTGGACTTTGTTAATAAAGATAGCATAAATGCAGAAATTCTTGAAAATATTCACCCAAATTCGCTACCAGATGTTGATTTAATCAAAAGTAATTTTGCTGTAATGTACTTTTTAAAAGGAGATCTAGAAACCAGTCTCCCCTTGATTAAGGAAGCATATTTTTCAATTAATCGCAATACCGATGTTGATAGTTATTATAAATACTATATCTATAATAACTATGCCTTTATAAACCTCTTCCTAGGAAACAAAGATTCAGCACTTGCAATCATTGAGGAATTATTGAGTTCTCTTCCTGATAGTCAAAGTAAAAATTATTTTAAGAAAAGAAATCAATTACTGTCTAAACAAATGAAACAGTTGGTTATTGAACTAGAACATAGGGAATTGGATGTTATTCAATATAATAGTTTTCTATTAAAATACTATCCTGAAGAAATTGGAATTATTTGGCAACATTGGGGGCAATTACTATTACTTAGTCCATTAGAAATCTGGGAATAAGTTTCCAAGAAGTAACTTCATTATGATATCTAATGTATTTTTCTTTATATATACTATGCATAGACTTATAAAAAAAGAACTATGTTCAATATAATGAGGATAAGTATTGATATCAAAAATATAAGCTTTTCCTTGAGAATATCTGATATCAATTCTTCCGAATTTATCAAATCTTAGAAAAGAAACAGCTTCGGAGACTACTTGATTTAAAGTCGAAAGAATTTCTGAATCAGTTTCAATACTAAATGTATATTCATCGGTTAAAACATCATGAAAATCAAGGAAATCTTTCTGTTCATTATGATGAATACGAATAGGTGGCAATACGTGAATTTGCCCAGAATAATCCACGAAAAACGGAACTTCATATTCAACTCCTTCAATGAAACGCTGAACAATAAACTCCTGTTGATACGTCTCTACTCTTTATCTAGTAAATCACAAGTTTCTTGATTTAAATGACATTTTGAAAGATGGTCAACACCAATGCTACAGTAACCTGAATTAGGCTTAATAAATATCAGCTCCCCCTCTTGTGGCTTGCAATCAGCAAGCCATTTTTTTTGATATTGATACAGAAACGACTCCGGCATATCAAATCCGTAGTTACGTAATAAAATACTCCAGTGAAATTTATTACTTAATAATGCATTTATATATGGACTTGGCCCAATATGCTTAATACCATTGGTCTCACAAAATGCAGGGATAAGACTATCTCCAGCACATATTCCATTACTTTCTGTGTGTTCAAAAACAATGATATCACTCATTTTATCAGCATCTAGCGAGAGTAGTTTTGAAAATAGTGCATTAGTCTCAAAAAAGACTTCAGTGTAAATCCCTAGTGATTGAAAACACTTTAATACTTGCTCTAATTCAGATAAAGAAAAGAACTCTGAAAATCTATCCCCCTTCTCACCGCTATTAGTTAAATACTTAGTTGGACAGACTAAGAATATCTTTTTTTTATTGTCAATAATATAATATTGATATTTTTCTAGAGTGTTATTCACAAATTTTACCAAGTCATTCATGTATATTAGCACCCCTCTTTCCTACTGATAACTATTTATTATCACTATACAAAGCATCCAAATAAGTTTATAATAGCATGATTATTGATAAAGGAGTTATTCATGGATTATACACTTATTTCTACTTTCTTAGACCACTGCGAAACTCATAGACGCTTAAGTTCACATACGATTAGAGCTTACAAAAATGATATTTTGCAATTTTACAATTCAAATTACACCCGTGTGGAAACCTATGTTGAACATTTGATAAAATCCAATCTTAAATCTAATACATTACGTCGCAAAATCGCTAGTTTGAAGGTGTTTTACAACTACTTGAAATATCAGAATTTAGTTGATGAGAATCCTTTTAATCAATTACGTTTTCAATTTAGAACGGAAAAAATATTACCTAAAACAATTCCCTATGACATTTTGAAAAGTATTTTTTCACATTTAGAAGAGAAAGTTACCTATTCAAAATCTAAATATCAAAAACAAAAAGCTGAAAGAAATTTGCTAATCATTTCCTTATTACTTTCAACTGGTATTAGGGTTTCCGAACTTTGTCATATTCATCTCAAAAATATTAATCTTTCAAATAGGACTCTCCATATTATGGGAAAAGGTAAGAAAGAACGTATCCTATTTTTAGGAGATCAAATAACATTTAGCTTATTAGAAACATATATAAATAACTACTGCTTTCAAACCAGTGACTACCTATTCCCTGGGAAAATATTCTCTCAAACCATTATCAGAGCAAAGTGTACGTTTAATTCTAAATAATCTTGTTGAACAACATAACTTAACTACACCTATTACCCCCCATATGTTTAGACATAGTTTCGCAACAATGCTTCTAGATAACGACGTAGATATTCGATACATTCAACAAATTCTTGGACATAGTTCTATCTCAGTCACACAAATCTATACTCATGTATCTCAGTCAAAGCAAAAAGAAATTCTAACTCTGTGTAATCCCATCGCTTCGATTCATTCACAATCAAAAAAATAGGGCTACCTTCATGGAGGTAGCCCTATCCTGAATAATTAAGTCCAGTATCGTCAAGATCCTTGCCGTTATAGGCGAATGGATCCCCTGTCGTATCTGTGCTTGTCTTTCTTGCGCCATAGAGGTTATAGCTGCTTGATGCGACGGCTTGTCCATCCTTGGTCAAGCCTGTCACAGAACCTGACTGATTGGTCAAATAGTTGTAGCTGTCACCTGTTTGGTTGTTGAGGTAGCTAGCTCGACCCTTGCCATAGCTATAGGTCTCTCGTGCCTTGCCATCATGGTCATAGGTTTCGAGGACTTCTGTATGTTCACGATTGACATCGTTGACATAGTTACGTTCCTCGTAGTAGTTGTAAGTATCCTCTCGTGTGGTATAAGGGATCAGGACATCCTGAACCTGACTGGCATAGGTCACTTCTCCCTGACCCGGTAAGTTACCAAGTTCTGGCGGGTTGACGACAATCCCTTCCTTACTTGCTCGATCCTTAGCCACTTTCTGGTGATAGGCTCTCGACACATCGTCAAAGATGCTGTGCCAGATGCTTCCTATTGTCTGGGGTAGAGCAGACAGGGCTTGGAGGACATTCTGACTAAAGCCATACCAGAAGAGAGAGTTTTCTTCCCCACTTGGGGCTGTATGTGGTGACTTACGACCTGACTTGGTATCCTTTGGCTTACGTTGGAAGAGTTGATAGGTGTTCTTGCCTTCCTTGCGACTAGCAGTGAAGACACGATTGTCATCACCATCGTATAGCGCAGCCATGAGAAGACCCTTCTTATCCTTGATTGCAAGCAAGCGGTTCTCTGTATCGTAGATATAGTCTAGCTTCTCTGAATTCTTCTCAGAAGCGATACGATTTCCATTCTTATCGTAGGTATAGGTGATGGTACCATCTGGACTTTCTAGTTTGGTCAAGCGGTTATGATCATCATAGGTAAAGCGTGTCTGGTTCTCCTTACCATCGACTGTCTCGGTGCTGGTCAGTTTATTACCCGCTAGGTCATAGGTGTAGGAGAGCTTGGAGAGTTCCTTACCAGATGCATCCGATACCGTCATGTTTTCCACTTGACCCAGAGTATCGTAGGTATAGGTATGGACTAGGGTTTCGCCATCCTGCTTGATGGTTTCCTTGGCGATATGAGCTTATACTGCTTATCTACTGTAAGGCTAGTATAAAATAAACTAGGGGAAAATTTCCCCTAGCTAGCAATTGAACTAAGTTACAAATTGTCTTTGTGAAAGTGATTTATACTTTCTCCACTTTTACATCGTTTTCGGATACAACATCCACTAAAAAATGCGTCGACATTAATTTGTAGTGATGGAGCTTTTTATTAGCTATATTTGCAGAAGCGACCAAGTCACAAAATTCTGCATTCTCGACTTCATAGATATAGTTGGTCAGATAAAGTGGTCTGTTCTTTGCCAATCCTTGCTCCCAGTAACTGTCTATTAATTCTAAACTTTCGTAGACTGAACGGAAAGCCCAAACTTTTGTAAAGGTAAATTTAAATTTTTCTGAATCTTCCAAGTAGGCAATTAAAGTATCCCCATCTATATTCATCTCAATACCATAGTCACCAAAAGGGATGAAGCCCGGTTTAATTTCCGTCCATTTTTCCATATCATTTCTCCAAGTTCTATTTTCTGATAATTGTACTACAGCGGTGTACATGTTTAATTGGCAAATTTTCTAGTATTGACTGATATTTAATTTCAAATTTGCAGAAACAAGAATCTCCAGTACACCATCTTGAGTTATGATTATATAATGTCGTGAATGAAGAGTTCTCGTACCACTATAAGCTGTATATTCGAGTTTTTTCACTAATTGACTATTCTTGACTTCGTAAATGATATTTTGGAAATTATCTTTTTCATATTTTTTAAACATTTCTTTGCCTAGAATTGCAGATAAATACAATTCCCTGCTAAAGAATCGTGCTTCATCATAACAAAAACATGATAATTTAAAACGGTTCTGGTCTCCAATCAGCCTAATTTCCTGCCCATCTCCTAAATCGGTCAACAAAACCTTTATCTTATAGTTATCTCTGGGAATCAAACCTCTAAAGATTTCTACCCATTCTTCATCCTTAGTCTCCATATCTAATTTCATATGAAACCCCTCCTTTTGATTGCCTTATTTGAAATTCCAGTGTTGCTCCTAAATCACTTTTACTTCCAGGTCTAACAACGACATCAGTCCCATCACTTAAAGTACCCACATACCCCTTACCAAATTTAGTATTAATTTCGTTTATATTTTCTAAAGGTAATGAATTGAAATCTTCAAGTGCTTTATTATAACCCCCATGTGATTTAAAGTTTTTTTGTTCCACTTTTTTTCCTGAAATATCTTCCATTCCCGAAACAAATTTATCAGCAATTTCTTGACTAGTTAGAGCCTTTGTACCATCTTTTAACATCATCTACTTTATCTGCCACACGAGCAAAGATCTGATGCCTTATCAGCTGTCTTCGTAGCTTTCGAAACATCATTGACTGCGTCTACTGCATCAAGTGCTTTCTCAAGTTTCCTTAATTTGCCAGCCTTAGCTATAGGATAGAAATTACTTGCAATATCAAAAGCTAACTCTGCACCTGCCGCCCAACGATTTGCGTCTTCGCCCGTTAGTGGATCTTTCCCTGTAACTAAACGTTCTCCATTATTCCACCCTATAAATTCAGCTGCTATAGTTGGAAGTTTAGCTTTATTTTCTTGGTTAAACTTCGCAAATTTTACATTAGAGGCATAGGCATTTTCCTCAGGAGTCATTGGGGGAGCTTTTAGATACTCCTCTAATGTCATTTTATCAATTCGCTCTTTCTGATCCGGTCTAAGTCCATGTCTTGCCGCATCTTCATACTTTCTAAAGTCTGCGACAGATGGAACTTTATTTTCTCCCTTATCGGAGGCACCAGTTGTTTTTGGATCACAGACATGTTTCAAGGTGTTTTCTAATGCCGTATTCCAATTACGATATAGATTTAGACCTTCTCGAATTGATGGTGAAGACTTGATTCCTGTAGCTAGGGCATAGGCAGATCGAACCACTTGTTGGCGCCTAGCCTCTATCTGTGCTGCCGCTTGCTGGTATTTCGTTTGTACATAGTCACTGGCACTATTGTAGGCTGTTTGAACCTTATTCCACTGTCTGCCAACCCAATTCGATGCGCGATTGTATTGAGTGCTGATCCAGTTAGTCGCGTGGTTAAAGGCACTCTTGGTCACATTCCAAGCTTTGGAGGCGAAACTCTTCACACCATTCCATGTGTTTGAGGCCACTCGTTTCACCGTATTCCAGGTATTAGAAGCGACTCGTTTTACACCATTCCAAGCATTAGAGGCCTTCTTTTTAACATAGTTCCAGCCTTTTTTGATATTGTTCCAGAAATGCCCACTCGGGTCTGTATAGTTAACCGGGTTATTCTGCACATAGCTGTAGAGGTTCTGGCTGAGAGGGTCTGTGTCCTCACCTGGGTAACTATCCTCGGTTAAGAAAGTACCTCCCTGACTATCATAATATCTTGCTCGTAAATAGTCAAGTCCAGTATCGTCACGAGCTTCGCCGTTATAGGCAAATGGCTAACCTGTTGTGTCTGTGCTTGTCTTGCTTGCCCCATAGAGGTTATAGCTGGTTGATGCGACGGCTTGTCCATCCTTGGTCAAGTAATGGATTAGCTATTTAAAAATATCAATGATAAAAAGCCTATCAAGAAATCTCTTCCTTGATAGACTAATTCTATATTTGTTACACACTAATAACGAACTATTGTAGTCCAAATGTCTCGCAAATACTAGTACTTAATCTACCTATTTTTGGGTTCTCCTTACAGGAAGACAAATCCTTCAAAATAGTTATTACTTGTGGAAATTTGATTAGCTGTTCCTTATATTTAAAAGAGTCAAATGAAGTAAAAGATTGAAGTACTTCTTCCAGTATATTTTCATCATGACACAGTATTAAGTTCATCAGTATATTAAAAGCATTTGAAGTATCATATCCCTCTATACAATAAGCTAATTTGTATTTATACAAGCTACTCTTTTCTTCAAGACAAGCACCTAGAGCACACCACTCTCCTTGTTTTAAAGAAGGAAGCAAAACATCCATGACATATTCAACATCTGCATCATAAAAAGCATCACCTAAATAAGGTTGAGATAATACTGTATCTAATTCTTTATAGTAATCCATACTAAAAACCTCCTGGATAAGAATTATTGTTACCGATAGGGTAAGCACTAATTACATCATTACCTAATTTGATAACATCAATTTCTACACCATTTATTTTTTTCCGATGAAAAACTTGCCCCATCACTTGCCCTAACTCCTAATGGTACACTCTCTCCAACATTTTTTATCGAATCTATAATATTTTTATCACTCCAGTTCTGAGGGAATAATGTGGAATTTTTTATTTGTGAAACTTTACCATTGTCTAACTGCTTCACAAAATCAACAGATTGTGTTCCGTCACTATGTGTACGGATAGTTTGAGTTGCATAATTAGAATTTGAATTATTAATTTTTGGAGAATGACCTCCTATAACCTTATTTGAATTAGAAGATTTTTGTTTACCATACAGAATTTTTTGAGCCATTTCATCAGAAATATTTGTTTGTGAAGGCACTGTATTTCCTTGAGAATTTACATAAAAATCTGGCTTAGCTTTAGGCTTCTCCGCAAACATTTGGAGATTCTCTACTGTCATTGGTAGACGTCCACCTGTAGGCTTCGTCGTCACCACATCAGCCTTAGGAGCCTTCTTAGGAGACACACTACCTGCTCCGTTGGTAAAGGTGTTAAAGGCAAAGTTCATGGCGACTGTTTGACCAGTAATCTTATTTCCTGTGGCCAAATCAATACCTGTGTCAATCGCAGTCTCAACCGCAGATTCCACTCCAATCTTGGCAACTTGTCGAACTGCTTGATTGCTAATACTTTGGGTCACATTGGTTGCTAGACTAGCTCCTGCTCCCACAAATTGACCGCCAATAAAACCTGAGATTGCACCAGTTCCTGCTCCTTTGACAATCGAACCAACCAATTCCCAACCACGTTGGCCAGAACTATAGGCATCATATCCTGAGATGATTGCTCCAGAGGTCGCACCACCGATAGCCATCGCTACGGGGAAACCCAAGACCTCCAGTCGCTACGGTAAGAGCAATACCGACACCGATAGTCTGCGCAGTTACGGCAACCTTCTTCCAGTCGACATTTTTCACGAAATCAACGACTTGATTCTTGACTCGTTCAGCTGTTGTACAGACATGTTTCAAGGTATTCTGCAAGGCTGTTCCCCAGTTTCGGAGGAGATTCATACCTTCTCGGATGGTTGGGGAAGAAGTCAAGCCTGTTGCCAGAGCGTAGGCAGACCGAACCACTTGTTGGCGCCTAGCCTCTATCTGTCTGCCGCTTGCTGGTATTTCGTTTGTACATAGTCACTGGCACTATTGTAGGCTGTTTGAACCTTATTCCACTGTCTGCCAACCCAATTCGATGCGCGATTGTATTGAGTGTTGACCCAGTTAGTCGCGTGGTTAAAGGCACTCTTGGTCACATTCCAAGCTTTGGAGGCGAAACTCTTCACACCATTCCATGTGTTTGAGGCCACTCGTTTCACCGTATTCGAGTATTAGAAGCGACTCGTTTTACACCATTCCAAGCATTAGAGGCCGTCTTTTTAACATAGTTCCAACCTTTTTTGATACTGTTCCAGAAATGCCCACTCGGGTCTGTATAGTTAACCGGATTGTTCTGCACATAGCTGTAGAGGTTCTGACTGAGAGGATCTGTGTCCTCACCTGGGTAGCTATCCTCGGTTAAGAAAGTACCTCCCTGACTATCATAATATCTTGCGCGTAAATAGTCAAGTCCACTATCGTCACGGGCTTCTCCGTTGTAGACAAATGGCTGACCTGTCGTGTCTGTGCTTGTCTTTCTTGCGCCATAGAGGTTATAGCTACTTGATGCGACGGCTTGTCCATCCTTGGTCAAGCCTGTCACAGAGCCTGACTGGTTGGTCAAGTAGTTGTAGCTGTCACCAGTTTGGTTGTTGAGGTAGCTAGCTCGACCCTGACCATAGCTATAGGTCTCACGGGCCTTGCCATCATGATCATAGGTTTCAAGGACTTCTGTATGTTCACGATTGACATCGTTGACATAGTTACGTTCCTCATAGTAGTTGTAGGTATCCTCTCGTGTGGTATAAGGGATCAGAACATCCTGAACCTGACTGGCATAGGTTACTTCTCCCTGTCCAGGTAAGTTCCCAAGTTCTGGTGGGTTGACCACGATTCCTTCCTTAGTCGCTCGATCCTTAGCCACCTTCTGGTGATAGGCTCTCGACACATCGTCAAAGATGCTGTGCCAGATGCTTCCTATCGTTTGCGGTAGAGCAGACAGGGCTTGGAGGACATTCTGGCTAAAACCATACCAGAAGAGGGAGTTTTCTTCTCCACTTGGGGCTGTGTATGGAGACTTACGACCGGACTTGCTTTCCTTTGGCTTGCGTTGGAAGAGCTGATAAGTGTTCTTGCCTTCCTTGCGACTGGCAGTGAAGACACGGTTATCATCTCCATCATAGAGCGCAGCCATGAGTAGACCCTTCTTGTCCTTAATCGCAAGCAAGCGATTCTCTGTATCGTAGATGTAGTCTAACTTCTCTGAGTTCTTCTCAGAAGCGATGCGATTGCCATTCTTGTCGTAGGTATAGGTGATGGTACCATCTGGACCTTCCAGTTTGGTCAAGCGGTTATGGTCATCATAGGTAAAGCGTGTCTCGCTCTCCTTGCCATCGACTGTCTCGGTGCTGGTCAGTTTATTACCCGCTAGGTCATAGGTATAGGAGAGTTTAGAGAGTTCCTTACCAGCTCCATCCGATACGGTCATGTTTTCCACTTGACCCAGAGTATCGTAGGTGTAGGTATGGACTAGGGTTTCGCCATCCTGCTTAATGGTTTCCTTAGCGATATAGCCACCATCGTCATACTTATAGCCGTAGCTAGAGATGAGTTTGTCCTGCTTATCCATGTGACGGAGTTCGGTGAGACGGTGAGCCTTGTCATAGGTCAAGAAGCTCTTGGTTCCATCTCCTCGATTAACTTCCGTCAGATCCCCTGCTTGGTTATAGCTATAGGTGGTCTTTGTCCCTTGACATCTGTCACAGAAGTCAGACGATCCAGTTCATCGTAAGTGTAGGAGACTGTACTACCGTCTGGGTAAATCATCTTCGAGATATTGCCATAAGCATCATATTCGTACTGAATCAGGCTACCATCTCCCTGACGAACACCCGTGATCTCGCCTTCTTCGTTGGTCGCGTACTGACTAGTTCCTGTCAGGTCACTCATAGACACCCGACGACCATCCGCATCATAGGTATAGAGAACTTGACCATCTTGCTTTTCAGAGTACTCCACCTTGAGCAGTTGATCCAGCTTATTGTAGTCATAGCTGATGGTTTTCCCATCGGACTTGGTTACTTTTTCGAGCTGGTTATTGACATTATAGGTATAGGTCTCCTTATCTCCGAGACTGTTCATGCGCTCCACTAGATTGGAAAGCTGGTCATAACTGTATCTTGTGACCTTGCCATTGCCATTCGTGACCGAAGTGACATTGCCCACACTGTCGTAGGTATAGCTAGAGGTAAGAAGCCTTCTCTCCACTTCCTTGTGTTGCTGTAAGCAACTGATCCTTTAGGTCATAGGTGTAGGTCTTGACACGCTTGCTTCCGGATGTGACACTAGTGAGGTTGCCATTGGCATCATAGGTCATACTTGCGACGCCACCAGCCTCATCTGTGATTTTCGTGAGATGGTTGTCGTGGTCATAGCCATACTTAGTCCACTGACCTGCCGCATCGCTTTCTGAGGTGAGGCGATTGAGGCTATCATAGGTCCGCTTGGTTACTTGACCGAGAGGGTTCGTCTCCTCAAGGAGATTGCCATTCGGGTCATAGGTATAGGTCGTTTCGCGCTTGCCATTGATGGTGCGTTTGGTCACCTGACCGACTGGGTCATAGCTTGATTCCACTATTCGACCTGTTGGCGTTTTGATCGTTTTGAGTTGATCGAGAGTCGTGTAGTCAAAAGTGGTTGTAGCACCGGACGGTTTGGTCAGTTTGGCTAGATTCCCCGCTTCATCGTAGCTATACTTGGTTTCAAGGTCAAGGGCGTTCTTAGCCGTTAAGAGACGGCCAACCTTGTCATAGCTATAATGATTGCTTCGATCGGATTGGTCTGTCTCTTTCACCAAGTTTCCAGACACATCATAGCTATAGGTTTTCGATAGTCCCTGTGGACCTGTTTGCTTGGTGAGACGTCCCAAGGCATCATAGGCGTAGGTGTATGCTGCCTCATTTGGTAAGGTGCGTTTGGTCACACGACCATAAAGGTCATTGACATAGTTGGTGCTATGACCGTTGGCATCTGTTTCTTTTGCCAAGCTACCTGTAGTATCATAGGCATACTGAGTCTCTCCACCTGTTGGACGTTTCTTGCTGCTGACACGGTTCATACTGTCATAGCTGTAGGTCGTTGTATGACCTTCGCCACTTGTTTCGCTCAAGCGATTGCCCAAAGCATCATAGCTGAAACTTTGCTTGCTTCCTGTGGGAGCTACTGTTTCGATGATTCGTCCTAATGGGTCATACTTAAATGCTGTTGCTTGACCATTTGGATCTGTATAGAGTACCAATTTTTTATTGGCATCATAACCATAGCTACTTGAATGGCCATTGGCATCGGTCATTTTAGAAAGGTTGCCAAGGACATCATATTCGTAAGAAGAGGTATTTCCATCGGCATCCGACTCTGTCACCACTCGGTTGAGAGCATCGTAGCTATACTTGGTTTCACGTTTTAGATGATCGACGATCTTAAGCAGATTGCCGTTTTGATCATAGTGATAAGTCTTGGTCTTACCTTCTTGGTCGGTTGAACTTGCGACATTTCCCATGACATCATAGGTGAAGGTTTCGCTGGTCTTATCTGCGTAGACCACCTTAGTCAGTTGGTTGTCGCTATTATAGCTGTATTGGGTGACCTCACCCAAGCTGTTGGTTAAAGTGAGACGATTTCCTGCCTTATCGTAGGTGTAGGTCTCATTGAGATCCTGATTATCTTTTTTGTTCACTACTCGGTTGGCGGCATCGTAGCTATACTCTGTTACCAAACCGCTAGAATGCGTCTGCTTGATGAGACGATCAAGGGCATCGTATTCTTGCTTTACGGTAGTTCCGTCTGGAAGAGTCACTTCTTCCAGTTGAGCCGTTGAGGTATAGTTCATCTTAGTGACATTGCCATTGGCATCGGTAACCTGAATCGGATAGCCCAGTTCATTATAGGTGTACTGAGTCTTGCCACCCAAGGCATCTGTCAACTCTGTCAACTGTTCCATCTGGTTGTAGGCCATCTTAGTGACGTTGCCTAAACCATCTGTAATACTGGAAACTTGATTTGGCCTGTATAAGTCGTGCTAGCAGTATAGCCTGCCGCATCTGTAAGACTATTTTGATTGCCATTAGCATCATAGGTCATGCTGGTGCGGTAACCCAAGGCATTGGTCGTTGCGATCAGACGCCCTGCCTTACTATATTCATAAGTCGTTTCTTTTCCAAGGGCGTCTTTCATGGACAGGATATTCCCCATCGCATCCAACACATATGAAACACTGCTACCATCTGGGTAGGTAACACCTGTCACATTTCCTGCAGCATCATAGGTGTAGCTGGTAGTCTTTTTCTCTTTAGTTTCACTGAGTTTATTACCAACACTGTCATAGGTGTAGGTCACTGTCTGACCTGCTTCATCGGTGTAAGATATCACACGACCCATGATATCATAAGTAGTTTCTGCCTTTGTACCGATTGGATAAGAAACTGAGGTTATATTTCCTGCTGCGTCATAAGTATTTTGAGTAACTTGACCTAAAGCATCTGTGATAGTTTTAACGGCATTGTTTCTATCATCATAAGTCAAGCTGCTACTATTACCTGCTTCATTGGTTCGAGTGATAATTCGACCCAGTGAATCACGAGTAACGGTAGTCGTTTGACCTGAAGCATTGGTTTCTGTTAGGAAACGACCCTTGCTATCATATGTATAGCTAGTAGCGTGTCCTTCTGCATCAGTCACGGAAAGCTGGTTTCCAACACCATCATAGGTGTAACTATAGGTTCCACCTTCTCCATTCGAAGCACCGATTTTACGTCCAAAACCATCATAGGTGAAGGTAGTCGTATTACCATTGCCTTCTGTCACAGCTGTCACTTGACCTGCCTTGTCAAAAGTATGGCTCGTCCCAACACCATCGGCATCTTTTTCGCTCAGCTTGCGACCTTCTGCATCATAGGTAAAAGTCTTGGTCCCACCGAGAGGATTCGTAATGCTAGTGAATTGATTGTGTGCATTATAGGTAAAGGTTGATACGCCTCCCAAAGAATTAGTGAGGCTTACCAGATTCGCACCTTGATAGGCAAAGGAAGTTGTATGACCAGCAGCATCTGTAGTAGATAAGATGCGTCCTTGCTGATCGACAGTATAGGTAATCTTAGACCCGTCTGGCAATGTTGTCTGGATTAGATTGCCATTTGCATCATAGGTATGAGCTGTTGAGGCACCACTAAAATCGGTCAGAGACAGAAGATGGTTCTTCTCATCATAGCTAGAAGTTTTTTACCGCACCATCAAAAACGCGTTTCTGTCAAGGTGTTTCCATTGCTGTCATAGGTGTAGCGAGTTGTTTGCCCCTGCTTCATTCGTCACGCTTGACAGACGGTTGTTTTCATCATACGTTTTTTTGAGACACTAGTTCCATCGGCATAGCGAATGCCAGTTGTGCGATATTGCTCATCGTAAGTATATACGGTTTGATTGCCATTTCCATCGGTAGTGATTGTCTGACCTTCACTATAAGAAAGAGTTGAAACAGCACCTGCACCATCTGTTTGCTTGATGACACGATTTTCCTCATCGTACTCGTTTTGGATAACCTTGGTCCCATTTCCATCATACTCAGGCTGTCATACGTCCCTTATCGTCATATTCATAACGAGTAGGAACTCCCGTAGCGTCCGTATAGGTAATCAAATGACCATTCGTGTCATATTCATAGGTCAAAGTTGAGCCATTAGGGATTTGAATCGCACCAATATAGCCATCTGTATTATAGGTGATACTATAAACCAAGCCTGTAGGAGATGTAACCTTGACCAGCTGGTAATTTTTCATTATAATCAAAAGCTTGTTTTATTGCCTTTTTTTCATCTGTCTGACTCGTTAAGAGACCATGATAGTTAAAGATTTTTCTCTTGATGATTGTGATTAACAATTCGGTATTCCTTAACATCGTAGTCTTCTTTTTCATCTCCTCCAAAGTCACCTTTCTTTGTTTCAACTGTTTTTTTACTTCGAGAGTGAGGTCATAGCCACTTGGGCTCGATATTTATCACCATCCTTCGTAAACTTAAGAATCGAACCGTCTGTACGAGTATAGTAAAGATTTTTGGTCTTCATCGCTCGATAACTGCTCATTAAAGGCAAAATGACCAACCTCGACCAAAGAGACTATTGATGCCTGCTCGCTTTAGAATTATAGGCGCGAGTAATTTCAAACTTCCCGTCAATATCTGTGATAGAAACATCTGTTCGATCTAGGTAGAAATTACCCGTGTTTAGATTGATAGGTTCAAATCCAAACTCACAGTGAAGACCACGACCCATTAAAAAGCCTGTCTATTTCTGCCTTGGTATTAGATGTCAAGGCTGGTGGATTATAAGGTTTATCAACATTCTTTCTTGGTTTGCGAATAAAAAGGGTATTATTTTGTAAAACCATCATATCTTGGATACGATTATCGTAAGCAAGTTGATTGAGTGGTACTCCATAGTATGCCGCAATCTTTGGAAGGGTATCAAACTGAGTAACTTTGTAAATCAAGAAAGTATCACTTGATTTTTTACCACTAGTTTGACTATCCTTTTTACTCTCTGCGTCAATCGTATAAACCTTGTTTAGTTCAGGTTCTGTGAAAGGCACCTGAGTCTGCCAGTTTGAGAGCTTGTCTTTATATTTGGTCGTTCCCTTTTCAAAGGCCGCATCAAAGGAACTACTATTAGGATATTTGTAAGAAAAACTTGCAGAGCTTTGTCCCTTGTAGTCTTTCGCAGTGTCACTTAGGTTATAATCAACCTGAGCACCCGGTGTTGTCAGACCATCCGCAAAGACTCCTTGGAATTGCAGCTTCCCTTTCTTATCTGTCTTCACCATGGTCCGAAGATTGATGGTAGTGTTTCCAATTGGATACTTGACATCAACTGGATCTGGAACGGACCAATTAATCGTCAAACTAGGAGCCTTGTCTGGAGTAAACCCAATCTGTCCTGCATTTTCTGCCGTCGCTTCGGTTGTATAGAAGGCCCCACCATCTGAACCTTCGTCTGTTGCAGCTACAACTAGACCATAATTTGGTTCCAAACCTTGAACCCATGCGTTTACAGTCTCACGGATATCAAAGTTATGCATCCCAATCTTCTTACTACTGGTCGCATTCTTTCCTGCAATTTCCATATCAAGTCCCACAGAAGTATCCCATGTGAGGTTATTGATATCAAAATCTTGTTTCAAGCGATAAGCTGCAAACTGGGTTGATTGAGAACCTGGTGCCGTATATTCATAAATGTTTAGACTAGCACTATCAATACGCGCTTCCTTAGGAATACTCTTTGAAAATCGTAATTAATCTTAAAGTACATCCTTGCACGTCCGATGTCACGAACACCTGGAACACCCGTCATTCCGATCATTTCAGCTGTTAGATATCCAACATACCCATAAGAGTAACCTTGATATTGCCCATGTACAGATGAGGTAACAATATCAAGAATTTTTTCTCGTGGAACTGTTACAGTCGGGTCTATCCGAACAGGATACTTACGTTCAGAATCAGACAACCACTCTTTACTAGCTGTGACTGTCACTTCATGACGACCATCCCCTTTTTTCAATCCAAGAGTTAAGGCATTACTTGTAGCACCTACACTATCCACCATCATTGGAGCAGTTAGTACAAAGAGAATCTTCGTTTTCCCCTTTTCATGGACAAGGATTTGATTGTCTTTTAAAGAAACATCATACTTAGATGCATCCAAACCATAAGTAAAGGAGTTCTTCCCACCCCACTCGGCTAAGATGATTTCTTCTTTGACTCCATTAGACTGTACCGTATATTGCACATCTGTTTTGCCATCGACATTGTTGTATAAGATGGCATTCTTTTCTACAGTTGCTTGTTCGTATGTCTTATCAAGCGGATACAGGGAAATTTTGTCATCCTTATGTGTAATATCAATGGGAGTATCTTCTTTGACTTCGCTCGGAAGAACTACTCCTACTGGAGATTCTTTAGGTAGATAATAGTGCTTCCCATTAGCATGATAAGAATAAAGAGATAAATCTACAGGAACTTCTACCCCTTCTTTATCAATATAGGTTTTAATATCACTCCCAATATGCGTCACAAAGTGAGTATCATCAACGCGAAACAATTGTTCTTGCCCACTAACCGCTACTGGTTCACCATATTGTTTCTTGAGTTCTGCCTCTGCCTTACTCTCTTCGTTGATCACCTTTGGTTGTTGTAGGGCATCTCCTCCATCTTTTGCTGGTTTTGATGAAGCGTCAGCACTTGTCGATCCTTCTGTATTCGCATTTTCAGAACCAACAGTCTGGCTACTCGCCTCTGTAACAGCTTTTTTATAAGCTTCCTCAGCCTGTCCTTGTTTAATTGCTTGGTTTATTTCTTCCGCATAGATCAACGGCATGTTAGAAACAAACAAACTCAGCAATAATAACCACTGTATGGTCTTACGAAGTCTTTTCATCATCATTCTCCTTTGTAAGATAAATAAAATAATAAAGTGTAAAAATTAAAATAAGAGCATCAGTGATTGATAAAACGAAAGAACCTAGTATTGGAAACCATGCAGCGATAGCTAAACAAACAGTAACGATAATCATTGATACTAGACCAGGTAGTCGCATTTGCTCTGCTCTACTTTTCATTGGTAAAGCCTTATAGATACTAACCAAGCTATAGGATAAGACTACTTTAAGAAGAGTTTGGATAATGGTAGTAAAAACCCAGATAGCAATCTTGACATGATCATATTCCAAACTTGTATTATCGTATAAAATTTGACCAAAGCCCCCGATGAAAATTCCGCATAAAATCACACTAAACAAGTAAATCAGAATAGTGTGATTTAAACGTTTATCTGATTGATACTGCTTATAAAACCAAATCGCTATTGGAAAAATAAGAACTGTTCCTATCATTAAAAATAGTAGGCTGAGTAAGGTCAGAATGAGTGATAACCCTTTATCGACTAGCACCGGGGAAATCGCACCTGTAAATAGAAGGCGTTGCCCCACTCCTAAAAACAGCAAGCCAGTAGCTAGTCTCCAGAACCTTGAGAGTCTTGATATTTTCATTATTTACTTGTCCTTTCTTTAACACTTTTTAAACGAGCGGTAACCACAAAACGTTGATCATTTCCAATAGCATCACATGTTGATAAGATTAAAAATCGATCTTTTTGAGGGTCAGTGGCTATCTGACGATAGAATCCCCCATAGTCTGACGATCTTATCTGTAATGTTTCTAAATAATATCTGAGGCCTTCTCGACTTCCTAATTTGAATGTATGAAAAAGATGATCATCTGTATAGGAGTGAGCTGCCAACACCTCATATTCAAAATGTTGAGTCAAGGTGTCAATCGTAATACGTTCATGCTCTTTAAAAAAAGCTGGCTTCGCAAAATAATCTAAAGATCCAAACATAGAATCATCTAACATAGCATGTCCATAAATTATAGTGACAGGATCTTCAAATGTTATTTTGTTAACCAGCTCTGTAAATATAGCTCCATAATAGGTCTCTTTACCATCTATATCGTGAGATAGGTAATAAGCATCATCCCTTGGATGTTGAGCTACTGGATAATCAATTCGAGTCCCTTCGACTGTTAGCCAAGCAAAGACATCTGGATTCTGATGAAACCTCGTCTCTATTGCATTTTGAGAATGCTTCTCTACAGCTTTCTGTTCGAATCCATCCAAGATTTTTTTAGACCTAAAAATAAAACTGCAACCATTGCAATTAATGATAAACTAAACCTTAAAAAAATTTCATGTAACCGCTCCCATACTATCATTATAACAGACCCCTGTAACCCTTGTAAATACACTTTCCCTTTAAATTATACTTTTATTAAAATATTTTGATAATCATATACATGTGTACCGTTTCATTACCTGTTTGATTGCTACTATTTAACAGAAAAGAGAGTCCCTCTCCAAATGAGAATGGGACCCTCTTTTAACAACAACTCCCTTGTGATAGAAGACTTCTTGATTCTACAAAGATCCAATTTTTTTACAATTTCTATAGGAAAAATCGAGTTCTAAAAATCATTTTTAAATTGAGAAGAATCCTTAGATATTTCATGGTCTAGATTGTCACAATGTGCAATTCCTTACCCTTATTTCGTCTGCATATTTATATGATTCCATGAAATCTTTCGAAATGATAGATTTCATAAATAGAAATGTGATTCTAATGGCTGTCGGAAAGATTGCATATCGTATTCTTAGGTGTGAATTTTTACCCTAAAAAAATACACAAATTGAGCTAGATTCTTCCGAAAAGTTTACACCCTTTAAACTGTTATTGTTTTATCCATTATTCACAATTCTTTATCTTACTCCCTAGTCAACAATTGTATAATCTTCGCTTTGAAGTAATTCCAAGACTTTTTTTACAAATTGCATTGACAGCAATCCTTCAATCTTAGAGCCATGAGTTTTTGAAATTTTCGTCGATTTCTTGAATTTCTAATCCAGTATTTCTTTTCAGCAATTTTTCTCTGTAATAGGTGAATGAAAAACTATATTCCCTCAATTTCGTAATATAAGAAATATAGATATTTCTTTGTTCCTAGACGATAATCAAAAAAACTCGACCTCCATATCTTTATCGTAATCATAGTAACTATTTTTTTCCAAATAATTTCATTAGTTTTTTTCTTTCAACAATTCCTCGTAGTTTTTCATAACTATATACTCTTTTTTTCTCTTCGCCAATGAATTGTTTGTGGATCAGATTTGGGGTAAATACTTCAAAAAAATTCTTCTTTTAGTTGATAGTATTTACCCATTTCCTCTTCCGCTTTTTTTCAATATTACTCTCCAAATGCTGATGGAAGCTTCCATTTTTTTGTATTCTTTAATTTTTATCACGATAATTTTTTTAGCTCGTTTATTCACAGAATATATACATTCTGCAATAATTTCATTTGTAATTTTTTTCTCATTAATCAATTCATTATATAGCTTTGGAGTTTTCATTTCATAATCCCTTTTTGACTATCTCTTACTATCAGATATTTAAAAAAACTAATTCACATGTTTTATTGTAACGTCTAGTTACCTTTTTTTCTCAATAATTAGATGTTTCAATCTTAATAATAATCTCTTAATTTACCTGTTTTTGTACTGTTCAACCAATTCCCAGAGATTATGAGTAGTTAAATCTGGTAAAAACGTATACCATTTATTGACTACGAATAACTCCACTAACATATCAATTGCATATTTGAAATTTAAAATCTCATTCATTTCTGTAATACTATAATACAGTTTATCATGGCAACAGTGATAAATAATCAGATTCAACCTATCATCAATGAAATCAAACTCTAGTTCTTCTCCTTCACGAGATAAAGTTAGATAAAAATTATATTCATCACGGCAAAAATTAACAGTGACATCAAAATCCGCACCTGTTTCAATTTCGATATTTACAGTCTCTAAAATTTTTTTTGATAAATACTCTTTATAAACGTTCATTTTATTCTCCTTTTGTTGTTTATTGAGTTTAAAAATAAATTGAATGATACCATTGTCTGGAGGGACAAGTTCATATACTAGGCCTGTAATAAAAAAAGCATATGTTTCATACTGAACTACAGTGGTATTATTTTTTTATAATTTCAATATTAGGAAAAATTTCTCGACTCTCAACTCCTCTTTTTTTAAATCCTTGAAACCATGCTATAATATAGTAAGTATAAATCCAATAACCTAACTATAAAAAGTCAATGTTAAAGATTTCTTACATCATCCGTAAGTGTTATTCTACTCTGATTCATACTATAATGAAAGTAACAAAAAGATGGAGGTGTTTCACATGGAAACAATTTTACGAGTAGAATCATTAAAAAAAGCATTATGGAAAAAGAGCCGAATATCACCAAAGCCTTGAACGGTATATCTTTTTCAAGTTGTCAAAGGTGAGTTCTTAGGGATTATGGGGAGCAGTGGTTCTGGGAAAACAACCCTTCTTAACTGTCTCGCTACTATCATCAAACCAACTGACGGCTCCATTCAAATGCAAGAAAAAAAGATTTAGGTCAGTTAAAAGGTAGTCAGTTAGCTGATTATCGTGGCAAGGAAATTGGTTACCTCTTTTCAAAAATTTTTGAGCTTTTGGACAATCTGACAGCCAAAGAAAATATTTTACTCCCCTTGTCTTTGCACAAGGTCGATGCCAACGAAAGCAAGGTTCGGTTAGAATTACTTTCCCAATATCTAGATATTTCTGAACTTCTGGATAAGTTCCCATCTCAATTATCAGGTGGTCAACGGCAAGGGTAGTCATGCGCGTGCCTTGATTTTTAGATCCTAAGATTGTATTTGCAGATGGTTCACAGGAGCTTTTGGATTCAAAAAAATGCGAGCATTTTGATGCAAAAATTATCCGAAATGAATCAAGTGGAAGAAACCACCATTCTCATGGTGACCCACGATTCAGTCGCTGCCAGCTTTTGCAACCGCATCTTGTTTATCCAAGACGGAAAACTATTCCATGAAATTCGACGCGATTATCCAAGAGAAAGTCAAGAAGATTTTTTTACCACAGAATACTAAAGGTCATGTCTGCACTGGCTGGAGGTGATGGCAATGTTTTTCTAAACTAGTCTCAAGAAATAGCAAGAGGGATCGAAAGAATAATGGCTTGTATTTCAGTTCCATGGTTCTTTCTATTATCTCCTTTTACATCATCCTTTCTTTGTCCCATCAAGATGTGATGTTCTTTCTCAAACAAATAGAGAGTGACGCTGTAAATAAACTCTTTAGCATGATTCCCATTCTTTATGTAGCAACCCTCTTTATTCTCTTTTTTCTAGTCTACTTCGCAAGCAGTATGCAGATGGAAAGGAGACAACATGAATTTGGTGTCTATCTAACGCTAGGGATGCGAAGAAGCAAACTGTTCTTGCTGCTCCTACTCGAGGATTTGAGAAACAGTATCCTTGCTCTTGGAATAGGTCTTCCAATTTCAATCTTGATTTCAGAACTGATTAGCCTAATAACCGCTAAAATTGTTGGGCTAGGGATTATTGAACATCAATTTTCTCTATCTACCACAGCTCTACTCTATACAGTCATCGGCTTCCTAGCCGTAAAATTAGCTGTTTTTGTCCTTTTAAGTGCAAAGACGGCCAATATGGAAATCGGAGATCTGCTTGCCTATTCTCCTTCTGGCATGAAGAAACTACTCCCCAAGGGTGTGTACCTTCTTGCTTCAGTCCTCGGAATTTTGCTTCTAGGAACAGCCTATTACTTGGGGATGAGTGGACGAGCTTGGGAAAATGTCATAACAATGGGCAGCACTGTTCTCTTGGGGACTCTAGGAACTATACTACTCTTCTTTGGTATGCGTTTGCTTATAGACTTTTTGGTCAAGCTTGGAAGCAATCGAAAACTCCACACCTATAATTTTAGACAGATTCAAGAATTAGTTATCCAGCGCTCAACTATACTGGCTATCTGCTCCCTCTTAATCTTCTCTGCCTTGTGCCTCTTTGGAGCAGGTGTGGCCATTGCAAGTGGCAATTCAGGCAATCATACCCACGTATTGGATTATACATTTAGAGATAGCAAGCAGGAAACAGATGAAAATCTTGATATGAATACAGTTAAAAAAGAGCTTGAAGCTGCTGGACTGGCATCACAGTTTTCAAAGATTCTACAAATCAAAGTGGGCGAACCGAAAGAACACGAATCCGTGTCCTTTGAACAGTTCATTAAGGTATTGAAAGAGCAAAAAGAAAGTAAAAACAAGGAAGTCTTAGTCCATAATTTCCAGAAGTATATAAGTTGCCACCTTTTGCCACTATCTGAATACAATGAACTTAGAAAGGCTGCCAATCTCCCTCCTCTAGAATTAACTAGTAAGGAAGCTTACTTGTATATGGGGAAAGATTTCCTCCCAGATGAGAGTCTCGTCAACTCTGTCCTAAAGACAAACCCTCAAATCAAAGTCATGGGAAATGATATAAAATTGATTGGCGAAGTACAGTCTTTACCGATTGTAACAGATCGTGAAATCACCCTCTCTGTTGCCCTCATAGTCACAGATGAAGTCTTTATGAACTATACAGACGGTCACTATTCGAACTATGTCAGCGGTATCTTGGCTCCTGAGCTAATCAAGGAAAAAGGCCTGATGAAAGCTATCTCAGATACCAATGAAAAGCTAAATCAAACCTCTCTTGGTTATGAAAGCTATATACAAAATATGGGAAGACAATTATTTTACATTATCTCTGCCAGCTATATCACCATCTATCTGGCTATCATCTTCCTTGTTGTCGCAAATACAATCATCGGCGTTCAATTTTTGATGGGGCAGAGACAATCCTACAGACGATACCAAACCTTAATTCATCTCGGGGCCAACTATGAAACTCTTTGTGAATCGTCAGAAAGCAAGTCAACTGGTATTTCGGTCTGCCAATAGCCCTTGCACTTATTAGTAGTAGTTTCGGTGTGAGCTCCCTCCTCACAGGAATAGTACCCGTTAGTGCAAGAATGGCTATGGGGCAGAAATTTATCACAGCCATGCTGATCGTACTGCTCTTAGCTGGCTTTGAAGTCATCTATATCAGAATTGTAAAGAAAAATAGCAACAAGTACTTGTTGTCCTTAATGGAACCCAAAAGAGACGAATAAGGTAGAATAAGGTAGAATAAAATAGGAAAAGGAGGAGCCGATATGAAGCATATTCTGGTTATTGAAGATGAAACCTTGATTCGAGATGAAATTGTCATTTTGTTAGAGAATGCGGGTTATCAAGTTGATAAGTTGACTGACTTCAAAGATACAAGCCAGCAAGTATTGCAATACGATACGGATTTAATCATACTAGATTTGAATTTACCAGGAGAAACAGGTTTTCAAATTTGTAAAAATCTCAAGTCCAAACGCTCTGTGCCCATATTGGTTCTCACCTCCCGTGAACAACTAAAAGATGAGATTTACGCCCTAAAATTAGGGGCTGACGAGTACTTAACAAAACCTTTCAAGAAAGAAAGATTCTTGGCTCGTATAGAAAACATCTTGAAACGCTATGAAGGTAGACAAAATTTGCTTGAAAAAGATAATTTCCTGCTGGATAGAAATACCTATACTCTTTATATCAACGGACATTCGATTTTACTCCCTCAAAATCAAGGGAAATTGTTAGAAACCTTATTGGTTACTAATGCTCCTGTCGTCACAAAAGAAGAACTAAGTATGAAACTATGGAACACAACTGAGTTCATCGATGAAAATGCCCTACAAGTAAACATTGCAAGGCTGAAAAAAGTGATGAAACAGGCTGGCATTGCACTTCAAGTCAAGTCTGTCAGAGGTATTGGTTACAAGCTAGAAGAGGTAAGTCCAGATGAAACATAATCTAAAATATCTAGCTAGTTATCTGCCTTGGTTACTTGTTCTTTTAGCATTTGATTTATTCACAGCTGTCCTGCTTTGGCTTTCAGACGTGAGAAAGTTTCAAGTCCTCATCCTCCTCTATCTCTTAGCTACAGTCCTACTCTTTTTTATCCTATCACTCCTACTTATAAGAAAAGAAAGAAAAAAATCAGCTGCTTATAAAGCCTTCATAGCCAATCCTAAGATCGATACTGAGCTTGAATTATTGAATTTATCAAGTGCCTCAGAGAAAGAAAGCATTGAAAAAATAGCAGATACACTTTATCAAAAGCAGGCTCAAATAGGAAAACTCAACTCATTACTAGCCGAGTACGAGGACTATGTTGAAAAATGGGCGCATGAGATTAAACTTCCTTTATCGCTTCTTTCCCTCCTTTTAGACAATCAAAGTGACCAACTACCAAAGGATACAGCTTTTAAGTTGGATTATGTAAAAAATCAAATCCAAGGAAATGTATCACAGATCTTATTCTACTACAGGGTGAAAAGTGAGAAAAATGATTTTCTATTTGAAGACCTTGACCTAGAAGAGTGTATCCAAGATCTTTTGGAGAACTTTGAGCCCTTGCTCAAAGAAAAGAATTTTACGATTACGTTAGAGAACATACAAGGAATCTGCTACACCGATCAACGCAGTTTTGGATTTATCCTGTCTCAAATACTAGCCAACGCCCTTAAATATAGCTCTGACAAACCAGAACTCAAGATTTCTATGTCAAGTGACAAGGGGCGCAAAACCCTGATTATTAGGGATAATGGGTGTGGAGTTAAAGCTTGCGATCTCCCTCATATCTTTGAAAAAGGATTTACAGGTGATTCAGGAGAGACAAGGAAAAAATCAACAGGCATGGGTCTCTATCTTGTCAAACAATTAGCAGATGCTTTAAAAATCGACATCGTAGTAAAAATCCGAATGGATGCATGGATTTGAAATCTCTCTTTCTATTTCGTAATTTTTTTCGATTAAGACAATTGCCTATCGACCGCCCACTGAATTTCTTCTTAGTAGCCTTATTGACTGATCTTTTCACTTTTGACCAAGCCAACTGTCATTTTCGATATATCCAGTCTCTGGTCCTCACGACTGGCACGGCGGTCACGGTCATAAGTGTTCCTCTGGAAATTCCTCCATCTTTAACCCACCTCAGGTGGGAAATCAATTCCTAGTCTCTCCAACTCAACTGAATATCTGAACTGTCACTTGCGGATAGAGGGTAATGGCTGTACCCGAGATCTTTCATTCGTCCAGTCCGTCCAACACGGTGACAAGAGATGACGAAATCTTGCGAATAGCATCATCGATAACGTAGGCTGACACCTGATGGTCAATCCCACGCGCAGCCACGTGCCAGTTGGTACGATATACTGAAAATCAAGATTTTTCGCGATCTCAGAGATCCGTTTGTAGTTCACGAGGTGCAATATCTCCCCATGAATCTTGTATTTGCCACCCTAATCCTCTGAGCTTGTTAGTAGCTGTGTCACTCATCCGCACGAGTTTTTGTATCCGCCGCAAAAATCATGGCGAGATGCATGGTCATGACTGAGTCAACTCACAATCTGAGCGCTCTTGTTCTCTACCCTGGTCGAAATCAACAGCTGTCACGTTTGTATCAGAGCTGAATTGTCTTTAGGTCTTGATTTTCTCCATGGCACAGGATTTTGATGTGCATTTCTTCAAAATGGTTGTAGTTTTTGTGGATAGTCGCCATGAAAATATCTCACGCGAACTGCAAAATCTTTGGAAGACTTCCCGGCAATCTTTGTATCAACTGTTTCCAAGAATCCCATATCCGAAGGTCATGTCGCCTCATCGACTACACAGCGTCTCAGTTTTATGAATAGCAAGCAAGGTCACCAGACTTTGATCTCAAACGTACAGACGACGACCTTAAGGTTCCGATAACGATATGCGGTCGATTACTTGTCAATTTGTCAATCCGACGCGCCTTTGTCCTGCACCGGCCCAACATAAAGGTTCACAGGAACACGAATCTCTACTTGATGTGTCCCGCAAATCCGACGAGCTCGGCTTGATCAAACGTGTTGCTACATCATCGACCTGGAGCCGTGGATGCCCGCACTGTCTATCGTCTCCTCTCTATCCAATTAAGAGCTGGAAAACGTTCAGCGTGAAGGTGTATGAGTCTTTCTGAACCTGTTTTTGATTCACCAACCAAGTCACGACCCGTGCCAAGACACGGGAATCAACTTTTCCTGGTACTCCTGGTAGGAGTCGTAAATTCTCAACTCCTCCTAAGGCTCATATATTTTTAAATTGTAAATTGTCGTAAATGACATCATCTCGATTCCATCTACCTATTCATTATACCACAATTTAGCCCATTACAGGGGATGGATTTCCGCTCAGTTAGTCAATACCATGAACATTTCTAACAACCAAGATACAGATAAGGAAAACACTCTAGTTACGATGAACAAGGAGTAAGTTATCAGGTCACTTTAAGTCTTCCATCTTCGTCTCTCAGCCAATCGCCAAAAATGACGACATAACGTTCCTTCAGAGCTGATGATACCTATAAGCATCAAATGTCACAAGTCGAAGGACTTTCTTCTGAAATCAAATCATGAATGTCTCTTGTAAAATAGGAGATTTAGATGACGATTGGAATGATTATACCTGTCTGACCACATCTTGCAAATTTGACTTATCAAGTCATGTTCCCACAACATTCCTGTAAAAATCAGGATACCAGAAGGATTGGCCAGAGGGAGAAGATACAGGCCTGGTAGATGATCATAAAGACTATTATAGACAGCAGCAAGGCGCCACCCAGCATTGTAGCCACCATAAGCAATTGACTTCATCAAGCAAATAGTCTTTTTGTAGATCGCTATAATTCTTTAAATAGCTTCTGATGATGGTCTACCCTTCCACCAGTCTTGCGCCCTTCTTCAATGCATCAGATCGCTATGTGCAAAGTTATCCAGACGATTTCAAATCAAACCCACCAAAACTAATAGATTGAGATAGGTCTGGATGGTCCAATTGTCCATCATTTAAAAGGCATATGGATAGGTTGTTGAGGATCAGAAGCTAGGCGAAGATTTGACCAATTTGAATCCTTTCCCAGTTAACCAACCTTTATTTTGATAAAGTCACGATTTTGCGGAATTCAATCACCGCAGGTCGTAACTATCAACCCATCGGGAGAACATGATGCGGATTTCGATTATATATATATTTTTCTAAATGCATTGTTTTAATAAATCCACTGCTTTTTCATCTAACTTTGATTACGATCGCTGGTTAGGATAGAGGACCAACTCTGGATCCTATTGACACCAGATTTTGCTGTGTCAAGCCAGAAGTTCCCGTTGCGACATTGGCACAACCAAGGTTGGTTAAGCAAACTTTGAAGGGCTGACTGTAGGCACCAAAGGTTTCGTCATTGTACGTCAGGCATACCAAAGCTCACCCTGTGTTTCTGCGCTGCTTTCTTAACCGCATCGATCAGCTTGTCACTGCTCTTGCGTATTGATTCGCGGTGTCTGAACATTGAAAAATAGTACCAAGATTCTTCACATCTTCTCACAGATATTTCCCCCAAATCCGTTGAACATTTGAAAGTGAGCTGCTATGTGTATAAATAACAGGGATTTTATTTTCATTCCAAGCACCAATCGTTCGCATTGGACTTTTTCAGAGAACATCATGTTGCGCATTCCTATCACAAGGCATCATGTCTCATAAGAAAGAACCGTTTTGTGAGACTGATTTTTCATCCCTAATACTATGAGGGATAGCTTTCAATGGCATCCTTGCTTTACCAATTACGGCATTATCAGATTGAGCATGCTGGCAATTTTATCTTTTGCAAACCAAGTTCAAGTAGAATTTGTGTTGTTGAAAGGTTGTTGGCGATGACTTCAGGAGACTTTTCAAAGACTTGCTCGACTGTTTCTTGGCATCGTATGTTTTGGATGGTTACAGGATAGCTTTGTTTCAGTAGTTTGCTTTGACTAGCTTCTGTTGTAGCTGGTGCAGTTGCTGTCTCCTTTAGATGTTGCTACAAGCCGCCAAAGTTAACGTAGCTACTGTTACGAGCAAAATACTCGAGTGATCATGTCACTTCTTTAAAGTTCCTTATAAACTAGTGAATCATGGCTTGTTGGTCTCTGCGTCTGCAAGTTTACTCTTTACTTTGACACCATAGACAGTCTTGCAAAGACTCAGGAGTGATGGTCTCTTTTGAGCATTTGGTAAACTCATCTCTCCTCTTTTCATCAGATAGAGATAGTCTGAATAGCGACAAGGCTAGCTGAATACTGGCGCAAGACGGCTAACACATTGATTCTGAAGATTTATGACAATGCTCAATAAGTCTCAGCTGATACTTGAGTATCCAAAATGATTGGTCGGTTCATCTAAGAGCAAGAGGGTCGCCTTGGGCCATATGGCGCGTGCTATCAAAACTCCCGCTGTCTCCTCTCCTCCTGATAGGAGAAGAGTAGAAGGTTACTCTCTCTCGAGCATATCTACCTGGCTAGAGCATCACTCAACCAAGGCAAAGTCTCTCTCTCCTTGCAGAGAGACAGATGTGTTCCTGCCCAGCATAACGATTTTCTTCAACCGTCACACCTCAAATTGGAGTTGGATTGAACTGCGATGACTGCGTCTGTTTTGCCGCTGCTCAACGCCTCATCTGTTCCCAGGAGGCTTCCCGATCTACAGCGAAATCAAGCCCTGATTCGGCTCCGTGCTCTATAGAAGAGAGTTTTCGCAAGCTGGTTCTTTCCACTTCCATTTGGTCCCAAAATAGTAGGAAATTGGCTTCCTCTCAAGCCTTTAAGTGAGACCCTTTGAGAATCTCTCTCCGATCCAAAGTGAACATCCTACGACATTAAGTCCATATCAGACTCTTTCACCTCCCTTTCGTTCATACTTGCAACCATGCAGATAAAGAAAAGGTATACCATGGCCGTGAGAAATACCAATCGTGGCAGCCCAGCATCTTTGGATCAAAACACGGAGCAAAGAACATCTGCCCAGATAACAAAGAGGGCGCTGGAGCATGTGCTGCCATCGGACAAAGCCTTCTGTCAGTTTGTGAAACCCACCAAACTCTCGCCAAATGCGCAATAAGACCAACTGACGCGATAATCCCATTGCAGGTTGATGATCAAGATAGCCGTCAGCACAGCCACAATAGCCACATAGAGACACCTGTAAAACGTAGAGGAATCATCAGGTCATGCCCGCTCATCTCCCATCATCATGGCAATTAAAACACGCAGTATCGGTAGAGAAAATAAAAAGGCTATTCCCCACGACCACCGCTGGCAAGGTACATGAGCCCACGAGGTTCTGCTAGAAGAACCCATGGTCCAAAACTTGATGGTCATAACGCTAATCTGTAGCATTGGCCCCAATAGAGATACTACAGTCGCGAAAAAGCCAAAATAGGTAGCTACTATCACTAATGTACCCGATAAGATTGCTTGTAGTTGTCATCCTACCCTGCATAGATGCGAATGAGAGAAGAACTGCAAACTCGTTGCCAAAATCGCCCTGAGGAAAGAGATCCTAGACCAATCATGCGACCTTTAAAACCAAGAACAACACACACTCAGTTGTCTGCTGCCGCGCTGGCTGAAATTCCTAATACATAGGGCTCTGCTATTGTGATTGACAGTTGACTGCATGACACTGCCACACATGGAAAAGTAGCCTGCACCCACAATCAACTGCAAGACCTGCAACTCTCATATTCCAAACACAGCAGTGCGTTTGCAGACTTTGAAACGTCTCCCTATCTCAAAAGGAGCGCCCACTGACTCAAAATTATCCGTAGGCATCACTCAAGCTAACTTTGAACAGACATAGAAACTGCCAGAAACAGAGAAATCCCTCAAGGCTCCCAACATTAACTCACGGTAACGGTTAACGTCGTTTTTTACGCAAGTATGCAAGCAAGTTACGACGGCGACCGATTTTTCTTCATCAATCCACGGTAAGTAGCGTGGTCTTTTTGTGTTGTTTGATGTGTTCGTTAAGGTGGTTGATTTCCCAAGTAAGGACAGCAACTTGAACCTCTACTGAACCTGTATCACCTTCGTGACGTGCATATTGTGCAATGATTTCATTTTTCTCTTTTGAGATTGCCATGATGTTTCTCCTTTTTATTTGGCTTCATCCGAGTGACAGGTTGGCATGCCTGTAACCAAGAAGAAGTTATTTGTCTTTACGACATTTCTTATTCTACCAAGAACTAAGTTCTTTGTCAACTGATTTACTATTCTTACCGCAAAAGTGCTATAATAGTTATAGGAAGGATATCTAAGTTGACATCTTGAAAAGAGAGGTGATTACCATGCGTAAATTCTCGCAATATCTCCCCTACTATCTGGTCATATTTTTCTTTTATTGGCCACTTTATGAGCTGTTATTATGGACTATTACTAAAAACTATATCTTGAAGGAGCTCACCATCGGCAACGTTATTATCTTCTCTCCACTGGTGACTTTCATAGTATCACTATTCTACTCTTATCGTTTCAAGTTCTCAGTTTGGTGGTTAATTGGAGTTGGCTTGCTCTTTTGCTTTACCATCATTACTTTCGGAGAATTTATCCTTCTCTACTTCCTAGCCTATGAAATCTTTGCCCTCGCGGGTATGGCTGTCGGTGTAGCTATTAAGAATCTAGTGCAAAAACTGAAAAGGAAAAAACTTTCACAAAATCCTTGAAAAATCTCACAATCATGCTATAATAATGCATAGAGACAAGTCACTTAGCCCCTTTCTACCAGAGAGTGCGTGGTTGCTGAGAACGCATAGGAAGCCTAAACTGATACTACTCTACTGACTTTTATGCAAACATAAAACGGTGGCCACGTTAGAGCCAATCAGAGGTGTCCCTCTTTTTTGAGGAACATAAATGAAGGTGGAACCACGTTGCGACGTCCTTTTTAGGATATCGCTTTTTTGTTTTTTTGATGAAGAAATCAAAAAGAGTTTCACTATAACTAAGATATTTAAAAGATTATAAGGAGAAAACCATGATCAAAATTACTTTCCCAGATGGCGCTGTTCGTGAATTCGAATCTGGCGTTACAACTTTTGAAATTGCTCAATCCATCAGCAATTCCCTAGCTAAAAAAGCTCTTGCTGGTAAATTCAACGGCAAACTCATCGACACTACTCGTGCGATCACTGAAGATGGAAGCATCGAAATCGTGACACCTGATCACGAAGATGCATTGGATATCTTACGTCACTCAGCAGCCCACTTGTCGCTCAAGCAGCTCGTCGCCTCTTCCCAGACATTCACTTGGGTGTCGGTCCAGCTATCGAAGATGGTTTCTACTACGATACAGACAACCAAGCTGGTCAAATCTCTAATGAAGATCTTCCTCGTATCGAAGAAGAAATGCAAAAAATCGTTAAAGAAAACTTCCCATCTATTCGCGAGGAAGTGACCAAAGACGAGGCCCGTGAAATCTTCAAAAACGACCCTTACAAGCTTGAATTAATTGAAGAGCACTCAGAAGACGAGGGTGGCTTGACCATCTACCGTCAAGGTGAGTATGTAGACCTTTGCCGTGGCCCACACGTCCCATCAACAGGCCGTATCCAAATCTTCCACCTTCTCCATGTAGCTGGTGCTTACTGGCGTGGAAATAGCGACAATGCTATGATGCAACGTATCTATGGTACAGCTTGGTTCGACAAGAAAGACTTGAAAAACTACCTTCAAATGCGTGAAGAGGCCAAAGAACGTGACCACCGTAAACTTGGTAAAGAATTGGATCTCTTTATGATTTCTCAAGAGGTTGGTCAAGGGCTTCCATTCTGGTTGCCAAATGGGGCGACTATCCGTCGTGAATTGGAGCGCTACATCGTCGACAAGGAAATCGCTGCTGGTTACCAACACGTCTACACTCCACCAATTGCCTCAGTAGAACTTTACAAGACTTCTGGTCACTGGGATCACTACCGTGAAGATATGTTCCCAACTATGGATATGGGTGATGGGGAAGAATTCGTTCTTCGTCCAATGAACTGTCCTCACCATATCGAAGTCTTTAAACACCACGTTCACTCTTACCGTGAATTGCCAATCCGTATTGCTGAAATCGGGATGATGCACCGCTATGAAAAATCTGGTGCTCTCACAGGGCTTCAACGTGTACGTGAAATGTCATTAAATGATGGCCATACTTTCGTAACACCTGAACAAATCAAAGATGAGTTCCAACGTACGCTTCAATTGATTATCGATGTTTACGAAGATTTCAACTTGACTGACTATCGTTTCCGTTTGTCATACCGCGACCCTAAAGATACTCACAAAGTACTTTTGATAACGATGAAATGTGGGAAAATGCTCAACGTATGTTGAAATCAGCTATGGATGACATGGGACTTGACTACTTTGAAGCTGAAGGGAAGCAGCCTTCTACGGACCAAAATTGGATATCCAAGTCAAGACAGCTCTCGGTAAAGAAGAAACTCTTTCTACAATCCAGCTTGACTTCTTGCTCCCAGAACGCTTCGACCTTAAATACATCGGCGCTGATGGTGAAGAACACCGTCCAGTTATGATTCACCGTGGGGTTATCTCAACAATGGAACGCTTTACAGCGATCTTGATTGAAAACTACAAGGGTGCCTTCCCAACATGGCTTGCGCCACACCAAGTAACCCTCATCCCAGTATCTAACGAGAAACACGTTGACTACGCTTGGGAAGTAGCTAAGAAACTTCGTGACCGTGGTGTCCGTGCCGATGTGGATGAACGTAATGAAAAAATGCAGTTCAAGATCCGTGCTTCACAAACTAGCAAGATTCCTTACCAATTGATCGTTGGTGACAAGGAAATGGAGGATGGAACTGTCAACGTTCGTCGCTATGGACAAAAAGAAACAAACACTGTGCCAGTAGATGAGTTTGTAGCAGCTATCCTAGCTGATATCGCCAACAAATCACGAGTTGAGAAATAAAATGATCACACCTGGGATAAAAATTCCAGCTACCTAAAAGAGAGTGGGACAGAAATCGGTAATTCGTTAGAATTCGATTTCGTCGTCCCACCTCCGCACAGTTGAGTAGGGCTGTAAAAGCTGATGAAGTCAGCGTAGTAGAGCCCACTCAACCACTGCGTCTTGCTCGACAATCCAAAGACAATTGAGAGGTCTAGGACTTTTGTCCCAGCCTCTTCTTTTGTTTAACCTGAGCTAGTAGTGATTGGTCAAACCACTCACAAATAATATCCTCATCAACAATTCTTTTCTATCCATTAACTTTTGGATATAGGGATATCCTCCCAAGTCGTCAACCTCATGATATCATCGACTACTTCAATGACCTCTAGAACTAAACTAAGCATATGGTAAGCAAAGGCCAATGGAGAAATGCAAAAATTACAGGAAAGAAGAAAACTATCAAGATTTGCTTGTTATTGGTTTACTTAATCTGATTTTGATCTAGACCTACCTTTTCGTTCGTGGTCTTCATATCCCTCAGAGATTTATTTATAGTAGATAAAATAATTTACTCACATATACAGTTAAAGATAAAAAAGCCCAGTTGTCTTATCCTGGACTCTTATCTATGAGGCTCACTCAAGGACTAGGTTCACTTGAGCAAACTGAATCCGCACTGTCGTTCCTGTACCGACCTCAGACTCGATACGAATCTGGTGACCCAGTTCTTCAGAAATTTTCTTAGATAGGTAGAGGCCAAGTCCAGATGACTGCTGCGTCAGGCGCCCATTGTATCCTGAAAAGCCACGTTCAAAGACTCGGAGAACATCACTGATTTTTATCCCGATTCCTGTATCCTTGATACAAAGCTCTTGCCCCTCCATATAAATCTCCAGACCACCTTCCTTGGTGTACTTGAGACTATTTGAGATGATTTGTTCAATGACCACTAGTAGCCACTTTTTATCCGTCACGATTTCTTTATCAAGGTCATGTAGATTGACATTTAAGCCTTTTTGAATAAAGAAAAGAGCATATTTACGAATTATTTCCTTGACCAAGTCCTCAATTTGAACCTGCTTTAAGACCAAATCATCATGGAAACTTTCTAAACGCAGGTACTGTAAAACTAGATTGGTATAGGAATCGATTTTAAAAATTTCCTGTTCTAACTGCTGCTTCAGTTGGCGGTCAGCTACTTCTGCAACTAAGAGTTGACTGGCTGCAATGGGGGTCTTAATCTGATGGACCCACAAGGTATAGTAATCCAGCAAATCCGTCAGTTTTCTTTCTGAATCTGACCTCTGCTGATAGAGTTCCATCTCACGCGCTTCTAATTTTTCAGCCAGGCTCTTTCCAAAGGAGACTTGGCTTCCCTCTCCCATAGAGAATTTCCTGGCGATAAACCTGCATTTCTACCAATATGTCCCAAGTGAAAAAAATAAGATGGTTACAAAAGCAACATAAGAGGAAAAAAAGTAGAGAAAGTAAATTCCCAAACTGGCAAATAAAAACTGAAAGAGCAAAAACCAGAAATGCTAAAAAGCAAGCAGATGAGACAAACAGACGACTACGGGAGCGCAGATAGGCTAGAAAAAATTGTTTCCAATCAAGCATGCTTCAGTCCGTACCCTATTCCTTTCTTGGTCTCGATAAATCCTACCAAGCCCTGCTCTTCCAACTTTTTACGCAAACGAGCCACATTGACAGAGAGGGTATTATCATCAATGAAAAAGTCACTGTTCCAAAGTTCTCGCATCAGATCGTCACGCGCTACGATATTGCCTGCGTGTTCAAATAAAACCCGTAAAATCTGGAATTCATTCTTGGTCAAATTCAAGACTTGCCCTTGATAATGTAAATCCATGGATTTGGTATTGAGGATAACACCAGCATATTCCAGTAAACTCTCGTCACGCCCAAACTCATAGGAACGGCGCAACAAGCCCTGAACCTTGGCTAGAAGGACCTGCTGGTCAAAAGGCTTGGTCACAAAGTCATCCGCCCCCATATTGATTGCCATAACGATATCCATAGCCTGGTCTCTGGAAGACAGAAACATGATAGGCACCTTGGAAATCTTGCGAATTTCCTGACACCAGTGATAACCATTAAACAAGGGCAGGCCAATATCCATGAGGACCAGATGAGGCTCCGACTGAACAAATAAACTCAAAACTTCCATAAAGTCTTCTACCAAGACCACTTCAAATCCCCATTCAGAGAGCATTTTTCCGACCTGTTGACGAATAACTTGATCATCTTCTACTAGTAAAATCTTGTGCATGCGCTCCTCCTTTTCTATTATTATAACAGATTTTTTTCCATGCTCGAAGGTCTGAAACTGAATTTGACATAGCTTGTTTTTAGCCAACATAGTGAGGCAATCCTACTAGCTAATTTGAGGAAATCTGATAAGATAAATAAACAGAAAAGGAGTTCTTATGGCCAATATTTTTGATTATCTGAAAGATGTCGCAC